>Ga0163210_1000480_pt1 | contig 17021 bp, 8 predicted proteins | sample Kivu_220m_FD_113536 | JGI IMG/M metagenome (GOLD analysis project Ga0163210, IMG submission 113536) | Freshwater microbial communities from Lake Kivu, Western Province, Rwanda to study Microbial Dark Matter (Phase II) - Kivu_220m | ecosystem: Environmental > Aquatic > Freshwater > Lake ...
CATCATTGTCTCCATCTGCTCACGGCGTCATTCGGGGGCGCCGAAGGTAGCGAAGGATCTCGTGGGCCGTCAACGCGTCCGGGAGCGCCCTGGCCTTGGCGCTTGCCTGTTTGACGCGCGTCAATTCGCCGGGTTCGTTCGGTTGATTGAGTTTGCCGGTTAGGGTTCTGCCGCCTCTCAGGATTTGAGCGAGTCTGTTTTTTGGGTCTCTGGGTTCTTGTCTGGGTTGACCAAAGCGGGCGCAGCTGGCTCAGTCGTGGTTGATGCGGTTTTGGCAGAAACCTTGGGTGTGGCTTGGGCTGGCTTACTCTCCTCTTTGTCGGTGAGCGCTTTCCGAAACTCGCGCATGGCTTGCCCTATGGCGCGGGCTGATTCCGGCAGACGATTCGCCCCGAACAGCAAGAGGGCGACGAGGACGATCAGGACAATGTCCAAAGGTTCTGGTCGAAACATACGATCCTCCTTTCTTACATCTCTTTTCAGCCGGTCGCATTGATATGTGACTGGACCTGCTGAAACGCATCCCGTTCTGACAATACCAGTAATCTATCACCGCTGCACAAACAAGTTCCGCCATTGGGCAATTGGTATTCGCCATTGCGCGCAATCAGCACGATCAGAAATTCATCTGGCAAGCCCAGTTCCACGATGGCTTTACCAATCGCGGTCGAATCTGGCGGAATCACCAACTCCTTGAGCTCGCTTTTGAGCCCGCTCCCCGGCACATATTCAAGTGGCAAGATTGCGCGTTGACGCTCGGGCGCATCAACGCGTAGCCAGCGCGCGACCAGTGGGATGGTCGTGCCTTGCAACAGCGTCGAAGTCAACACGATAAAAAAGACCACGTTGAAAATCAAATCGGCTTGGGGAATTCTTGCGAGCAGAGGGAAGGTCGCTAGTACGATTGGCACGGCGCCGCGCAACCCAACCCAGGAGATCAAGGTCTTGTCGCGGAGGTCTAGTGCGCGGCTAGGCAAGAGGCTGATGAACACGCTCAATGGGCGCGCAAGCAACATGAGAACGGCAGCGAGCAACAATCCCACGCCGACGACCGGCAAAAGCCGCGACGGGAAGACCAACAAGCCCAGGGTCAGGAACATGGCGATTTGCATCAGCCACGCTAACGCGTCGTGAAAACGCGAGAGACTCCGGCGGTGGACGAAATCTTGATTGCTGGCGACTATGCCGGTCACATACACTGCCAAAAAACCACTTCCGCCGATCAACGTGGTCGTGCCATACGCTAACAGGACGGTAGACAATGTCAAGACCGGATACAGTCCTTCATAGCTCAATTTCAAATGATTGGTGAGAAACACAATCCCTCTGCCGAAACCATAGCCGGCAAGCGTTCCCAAGAGCATTTGCGAGATGAAAAACGGAATCAGACTCGCGGGCGAGAGATCGGGCTGGGTGAGCGATTGGACCAAGCCAATTGTCAAAAAGACCGCCATCGGATCGTTGCTGCCGGATTCCAATTCTACGAGCGATTTGAGCGAGTTTTTTAAAGTGATGCCTTTGGAACGGAGAATCGTAAAGACCGCGGCGGCGTCGGTCGAAGAAACAATCGCACCGAGAAGCAATCCTTCCAGAAAAGAAAATCCGAGGACAATCTGGGCAAAGATGCCGAGGATCAGCGCGGTCAGCAAGACTCCCAAGGTAGAGAGAGTCAGACCGTACTTGAAGACCGGGCGAACGCTATCCCATTCGGTATCCAACCCGCCAGAAAATAAGATCAGCGTCAGCGCAATGACGCCGACGAATTGAGCCAGCGCGGCATCGTCAAAGTAAATGCCGCCCGGCCCATCCGAACCGGCAAGCATACCCAGGATCAAGAACAAGAGCAGGGCTGGAATACCAAAGCGATCGGATATCTTGCTGGCAATGATGGAGAGCAGCAAGAGTAATGAGATACTGACGAGCGCGTATTCGCCAAGTGAAAACACAAGTGCAATCCAGTCGAGCATGACCAAACTTGCAGTCTGCCTGCGGGTATCATAGCATACGCATCTTGTTTTGGCAAGAGAAAAACCAACCCGCCGAATCTCTTGGCGGGTTGCTTTGACAACGGTCGCGTTATCTCTGTCCGGTCAGCTGACTTAGCTGATTGAGCACCTTTTGCAGTTCTTGCATTTCCTTTCCGTACGTCGCCCAATCCGCGATCTTGAGCGCGTCCTGGGCTTTGTTGTAATGGTCGTTCGCTTGTTGCACCAGCGCGGCGATGTCCGGACTCGCCGGGGTGGTGCCACTCGAGGGCGCAGTCGTCGCCGGCGCGGTTGTGCCGGCGGCGCTCGTGCCCAGCCCGGAGAAGACGCGCGTCAGCGCGTCCGCCAGCGTCGGCTGCATCGCGATCGAAGTGCCGGTCGCGACGACGACGTACTTGAGCTGTGGAATCTGGCTCTGTTGGGCGAGCAAGTACATCGGCTGAACGTAGATCAGCGATGTGTCGATGGGAATCACAAGGAGGTTGCCCCATTGCACGCTGCTGCCGCGCTGGCTGAGCAGCGTGATTTGCGTCGAGATTGCGGGGTCTTGGTTCAAGCGCGCGTGGATTTGCTCTGGTCCGTAAACCAGTTTGTCTTTCGGGAAGCGATAGACCAGCCGCTTGCCGTAATCCGCGCCGTCGCTCTTGGCCGACATCCACGCGACCATGTTCTGGCGCTTGGCGGGCGTGAATGGCAGCATCAGCATGAACTCTTCCTTCGTTTCACCCGGCAGACGCATGATGACGTAGTACGGCTCCATCGGCTGCGCCTGATCGCCGGACATGTCGTTTGGAATCGCCCACAGGTCTTCCTTATTGTAGAACACCTGTGGGTCGGTCATGTGGTAGGTGCTGTACATCGCGGCTTGGACGTTGAAGAGTGTTTCGGGATAACGGACATGCGCGCGGATCGACGCCGGCATTTGATCGATGGGACGGAAGAGGGCGGGGAAGATGCCGCTGTACGCTTTGATGATCGGCTCATTCGCGTCCGTGACGTAAAACGTCGTCGTTCCGTTGTACGCATCGACAACAACCTTGACCGAGTTGCGGATATAGTTCAACCCTTCGCTGTACGGCTCGCCGAACGGATAGCTGTCTGTATAGGTGTACGCATCCTGCATCCAGTAGAGTTTCCCATCCGCGATGACCAGGTACGGGTCTTGATCGAGCAGCAGGAAGGGCGCGACGCGGCGGATGCGCGTCTGAATATCTCGATTGAACAACACGCGGCTGTCGGCAGTGAGCGCATCGGTGAGGAGGATGTTTCCGTCGCCAAAGCGCAGCGCGAACATCAGCCGGTCCCACGGCGAGCCGACCGAAACGCCGCCCGTTCCGGCGTAGGTGTTGAAGGCGTTGTCGTTACCTTTGGGGTAATCGAATTCTTGTTCCTTCGTCTTGACGAAAACGTAACTCGTCGTCTCCTCGCCGAAATAGACCTCGGGTCGCGTGACCTGGATCGCACCGACTGGTGGAATGTCTTTCAGCAGAAGGTTGGGCAGGCCATCCGGTGTGAATTCGTTGACCGGTGAGAGGACGGCGCCGTAACCATGGGTGTAAAGGAGGTGCAGGTTGACCCAGGTCTGCGCCTTGTCGGACAGCTTCTGCGTCGTCAGCTCGCGGGCGCTCAGCATCACCTGCCGATAGTCGCCGTTGATCGTATAGCGGTCGATGTCGACGTCGCTGAAATCATAGTAGGTGCGGATCGTCTGAATCTGGTCGTACGCTTGCAGGAGCGGGCGATAGTCCGACAAGCGAATGTTGTTGATCGTATCTTGGTTGTTTTGAATGTCTGTCGTCGTGGGCGCATCTTCGGCAGGATAATCGCTCTCCTGGATTCCATCGAGCGCGTACGCCTGCCGCGTCAGCGCGAGGTTGTACTTGATGTAGGGCTGCTCTTTGGTGAATTCGCTCGGCTTGACCTCAAAGTTCTGAACGAACGCGGGGTAAACTTCGCCGAGCAGAATCGCGGCGGCGATCCAGAGCGCAACGGCAATGCCAATCGCTTTGAGTGCGCGCACGAAGATGTTGACGAGGAGCAAGACTGCGAGCGCCAGCGCGAGGATCGTCATGATATTGTAGGCGGGCATCTGCGCGTTCACGTCGGTGTAACTCGCGCCAAAGACGACGCCGCGCGTGGAATAGACCAAGCTGTAGACGTCGAGCTGATAGCTCCACGCGTTAATCAGAAGGAAGAGAAAACCGAGCGCGGAAAGATGCGCCTTGACTGCGTTCGTCCACTGCACACGTCCGAGACCTAGCAAGTACGTCACGCCCGTCGCCAGCGCGGCGAGAATGATGACGCCGCCGAGCCATGAGACGAGAAACCGGTAGACGGGCAGTGTGAAAACGTAGAATGCTACGTCCCGCTGAAAGATCGGATCGGCAACGCCGAACGCGGCGGCGTGCTGATAGCGCAGGAACATGAGCCACTCCGCCTGCGCGATCAGCCCAACGATGACTGCGAGAACCAGTCCACTTACGATCAGAAGGAAATTGACCGATTTGCCGGCGAACGCGGCGAGCTGCGCCCAACGCGACGATTCGTCGGTGATGCGCGGCGTCAGGCGGCGCGCAATCGCAATATTGATCGCGTAGAAAATGAAAAATGCCGCGGCGGCGATGAAGAAGATTCCAATGCGCGCCTGCCATTGGGTGGTGAACACAGACGCAAAGCCGAGTTCTTCGAACCAACGATAATCGGTGTAGAGGCGGGGTCCGATGGAGGAGGCGATCCAAATCAGAATGAGCGCGACGCCGATCAGAATCGGCCGACCCAAATTCGGCGGCTGACGCCGGAAGATTTCGTCCCAGTCGATCGGCGTTACATCGCGCGCCGCGCCGCCTCCGCGATAGAATGACACGTTGCACCTCCAATATTCTACTCGTCTGGTTCGATTCTACTCCCGAAGCAGGAATCGGTCAAAGAGAGTTGCGGTGAGGAAACTCTAGGAATGATTTGTGAATCGGGGAACAACACGCCCTTGACGCACGCGCATTCACGCGGTTATAATCGGCGGCGATTTACCGAAAGGAGAGCACAAGCATGTGTTACGATCTTGACGCGCGACCGCCGTACCCGCCGATTTCCGGCGGCGCGGCGGATGGAGAGGATATCGTGTTGACCGCGAAAGATGGCAATCGCTTTGCCGCGTACATCGCCTACTCGGCAAAAGCCGACGGCCCCCAGGTGCTGATTTATCCCGACATCCGGGGCTTGCATCCGTTCTACAAGGAACTGGCGTTGCGCTTCGCCGAGATAGGGATTCGCGCACTGGCAATCGACTATTTCGGACGCACTGCCGGGGTCACGCCGCGCGACGACAAGTTCGAGTACGAGCCGCACGTTCAGCAGATGACGCTGCCAACATTCCTCAACGATGTCGCGGCGGCGCTCGAGTACCTGCGCCGCCAGGGCAAGACCAAGCGCGCAACGTTCGTCGTGGGATTTTGTCGCGGCGGCTCACTCGCATTGCATACCGCTGCGGAAGTGTTCGATCTGGCAGGCATCATCGCGTTCTACGCGGGGATGAGCCGGCCGATTCCCGGCGCCAAAGGCAGCACACTGGAGCAAGCCGGTAAGGCACGCTACCCGGTACTTGGACTCTTCGGCGGTGCCGACTCCAGCATCCCCGCGAGCGATGTAGAGCAGCTTGACAAGCAGCTGGACGTCGCGGGTGTCAAGCATGAGGTCGTCACCTATCCCGGCGCGACGCACAGTTTCTTTGATCGGCGCTACGCGGAATTTGCCGAGCAATCGGCAGACGCGTGGAAGCGTGTGCTGGCGTTCATCAGCGGCTGATCGGGTGTTTTGGCAGGGCTGGGCGAATGAATTCGCCGGGCAAGGCAAATAGCGCGAGGCCAACCCCAATCAGCGCGCCGCCGATCACGTCGGTCAGCCAGTGATCGCCGATGTAAACGCGGCTGACGAGCATCACGGCTGCCGCGACGAGCAGCAGCGCGGTCAGCACGCGTTGTCGCGTTGGGCTGGTGTTGCTTTGCGCGACCAGCGCGATAGCGGTTGCGACGAGAAAACTCGTGCGCGCCGAATGTCCGGACGGAAACGAGAACTCGGTACTGATGCTTCCCGTCGGCGTGCCGTACGCGAAAACGTATCGCTGCAAAGCGTCAGGCACGGGGGGTTGCACGATCATCGTTTTGCCCTGCAATTCGAGCAGCGCGACGAGCGCAAAGAGCAAGACGAGCCGCACTCGCACGGTTGGACGAGCCAACAGGAGGAGGGCTGCCAAGACCAGGATCGTGATCTCGACGGAGCCGAGCAAACTGAGGACAGAGGATGGGAGGTCGGCGGAACGCGGAATGATCTGCTGGAGAAGCGTCGTGGTTTCTAGATCGATGCTTACCAAGATGCGATTATGGACAAGGAAGGCGAGCAAAACGTAGATTCCACAGAGGATGCAACCCCACAGGGTGTGTTTAGTCATATGCATGGTTGGGTTGATGTAGTTTACCACCAAGCCGACGTTCTTGCAAAAAATGAAAGCCGATTTGACAATCTGCACTCAATCGAATATACTGGTTGAAGTTCGGGGCCGTAGCTCAGTTGGGAGAGCGCTTCAATCGCACTGAAGAGGTAGTGGGTTCGAATCCCATCGGCTCCACTGGTGATTTCAGATTTTTCGGTTGAAAAGATTATACGGTGTTCTTGAATCTGCAATCATAAATCTAAAATCTGAAATGATTTTGGGGCTGTAGCTCAATTGGGAGAGCGCTTCAATGGCATTGAAGAGGTAGTGGGTTCGAATCCCATCAGCTCCACCACGAATTTAAGATTTGTGATTTCGGGTTTATGATTGGGAATGCGCGCAGCAATTCTGAAATCATAAATCTACAATGGCATTGAGCGGGAGTAGTAGGTCATCCTCGCAGCGAGTTGGGAAGAAAAGGGTGCAAGCCCAGCAGCGGCGGAAACGGGGAGCGCCATCAAGACCGAACTCGCCCGGGAGCCGCGGCGGCGAATGCATTAACCGTCGCCGGAGGGATGCCCGTTAAAGCATCGACAAAGAGAGTGCGCTAGTTGACTAGTTCAATAGTGCGATAGTTGAACCAGATTGAGTCAACTATCCAACTTACGAACTAACGCACTAGTACACTAATTAGGGTGGTACCGCGGAGGCAAATCCTTCGTCCCTTTGAGGACGGAGGTTTTTTGTTTCGATATGGAAAGCAAATTCATCCGAACTCCTTCAGGCACTTGCCACGCACAAGTCGATGGCGCGGGCAGCTCCGTATTGTTGATTCACGGTTACAGCACGGAAGTAAATTCCTGGCGCACGTGGGAGAGAAACATGGCCGCGCTGGCCGAGCATAATCGCGTCTACGCGCTCGACCTTCTTGGCTATGGTGAGTCGGACAAACCGGTGCCGCATCCGGATGCGCGCGCCGAAGCGAAAGCGCTGATCGGATTGCTCGATTCGGAAAAGATAGAGCACGCTGCTCTGGTCGGTTTGTCGTGGGGCGGACTGATCGCACAGATGGTCGTCGGGACCGCGCCCGAGCGCGTCGCTAAGCTCGTCCTGGTGGACAGTGGGTACGATGCCAGCGCGCGCGGCCTCGCGCGGCTGAAAAAAATCGCGTGCCCGACGTTGATTGTGTGGGACGAGGACGATATGGTGATTCCGGTCGCGGGTGCAAAGATTCTGGGCGACGGCATCCCCAATTCGCGTGTACGGATCTTCAAACGCGCGGAACGCGATCCGGATGCTGATCCAAGCCAAGCGCACTGGTCGCAGGTGTCGCATTCGCGCGAGTGGAACAAGGTGGTAGCGGAGTTTCTGAGGACGTGAGTGTAGGGAGAATGGATATGGCAGCAAAAACAACGAACACGAAAATCGCGAAAGCAACGAAAACCGCGAAACGCAAGACGACACCGCGCAAGACAGCAGCGCGCCGGACGGTAGGGAACGTTCGCCGTAACGTTCCCGCCGGGCCCATGTCCAAATCGACAAAGTACATCCCGCAGGAATTCGAAGCCAAGTGGTACGACAAGTGGCAAGCGGATGAACTGTACAAGACCGCGCCAGCAGACGAGCGACCCAAGACGTACATCTTGGATTTCTACCCGTACCCGTCGGGCGATGGCTTGAGCGTGGGGCACTGCCGCAACTATGTGCCGACGGACGCGCTGAGCCGCTACTATCGCATGCAGGGCTATAACGTCTTGCATCCGATGGGCTGGGACGCGTTCGGTCTGCCGGCGGAAAACGCGGCGATCCAGCTAAAGACGAATCCGGCCAAGTTGATTGCGAAATTCGCGGCAAACTACAAACGCCAGTTCGGCCTCATCGGCATTTCGTACGATTGGAGCCGCGAGATCAATTCATCGTCGCCGGAGTACTATCGCTGGACACAGTGGATCTTCCTGCAACTGTACAAGTCGTGGTACGATCCGCGCGTCAACGCGGCGCGTCCGATTGCCGAATTGGAAAAGGAGTTGGCGGAGAAGGGGACGCGCGATATTCCGAGCGCAGCGAGTGCAGACCGGCTGACGGCCGAACAGTGGCGCGCGCTGGATGTGAAGGCGCGGCGCGAGTTTCTGTCGAACTTTCGCCTGGCGTACCGCAAACCCGCGTGGCTGAATTGGTGCCCGACCGACAAGACCGTGATTGCGAACGAGGAAGTGAAGGAAGGCAGATGCTGGCGCTGCGGCTCGCTGGTCGAAAAGCGGATGTTGAGTCAGTGGTTCTTCCGCATCACCGCGTACGCTGATCGACTGGTCGCCGATTTGGACACCATTGATTGGCCCGAGCACATCAAGTTGATGCAGCGGAACTGGGTCGGACGAAGCGAAGGCGCGGAAGTGCAGTTCGAGGTCAACCGTGACTCGCTCACGGTCTTTACGACGCGCCCGGACACGCTCTGGGGCGCGACGTTCATGGTGCTCGCGCCAGAGCACCCGCTGGTCGAAAAACTGACGACGCCGGAGCGCAAAGCAGAGGTGGACGCGTACGTCAAACAAGCGATGCGCAAGACCGAAGCGGACCGTACGGCGGTTGAGAAAGACAAGACCGGCGTTTTCGTCGGCGCGTACGCGACGAATCCGGTCAACCACGAGAGGATTCCGATCTGGGTCGCGGATTACGTGATGATGGGCTATGGCACTGGCGCCATCATGGCCGTGCCCGCGCACGACGAGCGCGATTTTGCGTTCGCGTTGAAATATGGCCTGCCAATCCTGCCCGTCATCGAGCGCACCGATGGCCTGGCGAAATCGTTCGCGCTCGGCGGGACGATGCGCGATGGCTTTGCCGACGCGTTGCGCGCGGAACAGATTCCATTCGAGGGAAAGCAAGGATCGTTGTACGTCACGATTCCAGCGCCAAAATTGGACCGCTACGTTGAAATCGCAAGGCAGTTCGTTCTGCCGGGCAACTGGAACGAAGTCGTCGGCGCGCGGTGGCTGTTCATCTTCGGACCGAACGACATTGAGACATTCGGTGGGATGGAAAGCGAGCGGCGCATTCTAACGCGCTGTCACGCGCTGGAAGCGAACGTGCGCGGGAAGCGAACCGTGATGGAGATGCTGTACGCCGTCCAATTCTACCGCGACGCGTTGTTCCATGTCGAGTACGGCGCGATGATCAACTCAGGCGACTTTTCCGGCACCCCGGGTGACGTTGCGGTCAAGCGGGTGACCGAGTGGCTGGAGAAAACCGGCAAGGGCAAGATGCGCGTCAACTACAAGTTGCGTGACTGGGGCATCAGCCGCCAGCGTTACTGGGGCTCTCCGATTCCGATCATTCACACCGACGAGGGCGAAGTACCCGTCGACGAAAAGGATTTGCCGGTCAAGTTGCCGGATGTCGAATCGTACGAGCCGACCGGCACCGGCGAATCGCCGTTGGCAACGATTCCCAAGTTCGTCAACCTGAAATTACCCGGCGGTACCCAGGGGCGGCGTGAGACCGACACGATGGGCACATTCGCGTGTTCGTCGTGGTACTATATGCGTTTCGCCGACCCACACAACGACCGCGCCGCGTTCGATCAGAAAGAGCTTGCGTACTGGCTGCCTGTCGATACGTACGTCGGCGGCGCGGAGCACGCGGTGATGCACCTGCTCTATTCGCGTTTCTGGACCAAAGCGCTGTACGACCTGGGCCATGTGCCGTTCATCGAGCCGTTCAAACGGCTGCGCAATCAGGGAATGATCCTCGCACCCGACGGCAAAGAGAAAATGTCCAAGAGCAAGGGAAACGTCGTCACGCCGGATGAGGTGGTCAAGGACTATGGCGCGGACGCGCTGCGCGCGTACGAGATGTTCATCAGCGATTTCGAGCAGGCGACGCCGTGGAACACGAATGGCTTGGGCGGCACGTATCGCTGGCTGCGCAAAGTGTGGGACTTGCTCCAGGCGCTATCGGATCACCCCGCGGCAGACTCAGCGACCGAGCCCGCTGACCGTGACCTGCGGCGGGCGATGCACAAGGCGATCAAGAAAGTATCTGGAGATATCGAGAATTTTCGTTTCAATACGGTCGTCTCGGCGATGATGGAGTTTACGAACGCGATCACCGATGCGCAGAGCAAGGTGAGCAAGGCAGCGTTCGAAGAAGCGCGCGATGCGCTATTGCTGATGCTCGCGCCCATTGCGCCATTCATGGCGGAGGAGATCTGGGCGCGCAAAGGACGCCAGTACTCGATCCATCAGCAGAAATGGCCGCAGTACGACGAGTCCCTCGCGGCGGACGAGATGATGACGCTGCCGGTGATGGTAAACGGCAAGGTGCGCGATCGCGTCGAGTTGCCGGTCGGCACGGGCGAGGCGAGGGTGAAAGAGGCCGCGCTCAAGTTGCCGAACGTTCAAAAGCACTTGGCCGGCCGACCGCCGTCACAGGTGATCTATGTGATAGGCAAAATGGTGAGCGTGGTAGTCAAGTAGTCGTGTGGTCATATGGTCGATATTCGCCAGGCGGTGGAGTTCGCAACGCAGGAACGCTACGGCGAACGTCCTCGGACGCGCAGGTTGGGGGCCCGGCCGTGCCATGGCTAGGTATGTCGCGATGCACGCTTTCGACAAAATCTCTAATGAAGTTTTAACTTGACAGACTGGCATTTATCTGTTATAAATTGTATTCGCTCAACGACACTACGGAATCGGGCGCGGGGCGATTTTGTGGGTCGCGGTCGGTTGTTTTTGTTGGCAGTCACGCCCATTTCTGACTTCATTCCGGTGGCTGCACTGGTCTGCCGACGGCGCTTTTCGCAATTGCTTTCTTGACATTCATCCTTTCCTCTTTTTTGCCCCGCTCGTGGGCAAGGCGTGAGCCTTGCTCCTGCTCCGATTCGGAGAGGGAGTTCGCTGTGCAGGGTGGCTTCGTCGCCACTGGTATTTGAACTCCAAACCCGTCTCTCGCTTTCTAATTCAATCGAAAATGGGCGCGCGGCCTTGTCTCTTCGCCGCGTGAACGGTTTGCGCGTCCTCCGCCGGCGGGCATCGCGGCCCGAGTTGTCCCGCGCGCCCTGCGCGTTCTGCATGTTGTGATGAGGAGTTTTGCGAATGAGTCAATTGACCATGACGACCATGCTCAACAGCCTGATGCCCGATCAAAAGTCGTACGCTCGCATTCCCGACGTCCACAACATCCCCACCCTGATCAAAGTGCAGATCGAATCGTTCGAATGGTTCAAGACAGAAGGTCTGCGAGAACTGTTCGACGAGATTTCTCCCATCGAATCCTTCAATAAAGAGTATAGTCTCTACTTCCCCGGCGACAACGAGATCGCGCACAAGTTCGGTCTCAGCTATTACTTCGGTGAGCCGAAATACTCCGAGGCGGAATGTCGCGAGATGGATATGACGTTCGCGGCGCCGCTCCATCTCAAGGTCGCGCTCGTCAACAATCAGACCGGCGAGGCGACGACGCAAGAAGTCTATATGGGTGATTTTCCGCTGATGACCGAGCATGGTACTTTCGTCATCAACGGCGCCGAGCGCGTCGTCGTTTCGCAGTTGATTCGCTCGCCGGGCGTCTATTTCAGCGCGACCGAAGACCGCGCGACCGGCCGCGTCCTTTGCTCCGCCAAGCTCATTCCGAACCGCGGCGCGTGGCTGGAGTTTGAGACCTCCAAGCGTGACATCCTCTCCGTCAAAGTCGATCGCAAGCGCAAGATCCCTGTTTCATTGCTGCTCAAAGCCGTCGGTGTGGGCGATGCAGAAGACGAGGGCTTGCTCAATATTTTTGCGGGGGTGGACAACAATACGGAGCACGAGTACATCCGCACCACCCTCGATCGCGACGTCAAACCGACAGACGCTGATCTTGCCAAGATCCATCGCGGCGAGATGACGTTGATCGACTTTTACCTTCTGGAATTCTACAAAAAGCTCCGCCCGGGCGACCCGCCCACCGTGGACAACGCCAGGAATTTCATGTCCACGCTCCTCTTTGCGCAGCGTCGCTACGACTTGGGCAAGGTCGGTCGCCACAAATTGAATCGCCGCCTGTACGGCACTGACGTTCCCTCGGATCAATTGCCACAAGAACGTACGCTGCGCGCGGACGATTTGGTCAAGGTCGTGGAACACATGATCCTGGTGAACAACGGCGTGATGGGTGGCGACGATATCGATCACCTGGGTAATCGCCGCGTCAAGACTGTCGGTGAATTGATTCAGAATCACCTGCGCATCGGCTTGTTGCGGCTTGAGCGCGTGGTGCGTGAACGCATGAGCGTGCGCGACCCAGACCAGATGACCGCGATCAACCTCATCAACATCCGGCCGGTCGTCGCGGCGATGCGCGAGTTCTTTGGCGGCTCGCAGTTGTCGCAGTTCATGGACCAGACGAACCCGCTGGCGGAACTGACCCACAAACGCACACTCTCCGCACTCGGTCCGGGCGGCTTGCGCCGCGAGCGCGCTGGCTTCGACGTGCGCGACGTCCACCATAGCCACTATGGACGGATCTGCCCCATTGAAACGCCTGAAGGCCCGAACATCGGCTTGATCGGTCGTCTGGCCACGTACGGACAGATCAATGAATTCGGTTTCATCGAGACGCCGTACCGCATTGTCAAGAATACCCTTGCCAATAAGAAAGAGTTGCTCGTCGGACGGATCGTGCGCGAGGAAGTGCGCGATCCCGGAACCGACAAGGTCGTCGTGAAACCGGATACCGTGATCGACGAGGAGCTGGCCGCGAAACTGGCCGCGCTGCCCAAGGGCACGGAGATCCCAGTGCGCGCGTACGCGACGGACGAGACGGTTTACCTCGCGGCGGACGAAGAAGACCGTCACACGATTGCCCAGGCGAACGCGCGCGTGGATCGGCTGGGACAGTTCATCGACAAGCGCGTCGAAGTCCGCCGCCGCCAGACGTTTCTGACCGACTGGTCGGATCGCGTTGAATACCTCGACGTCTCGCCGAAACAGATTGTCGGCGTATCCGCCGCGCTCATTCCGTTCCTGGAACACGACGACGCGAACCGCGCTCTGATGGGGTCGAACATGCAGCGTCAAGCCGTACCGCTCCTGCGCCCCGAGGCGCCGGTGGTCGGCACCGGCATGGAAGCGCAAGCTGCGCTGGATTCCGGTCAGGTGGTGGTGGCGGAAGAGGACGGCGAAGTGATCAGCGTGACTGCAAAAGAAATCAAAGTCCGCTATGGCAAAACCGAAGGTCCCCGTGGGAAGGATCACGTGTACGTCCTTCGCAAATACAACCGCTCCAATCAATCGACCTGCATCGACCAGCGTCCCATCGTGAACCGCGGACAGAAGGTGAAGAAGGGACAGGTCATCGCCGACAGTTCTTCGACTGACGAAGGGCAGATTGCGCTCGGCCAGAACGTCGTCGTCGCGTTCATGTCGTGGGAAGGCGGCAACTACGAAGACGCAATTTTGATTAGCGAGAAGATGGCGCGCGATGACAAATTCTCGAGCATCCACATCGAGAAGCACGAGATCGAGGCGCGCGATACCAAACTCGGCCCGGAAGAAATCACTCGCGACATTCCGAACGTCGGGGAGGATGTGTTGAAGGACCTCGACGAAGAAGGCATCATTCGCATCGGCGCGGAAGTGGGGCCGGGCGATATTCTGGTCGGCAAGATCACGCCGAAGGGCGAGACGGACCTGACGCCGGAAGAGAAACTTTTGCGCGCGATCTTTGGCGAAAAGGCGCGCGAGGTCAAGGACTCGTCGCTGCGTCTGCCTCACGGCGAGCGCGGCAAAGTGGTGGATGTCAAAGTATTCACGCGTGACGACCACCACGAACTGCCGGCGGGCGTGGACAAGCTGGTGCGCGTTTCGATTGCGCAGCAGCGCAAGATCACCGAAGGGGACAAGATGGCGGGGCGGCACGGCAACAAGGGCGTCATCTCCAAAGTGGTCCCCATCCAGGATATGCCGTACCTGGAAGACGGCACGCCGGTTGACATCATCCTTAATCCTTTGGGTGTGCCGGCGCGCATGAACATCGGCCAGATTCTGGAAACGCATCTCGGCTGGGCGGCGGACCGCCTCGGCTTCAAGGTCGTGTCGCCAGTGTTTGACGGCGGCGACGAAGCGGAGATCAGCGCGGAACTCGCGCGCGCGTGGATGATCGATCAGGCGTGGGCTGAAACAACTGGCCGCGCGTGGGGCTGGCTCAAGGAGCAAGAATACAACCTCGATGATTTGAACGAGGATGACGAGGCGCGTCTGCTCTACTTGCAAGAGTGGCTCAAAGACGCAGACCGCCGCAAATTGGCGATGGATCGCATCTACGCGCGGCGGCAGGTCTTGTGCGCGTGGCTCAAAGAAAAAGGATATGACGCGGACGAGATCCTGTCGTTCGAGGATGACAGCCGCACGCCGGAGGAACGGTTGGAAGCGGACACCAAGGCGCGCATGGCATGCTATCGCCTTTGGCTGGAGGCGCACGATCGCTCCGCGCCGGCGAAGGCCGCTGAGGATCAGTTGTTCGAACTGGTGGATAAGGCGAGCCGCGAGCTCAAAATCCCATCGCCGACCTCGGGCAAGGTGATGCTCTACGATGGCAAGACCGGGATGCCGTACGATCAGCCGGTTACCGTGGGTGTGATCTACATGATGAAGCTCGCCCACCTGGTCGAAGACAAAGTGCACGCGCGATCGACCGGGCCGTACTCGCTTGTCACGCAGCAGCCGTTGGGCGGCAAGGCGCAGTTCGGCGGTCAGCGCTTTGGCGAAATGGAAGTGTGGGCGCTGGAAGCGTATGGCGCGGCGCACACGCTGCAGGAGATGCTGACGGTCAAATCGGACGATGTGACCGGCCGCGTCAAGACGTATGAAGCCATCGTCAAAGGCGAAGAGATTCTGGAGCCGGGCGTGCCCGAATCGTTCCGCGTGCTCGTGAAGGAACTGCAGTCGCTGGGTCTCGCCGTTGAAGTGTACGATTCCGAGGGCGAGAAACTCCAGTTCGGCAAAGAGGACAGCGAAGAACGCGTGCCGGCGCTGGGCATGGGTTTGCTGCGCGGCGAAGGCGGCGAACGCCTCGACGACCGTCAGGCGCTGCGCGAGCGGTTTGCGCGCGGGGAACGCATCGGCGGCGATGGCCGTGGACGTGGGCGCGAGCGGCGCCGCGAGAGAGAATAGGTCTTTTCACGCAACACGGAACACGCCCCACGTTTTGCGTAGTGCGTGTTCCGTGATCTGTTTTCCTCTACAGTTTGGGATTTGGAGTGATAATGGAATTAAAAGATTTCAACGCCATGCGCGTCAGTATAGCATCGCCTGATATTATCCGTTCCTGGTCCTACGGCGAAGTGACCAAGCCGGAGACGATCAATTATCGCACGCTGCGCCCGGAGCGTGACGGCTTGTTCGACGAGCGCATCTTTGGCCCCACGCGCGACTGGGAGTGTGCATGCGGCAAGTACAAGAAAATCCGCAACCGCGGCATCATCTGCGACAAGTGTGGTGTGCAGGTCGCGCCCGCGCGCGTCCGCCGCGAGCGGATGGGGCACATCGAGCTCGCGTCGCCGGTGTCGCACCTGTGGTACGTGCGCGGGGTGCCGTCGCGCATCGGCTTGCTGCTCGACCTGTCGCCGCGCATGTTGGAACGCGTCCTCTATTTCGCGCAGTACATCGTCATGCGCATGGACGAGGATGCGCGCAAGCGGATGATGCAGCGCCTCAGCAAGGAGACCACGAACAAGACCCAGGAGCTTGAGCTCAGAGCGGAAACCGAAATCGAAGCGCTGGAAAAGCAGGTTGAAAAAGAGCTGGAGAGCGCAGAGCGCAAAACGGAAACGGCGGTCCAAAAGCTGGAGGAACAACTCGGCGAACAGACCGATCAGATTGTCAGCGCCGCCAAGAAGTTGGAGAATCGCGTCGAAGACGCGAAAGGCTCCGAGATCCGTAAGGCGATCATCTTTGAGCCGACCGGCGAAACCATTGCGGAAGAAGGTGAGACGGTTGGCGCAAAGCATCGTAAGAAGTTGAACGAATTGGTCCAGGCGCAGTTGTCTGAAATCGAAAAAGATATCCGGGCCAAGCAGGCCGACCGGCAATTGTTGTTTGACGCGGAGAAAGAGCAAAAGCGCGCCGCGCTCGGCGATGAGACCGCCAAAATTCGTCAGCATCTGGATGTCCAATTGGAAAAGATCCACGACGCCCACGACGAGCGGATGGATGAACTCAAGGCCATTCGCGTCGGCGAGGTCATTTCTGAGGCGCGCTTTCATGAGATGCGCGAGAAATGGGGCACGCTGTTCGACGCGGCGATGGGCGCGGAAGCTGTTTACGCGATTCTGAAAACGATCGACCTCGACGAGATGGCCGAGACGGTTCGGAATGCGATCAAATCAACCAAGTCGAAGCAGCAGAAGAAGAAGGAAATCAAGCGGCTGCGTGTCGTTGAGTCGCTCCGCCAATCCGGCAATCGTCCCGAGTGGATGGTCCTGACGGTCTTGCCGGTCATTCCGCCCGACCTGCGCCCGATGGTGCAGCTCGACGGCGGCCGCTTCGCCACCTCCGACCTCAACGACCTCTACCGCCGCGTCATCAACCGCAACAACCGCTTGAAGCGCCTCCTCGAGCTCGGCGCCCCCGAAG
>Ga0163210_1000483_pt1 | contig 16975 bp, 14 predicted proteins | sample Kivu_220m_FD_113536 | JGI IMG/M metagenome (GOLD analysis project Ga0163210, IMG submission 113536) | Freshwater microbial communities from Lake Kivu, Western Province, Rwanda to study Microbial Dark Matter (Phase II) - Kivu_220m | ecosystem: Environmental > Aquatic > Freshwater > Lake ...
GCACGATGGACCCCAGGCAGACGCCGATCAGCCGGATCCTTTCGCGAACGGCCTCCAGCGCCAGGGAGCGGGCGGCGGCGTAGATCGCCCGGTCGCCGTCGACGGGGGCCGGGAGCGCCCGGGCCCGGCTCCGCCTCTGGAGGTTGCAGAGCCGGTAGCGCAGCGTGACGGTGCCGCCGGAGAGCCCGGCGTCCCGGGCCCGCCTGGCGACCTTCTGGCACAGGTAGGAGAGAACCGGGAGGTACTCCTCCGGCGTGGAGACGTCCCTGTCGAAGGTGTGCTCGTTGCCGATCGAGAGGGGGCTGTCGGGAACGTCCCCGGGAACCACCGGGGTCTCGTCCAGGCCCCTGCACAGGTGGTAGAGCCCCTCGCCGTGCTTCCCCATCAGCGCCGCGAGCTGCCCCCTGCTGAAGCGCCGCAGGTCCCCGATCCTCTCGATCCCCAGGCTCAGGAAGCGCGCCGCGGTCCTCGGGCCGACCCCCCACAGGGCTCCGACCGGGAAGTCCGCGATGTCGTCCGGCCCGAGGGAGAGCACCCCCCTCGGCTTGGCGCGCCTCGAGGCCATCTTCGCCAGGAGCCTGTTCCCGGCGACGCCCACGCTGCCCCAGAGGCCGGTGGCCTCGTGGATGGCCGTCTGCAGGTCGGAGGCGAACTCCAGCGGCGTGCGCCGCGTGGGGACCCCCGTGATCTCCACGAACGCCTCGTCGATGCTCACGGGCTCCACCAGCGGGGAGAAGGAGAGCATCACCTCCAGGATCCTCCGGGTGTAGGAGGAGTAGCTCCCGTGGCTGCCCGAGACGAGCACCGCGTCCGGCGACAGGCGCAGGGCCCGGACCATGGGCATGCCCGCGTGGACGCCCCTCTCCCGGGCCTCGTAGCTGCACGAGGCAACCACCGAGCGGAGGCTCCTGCCCCCGACGACGACCGGCTTCCCCTCCAGCCAGGGGAACGACAGGCGCTCCACCGACACGAAGTAGGTGTCCATGTCGACGTGGAGCACGGTCCTCTCCCTCACGGCCGCCCCTCATCCCTCCGAGTAGTGGCAGTCCAGGGTCCAGGAGAGGTCCGAGGTATCGAAGTGGATCTCGTAGACGTCCTCCCCGGTGGTCCTGACGACGTAGTGGTAGAGGGGATGGGCCCCCTCCCGGCTCTCCCACGAGGACGACACCCGGACGACGTGGTAGACCCTGCCGTTCCACCGGAAGCGGCAGGGCTGGACGCGCCCCCCGGCAAAGTGTCCGATCATCTCGACCGGCTCGTCGTATTCACGGATCGACATTCCCATGACGCTGCGGGTATCCGCTCCCCTTCCCCCGGTCCTTCCCGGTCGGGAGGATAGTGAACGGACGTTTACGTGTCAAGAATCCGGAGCGTCCCTCCGGCCGGCGCGGGCCGCCCGGCCCCCGAGGACCCTCCGCAGCCTCAGGATGTCGCGCATGGCCCTGGGAACCCTCTTCAGCAGGGGCAGCGGCGTGGCGCGGATCTCCCGCAGGTGGATGGGGATCTCCCGGATCCTCACCCCCTCCCGCTGGGCGCGGATCACCAGCTCCGTCGGGAAGAGGTCCAGCTCGAAGGTGCATTCCGGGAGGATCCGCGCGACGGCGGCCCCGTTCATGACCTTCGGCCCGTGCGTGTCGGTGCCCCTGAAGCCCAGCAGGGCCCGCAGGAGGAAGGTCAGCGTGAGCGTCGCCAGCCTGCGGTGCAGGGGACGCCTGTCCTCCCTGCCGGCGAGGACCTTGGAGCCCTGGACGATGTCGGCGCCGCCCCCGGCCAGGAGGGCGAGCCCCCTGCTCCAGAAATCCGTGTCCAGCACGTCCAGGTCGTCCACGATCAGGATGTCGCCGCTCGCGGCGAACAGCCCCTCGCGCATGGCGAGACCGTAGTTGGGCCGCGGGAGCGAGCGGTGGGAGAGGCTCGGGAAGCGCTCCTCCAGGGCTTCGAGGATCGCGGCGGTGCGGTCGGTGGAGCCGTTCTCCATCACCGACACGGAGAAGCCGGGCGGGATGGCCTCGAGGACGGGGACGAGCTGGCTCTCGAGGATCCCCTCCTCGTTGTAGACGGGAACGATCACCTCCACCCGGACGCCCTCGGGGACCCGGAGATCCCGGTCCGGCCGCGGGTCCGGGGTCGCACGGTCCGTCATCCGGCCTCCTTCCGGGAGCCGATCCGCGCCACCAGCAGGCTCAGCTCGAAGAGCAGGTAGAGGGGCAGCGCCAGGAAGACCTGGGTCAGCGGATCGGATGGCGGGAGGATGGCCCCCAGGACGAGGAGCCCGACGATCACGTGCCGCCGGTACCTCGCGAAGGTCGCCGGGGAGATCACGCCCGTCCTGACGAGCAGGACGACGAGCACCGGCAGCTGGAAGGCCCCTCCGAAGACCAGGATGAAGGTGCCGAGGAAGCCGACGTAGTTGGAGAGGCTCCACCCGCCCGTGATCCGCCCCGTCTCGAAGCTGGTGAACAGCGCCAGGGCGGGTCCGAGCATGACGAACCACGCGAAGGCGGCCCCGGCGAGGAAGAGGACCGCGCAGGCCCCCGCGGCGCCCGCCGCCGTCCTGCGCTCCTTCCTGTACAGCCCGGGAGCGACGAACCTCCAGAACTGGTGGAAGCAGACGGGGGAGGCGACGACCAGCCCCACCGCCAGCGCCAGGTTCAGGTGGGCCGTGAAGGCCTCGGCCGGCGAGAGGGTCTGCAGCTGCGCCGGAGCCTCCGACAGGACGAGACCCATGAGCCGCCGGGCGAAGACGAACGCCGTGATCGCGGCGACGGCGACCGACGCGAGGGCGATCATCAGCCTGCGCCGGAGCTCCTCCAGATGGTCCCAGAAGCTCCCCTCGGTCACCGTTCTCACGTCAGGACCGCCGGCTCACGGGAGGATGCGCCCGAGCGCGCCGGGGAGCAGGCTCTCCTCCGCCCCGGCGTCCAGCTTCACCAGGCGGCAGTCCTCCCAGTCGAACGGAAGGGCCCAGGTGCGGCCGTCGGACGTGCTCTTCTTGTCCCTGTCCAGCATCTCCCCCAGGAGATCCTCCCCGGGCCGCTCCCGCAACCGGACGGGCAGCCCCGCACGTTCGAGGTGTCTCCGGATCTCGTCCTCCAGCCCCGGTCTGCCTCCCATCGCAGCCGCCATCGCCGCCTCGACCAGGAGACCCAGCCCGACGGCCTCCCCGTGCCCGAGCCGGAACCTGCTCGTCCCCTCGAGGGCGTGCCCCGCCGTGTGCCCGAGGTTGAGGATCATCCTCGGCCCCTGCTCGAGCGGATCGGCCGCCACGATCCCCCCCTTCACGGCAAGGCACCGGAGGAGGATCTCCATCGGGACGACCCGGCCCACCCGGTCCGCCGGGGGGACGAGGTCCGCGATGCGCGCATCCCCGATCAGGGCGGTCTTGAGGACCTCCGCCCAGCCTCCGCGGAACTCGGCCGGGGGAAGGGTCTCCAGGAAGGCCGGCGACACGACGATCGTCCCGGCGGGATGGAAGGTGCCGATCTGGTTCTTGGCGCCGGCGTGGTTCACGCCGGTCTTCCCGCCGAGGCAGGCGTCGACCATCGCCAGCAGCGTGGTGGGGACGAGGATCAGCGGGAGCCCCCGCTTCCAGGTGGAGGCCGCCATGGCCGCCACATCGCACGTGAGTCCGCCGCCGACGGCGATCACCGGCGTGTCGCGCCTGGCGCCCGCGGCGGCCATCGCATCCCACACCGCGCGGAGGGTCCCGACGCTCTTCCTCTCCTCCGACGGCTCCAGGACGAACGAGCCGGCCGCCGAGGCGGCCAGGCACCCGACCGGGCGCTCCCAGGAGGCCGCGACACCGGAGTCCACCACCAGGAAGGGGGCGGGCAGGTCACGGAGGTGGGAGGCGGCCCAGCCGAGGGGATCGGCCCCCCCGTGGGCCAGGATCGCCGTCTCCCGCCGCGGGAGGTCCCAGGAGAAGCCGAGGAGCGGTTCCGTCACGGCCCCCAGACCAGCCACACGAAGGCGGCTCCTGCGGACACGGCGGCGAGGGTGAACGGCAGCCCGATCCGGACGAACTCCATGAAGGTCACCCTGTACCCGGTCCTCCGCAGGAGGGAGACGGAGACGATGTTGGCGGAGGCGCCGACCGGCGAGATGTTCCCGCCGAGGCAGGCCCCGACGAGGAGCCCGAAGGTCAGGTAGAGGTGATCGGTGCCGCCCATGCTGACGGCGATGCTCTGCGTGACCGGGATCATCACGGTCACGTACGGGACGTTGTCGATGAGGGCGCTCAGCGCGACCGAGCTGCCCACCACCAGGAGGAAGGCCTTCAGGGGGCTGCCTCCGGCAACGCCCGCCAGGAAGGATCCCACGCGGTCCATCACGCCGAGGACCTCGAGGGATCCGACCATGAAGAAGATCCCCGCGAGCAGGAAGAGGGTGTCCCAGTCGAATCCCCTCACGATGCTCCCGGAGCTCCTCTTGTCCACCTCCTCGCCGTCCCTGTGGAAGGTCGGCACGTTCCGCCGGTGGAACGCGTGCCACACCACCGCCACGGCTCCCCCCCCCGCGCAGAGGAGCCCGGCCTGGATGCCGACGCCGGAGAAGAAGAAGCTGAAGACGGCCAGGCCGAGGATGACGAAGCCGAGCAGCCAGGCGGGGAGCCAGCTCGTGACGGGCGGTATCGCGACGTCCGGGAGCTTCCTGCCGTCCTTCCGCACCAGGCCGTACAGGAAGGCGAAGGAGGCCACCGCCCCGATCTGGATGGCGAAGAAGATACCCGGCCTGCCCGCCATCCAGAAGAAGTCGTTGAAGTTCATGTTCTCGGCGGCGGCGAGGATCATGCTCGGGGGGTCGCCGACGAGCGTGGCCGTGCCCTGGAGGTTGCTGGCCACCGCGATGCCGATCAGGAGGGGCACCGCGTTGGCCTTCAGCTTCCTCGCCACCTCGAGGGCGATCGGGGCCACGATCATCACCGTCGCCACGTTCTCGACGAACATCGAGATGGCGCTGGAGAGGACGAAGAACCAGACCGACGCGCGCCCGTAGGTCTTCGAGACGGAGACGATCCTGGCGGCGACGTGGCCCGGGATCCCGGCCTCGATGAGGACCTCCGCGATGAGCAGGATCCCCCCGAAGATCATGAGGACGCTGTAGTTGATCCCGGAGACCGCCTCCCAGACGTCGTTCCAGCCGGGGAAGACCCTCAGCGCCATGCTGACCGCGATCGCGAGGAGGGCCGCCAGCCAGATCGCGACGGCCCGGTGCCTGTGCGCGAAGGCGATGTAGCCGTACGCCAGCAGGAAGAAGCCGGAGAAGACGACGCCAGGGGTCACGTCAGATCCCGGGCCGGTACTCGTCCAGTGTGAGGACGCTGTCCGCCGTGACGGAGGACACCATGCCGACGTCCGGCGCGAGCCAGAAGTCACGGGTGACGACGGTCGTCTCCGGGTCGAAACCGGCCGCCCGGATCCAGTTCACGGTCGTCTCGGTCTGCGCGATGCGGTAGCAGTCCGACCATCGCCCGTCGGGGCTGTCCCCGATCTCCATCACACGGGTCGTCCGCCTCCACTCGTGGCTGATGGTCACCCTCTGGCTCACCGCGAAGGCGGTGATGCTGTCCTCGCGCACCGAGCCCACCGCGAGCGGCCAGTCGAGCCACGTGACCCATGCCTGGTAGAGGGGGACCTCGTAGCCGTTGAACATCACGCGGTGGTCCTCGTAGCGCTCAAGTCGGCCGTCGTCGTCGATCCAGTACCCGTAGTCGTCGCCGGTGAGGACCCGGTAGCAGGTCCGCTCCCCGATCTCCACCTGGTCCAGGACCTTCACGATGAGGCTTCCCCCGCCCTGGACGTCGTAGTCCCACTGGCTGCCGATCGTGGTCACCGGGTAGTAGTCGGCGGCGAGCCTCAGGTACAGCGGGTTCCTGTCGCATCCGACCGCCGCTGCGAGGACGAGCAGGAGCGCCGCGCTCCGAACGTGCCTTCTCACAACGTCACCTCCGTGCCGAATCCGAACAGGAGCACGAAGGAATCCGCCTGCTCCCGCGAGGCCAGGATGCCGGAGTAGTCGGCGCCCACCCGTCCCCTGATCCCTCCTCCGAGGCTGAAGTCCCAGCGCAGACCCGCCCGCCAGGCGGGGTCCCAGGTGACCGAGTCCTCCCCCGCGCCGTTGGAGAGGGAGCTCCTGCAGGTCCCGAACGCGGCTTCGACGCCCGGATTGAAGGTGTTGCCCCAGGGCCGCAGGAACCAGGACGCCGTGACCTCGGGAACGAACATGGTGAGGGAGGCCGAGCCGCCGTCCGTGCTGCCGAAGGCAGCGCCCTGGAGCCCGACCCCCGCCCTCAGCGAGGGCGTGATCAGCAGCTCGCAGGCGAGTCTTCCCTCGATGCCGGTCCCGAGGTTCCTCCCCCACTGACCGACCGGAAGGGATGTCCCCACCGATGCGGTCACGCACGCGCCACGGGCGGAGACCGTCGCGGACGCGGCGAGCAGCAGCGCAAGGATGTACTTCAACCCCGCCTCCTTCCTAGTTCACAGATCGATGGCCGGCAGCGCCAGATCCTGCATGCCGGCGACTATCATAACCGAATCTCCCGCAGCCCCCCTCGACGCCCCGAGGGCGAGGTCCGGGAGGTTGTTCTCCTGGCTCAGGTGCGCGAGGACGCAGACCCTCAGACCCGGGTGCATCACCGACGCGAGGAGGTCCGCCGCGACCGTGTTGGACAGGTGCCCCGTGGAGGAGGCGATCCGCTGCTTCAGGTGCCAGGGATAGCTCCCGTTCCAGAGCATGTCCTCGTCGTGGTTGAACTCCAGCACCAGCGCGGTGCAGCCGGAGAGGCTCTCCGTCACCAGGGGTCCCGGATGCCCGAGATCGGTCGCGATCCCGAGGCGCCCGCCATCCCAGTCCACGACGAAGCCCGAGGGATCGACGGCGTCGTGCGCCAGGCGGAAGGCGCAGACCCGGAAGGGGCCCATCTCCGTCGTCGAGCCGTTCGGGAGGACGCTGCGTCCCGCGACCCTCCCCATCCGGGAGGCGGAGGCCTCCAGGGTCCCGCCGCTCCCGTACACGGGGATCCGCCACTTCCGTGCGACCACGCCCGCGCCCGACACGTGGTCCGAGTGCTCGTGGCTGACCAGCAGGGCGGCGGGCCGTGCGGTGCCCATGCCGCAGGCTTCCAGGCGGGCCTGGTGCTGCCTCGCGCTGAGGCCGGCGTCGACGAGAAGCGTGAAGCCCTCGTGCTCGAGGGCGAAGGCGTTGCCTCCGCTGCCGCTTGCCAGGACGCCCAGTCTCACAGGCCGGCTTCCGTCGCGCCGGCCACGCGGTGGAGGAGGGAGACGTCGATGCCGTGCACGGGCCGCTCCGTCTCCCCCCACAGGTTCAGGAGGCGCCACGAGTCCCCCGGCGGCAGGGTGCCCAGACTGAAGACGCAGATTCCGCGGGCTCCCCTGCGGAGGGCTTCGGCGGCTGCAGGGAGCGCCGACTCCGTCGGCTGGTTGAAGACGCCGATCCCGTGCACCACCCGGCCGGCCGAGGATGCCGTCCCGAGCACCGCCAGCTCCATGGCCCGCGCGGAGTTGGTCGTGTAGGCCATCGTGCATGCGAAGTCCACCAGACCCTCCTCCAGCCAGGCCCTCCAGTCGCAGGCGTACTGCACCGGGGCCTCGACGGGATCGGCCATCACCGCCGCCGACAGGAGGGTGCCGGGACATTCCGCACGGAGGGCGGAGCGGATCGTGGAGACGGTCAGCGTCACCTGGCGCGTCCTCCAGGCCATCCACAGGGAATCCAGCTCCTCCGGACGGCTCCCGCTCCGGTAGAGGTCCAGCGGATCCATGCCGGTCTCCAGGGCGAACGCCCCGACCGCGGCGGGCTCGAACCCGAAGGAGGGGTTGGGGTAACGGACGTAGTCCAGGTGGATGCCGTCCACGTCGTATCCGGTCGCGATCTCCACGGCGATGGCTGCGAGGAACTCGCGGACCTCCGGCAGGGAGGGCGAGAGGGTCGCGCCGACGATCCCGGCCGCCTCGCACTCGGCCGGTGCGTACTCGCGCGTCGACCTCCCGAAGCGGTCGGTCATGAACCAGTCGGGGCAGGCGCGCCAGACGTGGGCGGGGTCGGAGGGCTGCTGCGGGGAGGACCAGACCAGGAAGGCGTTCATCCAGGCGTGGACCTCCATGCCCCTGGGCTTCGCGCGGGCGATCAGGTAGGCCAGCGGATCGAAGCCCTCGTCGAAGTCTGCCCGAGGCAGGATCGAGGAGGAGTAGTAGGCCTCCCCCCTGCCGACGACCTGCACCATCAGTCCGTTGGCGCCGGCCATGGCGGCCTTCTCCACCAGGGAGTCGATGCCGGCCGGGGAGGAGAGGTCGTCGCGGACGACCCAGAAATACCTGCAGGGGCACTCCTCCGCCGCCTCCGCGTATGCCGGGAGCAGCAGGATCGCGGCCGCCGCGGCGGCCCGCAGGAGCCGGGGCACGACGATCGGTCTCATCGGCGGACCTTCTCTCCGAGGATCGTCCTCACGGCCCGTACGAGCCGTTCCACGTCGAGGATGGTGCTGGAGGCCCCCATGCAGAACCCGAGGAGACCGTCCATCCTGTCCGGCGGCATCTCCCTGCCGGTCGCCCGCAGCCAGGCGAGCCGCTCGAGGCTGTCGAACGCCGGGACCGTCATCCCCTCCTCCTCCAGCCTGGCATGGAAGTGGTCCGGCATCCTCCCCATCTGGACGAGTCCGGCTCCGGGGAGCAGGTCCTCCTGCCTCGCGGCGATCAGCCTGAAGCCCACGCCGGAACGTTCCAGTCCGTCGAGGAACTCCTGCCTCAGCTGGCTGGCGAGGCGCGCCCTGGGCGGGATGCCCGTGCAGGTGGTCTCCATCGCGGCGAGCATGGCGGCCATCGACGGGAGGTTGAACGTGCCGGACAGCTCCGGAGCCTCGCTCAGCAGGAGGGGATCGTCCTCCGTCGAGATCACCGCCCCGATTCCCGGGAAGCTCCCCACCTTGTGCGAGCAGATCACGATCGCGTCGATCATGCCCTTCGACAACCCGATCTCGATCCTGCCGGCCGCCTCCGACGCGTCCGTCACGAAGGCGGCCCCCCCCTCGCGGGCGATTCTGGCCAGGGCTTCGACCGGCTGGACGATCCCGGACACGGGGCTCGCCCATGCGGCGACGACCAGGCCGGTCCCGCCGGTCATGACCTCCCGGAGCGCGTGCGGGGAGCTCCTGCCGTAACCGTCGCAGCCCATGAAGGAGATCTCCGAGCCCTCCTGCCGGAGGATCCGGAGCGCGGTGAGCACCGGCACCTTCTCCGTCGGGGAGACCGCGACGTGCCCGCGGCCCGCGTTCCTGGCTCGCCGCCCCATGGAGAGGACCGCCAGTCCGGCGGCGACCTGCTCGTCGCCGAAGAAGTACGTCCTGGCGCCGCCGAAGAAGGACGCCATGTCGCGGGAGGCCTTCTCGATGAAGCGCCTCGCCTTCCTTCCCGGCAGGTTGCTGCTGCGCGGATCCCCGTACCCTTCATCCGCCGCGGCCAGGAAGGCCCGTCTGGCCTCCTCGCGCACGGGGGTCACCGTCAGGTGGTCGAAGCTGACCGGGCTCTCGGCATGGGTCAGAGCGGAACCTCCCTATCCGGCGGAGAAATCATCGGGGAACTCCTCCTTCTCGGGGCGGCTGAAGAGCACCGAGATCGCCTCATCGGGCCGGATGACCCCATCGATGATCGCCCGCACCATGGCGGTGATCGGCATGTCGAGCCCCATCCGCCGGGCCGTGGCCAGGAGGGCTTCCGACGTGTCCACTCCCTCCGCCAGCTCGCCGCTCCATGCGGAGCCGGCAGCCATCCGCTCGCCGAAGAGCCGGTTGCGGCTGAGCGGGGAGAAGAGCGTGGCCTCGTAGTCCCCGAGATGGGAGAGGCCGTAGATGCTCCTCCAGTCGCCTCCGAGCCGGGCCGCGAGCCTCGCCACCTCCTGCGGCGCCCGGGCCATGAGCGCCCCCTTGAGCCCCGACTTGCCCAGTCCGTCGAGCAGCCCTGCGGCGATCCCGACGACATTCTTGGCGGCCGCCCCCACCTCGCATCCCACGAGGTCCCGCGAGCGGTAGAAACGGATGAGGCCGCTCCCCATGATGCCGGCCAGCCGCGACGTGGCCTCGTCGGACTCCGAGGCCAGGAGCATGCAGCTCGGCACCCCGTCCAGGAACTGCTGCGGATGCCCGGGACCCAGCCAGGCCGTCAGGCTCCTCGGTGCGAGCCCCTCCTGCGCGGCGATCTGGGAGAGGCGGAACCCGGTCTCCTTCTCCATCCCCTTCATGCAGAGGACGAGGTCGGAGCCGGACAGATCCGCCCCCGAGAGGTGCCGCGCCAGGGCGCGCCAGTGCTGCGCCGGTACGGTGACCGTGACGATGTCCGCGCGGAGGCAGGCCCCGAGGTCGGTCGTCAGCGTGACGTCCGGGGGGAGCCGCAGGTGCTCGTTCCGCCTCTCCTCGAGCAGCCGTCGGAAGCCGGGCGCATCCCCGGGCTCCCAGCCGATCATCCGGTTGCCGACCCTGGAACCGTACCAGAGATGGAAGCTCCCCCACCTGCCGCATCCGAGCACGGCCTGGACTACTCCCATGCCGGCCTCCCGTCATCTTCCGGCATCGGTGCTCCCGGCGTAGACCCCGGTGGACTTCCATCTCCGGTGCGCCCACCAGTACTGGTCGGGGTGCCTCCTCGCGAGACTCTCGATCTCCAGCGTGTAGCGGCGGGTGACATCGGTCTCCGCCTCGTCCCCCCCGAGATCGGCCCGCGGGCGGATGGGCGGCGAGAGGAACAGCCGGTGGTCGGGTCCGTTCCCGGTCCTGGCGAGTCCGCCGACCACGACCGGTGCTCCCAGGCGCACCGCGAAGGTCGCCGCGCCCCTCGGCGTCGAGGCCGGGTGCCCGAAGAAGTCGACCACGCTCCCCGACCGTCCCGCATCCTGGTCGGAGAGCCAGCAGACGAAGCCCTTCCTGCGGATGGCGTCGACGACCCCGCGGACGGCGGTCCGCCTGTCGTACAGGGCGATCCCGTGGAAGGAGCGCAGCCGGTTGATGAAGTCGTTCACGAGGCCGTTGCTCTGTCGGCCGACGAGGAAGGAGACGTCGCCGAGCAGGTGCCGGAGGGTCAGGCCGAACAGCTCCCAGTTCCCGAAGTGCCCGGTGACGACGATCGCGCCTCCCGTCCGGTGGAGCTCCTCCAGCATCGCCGGATCGTCGACCGTCACGTGCCGCTCCACGTACCCGGCGTCCATCCGCCTCTGCCTCGCGAACTCCATCATGAACCTGCCGGAGCTCGCATAGGAACGGCATGCGATCCGGTCCGCCCCGCGCGGATCCATGTCCGGGAAGGCGAGCGCGAGGTTCCGCAGAACGACCTTCCTGCGGATCCGGAGCACCCGCCAGGCGGTCCAGCCCATGCAGCCGCCCAGCAGGAGGGCGAACCGGAGCGGAAGGATGCCGGCGGCGAAGAGGCTCGCCCGCAGCAGTAGATACTCCGCGCGGTGCGAGGGCCGCGGCGTCTCCCGGTCCGTCTCAGTGCCGGCGGAGAGGGACATGGATCCTCACCGCCCTTCTCGGGCAGAGTTCGTGGCAGCACAGGCACAGGATGCATCTCCTGCCGTCCATCCGGGCCCTCCCGTCGACCACGCGGATGGCCCCCACCGGGCAGCCCGCGGCGCAGGTCCCGCACCCGTCGCAGTCCGCGGTGGCCTTCGGCGGCCGCTTGAAGAGCTTCCTGACAAGGGTTCCGGCGAACGACGGCACGAGGTCGTAGAGGGCGGCGCCGGGGATCCGGAACCCCGCAAGCGCGCAGCCCTCCGCGCCCAGGACGGAGATCTCCCCGGGGGGCCTGCAGAGGCCGCGTTCCAGCGCGATGCGGCTGGTGTGGAGCTTCAGGGGGGAGAGCCCCGCCAGCCCGCTCATCACCATGTCGAGCTCCGCCCCGTTGCGGGCGACTCCCAGGATGCCGTCCCATCGGGGGGTGCCGTCGGTGCTCGGTCCCTTCCCGTCCATCGTCAGCAGCGCGTCCATGATGGTCAGCCCGAAGCCGGCCAGCCGCCAGATGTCGACGATGCGCTCCGACAGCTCGGACGGTCGCGGGGCGTAGCTGTGCTGCAGGGCCTTCCCGAAGCCGGGGATGATCCCGAACGCGTTCTTCACGGCATTGGTCAGGCCGAAATAGGAGTGCGTCTTGAACTTGCACATGTTGATCACGCAGTCGGCCTCCAGGACCGGTCGCGCCACGTCGTACTCCCCGGACCCCGACGACCGCTTCTCCGATCCCGAGCTCTCGAAATTGACCAGCTCGAGGCCGAGCTCCTCCGCGATGCCCAGGAAGCCGCAGTTCCGCCAGTAGCGCTCCACGCCCCTGACGGCGCCGCCGGGGCTGTCCCCCACCAGCACCGTGCAGCCCTTTTCGAGGAGGAGCGCCGCCGTGGCGGCGACCACCTCCGGATGCGTGGTGATCGCCCTCTCCGGCGCCTTGGCGGAGAGCATGTTGACCTTGAGGAGCACCCGGGCCCCCGGAACGACGGCGGCAGGCCAGCCTCCGGCCTCCGGGATCATCTCCTCCAGAGCGTCGCGAAGACGGTCCCTCGAGTATTCGTCGAAGCCGGACCGGAGCACCACGTCGAACGGCATCCTGACTCCAATGACCAGGGCGCGGCCGGAGAAGCCGGCCCGGATGGGCTCGTCGATGCGATCAGCAGCATCGAATCTAGCAAGAGGGACGGATGCGGCAACCGCCGCGGATCAGGTCGCGAACTGGCAGTTGCCCATCGCCGGGGCGACGACCCTGTTCTTGCCGGCCCTCTTGGCCATGTACATCCTCTGGTCGGCGTACTTGAGGAGCATGTCGCGGTCGGCCACGTCGCTCGGGTAGGTGGAGACGCCGAGGCTGATGCTCACGAACCCGAGCGGCTGCTGCTCGGCATGGGGGATCCTGGCGGAGGCGTCCAGGACCCGCTTCCGGAGCCTCTCCGCGATCTCCAGGACCTCCTGGTCGCTCGTGAACGGGAGGATGCACACGAACTCCTCGCCGCCGTAGCGGATGAGGATGTCGATCTCTCGGATGGCGTCCTTCATGGCGGCCACCACCGTCTTGAGCAGGGTGTTGCCGACGGGGTGCCCCCAGGAGTCGTTGTAGTGCTTGAAGTCGTCGATGTCCATCATGATGAGCGAGAACGGGCTGTTCGAACGCTCGGTCCTCCGGAACTCCTCCTCCAGCCTCTCCTCGAAGACCCGGAGGTTCCAGAGACCGGTGAGCCTGTCCATCCGCGCCATCTCGAGGATGTGGGAGTGGAGGGTGGCGTTCTCCAGCGCGGTCGCCGCGTGGTTGGCCAGGGTCAGCACGGTCCGCTCGTTCTCCGCGGTGAACTTGCCGATCACCTGGCTCTGGATGTCGATCAGCCCGGCGACCCGGTCCTGCACGATCATCGGCACCGAGAGCTCGCTGCGGGTCGAGTCGAGGTTCTCGACGTACCTGGAGTCCTCCCTGGTGCTGCGGATGTTGATCGGCTTCCTGGAGGTGACGGCCGTGACCGCGAGCCCCCTCATGGAGCTGCCCTCGGTCCTGCGGGGGTGGACGCCCTGCGCCGCCTCCGCCACCCGGATGCGGATGCCCGTGGGATCGCCGTCCGCCTCGTAGCCGGTCGTCGCAACCGCCCGGATGAAGTCCGGGACGAGCCTCTCCCGCGGTCCCTCCGATACGAACACGGTGATCGCCTCGGAGGGGAAGAACCTCTTGAGCGCCTTGACCACCTCCTCGCAGATCTGGTCGATGTCCTGCCTGGAGTTCATCTCGGTGCCGATGCGGGAGATGGTCTCGAGTTCCTCGTTCCTCCGGCTGAGGCTCTCGCGGAGCTCGTGCTCCTCGGTGATGTCCGAGGCCATGATCACCAGGCCGGAGAAGTGGCCTCCCCTGTAGAACGGGATGTAGCTGACGCTCAGCACCTGGTTGCCGGCGGCGCTCCGGACCGGATGCACCCTGGTGTCGAGGATCTGCACCTCCTCGGAGAGGGCCCGGTCCAGGGATCCGGCGCCGTCGGTCGCGAGGACCGGCAGCACTTCGCGCGCCTTCCTGCCCAGGAGCTCGCCCGCCTCCTTGCCGAAGAGGGAGCAGGCTCTCACGGTGACCTGGAGGATCATGCCGGAGCCGTCCACCACGATGATGCCCGAATCCAGGCTGTTCATGATGGCGGCCATCTGCTCCCGCTCCTCCGTGACCTCCTCGAGGACCATGGCATTCATGATCGCCTCGGCGGTGTGGACGGCGGTGTGCCGGAGCGCCTCCAGGTCCGATTCGGTGATCGGACGCCCGGTGACCGCCCGGTCGCAGCGGATGAGCCCGATGGGTCTCCTGGCCGCGACCAGGGGGGTGTCGACGTACTCGAGCGATCCGCTCCACCAGAGTCTCTCGTCCGGGGTGTCGACCTCGACGGAGCGCACCTGCCGCAGCTCGCGCACGGCGATCCCGAGGGTCGCGTCCTTGTAGTCCCTGACGAAGACGGAATCCGGGATGCCCGACAGGTTCCTGCCCTGGCTGGTCATGGTGACCAGCTCGTCGGTCTCGCCCAGGTACCGGCAGACCCATACCCGGTCGAAGCCCAGGCCGGCCAGCACGCCGTTGGCGAGCTTCCGGAGGATGCCGCTCACGTTCATGGTGCGGCCGAGTTCCTCCGTGAGCTTCCAGGTGGCCTCGAGCCGGTTCACCCTCTCCTCGAGAACCGTGCAGAGCTTCTCGAGGATCGCCTCGCGGGTGGGCGAGGTGCCCTTGACCGTCGGGAACACGATGCCGTCCGTGCCGAGTTCGATGAGGTTCGTGCATGTGCGGATGAACGCCTCCGGACGCACGGGCAGCTCCTCGATCCTGTCGACGCCAGCCCACTCGGCCCGGAGGCGGAGGGAGGCGTCGAGGCTGGGACTCAGGAGCATGAACGGAACGCCGGAGGTCATCGGCTCGCCCTTGAGGTAGCGGCAGACCCGGAGCCCGCCCAGTCCGGGCAGGAAGTAGCCGCAGACCACGAGCGAAGGCCCGGTCACCATGGCCCTGGTGACCAGGTCCACGCCGTTCGCGAAGGTCTCGACGTTCAGGCCTTCCAGCCGGAGGACCTTTCCCAGCGCCTGCAGGAGCCCGGGGTCGCTGTCCGCGACCAGAACCGTCTTACGGCCGGGCATCGGTCGTCAGACCGTCCTTCCCGCCTCGATGCTCGCCCTCGCCGCGGCGAGCCTTGCCACAGGGACCCTGAAGGGCGAGCACGACACGTAGTCGAGCCCGACGGACTCGAAGAAGCGGATCGACTCCGGATCGCCGCCGTGCTCCCCGCAGACGCCCATCTTGAGACCCGCCACACGCTCGCGGCCCTCCCTGACGGCGATGCGGACGAGCCGCCCGACTCCGTTGACGTCGATGGAGGCGAACGGATCCTTCTCGTAGATGCCCATGCGGACGTAATCGTCCAGGAAGGCGCCCGCGTCGTCCCTCGAGAACCCGCACCCCATCTGGGTGAGATCGTTGGTCCCGAAGCTGAAGAAGTCCGAGTGGTCGGCGATCCGCCCCGCGTCGACCGCCGCCCTGGGCACCTCGATCATCGTTCCGATGCGGTAGTCGATCGCGTCCGCCGCGAGCCCGTTCTCCGCCAGAACCGCGTCGATGACGAGCTTCGCACGCTCGCGGGCGATCTTCAGCTCCATGGGGTGCCCGACGAGCGGGATCATGATCTCCGGCCTCACGGCGGTGCCCGCCGCCGTCTCCTCGATCGCGGCCTCCATGATGGCCCGGACCTGCATGTCCGACACCTCCGGATAGGTCAGGCCGAGCCGGCAGCCGCGATGTCCGAGCATCGGGTTGAACTCCCGGAGCCTGTCCACGGTCCGGCGGATGACGTCCTCGGAGACGCCGAGCTCGACCGCCATCTCCCGCTGTCCGTCCTCGTCGTGCGGCAGGAACTCGTGGAGGGGCGGATCGAGCAGCCGGATCGTGCAGGGCCTCCCGGCGAGCTCGCGGAAGATGCCGCGGAAGTCCGCCTTCTGGAGGGGGAGCAGCTCGGTCAGGGCATCCTCGTAGGTCGCCAGGGGAGCCCGGAGCCTTCCCTCCAGCTCCGTGGCGTCTCCCTCGGTCGACGCGATCCGTTCGCGGAGATCCCTGACCTCCTGGGCCACGAGGATGAGCTTCCGGAAGGGGACGATCCGGTCGCCCTCGAAGAACATGTGCTCGGTGCGGCAGAGCCCGATGCCCTCGGCGCCGAAGGCCACGGCGGTCCTCGCATCGCGGGGCGTCTCCGCGTTCGCCCGCACCCTGAGCCGACGGTACCCGTCGGCCCACTCCATGATCTTCCGATAGTTGTCGTAGAGCCTGGAATCCCGGGTATCCGATTCGCCCAGGCAGATCGCCAGGATCTCCGAGGGGCGCACGCGGACCTCGCCGGTGAAGACCTCGCCGGTGAACCCGTCGAGCGCGATGGTGTCGCCCTCGACGATCCTCACGGAACCGCTGACGATCGTCCGCGAGGCGCTGTCGATGTCCAGGCTGCTCGCGCCCGCCACGCAGGGAAGTCCCATCCCCCTGGCGACGACCGCCGCGTGGGAGGTCATGCCGCCCCTGGCGGTGAGGACCCCCGCGGAGACCGCCATGCCACCGATGTCCTCGGGGCTCGTCTCCTTCCTGCAGAGGATCACGTTCTCGCCCCTCCGCGCCCATTCCTCGGCGTCCTCGGCGGTGAAGACGACACGGCCGCACGCGCCGCCGGGAGAGGCGTTGAGACCGGTCGTGAGGAGGCTCGCCTGCTCCTTGCTCCTCCGGTCGAGGATGGGGGCGAAGAGCTGGTTGAACCCGTCGAGCGGAATCCTGGAGAGGGCGGTGACCCGGTCGATCAGTCCCTCCTCGACCATGTCCGCGGCGATGTTCAGGGCGGCGAACACGGTCCTCTTGCCCGATCGGGTCTGGAGGATGTAGAGCGTGCCCTCCTCGATCGTGAACTCGATGTCCTGCATCTCGCGGAAGTGATTCTCCAGGAC
>Ga0163210_1000488_pt1 | contig 16888 bp, 16 predicted proteins | sample Kivu_220m_FD_113536 | JGI IMG/M metagenome (GOLD analysis project Ga0163210, IMG submission 113536) | Freshwater microbial communities from Lake Kivu, Western Province, Rwanda to study Microbial Dark Matter (Phase II) - Kivu_220m | ecosystem: Environmental > Aquatic > Freshwater > Lake ...
ATATTTTCCTGATGGTGCTCTCGATCTTTGTGGTGGTTGGCGTGGATGTGGGTTTCAATTCCAACTCCGGACAGTTCCTGATCCGGCATTTCCATATTGATGAGATCGCGGCGGAATCAGGCCGCAGCGTCTATTTCTTCGGCCGTATGCTGGGCACCTTCCTGGGAGCGATCCTTCTAACCAGATTATCTCCGCGGAAATTCTTCATCTGGACATCCGTGCTGGGCATCATCGCCCTGTTGATCCTGATCTTTTCCACCGCTCCCATCATGGCGTGGATCCTGGTGTTTGTGATCGGCCTGGCGGTGGCGAACATCTGGCCGCTGGTCTTCTCCATCACCATCGAACGCTATCCCGACCGGGGCAACGAAGTCTCCGGCCTGATGATGATGGCGATCTTCGGTGGCGCCGTGATCCCCCTGCTCATGGGCTGGCTCACCGATCTGATCGGGCCCATTGCCGGAATGGCAGTGCTGATCGTATGTATGTTTTACCTGTTGGGGGTGGCTTTGTATTCGCTGAAGAGGTAGACAGGCGGACAAGCGGACAGGCGGACAGGCGGACAGGCGGACAGGCGGACAGGCGGACAGGCGGACAGGTGAAGGACGAAAAGCAAACTGCGAAAAGCCAACAGCCAAAAGCGAAAAGCGAAAAGCTCTCAGTTCACTGCACCAGTGTACCGACCTTCTCTCCCTGGATTACCCTTTTCAGATTACCTGGAACATTCATATCGAATACCACGATGGGCAGGTTGTTCTCCTTGCAGAGGGTGAAGGCGGTGAGGTCCATGATCTTCAGCCCTTTTTCAATGGCTTCGTCGAAGGAGAGGTTTTCATATTTTGTTGCGGAAGGCTCTTTTTCAGGGTCGGCCGTATAGACGCCATCCACCCGGGTACCTTTCAGGATGGCATCTGCCTTGATCTCCAGAGCCCGTAATGCGGAAGCGGTATCAGTAGTAAAATAGGGATTCCCGGTGCCGCCGCTGATCAGCGCCACATACCCCTGTTCCAGGTATGGTATTGCCCTACGGCTGCTCATCCGTTCGCAAACAGGATCGATCGCGATGCCTCCCAGCAGTTTTGACCGGATGCCCAGCTTCCCCAGGGCATCCTGGAGCGCCATGCTGTTGATCACCGTGGCAAGCATACCCATGTAATCGCCCTGTGCACGGTCCACGCCCTGCGCCGTTCCCCGAAGCCCTCGGAAAATATTCCCGCCTCCGATGACAATGCCCACCTGGATGCCTTCATCTACAATTGTTTTGATCTCAGCGGCATATGTGGCCAGTCTTTCCTGGTCAATGCCATAACCCTGCACTCCTTCGAGCGCTTCTCCGGAGAGTTTTAACAGGATACGATTGAATTTCATATGTTTCGGATTGTATGTTTGGCTTTTGGTTATTTGCTTTTCGCTTTTAGCTGTTGGCTTTTGGCTTTTGGCTGTTGGCTATTCGCTTTTCGTCCTTCGTCTTTCGTATTTCTTGTCCGCTTGTCCGCTTGGTTTCCTAATAACCTAACTTCCAACCCTATAACCCAGCCCCATGGCAATGTTTGTACTTCTTCCCGCTTCCGCACGGACACGGATCGTTGCGGCCAACCTTTTTATCGACGGTCACCGGCTGGGGTCTGCTTCGTTCCTGTGTATTGGAGTGGGATTGCGAGAGAAGGTCGGAACGTTCTTCCTTCAACCGTTGCCGGTCCATCTTGCGTGTCGGGGCCTCACGTACATTGTCGGCTTGGATGGGGACATCGCACTTGAGGAGAAACGAGATGATCTCTTTGTTGGTCCGCATCACCATCGACTTGAACAATTCAAACGATTCGAATTTATAGATCAGCAAGGGATCTTTCTGCTCATAGGCGGCATTCTGCACCGATTGCTTCAGGTCGTCCATCTCCCGGAGATGCTCTTTCCATGCATTGTCGATCATCCCCAGCACCACCCCTTTTTCGATGGAGAGCACCACCTCCTTGCCTTTGTCTTCAAAGGCCTTCTTCAGGTTGGCAACTGCCTGCATCGTCTTCATCCCGTCGGTCACGGGGACTGCGATATTTTCGTACCGGGATTCGTTCTCCAGGACATTCTTCACCACCGGGAAGACCCGCTGGGCGATGCTGCTGTTCTTCTCCTTGTAGCGCTTGTAGGTGTTCCCGTAAATGAGGTCGATGAGGTCATCAGGGCTGGTTGAAGAAAACTCTTTTTCATTGATAGGGCATTCGATGGCGAACTCCTTCAGTAGCTCCAGTTTCATCCCTGAGTAATCCCCGGCATCTTTGAATTCGATGACGGTGGATTCACACACATCATAGATCATGTTGGCAATGTCCACCTCCAGCCGGTCGCCAAAGAGGGCGTGGTGCCGCTTCTTGTAGATGGCTTCCCGCTGGATGTTCATCACGTCATCGTACTCAAGCAACCGTTTCCTGATGCCGAAGTTGTTCTCCTCCACCTTCTTTTGGGCCCGTTCAATCGATTTGGAGATCATGCTGTGCTGGATCACCTCCCCGTCCTTGATTCCCATGGAGTCCATGATCTTGGCGATCCGTTCCGAGCCGAACATCCGCATCAGGTCATCTTCGAGCGCCACAAAAAACTGGGAACTTCCAGGATCGCCCTGGCGCCCTGACCGGCCCCTGAGCTGACGGTCCACCCGGCGGGATTCATGCCGCTCGGTGCCGATAATGGCCAGTCCGCCTGCCTCCTTCACTCCTTTGCCCAGTTTGATGTCGGTCCCGCGACCCGCCATGTTGGTGGCAATGGTGACGGTTCCGGCTTTCCCGGCTTCCGCCACGATATCGGCCTCTTTGGCATGGAGCTTGGCGTTCAGTACGTTGTGTGGAATATTGACCCGTTTCAACATCCGGCTTAAAAGTTCTGATGTCTCCACTGAGGTGGTCCCTACGAGCACAGGACGGCCGTGGTCCACCAAATCCTGAATCTCCTCGATCACCGCGTTGAACTTTTCCCGTTTGGTTTTATATACCAGGTCTTCGCGGTCATCCCTGACCACCGGTTTGTTGGTCGGGATCACCACGACATCCAGCTTGTAGATATCCCACAACTCTCCGGCTTCCGTTTCGGCAGTTCCGGTCATCCCTGCCAGTTTGTTGTACATCCTGAAATAGTTCTGCAGGGTGATGGTGGCATAGGTTTGGGTGGCTGCTTCGATCTTAACATTCTCCTTGGCTTCGATCGCCTGGTGAAGCCCGTCGGAATACCTTCGTCCTTCAAGGATACGTCCGGTCTGCTCATCCACGATCTTCACCTTGTTGTCCATCACCACATACTCGATATCCTTTTCGAAGAGGGCATAGGCTTTGAGCAGCTGGTTGACGGTGTGAACGCGTTCTGATTTAACGGAATAATCCCGCATCAGGGCGCTCTTTTTCTCCACCAGATCCGTCTCCTTCAGGTTTTGTTTGTCGAGTTCGGCCAGTTCCGAACCGATGTCGGGCAGGATATAGAAATTGGCCTCCTCGTAGGATTCGGTGAGCAGGTCGATCCCCTTTTCGGTCAGCTCGATGGTATTGTTTTTCTCGTCAATGACAAAATAAAGTTCATCATCGATGATATGCATATTCTTGGCCTGCTCCTGGAGGTAGAAGTTGTTGGTCTTCTGCATCAGGGCTTTCATGCCGGATTCGCTGAGGAACTTGATGAGGGCTTTGTTCTTCGGCAGTCCGTGATGGCAGCGAAGCAGCAGTTCCCCAACCTGTTTCATGTTCTCATCGTTGTTCTCATCGCCGGCAAGGTTCTTCGCATCGGCCAGGATTTTGGTGACCAGGTTTCGCTGTGCGTTGTAGAGTTTCGTCACCTGGGGTTTCAGTTCATCGAACAACTGGTTATCCCCTTTGGGTGTCGGGCCTGAGATGATGAGAGGGGTCCGTGCATCGTCGATAAGCACGGAGTCCACCTCGTCGACGATCACGTAGTTATGTTTTCGCTGAACCAGCTCTTCCGGCAAACTGGTCATGTTATCGCGGAGGTAGTCAAATCCGAATTCGTTGTTTGTCCCGTAGGTGATATCGGCCAGATAGGCATTTCTCCGGGAGGTGGAGTTGGGTTCGTGTTTGTCGATACAGTCCACCTTCAGCCCGTGAAATTCGAAGAGGGGCCCCATCCATTCCGAGTCACGTTTGGCAAGGTAGTCGTTGACCGTAACTATATGGACTCCTTTCCCGGGCAGGGCATTCAGGTATACCGGCAGGGTAGCGACGAGCGTTTTCCCCTCCCCGGTGGCCATCTCGGCAATCTTACCCTGGTGAAGAACGATCCCCCCGATCAACTGGCACTCATAATGGATCATATCCCAACGGATCATGTTGCCCCCGGCCAGCCAGGAGCTTTTATGCCTCGCTTTGTCCCCCGAGATCTCCACATTCGCCTTGGTTGCTGCCAGATCGCGATCCATCTGGGTTGCCGTGACTTCAATGAAGTCGTTCTCGACAAAGCGGCGGGCTGTTTCACGCATTACGGCAAAGGCTTCAGGGAGGATCTCTTTCAGGATCTCCTGTGTCAGTTCATAGCTCTCCTTCTCCAGCTTGTCAATCTGGGCATAGAGATCCTCCTTTTCCTCGATCCCGATCTCTTCGGATTCAATCTTCCGTTTAAGTTCTGCTATCTCACCCTCTTTCGATGCGATGTATTCAGTGATCCGTTCCCGGAAGTGGGGTGTCCTGCTGCGCAACTCATCATTGGACACAGTGCGGAGAGGTTGATCAAATTCCACCGAGCGGGTAACCATGGGTTGGATCTCCCTGATATCCCTCTCGGATTTACTGCCTAACATCTTTTTAACAAAACCAAGCATATCTTGTCTCTTTCTTTTCTGTCAATGAATCAACTCTTCGATCACCTTCTCCAATCCTTCACTTGGATTGGGAGCCGGTGCCTGTACGATGTTTCCCTCCCGGTCGATGACCACATAGAGCGGATAGGACCTCACTTCGTAGTCCACCAACAGATCGGTGTCGCCGGCAAAGTGCAGGAGTGTCCATGCTAATTCCGGTTTGACCAGGGCGAAATATTTCATTTTGACCCAGTACTTGTCGATGCAGATGCTGACGAACTCCACCTGGTCCTTATATTTTTCATAGAGAGATACCTCCAGCTCCATTTCAGCCAGGCACCCCTCGCAATAGGTCGTCCAGAAATTCAGGACGACTGGTTTCCCTAAAAAATCTTTCAGCGACAGGGTTTGATCTGTAGTTCTTCCGATCAATGTGAAGGGAGGGGCAGGTGTCCCAGGACGGAGCTTGGTCACTTTGTTTTTCATATTCAAAGCAATCAACCGGTTGGCCTCTGTGGAGCTTTGCCGGCTAATGGTATCGAAAAGGGTGATGATTGGATCCTGGAGATCTTTATTTGTGTAGTAAAGTTCGTACAGTCCTTTCAACAGTACCAGTTCCCGAAGCTCCCTGTGTTGAAGCACTGAATCGGTTGCCAGGCTCTTCATCAATTTAGGGTAAGGGTCCACGCCTTTGATGATGGGTGTGAAGTCTATCTTCCGGAGGATGTCGGAGGAGGCAGTCAGGTATTTCGTGAAGAAATTGTTGAAAAACTGCATGTACTCCGTATTTTGATAAAGGATAGGCGTATCGATGAAGTATTTTTTAGCCAGGTTGTTTTGGCTCATGGCCCGGGCAATCTGCTCCAGTCCGGCAGTTTTGTATATGATATAATTTTCGAAGTAGGGATAACCGATCACGTTAAACTGGTTGTTCACCTGGAGGCGAAAGGTATCCAGGTAATTTTTTTTTCGCTCCAGGTAGAGCGCGTTGAAATGCTTCAGGAGAAACTGGTTGTATTGTCCGTCGTAGGCCCAGATCATGTTGTTCAGTTCACTCTGGCCCTGGTTGAGAAGCCGGACCTGCAGGTTCTGGGACTGGATAAAGGGATTGATCTCCTGGTTATCGGTATAGTTGATGGGCGCCAGGTTGATGTAATAGCTCTTTCCGGGTTCCATGTATAGTGTTGACTTGTGCAGGTCAATGGATAACGTGATCAGCATGGTCTCAGAAAGATCAAAGGTGATGGCGAAATTACCCATCGTATCAATGGGGATGTCGGCCATCCGGGATTCAGTGAAGGTGATCAGGTCGCTCCAGGCAGTGACGCGGATGGATTTACCTTCGGCGCCCTGAGCGCTTCCCGAAAGGGTAACCTGCTGTGCGGATCCGGAAAAACTCAGGCTAAACATCGTAACGAACAACAGAAGAGTAAAGAGAGGATGGCGTTTCATGGAGTTCAGGGGCATTAGGTCATTAGGTCATTAAGAAATTAGGTCATTAAGTCATCAGGCCGTTGAGGATTTCGGGAACAAATACGGAGATGTCCCCTCCGTTCCGATGAATCTCCCTGACGATGGAGGAGTTGAGCGCACTGTACTCCGGGGAGCTCAGCAGGAAAACGGTCTCCAGTTCAGGCATCATGGCCCGGTTCATCAGGCCGATTCCCCGTTCGAAATCAAAATCGGCTGCCGTGCGAAGTCCCCGAAGGATATATGCCGCCCCGACTTTCCGGCAATAATCGATGGTGAGCCCTGAATAGCTCTCCACCCTGATCTTTGGTTCCCCGGCAAACACCTTTCTCAGCCACTCTATCCGGCGTTCAATGGGAAAATATCCATGCTTCTCCGAATTCGACCCAACGGCCACCAGGATGGTGTCAAACAGGGGGAGTGCCCTGAGGATCACCGACTCATGACCCCGTGTGATGGGATCGAAAGAACCCGGGAAAACAGCTAGCTTGTTCATAAAGAAACTTTTCCAAACAAAGATACAAAAAGGGAAGGAAATAACTTATTCAAAGGTCAGGGAGAGCTGGAAGATTTTGGAGTTCAGCTTGGCGATGCCATCGGTGTAGATGTTGTTCTCACGGGTAAGGACATCTAACAGGCCGTACATCATTTTCAGCTCGATGCCGAATTTGAACCATTCGTTGTAGAAGTCAAATCCGATCCCCGCTTCCACGTAAAGATCATTCTGATTGAATTTCACGATCTTCTGGTCAGAATTTTTCTGTTCCCTTTTTTTAGCCTGGGAGGCCAGATCAAGTGTGTATTGGACTCCTGTCATGAGGTAGGTCCTGAAGTTCCGGTACCGTTTGGATTTGTATTTCAGTTCCAGTGGGAAATTAATATAGGTTGAGGGAACCCGCTTGGTGATGCTGATGACGTTGGTATCCCCGTCGCGGAAGGTTTCCAGGTTGTAGACAAGGTCCCTGTCGCCAAACGCCAGGGAGGGGATGAACCGGAGATTGAAGTGATCACCCATCCTCATGTCGCTCACAATGCTGATCACAAAGCCTGGAGTGGGAACACTTTCAATGGAGAGGATCAGAGCAGAATCGGGAAGGGGGAGGATATCCGGGATATAGGTTGAGTCCCACATTCTGGTATTCAGATCGGCGATCGGCTTAATGGTGACATAACTCAGGTTGGCTCCCAGGACAAATCCGAAATGAAACTTATCATTGTCGTAGGTAGGCATATTGGGTACACCCAGTCGCTGGGCCGAACCTTTGAGAGGGTGGAAAGCAACAACAAGAAATGTCAGTGAGATGATGTAAACCAGTTTTTTCAACAGAAGGGATCGGATTTTAGATGGACTAACGCTGATCAGCCTCTTTTATTTTTATTTGCAGTGGCAAAGGTAATTATTTTTCGCCGCAATAGAGGGTGGCGATGCCTCCCGAAAGAGGGATTCGCCTGAGTTTGTGAAGGCCCGCTTCCCTTAAGATGGCGAGGAACTCCTCACCGCTGGGGAAGGCTGCCACGGTTTCCGGCAGATAGGTATAGGCCCGGTGGTGCTTAGAGATCAGCTTACCGAAAAGCGGGATGATCTGTTTAGAGTAAAAAGCATAGAGGGGTTTCATCGGAAAACGGACGGGATGCGAAAATTCAAGGACCATCATCGCTCCCCCGGTTTTCATCACGCGTTTCATTTGCTTCAGTCCTCCCTGCAGATCTTCGAAGTTACGTACACCGAAGGCTACCATTACCACGTCGTAGGTGTCATCAGGAAAGGGAATCCGTTCTGCCTCCCCTTCCCGGAAAGTGATTTTTTCCGTCAATTCCATTTCGATGATCTTTTTCCTACCGATCTCCATCATGGAAGAGGCGATATCGATCGCGTCGATGTGTGCCGGGTTCAGACGGGCAACAGCGATGGCCAGGTCTCCGGTTCCGGTGGCGACATCCAGGATTTTCAGTCCGGGCAAACGGTGGCTGAAAAGGTCGCGGATCTCCCTGACGACCCGTCTTCTCCATCCATGATCAATGCCAAGCGATAAAAAGTGGTTCAGGAAATCATACCTCGGGGAGATTTCGTTGAACATGATCCGTACCGACTCTTTCTCAGGGGACATCCGGCAAAATTAATAAAAAAGGGCTGTTGGAATCATCATCCAACAGCCCCGCCAACTTCACCTGTCTCTTATTAAGCGCCAAGCTGAAGGCGTTTAAAAGAGACCACTTTCAACTCTTTGTCGTGTTCGGCAATATACTGGCCGACCGTTTTCTTGAAATCCTTGATAAACTCCTGGTTCACCAGGGTATTTTCCTTGAAGAACTTGTTCAGTTTTCCCATGGCGATCTTCTCCAGCATCTCCTCGGGTTTCCCTTCCTGCCGTGCCTGTTCTTTACCGATCTCGATCTCGCTGTCGATGACTTTCTGGTCCACATCATCCTTATCCAGGGCAACCGGGTTCATCGCGGCCACCTGCATGGCTATCTCACGTCCGATCTCTTCGATGCCGGGGAGATCTTTTTTATTGAACCCGACCAGGGTAGCCAGTCGGTTTCCATGGTGATTGTAAGCAAAAACGACGGGAGCCGCAATGGATTCAAATGCCGCAACCTGCATCTTCTCCCCGGTTTTCCCAAGCATCTCATTGAGTTTTTCCGTCACCGTAAGGGGGCCCAGTTTCAGTGGCAGGAGCTCGGAAGCATCTTTGACCTTATTTTGAATCCCCAGATCAAGAAGATCTTTTGAGAACTGGATAAATTCCTCGTTCTTGCCAACGAAATCGGTTTCGCAGCTCACCATGACAACGGCGCCGAATGACATGTCGTTAGTGGTTTTGGCAACCACAAATCCCTCATTGGCTTCACGATCGGCCCTTTTGGCGGCCACTTTCTGTCCTTTCTTCCTGAGGTATTCGATGGCTTTCTCAAAATCACCATCATTTTCCTGCAACGCTTTCTTGCAATCCATGATTCCTGCACCAGTCATCTGGCGCAATTTATTAACATCTGCTGCTGTGATATTCATAATGCGTTATTTCAAATTCAATGTTTAATTCTATTTTAAAGGGATGCGCGATGTGGGATGTGGGATGCGGGATATTGATCTAAATTTTAACCTCTTACGTCTTGCGTCTTACGTCTCACGTCCTTCGTCCTTTATCTCTTAGACCTTCCTGCCGGTTTGGCGATCCGTTTTCTCGGCGTTTTCCCTGTATCGGCATCCTTTCCCTCCTCGCCCTTCAGTTTGGTGATCTTCGTGTCGACGAGATCTTTTCGGATGATCTTGATCCCATCATCATCAAAATCCTCACCATCCATCCGTGCATTGAAATCATCGTCTCCTGATTCATCGCCATCCTCATCGGCCGCTTTCTTATCCCTGTCGAGCTTCCGTTCGACCATTCCCTCTTCGATGGCATTCAACATGATATCCACGATGAGAGAGATGGACTTGGAGGCGTCGTCATTGGCGGGGATCGGGAAATCGACCAGTCGTGGATCCGAGTTGGTATCCACGATGGCGAAGGTGGGGATATTGAGTTTTCTTGCTTCTGCCAGGGCAATGTGCTCCTTCAGGATATCCACGATAAAAAGAGCGGCAGGCAGCCGGTTCAGGTCGGCAATACTGCCTAGGTTCTTCTCCAGTTTCGCCCGCTCACGCGTAAGGGTAAGCCGCTCCTTTTTCGACAGGTTATCGTAGGAAGGGCTGCTCATCAGTTTATCGATGGAGGCCATTTTTCGTACCGCTTTCCGGATGGTGGCGAAGTTGGTCAGCATCCCTCCCGGCCAACGCTCGGTCATATAGGGCATGTTGACGCGTTTCACCTTATCGGCAACGAGATCTTTTGCCTGTTTCTTCGTAGCCACGAAGAGGATCTTTTTGCCAGATTTAGCTATCTGTTTGATAGCGGCGGCCGCTTCGTCGATCTTGGCCATGGTTTTATAGAGATCGATGATATGGATCCCGTTCCGTTCCATGAAGATGTAAGGAGCCATGTTCGGGTTCCATTTCCGCTTCAGGTGACCGAAGTGAACGCCAGCATCAAGCAATTCATTAAATGTCGTTTTCGGCATAATCTTAGAGATAAAATATTAACGTTTACTGAACTGGAATCTTTTCCGGGCTTTCTTTTGTCCGAATTTCTTACGTTCCACCATGCGGGGATCCCTTCGAAGCAATCCTTTGGCTTTCAGGGCAGGACGCATCTCTTCATTGATCTTGCAAAGGGCACGGGCGAGGGCATGCGCCATCGCTTCCGATTGTCCTTTAACCCCACCGCCATCGAGGGTCACCTTCACATCGTATTTCCCGATGGTTTCTGTAACTTCCAGAGGTTCGGTGGCCTTGAACTGCAGGATGGAGGTCGGAAAATATTCCGTGAAATCCCGTCCGTTGACCGTGATGTTTCCCTGGCCTTCCTGGACGTAGATCCGTGCAATGGCAGTTTTTCTTCTGCCAATGGCATTGATAACTTCCATATTACTTGATTGTATTTAAGTTGATTTCTTTGGGTTGTTGCGCCTGGTGCGGATGGTCGGGACCAGCATAAACATAGAGGTTCCTGAACAGGTCGCTGCCAAGGCGGTTTTTGGGAAGCATCCCTTTAACGGCCGATTCGATGATGGCACGGGGATTTTTCACCAGGAGTTCCTTTGGTGTGCGTTTACGTTGGCCTCCCGGATAGCCTGTGTGACGGACATATTCCTTGTCGGTCAGCTTTTTCCCTGTCAGTTTAACCTTCTCGGCATTGATGATCACTACATTGTCGCCACAATCCACGTGCGGCGTGAAATTGGGCTTCAGCTTGCCTCTGAGCAGCATAGCCACTTTGGATGCCAGTCGACCCAGTACCTCGTCTTCTGCATTGATCAGCACCCACTCTTTGGTCACTGTTTCCTTGTTGGCGCTAACCGTTTTGTAACTTAACGTATTCATGGATTTCGTTTAAAAAGGGGTGCAAAGATAGAACGAATAAAAATATCCTGCAAGGAAGACGATCGTTAAAGCCCATAATTTTGTGATTATCCCTTGTTTTGTTACATTTGCACAGACAAGCGGACAGGCGGACAGGCGGACCGTAGAGGCGAGGCATGCCTCGCCTTTACAGGCGGACAAGCGGAACGAGAGGATTGAGCAATATGAGGTTTTTCAGGACTATTTCTTTTGAGGAGTTTCTACGGGTAAAGGGTGAAACAGAGGCATTGGAGTGGTACCGTGAGGTGCCTTTCCATAATTACGGCTACAGCAAACTCCTTTCCCTCTTCCATCAGTATTGTCTGGTGGGGGGGATCCCGGAAGTGGCGGAGGCATGGGCTGTAAAAAGAGATACCGGTTTATTCGCCCCGATCTATGAAAAACATCTCACGACCTTATTTTCCGAAGCCTCCGACCTGGGCTCCACAGAAAAAACCTCCGATCGTCTGCTGCAGATCTACCAGGACTCCTTCCCCTTTGCCGCAACCAGGATCACATTCAGGGGATTCAGCAATCCGGTCTTCCGAAGCAGGGAGGTGAGCGCTGCTTTCCGGCAACTTCAGGACAGGGGGCTGCTCAGGTTGATCTATCCCACTACCTCGACCTCCCTGCCCTGGCAGATCGATTTCGGCCGGTCGCCCCGGATCCAGCTCCCCGACACAGGTCTGGTGAATTACTTTACCGGAATCCAGGAGGTGTTAGCCGGTAAAGAGGACCTGTCAGAAGTCTTCAATCGCCAGATCTCGTTACATATTGTTGCCCAGGAACTGTTCTTTACAGGCGGACAAGCGGACAGGGGGACAGGCGGACAGGCGGACAGGCGAACAGGCGGACAGGCGGTACACTTCTGGGTCAGGGAGAAGACCCAATCCTCGGCTGAGGTTGATTTTGTAATCGAGTATAATAATATGATGATCCCCATCGAGGTGAAGCGGGGGGAACCGGGCCGGCTGAGATCCCTCCATCAGTTTGTGGATGCCGCACCCCACCCCTTCGCCGTGAGGCTCTATGCAGGTCCGCTGATGGTCAGGGAAACCCGGACAGTGACCGGCAGGACTTACTATATGATGAGCCTCCCCTATTTCTTAGCAGGAAAGATCAGGGAGCATCTGGAGGGATTTATTAAGTTTGTAAACTGGTGAAACAGGCGGACAGGCGGTCAGGCGGACAGGCGGACAGGCGGACAGGATTAGCGAATGGCAGATTTTTACAGATTTTGGGTTCTACTAACCATCTTCGCCATCGCCATGGGATTTCTGGAAAGTGCCGTGGTGATCTACCTCAGGGAGATCTATTATCCTGAAGGATTCGCTTTCCCCCTGAACATTATCCACGGAAAGATTGCCGTCACTGAGATTTTGCGGGAAGCCGCCACCATCGTGATGTTGGTATCGGTATCCATCCTGGCGGCACGGCGATGGATTATCCGGTTTGCCTGGTTCATCTACCTCTTCGCCATCTGGGACATCTTTTACTATGTGTTCCTGCGGGTGCTGCTTGGTTGGCCAGAATCCTTACTAACATGGGACATCCTGTTCCTTATCCCAACCACCTGGGTGGGCCCTGTGCTTGCCCCGGTGATCAATTCGCTGACCATGATCCTGCTGGCTATTCTCCTGATTGTGGCGGACAGGCGGACACGTGAGGCTTACAGGGTTGGAATGGGGATTGCTGATCGTGGGTTCAGTGATCACGATGATCGCCTACATGGAAGATTACAGCCGCTATATGCTTGAACGATTCTCCTTGTCTGAGTGGCTCAGTCTGAGCCGCCAGCAGGAGATCATGGAACATGCCGCCCAGTATACACCACTAACCTTCGACTGGATCCTCTTCCTGGCAGGCACTCTCGTTTTTATCGTCGCCATCGGAAGCTTCACTTTTAGGACATCCCTCTCTTCAAAAAGAACCAACAAAAAGCACTAACTTTGCCCGCGACTTCAAATCCATTTCCATGTCAATCAACGTTTCCAACATCTCGAAACTCTACGGAAAACAAAAAGCGCTAGATGACATCTCCCTCTCAATTCGGCCAGGAGAGGTAGTTGGTCTGTTAGGACCCAACGGCGCCGGGAAAAGCACCCTCATGAAGATCCTCACCTGCTACATTCCCCCTACTTCAGGCGATGCTTCTGTTTGCGGGTTTGATGTGCTGGAGCAATCGATGGAGGTGCGTAAGCGGGTTGGGTATCTGCCGGAAAACAATCCATTGTACCTGGATCTTTTTGTAAAGGAGTTTCTTCATTTCATCCAGGGGATAAACCATTACAAGCGGACAGGCGGACAGGCGGACAAGCGGACCGTAGAGACGAGGCATGCCTCGCCTCAGAATGCGGACCGGCGGACAGGTGAAAAGAGAATTGAAGAGGTCATTGAGCTGACGGGGTTGCAGGAGGAGCAGCATAAGAAGATCGGGGCACTTTCCCGTGGATACCGGCAGCGGGTAGGGTTAGCTCAGGCATTGCTGCACGACCCTGAAGTGCTGATCCTTGATGAGCCGACCTCGGGGCTGGACCCCAACCAGCTGGTGGAGATCCGGGGGCTCATCCAGTCGATCGGGAAAGAGAAAACGATCATGATGTCAACCCATATCATGCAGGAGGTGGAAGCCATCTGCGACCGGACCATCATCATCCATAAAGGGAAGATTGTGGCTGACGACAAAACCAGGAATCTCCGCACGTTTGAAACCGCGAAAATCATTGTCAGGGTTGAATTCGACCAACCGGTTCAATTTGAGATGATATCCAAAATTCAGGGAGTAAGGAAGGTTTCAATTCCCGGACAACCAAAGCCGGATCTCAAAACCAACATCCCCCATCCCCCATCTCCCCACGCCAAGGCGTGGTCTCCGCTTCGCTCCGACATCTCCAATCCTTTTTCCGGCATCTGGCACCTGGAATCTGATCCTGCTGTCGACATCCGCCCAATCCTTTTCAAATTTGCTGTCGATAACGGGTTGACAGTCCTCTCCCTGCAACGCGAAGAACAGCGGCTTGAGGAGATCTTCCAGGAGCTTACGAAGACGTAAGAGGTAAGACGAAGGACGTAAGATGTAAGATGAAGGACGAAGGACGAGGGACGTGAGACGTGAGATGTGATCAGGTCAATGTTTGGTTTTCATAACGCTTTCCTTCGATATACCTTCGGTATTCGCGTCATTTTCGCTTCATCACTCATCTCCCATCTCACCACGGCACCACTACACCATATCACCATACCACCTTATCACCACACGCCTATCCGCTTGTCCGCCTGTCCACCTGTTTTCGTATTTCCGTATTTTGTAATAAAAAAAAAGTATACCTTTGTCCCCGCAGGGTGGAAAGATTTGATTTGATTGCAACCACTGGAAAAAATGCTAAACCAATTTTTCCCTCCATCAATTTCAAATCACTTTCTTACCGGAAATTAATATACAAGTGTCATATTATCATGACTATAACTCGTTATTTCTAATTCGTAATTCTTCATTCGTAATTTTAAATTAAATAGGTATGGGATATTTGTTTACGTCGGAGTCCGTATCGGAAGGACATCCCGACAAGGTAGCGGATCAGATCTCGGATGCATTGCTTGACGAATTTTTGCGCTGGGATCCTGAATCAAAAGTCGCTTGTGAAACCTTTGTGACCACCGGTCTGGTGGTATGTGGCGGAGAGGTCAGGACAGAGGGCTGGGTGGATGTGCAGGAGACGGTCCGGAAAGTTATCAGGGATATTGGATATACAAAAGCCGAGTACCGTTTCGACAGTGATTCCTGTGGCGTCATCACGACCATTCATGAACAGTCGTCCGACATCAACCAGGGGGTGGTTCGTGAAAAACTGGAGGAACAAGGGGCCGGCGACCAGGGGATGATGTTCGGCTACGCCTGCCGGGAGATGGACAACTACATGCCCCTCTCCAGCGAACTGGCTCATATTCTGCTTCAGGAGCTGGCTGCCATCCGCCGTGAAGGAAAGAAGATGAAATACCTCCGGCCCGATTCCAAATCACAGGTTACCGTTGAATATGATGATGAAGGAAAGCCCGTCCGGATCAACACGATCGTGGTGAGCACCCAGCATGATGAGTTCATCCTGCCGAAGAACAACTCACTGAAAGCCCTGAAATCTGCCGAGAAGGAGATGCAGGAGAAGATCCTCACCGACATCGAGCAGATCCTGATCCCAAGGGTTAAAAAGAGCTTGCCGGCACGCGTCAGGAAGTTGTTTGATGACAAGTGCAAACTGTTTGTGAATCCTACGGGCAAGTTTGTCATCGGAGGGCCGCACGGTGACACCGGGCTCACCGGACGCAAGATCATCGTGGATACCTATGGCGGTCACGGCGCTCACGGCGGGGGCGCATTTTCAGGGAAGGACCCCTCCAAGGTTGACCGCTCAGCTGCCTATGCCGCCCGCCATATCGCAAAGAACATGGTGGCCGCGGGCATTGCTGATCAGGCACTGATCCAGGTGGCCTATGCCATCGGGATCGCAAACCCTGTGGGCCTCTATGTGAACACGTACGGAACAGCCAAAGTCACCGGAAAAAACGGCAAGAAACTCTCGGACGGTGAGATTGCAAAAACGATCAGCAAGGTTTTCGACATGCGTCCCTATTCAATCGTTGAGCGCTTTGGCCTGAAAAATCCGGTCTTCCTTCCCACGGCTTCCTATGGCCATTTCGGACGGGATCCTTATACTAAGACCATTGACGTGTACTATCCCGTCAAAGGGTCCAAGCCCAGGAAAGGGAATGGTACGGCAAAAGAGGTCTACCAGAAACCGGTCGGTTTCTTCGCCTGGGAGAAACTGGATTATGTGGAGAAGCTGAAAAAAGCTTTCGGAATCACAAAGTAACCATAATTTCAGACCAAGAGAAGGACTCCTCCTGGCTCCTGCTTATTGCCTGCTGCCCACTGCTTACGGCTCGCTAACGGGAAACCACCAGCTTACGGGTAGACTCAATCTTTCCGTTCACGATCAGGCTGTAAAAATAGACCCCTTCGGAAAGATCCAGAGTGGAAATCGTGGCAACGCCTAAACCGCTTAAGGTGACCTCTTTCACAGTTGATCCCAGTACGTTTCTGACAATCAGGCTGGCGTGGGAACCACATTCAATAGAATAGTTGAAGGATACCCTGTCAGAAGCCGGATTCGGATAGGCAGCCGAGATGGAGGCAAGGGTCCCGGGATTCTCGATGCCTAACGGATAAGCGTTATAGAGTGCACGGAAACAAACGGAATCATTGGGATTGTTTGCATCAAAGAACACATACCGGATCACACTCTGGCCGGCATGGGTGTTTGGCGAGTAATCTCCTGTAAATGCAGTATTTGTCTCGCCGGGGTTAATATCCAGTGATCCGATCGAAACATAAACGTCAGACCCGTAACAAACATCCCAGCAGAAAGCGTTTTCCGTTTCCGGAATCAGCGAGATCTCTACTTTTTTACACTTCACACTAAGGGTGGCAGATCCATTGTTCACAACCCCGATATAGGCATTGATCACCGGGGTCGAAGGTTCTCCATTGAAATTGACCGTTTCGTCATTGGCTACCGGAGTGCCGCCACTTACCAGGGAAAGGCTTTGTGAATAACCAAAAAAGACGGCGATGCTAAGCAAATAGGTAAGGAGTATAATTTTTTTCATGGCATGTAATTTTTATTATAAAT
>Ga0163210_1000489_pt1 | contig 16869 bp, 18 predicted proteins | sample Kivu_220m_FD_113536 | JGI IMG/M metagenome (GOLD analysis project Ga0163210, IMG submission 113536) | Freshwater microbial communities from Lake Kivu, Western Province, Rwanda to study Microbial Dark Matter (Phase II) - Kivu_220m | ecosystem: Environmental > Aquatic > Freshwater > Lake ...
AGATAGTACTGAACTGCTAAGCAGGATGAGATTAGGGAAGAACATCGGAGGTTCGGACCGCCGGGTGATCCTAGAATTCAATTTTTTTCTTTGCGAAGAAGTGTTCGATAGTGCGTTCAAATCTCGATCGCACTGGCAGCAGGATACCGACAACCAGGGCAATTGAAATAAGGTGAACATATATCGGTTGCTCACCTAATAAATCCCCAAGGTATTTTGATAGAAAGTGCTCCGAGCAGCTAAAGATAAAAATGATAAGTGCCCCAAATGCTGAGTATATAGTTCCCTTCTTAATAATGACTGTGATATCCATCAGCCGATACTTTATTATAGCTATGCCAATCAAGGCTGCAGCGATGTCATTTAAAAGCATGCAGGTTGGCATCAACCAAGGTATGTCAATACCATAAAGTATGGCGACTTTTGCCGTGGCTAAATGGATTATTAAAAAGCTGATAAGGATGTACAGGATATGGCGCTTCTTTAATGGCGAGGTTTCCCGCTGGTAAGCACGGAACAGGTACCAGCATGCAGATAGACCAAAAAAGTAGGCAACAGAGGCAAACAAGAGGGCACTATTAAGAAACATAGAGTCAGGCCGGTAGATGTTCCCCCAGCTATAGTTGTAAACGCCTACAATCTTGCCCCCCAAGCCGGTCACGCCAAGAACAAAGAAAATGGCAGAAAAGACCCAGATAAAAATGGTCCGCTTCTTCCTCGGCTGGTTAAGGTAGGCGCAGGTGAAGTGATAGATAATGGCAAACATAAAAGTGCACGGTTGCCAGATTATATTGCCATAAATAGGCAGCTCATTAACATGACTATTTCTAATCATGGACAGAGATATGCCGAAGTCCCATAGAGCACACATGAAAAGAAAACCAGCAAAAAGGTAGTGATATTTTTCCCTTCCCCGTGACAATACAAGAAACAGTACCAACCCGTTCAGGAGAAATCCTAGAAAAGATGTAATAGCGGTAACAATAACAGTAGCAGAAGGCATCTAACATCACCACACAGTAGGCTATATCTTCCCTAGCCTGATATTCCCGAAGTAGACTATTGTGTCTATCTTAATTTATTGCTAGTTAGCCGATATTGGTAACTTGCCACCCTATGTACACACGATCTGCCGAAGTCTGTCAAATTCTATCATAATGGTTAGTAATTTAACACAGCGGAACATCGTTGTGTAGGCAACAATATGGCTGGTTGTTGATATAACGCGAAATTCTGGGCATTAATACATTGGGAAGTCCAATTTGATGTAAACGAAAAAGTGTCGTTAAATTCATCTTTATTTAAAGGACGAAATAAGAGATAGTATTGCCAGGCGGTAGGATGCTATGATGCTGTAGAGGCACATAAGAGATTTAGTCCGGTGGATAATTTTCAAATTTAGCTATAAATTTCCATTACCAGAACAGAGTTTAAAGTTATCCCTGCCACTTTCCTTCGCGTGATACAGCGATTTATCGGAGTTCCTTAGCAAATTCTCAAGGTTATTTCCATCTTCCTGAAATATTGCGATGCCTATACTGGCAGTAATATCGAGTCTATGACCGTCGATAAAAAACGGCTGCCGGAACTCCTCTAAGATTTTCTGTGCGACTTTGATGGCATCCTCTTTCTGGTTAACTTCCCACAAAAGCAGCACAAACTCATCTCCTCCCATGCGGGCAACCGTATCACTCTTACGTAAAATGCCCTTCAGACGGCCGGCAGCGGCAACCAATAACTTATCACCTATATCGTGACCAAGTGAGTCATTAACAATTTTGAATTTGTCCAGATCAAGGGACATTATTGCTAGCTTTTTATTCTTGCGCTGGGCGTTTGCCAGTGCTACATCAAAACGATCGCATAATAAAGTCCTGTTCGGCAAGCCGGTCAGAGCATCCTGGGTAGCCATAGACTTAAGTTTTTGTTGTAAGTGCATACGTTCGGTGATATCCTGGGCAGTAATTTGAAAGCCGACTGGAACCCCATGCTTTCTGAGCATCCTGCCTAGAATCTCTACCCAGAGCAAGCTGTCATCCTTGCATTTAAACTGAAGCGGCAAATATCTCCCGGGTTTCCCATTTAATCTATCCTGCATTCTTTTGGCCAAAAGCTTTAAACTACCGCTGGGGAACATGTTAAGTTCAAACGCGTTCTTGCCAATAACTTCCTCTGCGGAATACCCCGAATCTTCTTGGAATCTCTTATTGACATAGGTAATATTGCCGTTGATATCGGCATTGACTATGTGTATAGGGAGATCATCATAATAAGCCGTGAGTTCTTGCTCTGCCTCAATTTCTACAACACGCTTGCGCAATAATTCGAGCTCTTGAACGAGTTGACCTTTGGTTTTGCCCTTGTCCTGCATCCGCTCTTACCACCCTAAATTGTAGCCGTCTTATAACTCCACCGCAGTTTCAACATATTATATCATTAAATTTGAAGGCTTTTCCCATTGAACAACTTGAGGTAGGCACCAACTACATTGGGGTCGTAAGGTATATAAAGGGAAAACTAGAGACGGATCAAAGGATGCGATGGATTGGGCATGAGGCCAAGGTATGGGCAAGAAGACATGGATATTAATGAGATAATTTGGAGCCCAAGCGGGCAGCACGTAGGTATCACACAGGTTTAAACTCGAACTTACCACTATTGAAGAGCTTCATGCAGGCATCCACTACGTCCGGATCGTAGAGTTTACCCTTATTCTTCGCTATTTCCGCTAGAGCCTTGTCTATACCCAGTGCCGGTCGATAGGGACGATGTGATGCCATTGCTTCAACTACATCTGCAACGCTCAAGATTTTTGCCTCAAGAATAATGTTTTTGCGTTTCAGTCCCTGGGGATAGCCGGAGCCATCCAGTCTTTCGTGATGCTGATAGGCAATTTGTGCAACCGGCCAGGGAAAATTTATTGTTCGCAGTATGTCATAACCAACCTGTGGGTGGCTTCTGATCACAATGAACTCGCCTTCAGACAGGCTGCCCGGCTTATTTAAAATATCTGAAGGCACGGCTATTTTACCTACATCATGGAGCAGCCCGGCAACGGTAAGCCCTTCAATTTGCTCTGGCGATAAATCCATTTCCCTGCCGATTGCAAGGGCGAGTTCGGTAACCCGCCGTTGATGGCCTGCCGTATATGGGTCTCGCATTTCCCCCATTGTGGCGACTGCCTTAACTGCTTCATCCAGAGCCTTCCGTACCATAGCAAGATTCTGCGGTTTATTATCTTCTTCCTGCTTGCGTTCAATTAAATGTCCGATTTGATCCATTTTAGCCATAACTTCCAGTAACTGCTTTTCCCCACACCTGGGGCAGAATACTGCCTGCTGCGGCATGTCTTTACCACAGATGACGCAATATTTAATGCCAGCCGCTGCAGCTCGCTCCGTCGGCTTTAGCCGCGATGCTGCGATTTTCTGATCCCGATTGGCGAGATTGAAAGCAATCCCTCCGATCAGCGGCAAGCGGTAAGCCTGGCCCCTGTAGGCTTTCCATAAAAGTAGTATCCAGAGGAAGAGACTAAAGACTATAACCGTGCCCCATGCCGTCCAGGCAAGCACATATAATATTCCTGCAGGAACCGGCGGCATCTGGAATAGCAATAAAATAATAGCCGTAAGTATCCCAAATGTGAGGATGGATTGCCATGCATGGAAGCGTACAGACCAGTCCTCTTTTTCAACTACGAGAAAGGCTATTCCGGATAGCCATACCCACAGGTAACACAGAGCACCTGCAATATTGGAGCGCATCCCCACGGAGGTTCTGCCAGTTGGTATTGCCTTTATTGAATCCGACGTTTCTCCAACAGGTTTTTCATAAGGTTCAGCGTAATAAGTAGCAAGGGGTTTAACGGTCTGTTCGGCAATGTTACCGGAAGCACTTTTAGCTCCCGTTTCAGGCGTTTCAACTTCTGATACTGTTCGGCGCAGCGGATTACCGCATTTATGGCAGAACCAGCTTGGATCAGGGTTTTCCGCACCGCAGTTTATACAAACCATACTCTCCCCTATGAATTAAATCGTCCATGATTAACTTCAGCAATGATTATACATCTACAGAATTCGGAATGGAATACTCTGATTTACACTTACAAACCTCAAATTCTGCCAGACTCATTCACCGCTTCACATGTTCGTAGTTTTTTTAAAGTATCAACCGGGCTACCCGATTTTAAGCGTAATCAGACAAAGGGATTGAACAATCATTGCTCTATTTACTCTTGGTCTCTTTTCATAAATCTCACTTTTGCAACGATGGAGAATTCAACCGGAACATAGCTCTGAAGGGAGTTTGGGCGAATTGCATTTGAACAAGGGATTCAATTCAAAGGGGCTGTTAGTATTTTCCTGTCACCCTGCGAAGTTAATATGGGGACTAAAATCAGATTTTTAACTTTTCCTTTAACTGGTCGATAGGCTTGGGATAATGGCCCATTCCCAGGTACTTCTTCGTATATATTGCTTTTTCAGGACAATGATTGTAACAGCTCCGGCATCCGTAGCATTTATTCATATCAAAAACGGGTTTCGGGTCTAATTTTATTGCTCTATACGGACATATTTTTTGGCAAAAATACCATCAGCCAGAGCCTCAACACGCTTGGTACCTGGCAAAGAACTTTTTTCACTGAGATCTGAGTCCGACATTTAAAGATTTCCCCAATCCTTATAATAGTTTATGTGCCACACCAACCGAGCGCTTTATACCCGTGTCCTAACCTTGCCTTCATTAAACAGCCAGGCACCGGGGACCTGTCAGCGATCAGGGAGTAACTCTCTTTTCCACGGTTCTCGCGTAGCCTTCGATATCCCCGGTTTTGTACTGCTTTAGCCATATCCATACAACCACGTTGCTCTTCCTGAATACCAGCAACATGTCGATAGCTACAGAGTGATTCAGGAAGCATTCATCACCGATATCGGGATATAACAGGGACACACCGGACGGTTTCACACTGGCATAGGCGTTGACGGCCGCCTCGATGTCGCGGTAAACAGCCACAGTATTTTGCACAGAGGGCGCAAAGGAAGTTCCCTGGGAATAATATACATGGCTCGAGGACGTGCTTTCCCTGTTTGCCGGAGGCGCGACATTTCCCTTTACCCAGCCAGGCCCCATATCTTCTTGTGTTAACACCATTCGATAAGCCTGCTTTGTTACAAGTCCATCCGCGGGTTTAGCAATGGTAGGCTGAAGACCGGCAGACGGTTCAACCGGAGCCTGCGGGGGTGGCGTTGAAGCCTGTTGGGATGATGGTCCGGGTGACGCGGGCAGCGGTGTGGAGGGAGTTATCCTTTGTTCCAGCATCCGCGCATAACGCTCGATATCGCCCTCTTGATACTGCTTCAGCCAGAGCCATACCACAACATTGTTCTTCCGGAATACCAGCACCTTATTGATAGGCGCCGAATCGTTCAGCAGGCATTCGTTCCCGATGCCGGGACTTGAGACGGAAGGGTTTGCCTGCTTCTCTTTAGCATATGAATTTTCCGCTACAGCTATACTGCGGTAAACCGCGACGGTATTTTGCACACCCGGTGCATAGGATGAACCCTGAGTATAATATACGTGACTGAAAGATGTTGCTTGCTGTATCGCCGGCGCAACCGCGTTTCCCAGTGTCCATCCCGGCCCCATATCATCTATGGTCAGCGTCATCTGTGAAGCCTGTCTGGTTATCAAAGTCGTTGCATCAAGTGAATTACCAGGTGGGGGATTTGAATTTGGTGGTGGCTGAGAAGATGCTTGATTCGCTTGGGCGGGCGTAGCTGGAATGGAAGGTGGAGACAACGGTTCAGCCGGAGGCGCGGGAGATACAGGCGATGTCATGCCGGGAGGCGTAGCGGTTTCCCCTGACTTTTCCCCTAGATTCCCTTTCGGCTGGCTTATGCCACCGTTTGCACAGGCGCCACCGGTAAGGAAGCCCAGGACGATGCAGCCGGTTATCAGCAAGATTAACGGCCGGTCTATGCTTCTGCTATTTAGCCCCCCAGTAGCGCTGCCATGCTGTCTCATAAACTCGATTCCAAACTTAATTACGATGGGTTGATAATATGTCAATCTCATGATTAATGCAACCCCTCGTACTGAACGGGCTACCCGATTTTAAGTGTGATCAGACAAAGGCCTGTCCGATCCCTTGCTCTATTTACTCTTGGTCTTTTTTCGCAAATTTCATTTTACTATCAATAAAAACTCACCAGGATAATATCTATGAAGGGATTTGGGCACACCCTGACCGATACCCTTAAAATTCGCAAATCTGAAACAAATTGAAGGCCAGACAATTGAAACCTTAATAGGCTTATGCATGGTATGGCACTTGCGGAAGGCAAACTACGAGTGTAAAAAGTTCATAAAGTATATGGGAACGGATGAGGTCTGTAACATTTCAAATTTACAAATGGATAGTCCGGATATCCTGATGAATAGCGAGGAGGGTTGCCAGGGATCTGCGGATTTCTGACTTGCCCGGCTGAAAAAGTTGTTAAGAGGCAGGTGAAATTGGTATTATTTTCCCATGCCTCATATGCCTCTCAGGTCACTCATAGTGTTTACGGTATCAGCTATCATGCTTATTCAGACCGGCTGCGCCGTTTTTTCCGGTAACCCATTGCAGGGGGATATAAAGGTTTACTCGGGAAATAAAGGTGGTGAGCAAGAGCCGGCGCCACCATCCGCACCACTTTTAAATCAATCTCCCGTGCAACCCAATAACCCGACTGAACGGCAGGTTACGGTCACTGAAGCTAACAGCGTATTTTCGATCGGCCTGCCCCCCGGCTACAAAGAAGAGCGCCAGGTAAACGCCCAAAAACCCATAGATTTCTGGTTCGAATACCTTACCCCTGATATGTCCTTGGAAATAAATGGTGTTGCTGTGGAAATTCCCATCCGCCGAAGCAGCACCAAATTAGGCTACACATCGAATGTAACCAGCTTCAGCTATGTGATGAAGAACCTCACCTCACAAACAATTTCCTATAACCTGCGCATGGTACCATCAAAAGCAGGCGATTCGGTTCCCGCCGTCACCCGGGAAAAGTGGATTGCCCCTTAGTTCTTATCAACAAACTTCAGCATATGTGCCATCTCTTTCCAGAGCTGTATTTTATCAGGTGCGGCCGATAAAGGGCAGACCGCCCCGAATATAATATATCTGCTCTCTTTCTGAACCCCGTAAATATAACATTCGTATGATATAGTAGTTGTTGATTTAGAGTCATAGAGATATTCATAAAACTTCACATGTAAGTTCATAATATATTCATATTTCCTTGCTACAATTTTAATAAATGATTTAAATAGTAAAAAAGGAGATTTATTTTGATGGGATATATGTTCGGAGGAATGTGGTTGTGGATGGTTTTTGGTTTCATATTATTTGTTCTGTTCTGGGGCGGTATCATCTGGCTCATAGCTTGGGCAGTAAAGAAAGGGACAGGACATTTGTCTGCTTGTACCAGCGATCTCCAACCTTTGGCCATAGCGCAGTCACGCTATGCCAAGGGTGAGATTACGAAGGAGCAGTTCGAGCAGATTAAAAGAGACCTTTCATAAGATTAATAGGCCTAAAATTCAAGCTTTCTGAGCGACAGTCTTCATTGCAGGCATCGGCAATTTTTTCTGAAGAAAACATGTGGACGTAGAGGCACATATTGCCCGCAATTTATTTCGAACTTCGCTGAAACCTCCCTTCCCGTTCATCATAAGTTCATAATCAACCTATATAATTTAACTTGAAATCAAAAGAAAAGGGGGTTCATTCATTTGAAGACTTGGTTAAGAATTGGTGTCCCGGTAGTGGCAGTAGTATTGCTTGTAATTGCTGTGGTAAGTATGACGATACCGGCCAACGCGGATTACACTGGTCCGCAGCCCGGAGACGTAACATACAGCTCCTATCGAGGTGCATGTGGCGGCAGTTGCATGAATGATGATGGAGATGAAGATGCAACCTGTCCCAATTATGACAATGGCGTATGTTACGGCAACAGCAGTTGTCCGGGTGGAGGCATGATGGGGAGTGGCATAACCGGCCGAAGCATGATGGGCAGAGGAAATGGAATTACAAGGGGTGGTGGCGCAAGCTGTCATTAATGGATCATAAACGGAATACGTAGATACCTTTTCATTTCTCCTGTTAAAGGGACGAAGAATCGACCTCTTCGTCCCTTTTTTATTTGTGTAATGCAATTCGCACCAAATTCACAGTTGCTCTTCACGGGAGACATTGAATTTAATAAATCCACTTTTCATCTATCCTTTTGTGCTCTATGTCTGGCGTAGTATACTATACAATCCATAGATATGGAGGTGCGTATGCGGAAGTTTGTTTTTTGGACAGGTATCTTACACATTATTTTGACAATTCATTAAGCATAAAGTTCATGGTGTAAAGGAGCAGTGTATGAAAAATGATTGTTTGCACAAGTCCCTGATTCTCATTGTATTACTGATCATAGTGAGCACCGTAGCTGCGGGATGCGCTCCCCGGAAGGACTCTGTCCAGCAAACCATCAGTCCGCAGGAGGCTCAGCAGATCGCCTACGATGCCACTGTCTACGGCTTCCCGCTGGTTATCATGGACCTGACCCGGCAGGTCTTCACAGCAATTCCCGCGCCCAACGCGAACGGGGCACCGGTCAACCAATTCGCCAATAAGAGGACATTTCCTGATGCGACGTTTATTAATGTAGTAAGGCCCAACGCCGACACGCTTTATTCATCAGCCTGGGTTGATACCGGGAAAGAGCCTGTTATCCTTTCAGTGTCAGACACGCAGGGCCGCTACTACATGATGCCCTTGCTTAATTACTGGACGGATGTTTTTGCCTCGCCAGGCTCACGTACTACGGGTACCGCGGCCGGCAATTTTGCCATCACCGGCCCGAATTGGAGTGGCAAATTACCTGAAGACATCACAGAAACGAAGTCTTTGACCAGGTGGGTCTGGATAGTCGGTCGCTTCGCCTGCACCGGCCCTTCAGACTACGAGGCCGTCTGGAGACTTCAGGACCAGTTGAAGCTGACACCGCTCTCTGCCTGGGACACCAATTATGTACCGCCGACTAATGTCCCTGTCGACCCGGCTGTCAATACCAAGGTCTCTCCTCTGGACCAGTTGCTGGCTATGGATGCAGACACCTATTTCGATTATGTCTGCCAGTTGCTGGTGGACAACCCTCCCTACAAAGCAGATGTGCCATTACTGGCTAGCCTGGCGAAAATAGGAATTAAGCCCGGGGTTGACTACAAAACTTATTTTGCAGGGCTGGACAACGGTGTTAAGTCAGCAATCCAAACCGGCTATCAATCAGCCCTCGTCAAAATCCCGGCTTCAATTCCGGGTACTGTAAAGAACGGGTGGCAACTCCCTTACGGTACCGGCAATTACGGTACTGACTATATGTTGAGAGCAGCTACAGCTTATCTGGGGCTGGGCGCTAATTTAGTTGATGATGCTTCCTATGCCTCAGCATCAACCAGCAGCGATGGGGCTAAATTTTCCAGCGCTAACAAATATGTAATTCATTTCAATAAGAATGAGATACCGCCGGTAAACGGCTTCTGGTCGATTACTATGTACAACGACAAAGCCCTCTTCGCGGCGAACCCGATCAATAGATACGCGATGGGTTCATTAAGTGATCCGCCTCTGATAAAGAATCCCGACGGCTCAATTGACCTTTATATACAGCTCGATTCACCTGACTCTGTCAGGATACCCAACTGGCTGCCGGCCCCGGCCAGCGGCGGCTTTTCATTGACGCTGCGACTGTACTGGCCGCAGAAGCAGGTGATGGATAAGTCCTGGGTACCTCCGGCAGTGCAACTGGTTGAATAGAAGATTACGCTGTCTGTGGCTTCTTCTTGCTAAAGCCGAAAATGTATATTATCTCAAGAATCGCTAAGGTGTTGACCAATAGTAAGACCACAAACCACACTGTGTGGCCGTTACGTGCAGATTTCCATAGTGCCACACCTTTCCAGGGGAGAGTCCATGCGACAAATAGAAGCACCAATAATGACATCCATGCGGGAGACATTGAATTTACTAATTCCACTTTTCACCTATCCTTTTGTGTCCTGTGTCTGATGTAGAATAACACAAATATACACTGGCTGCTAACACATATATCCGGAAATTGTCACCATTCGGGCTAAGGTGTAACCGTGAGTTTTGGCGGATAATTGCCGCTTAAACTCCATACGAACTTACCATCTTTATACAGGTCAAGGTAATATCCTCTCGTGCCGAATTCTTCTGTTGCATAGGGAGGAGAAAATATCAACTCCTGAATAGCACTGGTTCCATCATAACTAAAAGTAATTTGTTGTACGGATTGATCGGACCCTGCCACATCTCTTCTTACATGTAATGTATATTGCCCCGCACTGCCCCCCGTCAGGGTAATCCTGGTAGACACAGGCTGGTCTTTTTTGGCGGTATAAACACTGTTCGCTCCAACATACCAGCCCGCAAAACTAACCGTAAGAGGTCCAAAACCCGGTTTTGGACCAACCGTCAAGCGTGGTGGGTAGGCGTTGGGCATAATCCAAACCTGTTCACCGTCTTTTACAATATCAACATAGTATCCCCGCGTGCCTGATTCACCTATTGCATAGGAAGGGGCAAAAGATAACTGCCGTGTGGTTGAATTACCATCATGGATGAAACCCCATTGCGCCACTATTTCGTCATGACCAGTGATGATAGCCCTCCAGACACGCATGATACACTGCCCCGGACTTCCGCCCTTCATATTTATCCCGGTGGTTACCTGCTGACCCGCATTTACAGTGCTGACCTTTTCGTTGCCGCTATACCAGCCTGTAAAACCGATCGAAAAAGGCACTTGAGTATCATCTTGAAAAGTTATGACAGATTGAGATGGACGTTGTGTATATGTAACAGGTGTGACTTTTATTGTCAAAGCAGACGTAACAGACCCGGAGTCATTTAATGCTACAAGCTTATATTCCGACGTATCAATAGGCGAGACAACTGTAGTACCGACAGGATCGACACCGCCTATACCCTGGTCTATTCCTACGTATGTGGAGCCGTCAACAACCCAGCTCAATGTTGTAGACTTCCCCGCATATATGTTAGGGGGATCAGCTATAAACGAATAAATAACCGGCAGGGGTTTTTTCTCATTAGTTTTTGCAGTTGACGCGGCCGCAACATTGATACCTCTAACTCTTTGATATATCCATACTGGTTCACCGCTATACTCAATATCGTTAAATAAAAAGGTTATCTCGTATTTCTCCGCGGTCTCCAACGCGCTTAAATCCGAGGCAATAAACCCGCCCACCTGCGGTTCGATGACCTGCCATTTTCCCTTGAGATATTTTTCAATGACGAAGGCGTGACGTTTATCATCGTTGCTCTTACCGATGGCTACATAAACGTCACCGGCAGGCACACCGTTTGCCCGCCACAGGGTGCAAAGCAGCGTCGAATAATCCTTGCAATCCCCGTTCTTCCTGGTCAATGTCTCCGACGGTAATTGCCAGTAATCACTTATATCGAGTACATAGTCTACGTTAGCTGCGACCCAGTCCTGGATCCTCCTGAAGTCGGTCCTGACATCATTTTGATCGGCAAGAATGGTTTTTAAACTCGATTGTACACTTGCGTCACCCGGTGTGATGAGCTGCCTGGGATCAAATGAAATGGCTGCATATTCACTTATGGGCGCAACCCTCGGGGCGCAACTCAATAATATGACTGAAATGATCAATAATGTAATGGCTTCAATGAATTTCTTTAGATCCATGTCCTCAATTCTATCCCAAAGGCAAAGGTTTATAAACTGACTTTATTTTGAAAGTCGAATTATAAAGATCGAACTGGAGCGCATAACAGGTAGATCGTATGTTACCCTGTCAATCCTGACTTTAATCTATATACATTGAACTTGTAGTTATACCGTTATATAATCTGAGCTATTATTCGGAGGTGTAGGATATGTCGGAAACTGTAATGGTTACGCAAGATAAAGAGATAGCCAAATTATTCCTCAATCGGCCGGCTTTTTTCAATGCTTTCGATTTTGACACGATTGAGCGTTTCGCAAGCCTGCTTATTACACTTGCTGTGGATAACACTGTAAGAGGCATCGTGATTTCCGGGGAAGGCAAGGCTTTTTGTGCCGGTGGTGATTTAAGATGGATGTATGAGTCTCCACTTGGACCTGCTGCCGCTATTCATGGGTTAGCGGCAACCTACCACCAGGCAATCCTTGAAATTCGCCGTATGCGAAAGCCGGTCATAGCCGCTATCAACGGCATCGCGGCCGGCGGTGGTTTCTCCCTGGCGTTGGCCTGTGATTTCAGGGTGATGGCCCGGTCTGCTGTTCTCAGGCAAGCGTATACCTCAAACGGACTTTGTTTAGATGGCGGAGGTACGTTCACACTCCCGAGGCTGGTTGGCCTTGCCCGTGCTCTGGAAATCGTTGCGTTTGACGCTCCAATTTCCTCTGAGAAGGCTTTGAACTGGGGGTTGGTGACAAAGGTTGTAGAGGATGGACAGGCACTGGATGAAGCAGTCAACATGGCTCACGAATTGGCCAGAGGCTCGCTCAATTCGTTTGGATGGGCAAAACAACTTCTTACAGATTCATTCAATAATGCCTTTGAATCACAAATCGAACAGGAGCGTTCAGGAATTTGCAGTTGTGCAGATAATCCGGACGGCAAAGAAGGGTTAAAGGCTTTTAAAGAAAAACGTAAACCGGTTTTTTTGACTCAATGAGCTTTCCAATAATGTGTTACTTTAACTGGAAAGGGGGGTGGGGCATCGTCCCGCCCCCCTTTGGATCTGACTTTCAATTTCTGTGTTTTTTATACAGCAGGCATATTATTTGGGGTTGCAGGGAGCTTTGCCTGACCGGTTAAAACCGCGCGGTGGTGCATTATCGGGCTTCTGCGGCTTTGGCAGTTCAATATTGGGCTTTTTATCCCACCATACCTTGAAGGCGTCGTATTGCGCCTTATCTATCTTGCCATCAGCGAGGAGTTTATCCATGACCTTGGGCCCCATAAACGCCCCGTTGGGCCTGGCAGCGAGCCATGCCTTGTACTGATTTGCCTGTTCCTGAGTAAGCTTGCCTTCAGACACCCATTTAGCGAACCTGTCATTGATACCTTCCTGGCGCATCTCGGAACCAGCCTGTTTGAAAGCATCGGCCACCTTCTGCTGGTCGATATTAAGGATCTGGGCGACCCTCTCCAGCATCTTGCCGCCCCAGGGGCCTTTGGCAGCGCCCTTGCCGTCATCGGCATATGCCGCTGTTGCTACGCCTGCTATCAGTACCGCCGCGGCAAGCACGCCGGCCAGTACGTATGTTACTTTTTTCCACATCTTTGACCTCCTTCTAGTGGAAGACTATTGCTGAAAAGCTTATTTATCCCATCAGCTATTTTCAGTATAACAATACTTTGTTAGCAGATTATTAGCTTTTTGTAAAATCTGTGTAAAATTCGGCGCCGGTTGCTAACTATAAACCACCTACTTATAATTTACAAAGCCCGTCTGTGCCTCAATGCCTGTCAAACAGGTTTTCTTTAAATTCTTGCAGGAGGAGTCAATATGTGTGATGCTGACCTGGAGAAGTATTGCCGGCGCGCACTGGAAGGCGGCGCCACCGATGTTAAACAGATTCACCCCGGCAGCGTGGTGACGTCAGAGTGGGTGCGCTGGAAATGCCAGTTCGGTTGCCCGGAATATGGCAGGGGATATTGCTGCCCGCCCGACACGAAGACGCCGCAGCAAACCAGGGCACTGCTGGACTGCTACCACCGTGCCATCCTGTTTCATGTCGAGGCACCCAGGACGCCCGAGAGAAATAAAAAATGGAAGCCCTACCTCAACATGCTGATAGATCTCGAGGCAGAGATGTTCAAGGATGGCTATTACAAAGCACTGGTTTTGCTCTCCGGCCCCTGCCGCCTCTGCAAGCAGTGCGCCAAGCAAAGCGGAGCGCCCTGCAGCTTCGGCTTCCGCGCCAGGCCATCAATGGAAGGATCAGGAATAGACGTCTATCAGACTGCGCGGAATAATGGATTCTTCATCGTTCCCCTGCGGGAGAGGGACGATACGCAAAATGTATACTGCCTCATGCTCGTGGATTGATTTGCTTATCCATGTCATTGCGAGCGAAGCGCGGCAATCCTTGGATCGAGGGAATTGACTTACTGCCAAAGGATTGCTTCGTCGCTCAGCTCCTCGCAATGACACACCATATCTGTTTGTTGTGCAGTATCAACACGATTTGGTAACCTTAAACTTGTTTGGGATGTATATTTACCAAGGAGGCTATTAATGGAAAAATCAAAGCACGAAATTAAGGATAAGACGTTTGAACTGGCGAAGAAGTACGAACTGGAATACGGCAACTGCGCTCAGTGTGTTTTCGCTGCGGTTACCGAGGCTCTTGGTGTAGAGAACAAAGATGTCTTCCGTGCGGCCACCGGCTTCGCTGACGGCGTGGGACTGACTGGCGACGGACATTGCGGTACCCTTTCGGGTGGTACCATGGCCATCAGCTACCTCTTCGGCCGGCAGAAGGACGAATTTCACCGACGCGGCAAGATGATGAAGGCGCTGCTGCTCTCGAGGCAGCTACACGACCGCTTCATAGAGAAATACGGCACCTGCCGCTGCTACGACCTGCAGACAAAATTCTTCGGCAGGTCCTTCAACCTGCTCGACCAGGACGAGATGATGGCGGCGGTACAGGCCGGACTTCCCGAGGTATGCTCGACGCTCACGGGCAACATAGCCAGGATGACCGTCGAGCTGATATTTGAGCAGCAGGAAAAGGACGCCGCCAAGGGTAACGCCTGACAGGCCTATTTAAATTCGTCCTTTGTAAGCGTATGAATTTTTCCTGAGTGGCAGCCTCTACATGATTCATCTTCCCCAACGTGTGGATTTTACCTGCCGTTCCCGCCCCCACCGATTTTTAGCATGTGTTCGAAGACGAAGATTATGCCATCCCCCATTTTATCTAGGCCGAATTCAAGGTAGTGTCCCGCGCTATCGAAGGCAGAGGTCAGCAGGTTGCGATGGTTGATAGTTGAGGCTAAGATGACCGGTTTGCCTGGTTGGATATTTGGGGAATTGATTCGTTGCTCCATTTCTCGCAATGACATGTTTTCAGACTTCTCGTGATGACCTGAGGGGTCCGCACAGTACAATGGTGAATGGGTTTGAAGACGTGAGATAGCGTCATCGCAAAGTGAGGTGAAGTCAGTGCCGAGGAATTGGTGCTTCTGCTCGATACAGGATATTTCGTCCCTGAGTTCCTGCAGTGCGAAAAGCAGAATTTCAGGCTTTCCCTGGTCTGTGTCTATAGTTCTTGCCGCGCTTTCTGCGGTCTTCATTCATGCTTCCCGTGCGTTTACCCTAATAATATGCCTGAATCAGTCTATTTTCAAGGTGATACCCACGGGACAGTGGTCGGAGCCCCGCACGTTTTTCAGTATGAAGGCGCCGGTGAGCGAATTAACCAGGTTTTCCGAGACGAAGAAATAGTCCAGCCTCCAGCCTATGTCTTTTTCCCTGGCCTTGAAGCGGTAGCTCCACCAGGTATAGTGACCGGGCTCTTTATTGTAGTGGCGGAATGTGTCTATATAACCGTGCGCTACAAGCCTGTCCATCCAGGCGCGTTCCTCGGGCAGGAAGCCGGAGGTCTCCTTGTTCTCCCTGGGCCGCGCCAGGTCGATAATAGTGTGGGCGGTATTGAAGTCGCCGCAGATAACCAGCTTCTCGCCTTTATTTTTCAACGCGTCAACATGCTCTAAAAGCGCGTTATAGAAAGCTAGCTTATATGGCAGGCGCTCCGCCATCCTGTCAGCATTGGCTGCGCCTTCCTTGCGGGCGCCCTCGACTTCCCTGGGAGAATACGCCTTGGGGAAATAGACATTGAACAGCTTGAATCCCGAATGCTCTGTGATGAGCACTCTGCCTTCCGTATCGAATTTTGGGATGCCTAAACCATTCTGCGCATTAAACGGTTTTTCACGGCTGAAAGTGGCAACCCCGCTGTAGCCCTTGCGATCGGAGAAGTTCCAGTACGCGTTATAGCCGGGGGGTGGATCGAGCGCTTTGGGTACCTGGTCGGGCTGGAGCTTGGTCTCCTGAAAGCAGATGACATCCGGCGCTTCAATTCCCAGCCACTCAAGAAAACTGAGGGGTGGCTGTCCCTGGGGTGAGAGAACAGCCTTCTCCAGCATGTTGCGTATGCTGACCACGTTCCAAGAGATGATCTTGATCTCTTTGGCCATTTTGTTATTTCATGTCATTGCGAGCGAAGCGTGGCAATCCTTTAATTTATTGCGTGTCATTGCCAGCACATTTACTTGTCATTGCGAACTCAGTGAAGCAATCTCCTGATCGAAGGTGTATGGCTTGACGCAGTACCAGGAGATTGCTTCGTCACTTCGTTCCTCGCAATGACATAAGAAATAAAAGCCCCTCGCAACATATGCGGCTACGGTAGCTTTTCGTCGCTTTCGTCCGCCCATTCCTGCATCATCTTCTTGATGCGTACGGCCAGGTTGGGATTGGAGCGTAGCCGCTCGATGAGTACAGGGCAGCCTTCGAGTATTGAGTTCTCCGCCGCCGAGGCGAGGCCGGAGAGGAGCTGGTTGAGGCTGGCTTCCTCCATACCGGGGGCGCTGTAAACGTTCATATTCGGCCCCAGTTGCTTGCGCAGGTCGAGTTCGGTTACACGCACGGGAAGGACGCAGTTTTTATACCACGGGCAGCTTTTGCACTGCAATAGAGATTGCGCTTCGTCCAGTATATCAGCCATGTTTACTCCATTGATTATACAA
>Ga0163210_1000490_pt1 | contig 16864 bp, 11 predicted proteins | sample Kivu_220m_FD_113536 | JGI IMG/M metagenome (GOLD analysis project Ga0163210, IMG submission 113536) | Freshwater microbial communities from Lake Kivu, Western Province, Rwanda to study Microbial Dark Matter (Phase II) - Kivu_220m | ecosystem: Environmental > Aquatic > Freshwater > Lake ...
GGCGTCGTCGCGAAGGTCGTCACGGGCGACCAGCAGAGCCTCTGCTACAACCCTCACGACAACAAGATCTACGGCGCCAAGGAGTCTAGTGGCGACGTGATCGTGACGGACGGCGCGACCGACAGCGTCATCGCGACCGTGGCCACAGGCGGCTGGCCCTATGCTATCTGCTTCAACCCAACCGAGAACAAGGTCTACTGCTCGGATGACCGTCGCGGCACGGTTGCAGTGATAGACGACGCGACCGGAAGTGTCCTCGCGACCGTGCCCACGGGCAGTCAGCCTCGGGCTCTTTGCCACAATTCGGTTGACGACAAGGTCTATTGCGCGAACTACAGCAGCAGCAGCGTGACCGTGATCGACGGAGCGACTAACACGGTCCGGACCACGTTAACTGTTGATAGCACCCCTATGGCCCTCTGCTACAATCCGACCAACAACAAGATCTACTGCGCGAGTGCTGGGTTACTCGATTTCCCCGATTCGACGGTTGCCATTATCGACGGCGCGAGCGACAGCGTCATCGCGGCTTTGAACGTACATGGCTACTACCCTCGCGCCCTCTGCTACAATCCGCAGAACAACAAGGTCTACTGCGCCAACTACAGGAGCGCCAAGGTGACTGTCATCGACGGGGCGGGCGACGGCGTGCTTGCGACCGTACTCACGCGCAGCGGGCCGCGCGCCCTGTGCTACAACCCGCAGGACAACAAGGCCTACTGCGCTAACTACGACCGCGACAGCGTGACGGTGATAGACGGCGAGCTTGAGGTGGTCCTGGCGACCGTGCCTGCAGGTGACAGGCCCTACGACCTCTGCTACAACTCACAAGACAACAAGGTCTATTGTGCCAACTACGGGAGCGGCAGTGTGACCGTAATAGACGGTGCGCTAGATAGTGTGGTCGCGACCGTCCCCGTGGATAGCCAACCCTCCGCTCTCTGCTACAACCCGACCGACAACAGGATCTACTGCACGCACACTGGGTCACTCAGCTTGCCCGATTCGGCCGTGACCGTGATCGACGGCGCGACAGACCAGGTGGACACGACCATCGTGGTCGGTCAGATGCCAATCGCCCTTGCGTGCAATCCCGCTCGAAACCGAGTCTATGTCGCCAACTATTACTGGTCCAGTGTCTCGGTTCTGCGCGACTCGACGCTGGGGATTGAGCAGAGCTTCCAGCCGCGTGCCGCAAGCTCCCGGCCCACACCGACGCTCATCCGCGGCGTGCTGTTCCTGCCGCCAACGCTGCGCTCGCCTTGCTCCTCTCTCCTTTCCGTCGACGGCCGGGAGGTGATGGACCTCAGACCGGGCGCGAATGACGTACGGGCGCTGGCACCGGGCGTCTATTTCGTGAGGTCGGAGCTGTCAGCCGTGAGCCGTCAGCCGTCGGCGGGCATCACCAAGGTTGTCGTCACAAGATAAGGAGGTACTGTGAAGCTCATGTCTTCGCTGCTGGTGATATGTTCTCTCCTGTCAGGCGTCCGTGCCCAGTGGCTGGAAACCACCGTGCTGATTCCTGATACGTTCGGCGGGCTGAGGAGCCCGCAGTGTATGACATACAACGCAACCAACAACACGATCTATGTCGGCGGCCGGTACAGCGATTGCGTGATTGCCATCGACGGAACGACGAATCAGAAGATCGCCCGAATCCTGACCGGCGTGAGCACGCGTGATCTCTGCTACAATCCGTCCGACAACAAGGTCTATATCGCGAACAGCGGCAGCACCAGCGTGACCGTGATTGACGGCGCGACCAACGGCATTGTCGCATCCGTGACTACAGGCTTCGGCCCTTGCGTTCTCTGCTACAACGACACCGACAACAAGGTCTACTGCGCGAACTACTACAGCGCCAGCGTGACCGTGATCGACGGCGCGGCCGACACCGTAACCGCGACCGTGGCCGTGGGCCACATGACCCGCGCTCTCAGCTACAACGCGACGGACAATAAGGTCTACTGCGCGGACTGGGGAGGCGGCGTGACAGTCATCGATGGGGCAACCGACGCCGTTATCGCAAACGTGGCGACAGGCAGTGCCCCAATCGCCCTCAGCTACAACGCGACCAACAACAAGGTATACTGCGCGAATGAGAACAGCGGCAATGTGACGGTGATTGACGGCGCGGCCGACACGGTCATCGCGACCGTGGCGGTGGGCGACCGGCCTTCGGCCCTTTGCTACAACCCGAACAACAACAAAGTATACTGCGCGAACCAGGACAGCGATAGTGTTACGGCGATTGATGGTGCGGGCGACAGCGTCATGGCGACCGTGGCCACAGGCAACGGACCCTACGTCCTCTGCTACAATCCGGCCGATAACAAGGTCTACTGCTCGAACTACTGGAGCGATGACGTAACGGTAGTAGCCGGCGCGGCCGACACCGTCATCGGGACCGTGACGGCAGGCAACCGGCCGTACGTTCTCTGTTACAGCGCGGCCGACAACCGGATCTGCTGCGCGAACTACTCTAGCGACGACGTGACCGTGATTGACTGCGTTACCGACAGCGTTATTGCGACCGTGGCCACGTTCAGCGCTCCCCGCGCCCTCTGCTACGATTCGGCCGGCAACAGGGTCTACTGCGCGTACTACTACGGAGGCGACTTCGTGGCCGCGATAGACGGCGCGACCAACAGCATCGCTGCAAACGTGGCCACGGGCAGCAACTCCAGCGATCTCTGCTACAATCCGGCCGATAACAAGGTCTACAGCGCGAACGTGAACAGCGACGATGTCACCGTGATTGACTGCGCGGCGAACAGCGTCATCGCGACCGTGCCGGCAGGCGACGGACCATATGCCCTCTGCTACAATCCGATCAACGACCGGGTCTACTGCGCGAACTTCGGTAGTGACCCCGCCTACGATTCGACTGTAACCGTGATAGACGGCGCGACCAACGACGTCCTCGCAACCGTGACGACAGGCACCGGGCCCTATGCCCTCTGCCACAATACAACCAACAACAAGGTCTACTGCGCGAATCAGTTCAGCGACAACGTGACTGTAATCGACGGCGCGACCAGCAGCGTTCTCGCGAACGTGGCTGTGGGCACCTACCCCTGCGCCCTCTGCTACAATCCGACCACCAACACAGTCTATTGCGCCAACTATGGGAGCAACGACGTGTCAGTGATTGACGGTGCGACCGATTCGGTCATTACGACCATGGTAGTAGGAGACGGACCGTACGCCATATGCTGCAACGCGATAGGCAATAAGGTCTACAGCATGAACCGGGCCGGCGGCAAAGTAACGGTGATAGACGGCGCGACGAACGGCCTCATCACGGTCCTGGTTGTAGGCAGCTACCCCTACGCTCTTTGTTTCAACCCGACGAACAACAAGGTCTTTTGCGCGAACCAGGGCAGCGACGACGTAGCCGTGATTGACGGCGCGACCGACGTGGTGCTAAACACAATCGAGGTGGGTGACGGTCCGGTGGACTTCGCCTGGAACCCGGTCCAGAACCGGGTCTACGTCTGCAATTCCGGCGGGGGCAGTATCTCGGTGCTGCGCGACTCGGGCGGTGCTGCTGTTGGGGAGGTCTCCGAGCCTCAAGCCGCAAGCCGCAAGCTGCAGCCGACCGTCATCCGCGGCGTGTTGTTCCTGCCGCCGGCGCCGCTCTCTCCTCTTACCTCACTTCTCTCTGTTGACGGCCGCAAGGTGCTGGACCTGAGCCCCGGCGCCAATGACGTGCGGGCGCTGGCACCCGGAGTCTACTTCGTGCGTCAGGCGTCGAGCGTGATGCGTGATGCGTCGAGCGTCACCAAGGTCGTGGTGACGAAGTAGCCGCCAGGCGGCCGCGAGCATCAAGCCTGAGGCGTTTGACGCCCTCGCGCGAAACGGCTATACTGACCTGATGCCGAATACATACACTGCGGTAACGAAGAGGAAGGGCGATTGGTGGATAGGCTGGGTCGAGGAAGTACCCGGCGTGAACTGCCAGGAACGAACGAAGGAAGAACTGCTCAAGAGCCTTCGGGCGGGGCTCAAGGAGGCCCTTGCCTTCAACCGAGAGGACGCCATCGAGGCCGCCACCTCTGACTACAGCGAAGAACTCCTGACCGTATGAACCGCAGGGAGCTGCTGAAGCACCTGCACGAGCACGGCTGCATTCTCCTCCGAGAAGGCCGCCGTCACTCTTGGTGGCTGAATCCGGCCCAGAACAAACGCTCCTCGGTCCCGCGCCATGCCGACATCATTGACCAACTGGCCAGGAAGATATGTCGCGACCTTGGCATACCTTTCACGAGGTGAACCCGGGGGCAAGAAGGACTATCCTCCAGATCCGCCGCCTGTCAAGGCAGTTCTAGTGACATAGCCGCAGGCATTTCAGATTGCAGATTGTAGATTGCGGATTGACCGCCGACGGCTGACTGCCCCGGGGCATTTCGATTGCAGATTGGCGCGGCTGTGCCGCGAGGTCGAGGTTCGGATCGAGGAGTCAGAGTCCGATTGACGTGCGCTGGTTCGTAATCAACCGCCCGGGCCTATGCCCGGGCGGTAGTACCGATAAGGAACGAGCTTGGCTGCCCGGCCGCGAACCTACTTCTTCCTGGCGCGGCCGCGCACCTGCTTGAACGCCCGCTGGAAGCAACCGAACACCCGCGTCATCTCCGCCTTGGTCACCGGTCCCATGTGTCCGATCCGCACAATCTTGCCGCGCATGTCGCCCTGGCCGTTCGCCAGCAGGATCTTGTCGCGCTTCTTGCAGATGTCGACGACCTTCGTCCCGTCAACACCCTGAGGCATCCGCATCACGGTCAGCGCGTTGGACGGGTTCGCCGGAAAGAGCTCCAGGTCCAGGTCCGCAGCCTTCGCTCTCATGGCATCGCCGATCTCCTTGTGCGCCTTCCAGTAGTTGCGCATGCCGGTGCGGTTCAGCCGCTTGAGGCTGAGGTCCAGGGCATAGATGATCGAGATGGCCGGAGTCCAGGAGGTTTGACCTTTGGCCGCGTAGCGCCGCGCGATTCGCAGGTCGAAGTAGTAGCGCGGCGCCTTCGCCCGGTCGATTCGCTCGACCGCCCGCTCGCTCAAGGCCACAAACGAAACTCCGGGCGGAACCGCCAGCCCCTTCTGGCACCCGCCGACCACCACGTCGACGTGCCACTCGTCCATCCGCAGTTCGTCGGCACCCAGTCCGGCGACCGCGTCGACGACGAGAATCCGGTTCAGCCGGTGACAGGCGTCACCGAACGCCTTGACGTCGTGCAGGGCGCCGGTTGATGTCTCGGTAAGTGTCGTGAATACGCAGCGGGCCGAGTCGTTGGCGAGCAGCCGCCGTTCTAGTTCCTCGGGAGGAATCGACTCGCCGTAGGGCCGGCTCAGTTCGTCCACGAAGGCCCCGAACCGCAGGTTTATCTCGCGCCACCGCTCGCCGAACCGGCCCGCGGTTGCCACCAGCACCTTTTCACCGGGGCTGATCAGATTCGATGCCGCGGCCTCCATCGCGCCGGTGCCGGATGCGGTCAACAGATGGACTTCGCCGCTGGCGAGCATCATCTTCTGCAGTCCCTTGCGGACCGACTCGAAGATTGCCGCAAACGAGGCTTCCCGGTGGTAGACAAGACCACTCGACTGCTCCTTCAGGAACTCGAGCGGCACATCGACCGGGCCGGGCGTGTAGAGTTTGTACTTCGGTCTAACCATGAATCAAGACCTCCTGTTTCTTCCGTCAAGGCTTCTGCGCTTGCGCGCACCGTCCTTCCGGTGGGTTTGGTCCCGGCGTGGGCCGGCCGGTGTCATCCTCCGGATTGCACAGAACTCGCCGCACATCGTACACGCACCCTGAGTGCGAGAACGCGCGGCCGAGAAAACAACCTGAGCCCGCTGCGGGTCAACGCAACCGGCGATCATCGCCTTCCAGTCCAGAGCAGCCCGGGCTCGAGACACCTTCAGGTCCCAGACGACCGCCCCGGGGTGATGGCGCGCCACGTCCGCGGCGTGAGCGGCAATCTTCGATGCAACTACCCCCTGCCGGACGTCTTCGACGGTCGGCAGTCCGAGGTGCTCGGAAGGCGTTACGTAGCACAAGAAATCGGCGCCGTGCCAGGCCGCCAGGGCGCCGCCGATCGCGCCGGTGATGTGGTCGTAGCCGCAGCCGACGTCAGTGACCAGCGGGCCGAGCAGGTAGAAAGGCGCTTCGTCGCACAGGGTCTTCTCCAGTTTCACATTGGCCTCAATCTGGTCGAGCGGCACGTGACCGGGGCCTTCAACCATCGCCTGCACTCCGGCTGCTCGCGCCCGCGCCACCAGTTCCCCGATGGTCATGAGTTCCGCCACCTGGGCAGCGTCGGTGGCATCAGCCAGTGCCCCGGGCCGCAGCCCGTCACCGATCGAGAGCGCAGCCCCATGGTCGCGGGCCATGGCCAGCAGCTCGTCATAATGTTCGTAGAGCGGATTCTCTTTGCGGTTGCGGCGCATCCACTCGATGGTCATCGAGCCACCGCGGCTGACGACTCCGCACACGCGGCGGGCTGCAGTCAGCACTTCGACGTTCTTGCGCGTGATACCGCAATGGACCGTAATGAAGTCTACACCGTCGCGCAGGTGCTTCTCGACGCCCGCGAGTATCTCCCGGGCGCTGGCTTCAATGAAGGACTTCCCCTTGCGCCGGGCGTCCAGGGCGGTTTGGTACACGGGTACAGTGCCGACCGGAATCGGGGATTCGGCGACTACAGCCGCGCGCACCTCATCGACGTCCCCGCCCACGGAGAGGTCCATTACCGTGTCCGCGCCGACCGCGACCGCCGCCTTCAGCTTGGCCAGCTCGTTCGCCAGGTCGCTTGCGTCCGGCGAAGTGCCGATATTGGCATTGACCTTGACGGTCATGCCCTTGCCGACGGCGAGCGGCGTGATGTCCCGATGTCTCGAACGGAGCACCGCGATCTTGCCCTCGGAGAAGTACTTCTCCAGCAACTCCTGGTGCACCCGCTCCCGCGCCGCCACCTTTGCCAGCCAGGCTGGTCTGCAAGCGGCTGGTTTCACCGGCAGTGCCCCGAATCCCGCACCGGCACCAACTCCTCCAGCGCGACCGACTGCTCGGTCCCATCCTCGTAGCGCACGGTCACGCGTCGTTTGACTGCATCGTGGCTGGTCACGACGGCCGGACCCCGTTCGGTGTCCACCGTAATCCCGTTCGATGGCATGTCCTTGAGCCATTGCTGGTAGCTTTCGTCTTCGAAGGCAAGACAGCAGAGCAGCTTGCCGCACAGGCCGGAAATCTTGGCCGGCTCCACGAACAAGTTCTGCTGTCGAGCCATCCGCAGTGCAATCGGTTTCAATTCGCGCACGAAACTGCGGCAGCACAGGTCCCGTCCGCATGGCCCGAGCCCACCCAGCAGTCGCGCGTGGTCGCGCACTCCGATCTGCTTGATCGAAACCCGCGAGTCCAGTGCAACCGAAACCGCCTTGTGCAGCGCCCGGAAGTCAAAACGCTCCTCGGATGCGAAGAAGAAGCAGACCTTCTTTCGGTCGAGACGCCAGTGGGCGCCCACCACCCGCATCCCCAGTCCGTACTCCTCCTTGAGCCGGCAGAATACCTTCAACGCACTGCCGGCCTCGTCGTCAAGCTCCTGCCGAAGCCTCACGTCATCGACGGTCGCCTGGCGCAGCACCACGCTCCGGCTTTCATCCGAATCATCATAGGCAATGACCTTGCCGACATCCTCGCCGTCCTCGTCCTGGATCACGACCACGTCCCCGGGCCGTACCGACAGCCCGGCCGGGATGTCACACAGATCGGACTTGAACGGGTGCATCTCGACCAGTACGACTGCCATGTCAGGTGTCTACTTGAACTGGTCCTGTTCTTCAATCGTCAGGTACGATTCGAACCCGGTCTTGGGCTCTTCTTTGGCATTGGTCCAGGCCAGCCGGTAGTTGCCGTCACCGCGGATGTCGATGAAGACAAACGTATAGGCCATATTGTAGTAGTGCCAGTACTCGCGCGGCCGCGTCTCGGTCTCGATCACCTTCTGCTCAACCGCATCCGGCTCGCCGTACTTCACGTAGATTCTACCCCGGTCAGTGTTGTAGCCCGCCACCTTCAACTGCCGGTACTTCCCGTCCGCCGTTTCCATCCGCCGGCTGAACTCGGCCAGATTGCGCACGCTCCAGAATTTCGCCAGGTAGGCACTCTTGCCTGTCTCCGACAGAGCCTCGTAATATGCAAGTTGGTTGGGAGTGGCCAGGTACTGGATCCGGTCGTAGTATTTACGCTCAAGCGGACTCAGGCTGTCCAGTCCGGGAATCACCGCGGCAGCCTCCGCCGCAATCGAGCCAAGCACGAAATCCCGGCCCGCACTCACCGACCGCTCCGCCGCCACATCGGTCAACTCCAGGCCAAGCGTGTAGGCTCCTGGCTCTACTCCGGCCACACTGATCCCCATCGCGTAGGCGACGCTCGTACCGTGCTTCGGCCTCGCCAGCACCGGAGTCTCCACGACCGTGTCCGGCTTGCCGCCTCCGCTGCGGATGATTGCCGCCCTCACCCGGTAGGCTTCGCTGTCCGAACTCAGGTTGTAGCCCTCATAGTAGACGTACAGCGCTTCCAGACCCTTGTCCAGGAACCGGTGCGTCGGATTGGGTATCACCGACACCGCGCCGGTGACCGTGTCGGTAAGAGCGGTCGACCCGACCTGCAGCGAGCTCAAGGCGAGGCCGTCTCTGAACCCACCAAGCACAAGAGTGTCCTCGCGGACTCCTTCGGTCTGGCCTGCATCGCTGGTCTCGGCAATGGCAATTTTCAGCCGGTACCTGCCCGGCGGCACGGCCACGCTGAATCCATCCACGAAGCTCCGCTGCGCCGCGAACGCCTCCTGGAAGCTCGCTATCCTCGCTCGCTTGAGAATCCTGCCTTCCTCTCGGAAGCTGTTGTCAAGCCCGACGAGTTCCGACCATACGCTGAGCCCGGCCACCAGGCCGCTGTCGGTCTGAGTGTAAAGCAACTGGTCGTAGGGGATGGCATAGAAGAACTCGACCCGGCTGGAATCTGCTCCGGCCCGGAACGCCGACCAGTCAACGCTGAAGTCAAGCGCACCGGTCAGGGCCACGAGCACCGCGATGGCTACGCTCATCGGCTACCGCCTGTTCCGCCGTTCCGCTTCTCGGCACTGGCCTCCGGGCTTCTGACTTCTGCCTTCTGACATCCAGCTTCTGACATCTGACTTCGGTTGGTCATTCCTAGAGCTCCTCACGATTCTGCAGGACATAGTCTCCCGCCCCGAACCGGTCGACAAAGTCGAACTGCTTGTTGATCTGATAGTAGTACCAGATCTCATATGCCGGCGAGTCGATGTCAAACGGCCGCGATTCAACCTGGTCCGGCGCCCCGTACAGGACGTAGACATGACCGCGGTCGCTCAGGTAACCCCGCTCACCGTGGGCGAAGTGCTCCTGCGTGTAGTCAATCCGCTCGAAGTACACCTCCTCGCTCACGTACCGACCTCGAATCGGCGCATGCTCTCTCTTCCAGAACTCGCGCCACGCCTGCTCCCGCTCGCCCCGCGGCACCGAACGCAGGCGTCTCAACTCATCCGCACTCGCCACATAGACGAGCTGCTCGACCCGATGCAGGTACGCGGAGTCATCCAGATAGAACGGCACGTCGATTCGGAATCCCACGCTCGAGCGCAGAACCCGCCCCCCGCCGAAGCCGACTGCCTCCAGTGAATACTCGCCGCCGCCCAGCCGTGCTGCTCCGGCTGAATCCCCGATTGGATACTCAAAGCGCGCCTTCGGCCTCCACTGCCCGCCTTCGTCCCCAATGAGCGCCCGAACGGTGGCGCCGGTCACGATCTGGCGGCCGCGCTTCACGACGAACCGGCAACTGTCAAAGGTTGATGCCCCCTGATAGAGGCTGTCCCCGGCACCCGGCCCGCTCGCCACCTCGGCCACTGCCACGAGCGTATCGCCAATCCCGTACTTGCGCATTGAGACCGGTCTGCCCGACCGGTACAACCGGACGGTGAGCCCGCCGGTCGGCCGCTCGATTCTGAACGCCGCCGTCGCCGACCGTTCACTTCCCAGGTCGTTGACGGCGACGCGCGCATCAAGCGCAGCCGGAGGCACGACCAGACTGACTGTGCCGGACTCGACCGAATCACGCACCACCGTCGGACCATAGCCATGGAACCGTACAACTCTCTGCCAGAGGTCCCCGGCCAGAATATCACGTCGCCGATCCGACACCTGGATGCTGATCTCGTAACGAGCGACGAACTGGCTGTCTTCCCGCAGAAACGTCAGGGATGTGTTTGGAATTTCGTAGGATACATCGAGCATCGTTCCGAAGTCGGTTGCCTGGTAGACCGACTGCTCCAAGGTTAGCTTCAGTTCCCCTTGGACCGGCAACGCACATACAAGCAGCAGCGGAACGAGCCACATGGGCGATAAGTGTATGCACTTGCCTCAGAAAGTCAAGCGACCGAAGGCGGTCCGCATGGCGCGCGCCAGCTACCTCCCGCGTCCAACAGCAGGCGCAGGGGGCGGCAATGCCGCCCCCTGCGCACTTACAACCGAGTCCTCCACCCAGCTACCCACCAAGCGCCCACCCTCTTCGTGTGGTTTGGCAGACATGCCGTGCACGCTGGCGCCGCGCCTACGCCCAGCAACTCGGTCCGGCGGTGACCCGTGCCTGGTGACGCGTCCGTGTGGCTCCATCCGCGTGCTGAGTTCCGGCTCACAGGCAACTCCACTCGTCGAGGGGGCCCAACCTCCCATTGGTTGGCCACCCGGTCGTACTGCAATGCCCAACCCATAGGCCAGACAAGACCTGAACCCACACTGCCAGTGATCGAAGTCTCACGCTTGTCTCCGATCCCAGCCAGTCAATATGCACTATTAGTGCCAGAAATTCACGGATTGAGAATGCGTGACTTAGACGAAGTGGGCCGCCGGATGTGTATCCGTACGGTGACAGGTTGTCACCGCACGGTGACAAACCTTGGAGTCACGAGGACCGCAGGGACAGGACTCAGTCGGAGGAATCTGCTCAATCTGAGAATCTCGGACGCCGGTGCAAAAAAAGGGGGCGGCAGACGCCGCCCCTTCGCTTGGCTACAACCGATATGTTCCGCCCGAAAACCCGGCAAGTAGCGGTCCTCCTGCGCGGTCGGGGGTGTGACCCTGCGCGAATGCTGCGCGGCCTGGACAACCTAAGAGGAACCGGCTCAAACCGAATTCCGTTCACCGATGGCCACGGGATGCTCACTGCGCCATCGGCGGCCAGAGGCGTATTCCGTCCGACCCGAACAGCTACATGCATCTTTGGTGCCACCAATCCGCAGCTTGAAAATGCGTAACTTAGATGAAACGGCCAGTCGGAAGTGTATCCGTACGGTGACAAGATGTCACCGTACGGTGACAGTCCTGCCGGGAACGGCCCGAAATCACGATGGAACCGACGGGACCGCAGGGGCCCCGTCGACTCAGGAGGCGGCTTCTGAACAGACAGCCATCCACAGGCAAGTCTAATGCCAGAGATTCGAAGACGGAAATACGTGACTTAGACGAACCGGGCCGGTCGAACTGTCTCCCCAGGGTGACAGGTTGTCACCGAACGGTGACAGGTCGTCGCCTCGCGGTTCTGGGACTCGGGCTGCCTAGTCGGCCGGCTCATGCGGAATACCGTGGCGCTTCATTATCCGGTAGAGGCTGGCCCGCTCGACTCCAAGCGTCCGCGCCGCGGCGCTCACGACGCCGCCTCCGACAGCCAACGCCTCTTCCACCGCTTCGCGTTCGGCCCGGTCCAGCGCGGCCTTGAGCGTGCCGCCCTGCGGCACCGGAGTGTCGATGCCCAGGAACGACTGCAATTCGTCCGGCTCAACCGGGTTCGTCCGGGCCAGCACCACGACCCGCTCGACCAGGTTCCGCAACTCGCGGACATTGCCCGGCCAGTCGTAGCCGCGCAAGACCGCAAGACATTCCGGAGCAAGGCTCAGCGCACGGTTGTGCCGCCGGCAGAATCGCTCGATAAAGAATGCGGTCAGTTCGGCGATATCCCCCGGTCGCTCGCGCAGCGCCGGCACCTTGATGGTCACAACGTCCAGCCGATGGAAAAGGTCCTCGCGGAACGACCCCTCCTTGATGCACTCGGCCAGGTTCCGGTTCGTAGCCGCCAATATCCGCACGTCGAGCAGAACCGCCTGGTTCGAGCCGAGCCGCACCACCTCCGGATGCTCCAGGAACCGCAGCAGCTTGGCCTGCGCTGCAGGACTCATGTCCGCGATCTCGTCGAGGAACAACGTACCCTTGTCCGCCTCCTGCAGCTTGCCGACCCGCGCGGCGGCGGCGCCGGTGAACGCTCCCCGCTCGTGCCCGAACAGCTCGCTCTCAATCAACTCCTTGGGAATAGCCGCGCAGTTGAGCGCCACGAACGGCTCGGTCTGCCGCTGGCTCTGCATGTGGATCGCCCGCGCCACGAGCTCCTTGCCCACACCGCTCTCGCCGGTAATCAGAACGCTCGCCGTGGTCGGCGCGGCCCGACTGATGAGGTCGCGCACATGCTCGAGCGCCTTTGACTTGCCCACAATCCGGAACCGCTCGGCCAGCTCGGCCTGCAGCACGTTCACCTGGCGACGCAGCCGCACACATTCCAGCGTACGCGCCAGCGCCGCCTCCAGCCGGTCCTGGTCGATCGGCTTCTCCAGGAAATCGACCGCACCGAGTTTGATGGCATCCACCGCGGCCCTGACTGTGCCCTGGCCCGACACCATCACCACCGCCACGTCCGGCGCCGTCTCTCGGATCCGACGCAGCACCTCGATGCCGTCCATCCCCGGCATCACCAGATCGAGCATGACGAGTTGTGGACGGGTTTGCTCCAGGGCCGCGATTGCGTCCGGGCCATTACAGAACCTCGTCGCCTCGCACCCGGCGCGACCGAGCATCATGCTCAGCAACTTGGCGACCAGCGGCTCGTCGTCGACAACGAACGCCAGCGGCCGTGAGCTCTTGACTGCTGTCTCGTTCATGCGCTATTGCCCCGGGACCTGGTTGTAGCCACGCTGGATTATAGAACCCGGCCGGACAGTGTCAGGTCGCTCCCTCGCCCGCAGCTTGCAGTTCACAGTTCGTCAACCATCAAGGCCCGGAGATAGCAGCCCACAGTCACCGCAGACTCAAATCCTCCGTCCTCTCCTTTCTGAAGCTGGGGTCGGAACGAGGGGACCTGGTGCGCGGTGCCAGCCTTCCACGGGCATTTCGGATTCCATATCCGCCAAACCCTCGGCAACTTGACGTCCGTTTCACAAACCGGAACCTGTATCCCAACGGTGACACCCTGTCACCGTACGGATACACCTCCCGCCGGCCCGTATCCCCTAAGTCCCGCACCTGCGACCTGTCATCTCCTGGCATCAAAGGTGCACGTAGAAAGTACATGATCGAGCCGTCGTCTGCTTCGACGGACGCAGTCCCGCTGTTGGTCGGGCGTAGAGCCGTCCCTCCCGAGGCGCGGGACCCGGCACAAAGACACCACGAAGGCCTCTGATGCTCAACTGCTACGTCGGTACCAAGACTGCCCGGCTCTACAACTCTGCCACTGGCGAGGGCTATGCCATGGTGATGATCCACGGCGACGAGGTGCTGGTTTCCACGACCCCGGACTTCTCTTCAAGTCAACGCATCGCCGCGGAGTTTCGCGGCCGACACGGCTACGTGAAGCAGAACCAGTTGAAGCAGGAACCCGACTTGGAGGTCTACTTCATCGATGTCGGCCAGGGAGACGCCACGTTCATCGTCACGCCCGGCCGCAAACGCATCCTGGTGGATGGAGGCATCGACAATCGGGCTCTCGGCTTTCTCGTCTGGCTCTATCGTCTGGACCAGCCCGGCAACTCGGTGGACATCGACCTGCTGGTCCTGAGCCATGCCGACAGCGACCACCTGCGGGGACTCAACCCCATCGTCGAGCATCCGGCTATCCACGTGAAGCAGATCATCCACAGCGGCATCGCGACGTTCCGGGAGGGCGTCCGGGGAACGACGCTGGGCGACCTGGACGCGAGCGGGACGTTCCTCGTGACCCGGCACGACCGGATGGCCGACCTCGTTCCGTCGGAGCTGTCGGCCGACTTCCGTGCCTGGCGGGACGCGGTGGTGAACGAGGACTGCGACTACCGGGCGGTGAGTGCAGCCGACGCAAGCTGGGACATCGAAGACGGCGACATCGGGATTGAAGTTCTGGCCCCTCATCTGGAGCCGACTCCGGACGGTGGCTCGGGGTTTCGTTGGTTCGAGAGCAAATCCCAGACCATCAACGGGCACTCGGTCGTGCTCCGCCTCACCTACCGGGACGTCGCGCTGGTGTTGCCGGGGGACATCAACATCCCGGGCTCGAAGCATCTGCTCTCGGTCCCAGCGGCCGCGGCCGGGCTGAGCGCTCAGATACTCAAGGCCCCCCACCACGGCAGCCATGAGTACCACGTGCAGTTTCTGGAGGCCGTTCGCCCGCAGGTGTCGGTGGTCTCTTCCGGCGACGACCCTGACCACGGGCATCCCCGGGCCAACTTCCTGGCGGCCGTGGGACGGGTCTCCCGCTCGCCGGAACCGCTGCTCTTCGCCACCGAGATCGCCGCGACGTTCGTTGAAACCGGCGACGAACTCCCTGCCGACGCACCGGGCGACCTGGCCGAGCTCGACTTCTCCGACTCCGGGTACAACGTCCTCGCCCGTCGCCTCTTCAAGCAGCGCCTTCCCGGCCTGATTAACGTCCGCACCGACGGGCACGACCTGTTCGCCGCCCGTCGGGTCAACGCCTCCTACAAGTGGGAGTCCTACGGCCCGCACCGGGCCGCGCCTCATCCGGACTGACCTCCCTCTCCCCTTTCCAGCGTCGCGCAGTCACCCGGCTACAGCACCGGCAGGACTCACTCGTTTCTCTGACCGGCATCGGAACCGCGAATGCGCCAGTCAAAGGGAAGGACCATCCCGGTAGTCGCTCGCCTTGACCGGGTAGCACGCCCCTCATATACTCCCGCAGTCAATGCCACGTACGCAGCGAGTCAGCCGCGCCCCAAAACGGTCGAACTACGACAACCGCACGTGGCTGTTTGTCGCGCTCGCGCTGACGTTCGCGGTGCGGCTCTGGTTCGTCCTGAGCATGCAAGGCCGGCCGTTCTCGGCCATCGGCCCGCAGTACCTGGATTCTTTCTACTACCACCGCTGGGCCATCGAAATCATCACCGGCAACTTATGGGGCTCGGACGTGTTCTTCCTGCGGCCGCTCTACGCATATCTGCTCGCCATCCTGTACGGCATCTTCGGCCCGCACGTCCTGCCGGTGCAATTGTTCCAGACTCTGCTCGCCACCGCCTCCTGCTTCTTCCTCTACGACGTGACCCGACGCATCTTCGGCCAGCGCTCCGCCGTCTTCGCGTCAATCGGCTTCGCCCTGACCGGCATCCTCGTCTTCTACACCGGCACGCTGCTCTACGTCGAGGTCACGATTCTCCTGAGCCTGCTCTACCTCTGGCTGATGCTCACCGCCGGCCGCCGCCTCGGTCTCTGGATAGCAGCCGGTATCAGCTTCGGCCTGCTGGTGATATGCCGGCCAGAGCTGCTGGTTCTACTCCCGTTCCTGCTGCTCTGGCTCTGGCGCGGACACGCCGTTCATCGTTCATCGTTCATCGTCCATCGTTACGGCATCGCCGCTACGGCGGCGTCTGCCGTCCTCGTCATTGCCCTCGTGCCGATCCGGAACTACATCGTCGCCCGCGACCCGGTGCTCTTCACTGCTCACTCGGGCATCAACTTTTACTACGGCAACAATTCCTCAGCCGGCGGCACATGGCAGACGACCGCAGAACTCCAGCGCAGTCCCGGGTTCTCGCACGAAGAACTGAAACGGGTCAGCCGAACCATAGATGGTCAGCGGGTTGGCTGGTCCCAGGCGTCGTCCTACTGGCTCGGCAAGGGTCTGCGCTTTATCACGACACAGCCCCTGGCCTGGCTCAAGCTGCTCGGCCGCAAGCTCCTGCTCTTCTTCGGCAACTACGAGGTGCCGAACGACTACTACCCGGAAACCGCCCGTGCTTCATCGCTGTCTCTCAGGCTGGCCTTCGTCAACTTCGGGCTGGTGCTGGCGCTTGGACTGCTCGGTATGGTCTGGGCATGGCCGAGGCGCGGGCTGGCCCTGCCCGTGTACCTCTTCGTCGCCGCTTACCTCGCCTCCTCCCTGCTGTTCTACGTCCTTTCGAGGCTGCGCGCGCCGGTCATTCCCTTCCTGCTGATGTTCGCCGGGTACGGGCTGAGCGAGTTGCTGGAAGCAATGAAGCAGCGCAAGAACCTGCAGGCCGGGCTGGCGCTCGCCGCAGGACTCGCGGTCTACGTCGGATCGAGCTTCACTCCGGTCAACAAGCAGTCCTACTCTGCCCAGGCCTGGACCCAGACCGGCAACATCTATCTCGGCCGGCGCGAGCGCATCCAGGCTATCGCGGCCTTCCGCCGCGCGCTCAAGGTCCAGCCTGCCGGATACGCAGCCCGCTACAGCCTCATCATAGCTCTGGCCGGCGCCGGCGAGACTGACAAAGCCGAAGCCGAGCTGCCGCTGCTGGCGCAGACCGGAGCTTCGTCCTCCGAGGGGCGGTCACTGATCCGGCTCGCATCCGGCCGCCTGGCCATTGCCCGCCGTGACTATTCGCGGGCTGATTCTATCTATCAGTCGGCCCTGGCCGAGAACCCGAACGACGTCGAGGCAAACTACATGCTCGGGCTCGTGTACATCAACATGGACAACCTCGTGCAGGCGCGCGAACACCTGGCCCGCGCCGCTGCGCTTGAGCCCGGACAGCAGCCGATCCGTGATGCCCTGAATGCGGTCGAGTCGCGCCTGTCACGATAGGAC
>Ga0163210_1000491_pt1 | contig 16845 bp, 13 predicted proteins | sample Kivu_220m_FD_113536 | JGI IMG/M metagenome (GOLD analysis project Ga0163210, IMG submission 113536) | Freshwater microbial communities from Lake Kivu, Western Province, Rwanda to study Microbial Dark Matter (Phase II) - Kivu_220m | ecosystem: Environmental > Aquatic > Freshwater > Lake ...
GGAACAAAGAAAGCATACGTCAAGGTGTGCATTCCTTGCTCCACGGTGTGCCGCACCGATGTGCGCGCAAAAGACAGCCCGGCGAGAAAAGCGCCGGTAATCGCCGCGATCGTGCCTACGACTTCGGCTGACCATGCAAACAGCAAGGTGACGATCACGACAAACGCCATAACTCCTTCGCTCACGGGCAGACTATCGACCCAGAGGGCGAGGCGCGGAATGATCTTCATCCCCAGGATCATGGCCAGAACGACGAATCCAACCATGCGCAGGACCACGATGACCACGCTTGCCGCACCCGCATCGGATCCGCCAGTGAGCGCGAGAAAGATCGATAGCACCAGGATCACCAGCACATCGTCGATGACCGCTGCGCCGAGCAGCGCCAGCCCCTCCTTGCTGCGAAGGACGCCGAGTTCCAACAGCGTTTGCGCCGAGATGCTCACGCTTGTCGCGCTGAGGACAATGCCGATAAAGACACTGACCACCGGCGGATAATTGAAGACGAGCGCGGCCAGTGCGCCGAGCAGGATGGGAGCAATAACTCCCAGGACGCCGACCAGAATCGCGATCCGTCCTGATTTCAGCATCCCCGCCAGGTCTACCTCGAGTCCTGCAATGAACATCAGGAAAACGACGCCAATCTCCCCCAATTCCGAAACGACGTCTCCGGCATGGTTGCTGGAAAAAATCGGCGCGTGGAGCACGTCGAAGACGGTAGGTCCCAGAACGAGGCCAGCGAGCAATTCTCCCAGCACGGCAGGTTGTCCTAGGCGCGCGCTCACCAACCCGGCCGATTTGGCGGCAAAGATGACAATGCCAAGCAGAAGCAAGAGTTCAAGTGTTGCGCTCATATTACCTCCTTCCTCAGATGTTCAGGGCGTAGCCCGTCGGCACGATTTCAAACCACGTGCTGCCCGGCTTGAGAGGAATGGTTTGGCCGGCTCCATCCACGAACTGAAAGAACTGTTGAACCGAATCGCGTTGCCATCGGCCGTGGACTTGAATGCCGTCACGGAAAATGTCCGCGTCTCCCTGGCCGACGAGGTTGATGTAAACTGACGTCGCGTTGTTGGCGTCTTCAATAATGTTCGTGCGCGCGTGTTCAGCGTACAGCACGACGACGTTCGATGCGGTTACCTGTGTGCGCGTCTCACCGCCGCTCGTCACGCAGTCCGCCGCGTTGCCCCATTTGGCGGTGACGGCGTAGGAATTGTCGATGTGCGGCGAGCCAGTGACAAACCGCAGGTATTTTTGCGTGGCCGAATCGTAGCGCCATTCGACGGTTGCCCACTCGGGCCAGGGCGCCTTTTTGATGCCGATCGAATCGACGCGCTGGCCGGCCGGAGATGTGTCGGAGAAGGTGAATCCGTAAAGTGGAACGGATTTCTCGAGTCCTTTCTCCGCGAGCCATTGCCGCAAACGCGGAACGGTGGTGTACAGTCGGCCCATATAGCCGTGCGGCATGTTGTAACAGTACGCCGGCTGATTGAAATACTCGTCGAGATTGACCATCGGCGTCTGCGAGAAGATCCAGCGCACGTCATCGCTCGCGCCCGCGTTTGCCAGCGCGCCGTCGAGCATCGGCGCGAGCTGCAGATTGACCAGCCGTCCACTGCGAACGGGTCCCACCAGCGGTGGGTCGCTGCTCAGGAAGACGGCCGTCATGCGCGTGTTGATGTACTGGTTGCCCAGTTGATCGATCAACTCTTCAAAGATAACGTCGGCGGAACTCATGCCGGCTTGCCAGAAACTGGTGCGGACGCGCTCGTCGTTTCCGATTCGGACGAGGAGCGGACGCCGTTGGAGCAACGCCGGGTCTGCTGAAAGGCCCGTGAGTGGATTGATATTCGCCGGCCGTTCAGGAATCGGAACCGGCGGAAATGGCCCAAAGGTCGGAATGAGCGGGTTAGTGCTGGGAGTTATGGGTGGCACAGTCGGCGTGGGCGTCGGCTGTGGGGTCGGGACGGCGGTTGGTGTAGGGACTAGCGCGCCGCACGCGACGAGAACAAGTGCCGCGCCAATCAATAGAAACAACGCGAAACGTTGGAAGGACACGTACATCTCGCTAAAACCTCCTACAGGGATCTGCTGATGATCGACAGATCGAACAGGGACTTACGCGGGCATGCCGCGTTTCTTGCGGTACTCCGGAATAGTGACCATGGCTGGACGTTCGCGCGCGCGGATGTCTGCCACATCGAGCTGGAATTCGTCCCGCGCGTGGCGTATCAGCTTCATGCTCTTGTTCAACTCATTTACCAACTCTACCCCGTGCGCCGCGCCAACGCGCAGCATCACGACCTGGATGATCTCAAACGCCATTTTGCTCAAGGCCAGGAGCGATTGGTTGCGGTGCACGCGCTCTTCAAGGTCGACTTGACCGATCGCGTTCAAACCGTACTTGGCCAAGATGTCGATCAGCAGCCCAGTCTCGACACCATAGCCGGCGAAAAACGGGACGGATTCCAACGCGTCGCGGCGTCCGGCGTACTCGCCGGCGAGCGGCTGGACCAAGCCGGAGAGTTCCGGGTAGAAGAGATTCAGGAGCGGACGCGCGACCAGCTCGGTGACGCGGCCGCCCCCGCGCGCCTCCAGTTTCGCGCCCACCCGCAGGGGGCGTTGATAAAAGCCCTTGACATACTTGAGGCGCGGCTCGCGGATGAGCGGTCCCAAGATGCCATAGACAAACCGCGGATGGATGTTGACGATGTCCGTATCGATCCACGCGATCAGGTCGCCGCGCAAGAGATACAGACTGTTCCACAGCGCTTCGCCCTTGCCGACCCATGCCTCGTACTGCTTCAACATTTCGGGGTGTTTTACCACCGGCACGCCTAGACCCGTCGCGATCTCGACCGTGCGGTCAGTGGAGTTGGAATCGATGACCACGATCTCATCGAGCAGCGGATAATGCTCCATGAACTTTCCGCGCATCGTCCGGATGATTTTGCCAATCGTTTTTTCTTCGTTCAGCGCGGGCAGGCCGAGGCTGATCGTCAGCCCTTGCTTCTCTTTGAGTTCCACGAGTTGTTTCAGGTCTTGAAACTCGCGCGCGTGAAATGTGTTCTCCGCAAACCACTTGTCCACCAAGACCGAAATGGTGTAATCCACCGGCGGGGGCTGAACCGAGAGGCCTCCGCGCGTCTTGACGATGAGCACCGGCACCTCCGCCCTTTTCACGACGCGCGTGGCCGTGCGACCCATGGGAGGATCGCCGGGCTGTGGTTGTGCAATGGCGCCCATCACCACCAGTTGATGCTCATCCGATCTGGCCCGGCGGATGATCGCGGCCGTCGCGTCGCCGCTCAAATTGACCAGGCGGCTGACTTGCGGCAGTACCCGCAGGCGTTCGAGGAATGCCCGGTACTCTCTGTCTTCGAGCCGCTCGGCTGGGGCGGTGTGCAGAAGCGTGATCTCGGCGTCCTGTGCCTGGGCGAAAGCCAAAGCGATCTCAAGCGCGAGCGCAGCATAGCGACCGCCGCGAATCGGCAGGAGGATGCGCCGGATTTTCTTAGGGTATGTGCCGCTGACCACCACCACATTGCACGGCATGTCACGCAGCACGTTGGCCGGAAGCGGGCTTGCGAAATTCACCAATAGAAGATCATCCGCTTGTACCTCGGCTTGGATCGGCGTTTCATCCCAAGGATGGTGCCCGACGCGCATGATGGTCCGCACATCCATTTGGCGTGTTAGGGCGGCGAGTTCTTGGCGGAATTGTCGCACTGGCCGAGCCCCTTTGCTCAACGATTCGCCCTCGGGTACCTGGACTAGACCCAGCACAAGGACTGGGCGTTCCTGGGCCCGAGCCAGCGCACGGGCAAATGGCAGCAGATTGGCGATTTCCTCACAGGTCGTCCCCGGAACGACAACGCGCCTTGTCTCATTGGTCATCTTTCTTCACTCCCCGTGCTATTGCGCTGCTCGCCAAAACAATCCGCCAGCAGCATTTCGAGTCGACGCTTGAGCATAGTATACGAATAGTGTCGCTTGGCGAGTTGGTAGTTGTGTTCAGTCATCGCGTGGGCCAGCTGTGGGTCTTGCAACACCTGCCGTACGTGGTAGACGGTCTCGTCGGTGATGTAGCCGTCAAACTCGATCACACGAAAGCCCTTGGGCTTGATGTCGATGTCAAAGATAGAATAGTTGTTGACGACGATCGGTCGCTTGAAGTAGATTGCCTCCAGAAAAGCATTGCCGAATCCTTCGATGTCGGAGGGATAGGTGACTATGTCCGCGTGGGGGTACACATCGCAAAGCGTGTAGATCTTTCGACCGTCCTCGGTTTTGCCGCGCAGCCCGGCGATAAGAGTGGATTCAAAGTCGGCCTGCACGTCCATGAGTTTGGCATAGTCGCGAACTCGCTGCTCGTAAGGGTCGCCCTCGTCGCCCGCCGCGTGCGAGATCACCAACCGCGCCCGGATTCCCAACCGATTCACCAGTTCGACCGCGTGCTCGATGCCTTTGCGTTGAACAACGCGCGTCGGCTGCAGAAAGAACACCTCGTCGGGCGCTACGCCGAGTGCGGTTCGTACGTCGCGGGCGTACTCGTCCGGCGGAAGCGGCGGGTGGTCAAAATCCATCACATTGGGTATCAGCAAACTTGAGATGCCGGTGCGCAAACTCAGCTGATTGGCGCCCGACGAGTTGATCACCACATGTCGAATCGAAGGGAGATGGGGTGGGAACGCCATGTTGAGATAGTCCCACACGCAATTCACCAGGAACCGTTTGCGCTCCCAGAAGAAATCATGGTGGTGGGCGATGGTCGTGAAACCAGTCTCCGCAATGAATTCGGTGAGCGCAAGTCCCAGCGGCACGTTCATCGGGATGGCCAGCGCATTCTCGGCGATCAGCAAATCGATCTTGAGGTCGCGGACAAAAAGATAGATCTGCTCTTTGAGGTGGTCTTTCAACCGCATGATGCTCCCGGTAATCTCAGGCGAACGCACGCGCTCGGAAAAGGCGGCGGTATAGATCGTTTTGACTTCCGGGTATGTGAAGAGCGCTTGGGGCACAACCCGGCTGCGTTCGGGCGCGCGATCAGACGCGCCGGCGAAATAGAAGCATGTGTGCCCCAGGTGTTCCAGCACATCGGCCCATTTGCTCGTTTCGAGCGAAACGCCATCTGTCCCCATGAAGCGCGTCGAGACGAAACCAATCTGTCGGCCCACCTGCAATTTACTCACCTGCGCCTCCAACAGATCCAACCAGCATACGGCATCGCGGTGAACGCGGTCACACTACCGTTCAGCAGGAACACCTGCACCAGCGCGGCGCCGGCGACCCCAGCGGCAATACCGGTCAGTGCGAGAAGACCGGTGCCAATCATTTCACCGACGCCGATCATTGTGATTGTGAACAACCCGAGATACCAACTGAGGGTCCCCTCTTGTGGAACTGCATTTGTAGTACCGTAACTGTTGTAGCCCATGTTGGCTGCTTGCTTGCTCGACCCTCCTCCGAAATGTCCATGGACATTATACCACATGCCTTATCGCCGGCGGTAAAACCTATTCCCCCGCTATGGGTTATCCCGCGGGTTGGCCTGTGTGCAAGTGGGGTTTGCCGCTGCACATACCTTGTGTTACAATGTTGTCGCGTGGCTTGTTGCGCTTCTTGGTCGAACCCTTGTGAAACGGGAGCATAGGACTTTATGGCAAACGAAATTGGCACCGTAAAACCGGTTGAAATCGAACAGGAGATGAAGAACGCGTACCTCGATTACGCGATGAGCGTGATCACGGCACGCGCGCTCCCGGACGTGCGCGATGGCCTGAAGCCGGTGCAGCGCCGCATCCTGTACACGATGGGCGAGATGGGCTTGCGCCACAACGTCGCGTTCAAGAAATGCGCGCGCATCGTCGGCGATGTGATGGGGCGGTATCATCCGCACGGCGACCAGGCGGTGTACGACGCGCTCGTCCGTATGGCGCAAGACTTTACCATGCGCTACCCGCTGATTGAAGGTCAAGGGAATTTCGGCAGCGTGGACGATGATCCGCCAGCCGCGATGCGTTACACCGAAGCGCGCCTCTCCGAAATCGCAGAAGAGATGCTCCTCGACATCGACCGTGACACGGTGAACTTTGGTGCGAACTTTGACGGCTCGCTCAAAGAACCGAGCGTCCTGCCAGCCAAGTTGCCGAACTTGCTGCTCAACGGTACGGCCGGCATCGCCGTCGGCATGGCGACCAACATCCCGCCGCACAACCTGGTCGAACTGATTGATGCGATCAACTACTTGATCGAGAATTGGGAAAAGATTGACGATGTCGAGGTCGACGATCTGATGAGGTTCGTCCAGGGTCCCGATTTTCCGACCGCCGGCATCATCCTCGGCGCGGAAGGGATCAAGCAGGCGTACGCGACCGGCAGCGGGCGGATCGTCGTGCGCGGCAAGATTCACACCGAAGAAGCCGGCGGCGGCAGAGCGCGCATCGTCATTACCGAGCTGCCGTATCAGGTCAACAAAGCCGCGCTCATCGAACGCATCGCCGATCTCGTGCGCGACCACCGCATCGAGGACATCGGCGACCTGCGCGACGAGTCCGACCGCCAGGGGATGAGCATCATCGTGGAACTCAAGCGCGGGGCCGACCCCAAGCCCGTGATCAATCAACTGCTCAAGTACACGCCGCTGCAATCCGGATTCACGATCAACATGCTCGCGCTCGTCGACGGCGAGCCGCGCGTTCTGTCGCTCAAAAGGATGCTGCAGCTGTACGTTCTGCACCGGCAGGACGTGATCACGCGGCGCACGAAATTCGATCTGGAAAAAGCCAAGGCGCGCGCCCACATCCTCGAGGGGTTGAAGATCGCGCTCGATTATCTGGACGAAGTGATCAAGACGATTCGCCAGTCGCCGGACGCCGACACGGCGAAAGAACGCCTGATGAAGCGCTTCAAGCTCGACGACATTCAGGCGCAGGCGATCCTCGATATGCAGCTTCGCCGCCTCGCCGCGCTGGAACGCAAGAAAATCGAAGAGGAACTCGCCGAAGTCAAAAAGACGATCAAGTACCTCGAAGACTTGCTCAGGCATCCGAAGAAGATTCTGACGGTCATTACGGAAGAACTTTCCGAGTTGAAAAAGCATTTCGGCGATGTGCGCCGCACGCTCATCTCCGAAGGCGGCGCCGAAGAGCAAACGGAGTTCAAGGAAGAAGACTTGGTGCAGGAGCAGGCGCTACTCGTTTCGATCACGCAGCGCGGCTACATCAGCCGAGTGCCGTTGTCGTCGGTGCGCCGCACGGCGGGCGGATCGAAGAGCGTGCAGACACGTGAGGAAGACGCGGTCCAGTACCTCTTCACTGCCAACACGCGTGACACGCTCCTCTTCTTCACGAATCGCGGCAAGGTGTATCCGCTCCGCGCGCACCAGGTGCCCGACGTCGAGCGCCAGCCCAAGGGCTTGCCGCTGAACAATTTCCTGTCGCTCGAGGAGAACGAGCGCGTCACGTCCGCGGTCGCCGTGTCCGATTTCTCGCAGGCGGAATTCTTGACGATGGCGACGGCGCAGGGGCGCATCAAGCGCACGCCGCTCGCGGAATTCGACGGTATCCGCTCGAGCGGCGTCACGGCGCTGAACCTCGCGGAGGGCGACGAATTGAATTGGGCGCGGCTCACGCACGGGGACGGCGAGGTGATGTTCGTCACGGGGCAGGGCCAGGCGCTGCGCTTCAAAGAGGATACGGTTCCCGTGCAGGGTCGCGCCGCGGGCGGCGTCTACGGCATCAAGCTGAACGAAGGCGACCGGGTTGCGTCGATGGATATGGCACAGCCGGAGGGGTTCTTGCTCGTCGTCACCGCGAAGGGGTTTGGCAAACGCACGGCGGTCAAGGAGTTTGCGGTGCAGGGGCGCTACACCAAAGGTGTTAGAACGCTCGGCCGCGATGCAGCGCGCGCGGGGGTGATCGCTGCGGCGCGTGTTGTGAACGAAGACGATGACGTGACGATCATCTCGACGAATGGCTTGGTGCTGCGCTCACGCGTCGCCAATCTGCCGAAAAGCAAGCGCACGTCGAAGGAATCGCCGGTGATGAACCTGAAGGAAGGCGACGCCGTCGCCTCCATCGCGCGCCTGGAAGCCAAGAACGGTTCGGGCAGCGCAAAGGAAACGAAAGAGGAAGGCGAAAGGGAAACAAGAAAGAAGAAAAAATAACTGTTTACTGTTTACCGATGACTGCCTACTGGAGGTACAATGTCCACCATCCACGTCTCCAATCATCCACTCATCCGCCACAAAGTGACGATGCTGCGCGATTTCAGGACAGAGCCAAAGAAATTCCGCGAGCTGATTCGTGAGGTGGCGTTGCTGCTCGCCTACGAGGCGACGGCGGACCTCGCCTTGCAGGACAAGGTGGTCACCACGCCGCTGGCGCAAACGCGGGGTTCTGAGTTGAAAGAAGTCGTCGGCTTGGTGCCGGTGCTGCGCGCGGGCTTGGGCATGGTCGAGGGTTTTTGGGAGATGATGCCCGCAGCCGAAGTGTGGCACATCGGCCTTTACCGCGACCACAAGACGCTCGAGCCGATTCAGTACTACAACCGTCTGCCGGTGGCGCCAACGGTGGACGTGTGCATTATTCTCGATCCGATGCTTGCGACGGGCGGCTCCGCTGTGGCGACCGCACAGATCCTCAAAGATTGGGGCGCGAAGAAAATCAAGTATGTCGGCATCATCGCCGCGCCGGAGGGGATCAAGCGTTTGCAGACCGCGCATCCCGACGTGGAGATTTACCTGGCTGTCATCGACGATCATCTGAACGATACTGCTTACATTGTCCCGGGCTTGGGCGACGCGGGCGACCGGCAGTTTGGGACGGGATGATCCCTGTAGCCAGTCGCCCGTAGTCAGATTCCTGATTACTGTCTGGCTACTGACGACTGACTACTGACGACTGTATACTGACTATGACTAGACCCACCTGGGAGCAATATTTCATGGATATCACGCTCGACGTGTCGCGCCGCGCGACGTGCCTGCGCGCGCAGGTCGGCGCGATCATCGTCAAGGACAAGCGCATCCTAACCACGGGGTACAATGGAGCGCCCAAAGGGCTACCGCATTGTTTGGATGAAGGGTGCGAGATGGTAGGCGGGCATTGCGTGCGCAGTCTGCACGCGGAGCAGAACGCGATCATCCAAGCCGCGCAGCACGGGATCTCGCTGGAGGGCGGCACGATTTACACGACGCACCAGCCGTGCCACACCTGCGCCAAGATGATCATCAACGCGGGCTTGCGGCGCGTGGTGTACGCGGGACGGTACCCGGACGAACTGGCGATGAAATACTTGAAAATCGCGGGTGTGCAGATCGATCATTTCGATTTGGGCGACCGCACGCCGCCACCGCCGCCAAGTGTGGTGAGACAGGATGACGAATAATGCTTTCTAATCGTACTCGTTCAAAAATGTCAGACCTCTTACCGTCTTGGTACGTGCCGATCACAGAGGAACTTGTACGTGAGATTACGCAGCGGGTTGTGGACGAGTGCCATCCAGAAAAAATCATTCTCTTCGGCTCATACGCCTACGGAATGCCGACGCCGCACAGTGACCTAGATTTGCTCGTCGTGATGAACACTGACAAGAGCCAGTTTGAAAGGCATAAACAAATCTCGCGACTATTTCCACATCGGTTGTTTTCGTTAGACATTCTGGTGCGGACTCCGGCAGAGGTTGCGCATCGGCTAGAGATCGAAGATTCTTTTTTCCATGATATTCTCGCGCGTGGGAAGGTGCTTTATGAGCGCAGAAACAGTCGCCGAGTGGGCGCGCAAAGCCGAAGGCGATTACGAAAACGCGCGTCTGCTGGCGCGCCAACGCAAAAATCTGCTGCCTGACAACTTGTGCTGGGCATCTGAGCAGTCCGCCGAAAAATACCTCAAGGCATTTCTTGTTCGGCATCGCATTGATTTTGAGCGCCGCCATGACCTGGTTACGCTAAACGAACTCTGTAGGCGCGTTGACTCTGATTTTCGCCTACTTGAAGATGCAATTTTGAATCTCGAGCCATGCACTCCAGCGGTACGCTATCCCGGTACGTCTGTAACTGCACAAGAAGCGCGGGCAGCCTTTGAAGCGATGAAAGTGGTGCGCAAATTCGTGCGATCCAAGTTGGGGTTTGGGTGAAAAGATGTCTCAACTTATTTTCCTCAAACTCGGCGGCTCGGCGATTACAGACAAGACGCGCGAGGCGACCGCGCGTGAAGACGTGATTCACCGCATCGCACGCGAGATCAAACGGGCGCGAGGTGCAAACCCCGCGCTCTCCATTTTGATTGGGCACGGCAGCGGCTCGTTCGGGCATTTCGCCGCGAAGAAATCTGGCTTTGGTCAACCCGGCAACTGGCGCGCTTACGCGGAAACGGGCGCTGCCGCGTGGCGGCTCACGCGCCTCGTCACCGACATCTTCCTCGCCGAAGGTGTGCCCGTTGTGGCGATGCAGCCGTCTGCCTCCGCGCGCTGCCGCGACGGCGAACTCGTCGAACTTGCGGTCGGGCCGATTCGCGCTGCCCTCGCGCACGACCTCGTGCCGCTGGTGCATGGCGATGTTGCATTCGACGAGACGCGCGAGATGAAGATCGTGTCGACCGAGATGCTCTTTGTGTATCTCGCGCCGCGGCTGAAACCCTCACGCATCATTCTCGCGGGCATCGTGGACGGCGTGTTCACCGGCGACCCGTTCAAGGATCCCTCCGCCCAATTGATTCGCGAGATCACGCCCACGAACTTGCCGCAGATCGAATCGCAATTGCGCGGGTCGCACGGCGTGGATGTAACAGGCGGCATGATAGCCAAAGTGGTGAGCATGGTCGCACTCGTTCAGCGCGAGCCGAGCGTCCGCGTGCAGATCATCAGCGCGATGCGCGAGGGGCTGATCGAACAGGTGCTAGCACGAGGGGATTCTGACGCGGGGACGGTGATACACGCGGGGTAGAGACGTGCAGAGCGAGTTCTCACCAAAACACGAACGGACGACCCATCGGCCGTCCGTTTTTCATTTATCTGTGCGCGGCATCTTTTCAATCGGCTGCGCCGGGTGTGCGTTCTTCAACGCGTACGCCGCTAGCGCTTCAAAGAACTCTGGGACGCCTTCCCCGCTGGCGCACGACGATTCAAAGAAGGGGATGTCCCACGTTCTCGCCATCTGGATCGCCTCAGCGGACGAGACCTGGCGAGGCAGATCGATCTTGTTGGCCAGCAGGAGCATCGGCACGTCTTGCAAGAACTCGCGCGCCTCGCTCCGCCAGTGCGTCAGATTATGGAAGGAGACCCGGTTGCTTGCATCGAAGATGAGGCCGACCGCACGGGTGCCGCGGTAAAACGCGCGGCGCGCAAACTCAAAGCGTTCCTGCCCGCCCATATCCCAGACGACGAGCCGCGTGGGCGTTTGTTCGATCTGAATATCGTAGAGGTGAAAATCGACGCCGACCGTCATGGTGCGAAGCGGATCGAAGTGCCCCTTGCAGTAGCGCCGAATCAGACTCGTCTTGCCCACTTGCGCGTCGCCGCCGAGCACCACTTTGAGCACCAGCGGCTTGGGCTTGGCCAGTGGCGCGGGTTCGACCGGAAAAATCGAGGTGATGACGTTGACAAGCTCTTCCACCGGGAAGGGCTTTTCGATGTAATAGTGCACGGAAGCATTCTGCGCCACCGGCGCGGTTTCAGCGCCGAACGCCGTCATCAGAATGGTCACCGTATCTGGCGAGTGCTCCTGCGCTGTGCGAATCAACGTCAGACCGTCGACTTCCGGCATCTTCCAATCGGTGATGAGCACGTCGAACGTCGATTGCTCCAGCGCCTCGCGCGCGGCTTGGCCGGAAGTGAGCGCGAGGAGCTCGCAGGCAAGGCCATCCTGCAGCCCGCGCGAAATCTCCGCGACGATGCGTTCATCGTCGTCGACCACGAGAATGCGCCGGGGCGCGTTGGAGAGTTCCATCAGAAGATTGCGTCCATCAAGTCTCGTTCACGCATCAAGCGCCGCCGCCATCCGTTGATCTCGGGGACGACGAACGGCAGGAGGCGCATGCAGTAGTACGGCGGAAGAATCGGCACGCCGACCATATCGCCAAAAGTGATGAGAATAAAAAGATGCTCCAGCGACCCGCGATGCCGCAGATTAGCTCGCGCAATGTCGTGAAGTGCCATGCCATACAGTACTTCGCCCAGACCGCGTCGAACTTGGTCGAGTCGATTGCGCCAACCTATCATCAGTTGCGCCTCCCTGAATTTCCCCTGCGGCAAAGCAGGGTGGACAGATTATACGGCTTGGCCAAGTGCTTGTCAACGCCCCACGAGTCTCGTTTTAGGATTTTAGCGCCTTCAGTTTCTCGATCACGAGCTGGTTGACGAGCGCCGGGTTGCCCTGTCCCTTGGTCGCCTTCATCACCTGACCGACCAGGAACTTGGCTATCGCTTCCTTGCCGGCGAGGTATTCTGCGACCGGCTGGGGATTGTTGGCGATGACTTCTTCCACAATGCCGACGAGCGCGCTGCGGTCGCTGATTTGGGCTAGCCCCTTTTCCTGGACGATCGTGCGCGCGTCGCGCCCCGTGGCGTACATCTCGTCGAACACGGCTTTGGCGATGGTGTTGCTGATCGTGCCGGCATTGACGAGCGCGATCAAATCCGGAATCTGCGCCGGAGCGATTTTGACTGCGCCGATTTCGGCGTCCGTTTCTTTCATCGCGCGGAAGAGTTCGCCGGTGACCCAGTTCGCAATCGCTTTGGCATCGACCTTGCGCTCTTTGCCCGCCGCCACGGCGCGGTCGAAATAGTCGGCGATCTCTTTCTCGGCCGTGATCACGCTCGCGTCGTACGCGCTCAACCCGCACTCGCGCATCAGCCGTTCGTGCGTGTCGTCCGGCAGTTCGGGCAGGCGCGCCCGAATCTCCTCTACCCACCCGCGCGAGACCTGGAGCGAGGGCAAGTCCGGTTCAGGGAAGTAGCGATAATCGTGCGCTTCTTCCTTACTGCGCTGGGTTACGGTCACGCCGCGCTCCTCGTCCCAGCCCATCGTCTCTTGCTCTACCGTGCCGCCGGCACGGACGATTTTGGTCTGCCGCGCAATCTCGTACTCGCAGCTGCGTATCATCGCGCGAAGCGAGTTGAGGTTCTTGATCTCGACGCGCGTCGCACTCAATTCGGTCGTTCCCTTGACGCGCAGCGAGATGTTGGCTTCGAAGCGCATCGCCCCTTTTTCCATATCGCCGGAACTGACGCCGAGATAGCGCAGGATCTGCCGCAGCTTGAGCGAGTACAGCCGCGCTTGTTCGACCGAGTGCATGTCCGGCTCGCTGACGATTTCCATGAGCGGCACGCCCGCGCGGTTCACGTCGATCAGACTCGCGCCGTCGACATGGAAAAGCTTCGCGGTGTCTTCTTCGAGATGCACGCGCCGGACGCCGATACGTACCCTCCGCTCCGCTTCGGGTATCTCCGACCTTGCCTCGCTCGCATCGTCGATCGTCACATAACCGTTGCGCGACAGCGGCAGGTCGTACTGCGAAATCTGGTATCCCTTCATCAGGTCAGGGTAGTGGTAGTTCTTCCGGTCGAACTTGGCGAACTCGGGGATTTCGCAGTGGAACGCGAGCGCGGTCAGAATCGTGTGTTCGACCGCGAGCTTGTTGATGACCGGCAGGCTGCCGGGCATGCCGAGGCAGACCGGGCAGACGTGCGTATTGGGCGGTGCGCCTGCGTAGTCGGCGGAACAGCCGCAGAACATCTTGCTCTGTGTTAACAACTGCGCGTGGACTTCAAGACCGATGACGGGTTCGAATTCCATAGATGGTTTGCCTCGACCAATTCCCGGTAGGAGCGACCTTGTAGGGTAGCCCAGGGCAGACGCGCCGGTCTGTTCCGGTGGCGTGGATTATACCACACCTTTTGCCGATTGGACATTTTGGAGGAAACGGGATATAGTTTAGAGGCAAGTGTCTGTTCAAGAGCAACGCGTGCGTGCCTACGATGCCACGCGCGTTTTGTTGTCCCTGAAGAGGGCAATCTCAATGAGGAGAATGGTATGGTAAATCGAATCGGTATCTCGACTCGCCTCGAGTCGGTCGACTTTCACGCGGTCGGGATCAGCTCCGAATCGGAGCACAATCCCTTCCGCATCACTCAGCAGCAGCTCGATCAGGCGGCGGAGCTCCTGAAACTCGATCCGGCGATCCATGAGATGTTGCGTTGGCCCCTGCGCGAACTGCACGTCACATTGCCGGTGAAGATGGACGATGGCAGCACCCGCGTCTTCCAGGGGTTCCGCGTGCAATACAACGACGCGCGCGGCCCCACTAAGGGCGGCATCCGCTTTCACCCGGACGAAACCATCGATACGGTCCGCGCGCTCGCCGCGTGGATGACCTGGAAGTGCGCACTGGTCGATATCCCGCTGGGCGGGGGCAAAGGCGGCGTCATCTGTGATCCGCGCCGCATGTCTCAAGGTGAATTGGAGCGGTTGTCGCGCGCGTACATCCGGCAAGTGGGGCGCTTTTTGGGGATGTACAATGATATCCCTGCGCCGGATGTGAACACGAATTCGCAAGTCATGGCATGGATGGTGGACGAGTTTGCGTTCATGCGCGGGCACAACGAATTCGGCATGATCACCGGCAAGCCGCTGGCGCTGGGTGGATCGGTGGGGCGCGACGATGCGACCGGCCGAGGCGTCAGCATCGTGGTTGCCGAAGCGGCGAAGAAGCTGGGACTGAAGCTGGACGGCGCGCGCATGGTCGTGCAGGGTTATGGCAACGTCGGCTCGAACAGTGCGGTCTTGCTCGCCGATATGGGCTGCCGGTTGGTAGCCGTAGCCGACGAGTCCGGCGCGTGGGCTAATCCGAAAGGCATCGACGCGCACGCCCTGCAAGCGTACGTCAGAAAGAACAACGGGCTGGCGAAGGGGTTTGCCGGTCTCGGCGATCCGATCGCGAAGGAAGAGGCGCTTGAAGTCCCATGCGAAATCCTGGTGCCTGCCGCGCTGGAGAATCAAATCACCGAAAAGAACGCGGCGCGCATCAAGCCGCGCATCCTCGCCGAAGGCGCGAACGGCCCCACGACGCCGGACGCCGATCCGATCCTCTATGACAATGGCGTCTACGTCATTCCGGACTTTATGTGCAACGCGGGTGGGGTGACGGTCTCGTACTTCGAGTCGGTGCAAAACGCGTACAGCTTCTATTGGGATTTGCCGACCGTTCACGAACGACTCCAATCGAAGATGACGGCGGCGTTCCACGCGGTGGACGAGATGGCCGGAAAATTCAAGGTGCACAACCGTCTCGCGGCATACCTCGTCGCGGTCAATCGCGTCGCGGAGGCGATGCGGCTGCGCGGCTGGGCATAGGTCAACTGTTTTGCCTGATCTCGGAAACGGCGAGCCTCCAGGTTTTTGACAGGCCTGGAGGGTTGTGTTGCCTCACGTCTGCGATTCCTGCCCATTGGGCAATTTACACAATTGCGTGCTCGTTCTTTTTGCATAACTTGTCTGTAGACATGTGCCCGTAATGCTGCTATACTTGTATAGCGTTCGTTGATTGAAACGCAGACTGCAAAGGTAGAGACCGCCTGGATTCCGGGCGGTCTTTTTTTGTACGCGGCAGACACCCATCCGGGAAGAGCGGCGAGTAGGCAAGCCCATCGTCTCATCCGTGTTGCTGGAATCTCATTACGGGAGGAATCAATGGTAGATGTAGAAGTCAAGCCCAATTATCTCGACTCAGCGACTGGCAGCGCGATGGGGACGAGTTCCAGTTCAGACAACAATCTGTTTCGCGTCGCTCAGAGGCAGCTCGACGAGGCGGCGGCTCTGTTGAAGCTCGATCCGGCTTTGCATCAACTGCTGCGTTGGCCGATGCGCGAGTTGCGAGTCACGCTGCCGGTCAAGATGGACGACGGGACGGTTCAAATTTTTCATGGCTTTCGCGTCCAGTACAACGATGCGCGCGGCCCGGCCAAAGGCGGGATCCGTTTCCATGCTTTGGAGACGATCGACACAGTGCGCGCCTTGGCTGCCTGGATGACTTGGAAAACCGCAGTAGTCGATATTCCGCTCGGCGGCGGCAAAGGGGGCGTCATTTGCAACCCCAAGGCAATGTCGCAGGATGAGCTGGAACGGCTCAGCCGCGCCTACGTTCGCCAGGTGGGTCGGATGCTTGGCCTGGATAAGGATGTTCCGGCGCCAGACGTATACACGACACCGCAGATCATGGCTTGGATGATGGACGAGTACTCCACGTTGCAGGGGCATAACGAGTTTGGAGTGATCACGGGCAAACCGTTGGCGCTCGGCGGCTCGCTGGGAAGAGATGATGCAACCGCGCGCGGTGGGATCTACTGCCTGCGCGAAGCCAGCCAGGTCCTCGGCATTGACCTCAAGGGCGCGACGGCTGCAATCCAGGGCTATGGCAATGCCGGCTCGTTCGCTCATAAACTGGGCGTGGAGCTGTTAGGTCTTAAAGTGGTAGCGGTCTCCGATTCAAGGGGTGGGATTTACAGTCCAGAGGGTTTGGATTACAGGCAGGTGCTGGAACACAAGCGAATGACGGGATCCGTGGTCGGTTTTCCCGGCGCGAAACGCCTGAGCACGGGCGAGCTTCTAGAACTTGAGGTCGCGGTGCTGTTTCCATCGGCGCTTGAGAGTGTGATTACCAAGACCAACGCGGGCCACATCAAAGCCAAAATCGTCGCCGAATTGGCCAATGGCCCCACCTCTCCTGAAGCCGACGCAATTCTGCATCAGAACAACGTATACGTAATTCCCGATTTCCTCTGCAATGCGGGCGGGGTGACCGTCTCTTACTTTGAAATGGTGTAGAACTCGTACGGTTACTACTGGGA
>Ga0163210_1000492_pt1 | contig 16835 bp, 17 predicted proteins | sample Kivu_220m_FD_113536 | JGI IMG/M metagenome (GOLD analysis project Ga0163210, IMG submission 113536) | Freshwater microbial communities from Lake Kivu, Western Province, Rwanda to study Microbial Dark Matter (Phase II) - Kivu_220m | ecosystem: Environmental > Aquatic > Freshwater > Lake ...
AGCGGTTACCCCTGCACCCACCGGCAATGGCAGCATTCTGGCCATTGCCGCTTTGTGCACGGCTACAGCCGCAGCTTCACGCTGTGGTTTCAGGCCCATCAGCTCGACATCTGTGGGTTTGTGGTCGATTTTTCAAGCCTGAAGGAGCTTGAGGCCCAGCTCGCTGCCCAGTTTGACCACACCTTTCTGGCCAGTGCCGACGACCCGTTGCTGGGCACCTGGCGCGAGCTGCATGCCCAAGGCGCCCTGGATCTGCGGGTGATGGACAACGTGGGCATGGAAGCCAGCGCCGCACTGGTCTGGGGCTGGGCCAACACCCTGCTGCACGCGCGTGAGGGCGGTCGTGCCTGCTGCTGGCGCGTCGAAGCGCGCGAAAACGACAAGAACGCCGCCTGCTATGCGGCGCTGCCGAGCTGGTTTGAGGGCTGAGTCGCCAGACTCTCAACAGGATTCAAAAGGTTCACGCCCAGTTAGGAGTGGGCTGGGATGCCTGTCTCCAGCGCGACGGAGGTCGCCTGCAGGAGTTCGTGCCATGAACCTGGAATCAGGAGCCTGGTGGCTTGTTCCGCTAGCTATCGCATGATGTGCGGCGTTGTCTGCTCCATGGTCGGCACGCTGCTGATCCTGCAGCAGCGGGTCATGGGCACCAACGTGATTGGTATTGCCGTGCTCACAGGCATGGTGATGGGGCTGATCTACAGCCCAGGCGTGCTGCTGCTGCAGTGGCGGCCCCGCAGAACGCGGCAGTCCTTAGCTTGAAGAACCAACATTGAACTGTGCCGGATCAAAGTTGGCGATAGGTTCAAGACACTTCCCATCAGTTCGAGCTGGGCAACGACCGAGTCCACCCATGACCCGCCAGACCGCCACGCTGTTTGCTCTTGCCGCAGGCGCAGCCCTGATCACTGCTTCACCGGCCCACGCCCATGGCCTGGCCGCTGGTGGTGCCCTCGGGGGGTTCATGCACCCCCTGGGGGGTCTGGATCACCTGGTCATGCTGATGACGGTCGGCACGGCGGCCTCGTTCATTTCGGCGCAGCTGCTGCTCTGGGCCCTGGTCGGCGCTGCGATCGGAGCCGGTCTCGGCCTGACGGGATTCGGTCTGCCCGGAGCCGAACTGTTGGCTCCGCTTGCGATCTCGGCCGTGGCAGCCCTGACCCTGGCGGCCGGTCGCCTGCGTTGGAGCAACAGCCCCCGGGTGTTGTCCAACATCAGCGGTGGCGTAGTGGGGCTGGGAGTGGCCATCCACGCCATGCTCCACGGGCTGGAGGCCCCCCACGATGGCAACACCCTGCTGTGGTGGGCAGGCGCCTTGGCCAGTTCGGTGCTGGTATGCGGCGGCAGCACCCTGCTGCTCAAGCGGCTCCCGCTGAGCTGGACCCGCGCGGCAGCCATCGGGTTTCTGGCGATTGGAGGCTTGCTGGCCCTGGGGTCGCTCATTGTGCTGAACGGCGCCGCAGCAGCCTGAACCCGCTTCAACGACCGAGGCGTAGATGCCCGTCAGGTGTTGACTCGCAGATGCTCCAGCCATGGAGCATCAGGTGGTTCACAAACCGACCGGCCTGGCCATGGGCCGGAAAATACCGCTGCTCGATCACACAACCTGGCTGATCAGCCGAGCAGTAGGTGAGATGACTGGCACGCACCAGTCCTGAACCCTGATCCTCCAGGGTCCAGACCCCCTTGTAGAGCGCTGCTGAATCCTGCAACCGCAACAACAGCGAATGCTCTGGGAATGAAGCCTTCATGGTTCAAGGCTGGCGTGCAGAAGATTCATCACGGACTGAATCTTGAGAACAAGCTGCGAATCCAAGCCAAGAACAACAGCAAGGTTGTTGAGAATGTTGTGCTCATCGTCCTGGAAGGGACCATCAGAGCGCATGATCTCGGCAGCAACGGCATAGGCGGTGGCGCGCTGCTCGTCGGTCAACACGGCAGCCGCATCGATCATCAAATGCTGGGCACCCTTGACACGCAGCTCCGCGAGCAAGTGATCCAACAGCGCCACCATTTGCCCATCCTCCCAAGCGTTGAAAGGAGGGCGGTAATCGAGTGCATGGCGCAGAGCCCGTGAGCCTGCCATGGTGAGGGCACCGTCCCAAGACACCGCGGCAAGGGCAATGGCCGCAAAGGCTGCTGGAACAGCCTGGCGGGTCTCGCTTTCGGTTGTCATCGTGCAGACGTGGTAATGGGTTGAGATGAAAGCTTCCAGATGCGACCGGCATACTCAGCGATAGCGCGATCGCTGCTGAAAAAGCCACAACGCATTGTGTTGGTGACAGAGGAGCGAATCCATCCGTCACGTTGTTGCCAGGCCTGATCGACAGCGTTCTGTGCGCGGCTGTAATCAACTGCATCGGCCATGACCAGAAAAGGATCCTGACTGCAAAGGTTGTGCAGCAACGGTTGAAACAGATTGCGATCACCCTCACTGAAATGGCCTGAACCAATCAGATCGATCGCCGCCCGCATCGCAGGGTTACTGTCTAGCCATGGCATCGGGTGATAGCCCTCCCGTTGCAAGTGCTCGACTTCCTTGGCGTCGTGGCCAAAGAGAAAGAAATGATCTTCACCGACCCGCTCACGGATTTCAATGTTGGCGCCATCCAACGTGCCGATGGTCAGTGCACCATTGAGAGCCATTTTCATATTTCCCGTACCCGATGCCTCTTTACCAGCCGTTGAAATCTGTTCGGAAAGGTCAACGGCTGGATAAACGGTCTGTCCCAGACTGACGCTGAAGTTGGGTAGGAAAACGACCCGCAACCTGCCGCGCATGGCGGGATCCATATTGACAATTTCTGACACACCAACAATCAGACGAATGATCAGCTTGGCCATCGCATAGCCAGGCGCAGCCTTGCCGCCAAAGATGACTGTGCGTGGGGGAAGATCCTCACCATTACGCAACCGTAGATAACGTTGCACCACTTCAAGCACAGCAAGATGCTGACGCTTGTACTCATGAATCCGCTTGACCTGAACATCAAACAATGAGGTGTGATCAATGAGCACCCCAAGTTGCTGGTGAATGCCATGCGAGAGGCGCATCTTCGCCTGATCTCTGGCCTGCTGCCAACGTTCCAGGAAAGAGGCATCGGCAAGCCAAGGCTCAAGCCGCTCCAATTGATCAAGATCGCGGCGCCAACCTTCCCCCAACACATCATCAAGCAGTGCCGTCAAGCCTGGGTTTGCCACCGCAAGCCAGCGTCGCGGCGTCACACCATTGGTGACATTGGTGAAGCGCTCGGGCCAGAGCTGGGCAAAATCATGCAGCACATGCTGCTTCAACAGCTGGCTGTGGAGCTCGGCGACTCCGTTGGTGTGATGGCTCCCGACCACGGCCAGGTTGGCCATGCGCACCCGCCGCACCGGACCCTCCTCAATCAGAGAAAGCCGCTGCAGCAGATCCTGCTTGCCGGGATTCTGAATGCGCACGGAACGTAGAAAGCGGGTATTGATCTCGTAGATGATCTGCAGCTGTCTGGGCAGGAGCTCCTCAAACAACGGCACCCCCCAGGTCTCGAGAGCCTCAGGCAACAGGGTGTGGTTGGTGTAGCTGAAGCTGGCCTGCGTGATCGACCAGGCATGGTCCCAGTCGAGCTGCTCTTGATCGATCAAAAGACGCATCAACTCAGCGACCGCAATCGCGGGATGGGTGTCATTGAGCTGAACAGCAAACTTCTTATGAAACTCACTCACAGGCAACCCCTGCTTCTTGAGAATGCGCAGCATGTCCTGCAGGGAGCAGGAGACGAAGAAGATCTGCTGGCTCAAACGCAGCCGCTTGCCCTGATCAAATTCATCATTGGGATAAAGAACCTTGCTCAGTGTTTCACTCTGCATCTTGGCCAAGACTGCACGGGTGTAGTCGCCCGCATTGAAGGAGGCAAAATCAAAGGCTTCCGTTGCCAGGGCCGACCAAAGACGCAGGGTGTTGGCCGTGCGGACTCCATAACCCACGATTGGCGTGTCATGGGCCACGCCCAGCACGGTCTGCTGACCGAGCTGCACGGGATAGCACCACTCAGGACGGATCACCTCCCAGGGATTGCCCTGCGCTAACCAGGCGTCGGTACTTTCACGCTGTCCCTGTGGGCCGATGGACTGTCGGAAAATGCCGAATTCATAGCGAATTCCATAGCCGATGGCCGGCAGCTCAAGACTGGCCAGTGACTCCTGAAAACAGGCGGCAAGGCGACCCAGGCCACCATTGCCCAGGCCCGGTTCAGGCTCGCAGGCGATCAGGGCATCAAGGTCCAGTCCCAGGTCACGGCAGGCGGATTCGGCCTCCTTGCGGATGCCCAGGTTGACCAGATTGTTATCAAGATGAGGTCCCAGCAGATATTCAGCTGACAGATAAGCCGCCGTTCGTACCCCCTTGGCGGTGTAGGTTTCGGCTGTATCGACCCAATTGCGCAAGAGGCGATCCCTGACAGCCAGCGCCAGAGCCATGTAATGGTCATGCAGGGTCGCCAGGGACGGCGATTTTGCCTGGCTGAAGAACAGATGCCGCCGTATCGCGTCTTTCAGACCGATGTCAGCAACTTGAGCAAAATCACCTTGAAGCGACATGGAATGAATCAACAAGGGGAGCGGAACCGAAGGCTTTTGTCAGCAACAGCGCACACAAATGATCTGAACGACAAGGCCGGAAAGCAAGCTGCGCGAGCGGACTGGACCATGAACCAAGGTAATCAAAGAACGATTGCCAGACCAGCACGGATCTTGACTGATCTCCACTGAATCGTTGTCATCAGATTGCTCACTGCCATGGGCACGCGATTGCAGCAACAGACACCAAACAGGCAAAGTTTCAAATCTCTTCATCAATAGAAACAGCGCAGCAGTGATGCACGGGAATCAGCGCAGCAGCCAAAACCAGCAAAACAGAAGATAGGCACAATTACTCATCGTGTTGTTCAGTAGCAACGATCACTTGGCAAGGGTCAGATGCCTGTCTTTGCTGAAGGGATCAACCAAGAGGACTCAGCGATGCCAACGTCAGCCCGACTGCAGGCCTACAGGCAGATTCTTGAGCGACCAGCGGTTGGTACGCCACCACTCAAGCCGCTCGAGGAACTCTGGGCCAGCGATGTGTTCACCCTCGAACGCATGCAGTCGGCGCTGCCGAAGGCGGTCTTCAAGTCCATCCAACGCTCGATCAAGCAAGGCTTCAAGCTCGACGCGTCGGTCGCCGACACCGTGGCCCAGGCCATGAAGGACTGGGCCACGGCCCGTGGGGCCCTCTATTACGCCCACGTGTTCTATCCGCTCACCAACCTCACAGCCGAGAAGCACGACGGGTTCATCGCCCCCCAGAGCGACGGCAGCGTGATCAGCGAATTCACCGGCAAGCTGCTTGTGCAGGGGGAACCGGATGGCTCCTCGTTTCCCAACGGCGGCATCCGCTCCACCTTTGAAGCGAGGGGCTACACCGCCTGGGATGTGACCAGCCCTGCGTACCTGATGGAGACACCCAACGGAATCACGCTGTGCATTCCGACGGTGTTCGTGAGCTGGACCGGCGAAGCCCTCGACAAAAAGACCCCGCTGCTGCGCTCCAATGCGGCGATGAACGCCCAGTCCCAACGGTTGCTGCGGTTGCTGGGCGAAAGCGAGATCGCCCCGGTCAACTCGAGCTGCGGCGCTGAGCAGGAATACTTCCTGGTCGACGCGGCGTTCGCGGCCCTGCGCCCCGATCTGCAGCTGGCCGGTCGCACCCTGTTTGGCGCTGCACCCGCCAAAGGGCAGCAGTTTGACGACCACTACTTCGGCGCCATCCCCGAGCGGGTCCAGGTGTTCATGCAGGACGTGGAGCGCCAGCTCTACCGGCTTGGGATCCCAGCCAAGACACGCCATAACGAAGTGGCACCCGGCCAGTTCGAGATCGCCCCGTTTCACGAGGCTGCCAACGTCGCCACCGACCACCAGCAGCTGATCATGACCGTGCTCAAGAGCACGGCCAAGAAGCATGGCTTCAGCTGCCTCCTGCATGAAAAGCCGTTCGCCGGGGTCAATGGCAGCGGCAAACACGTCAACTGGTCCATCGGCAACGCCACCCAGGGCAACCTGCTGGACCCCGGCGACACGCCGCATTAGAACCTGCAGTTCCTGCTCTTCTGCGGAGCCGTGATTCGCGGTGTGCACCGCTACGGACCGCTGATGCGGGCAGCCATCGCCACCGCCAGCAACGACCATCGGCTCGGTGCCAACGAAGCCCCGCCAGCCATCATCTCGGTCTACCTGGGCAGCCAGCTCGAGGATGTGTTCAGCCAGATCCAGAGCGGCGAGCTGAGCGGTTCGGCAAGCAAGGCGCTGATGTCGCTCGGCATCGACACCCTGCCCGAGCTCAACCGCGATCCTGGCGATCGCAATCGCACCTCACCGTTTGCCTTCACCGGCAACCGTTTTGAGTTCAGGGCCGTGGGCTCGGGCCAATCGGTGGCAGGGCCCTTGGTGGTGCTCAACACCATGCTGGCCGATTCGATCAGCTGGATCGCCGATCAGCTCGAGGACCAACTCAACACCGGCTCGTCCCTGGCTGAAGCCGCGTTCGCGGTTCTCAAACGCACCATGGACGACCATGGCGCGGTGGTCTTCGGTGGCGACGGCTATTCCAGCGAATGGCACCGCATCGCTGTCGAGGAACGGGGCCTGGAGAATCTGCGCAGCAGCGCCGATGCCCTGCCAGTGCTCAAGCGCCTGGAGATCCGCGAGCTGTTCGAACGGCACGGCGTGCTGACGCCGGTCGAACTGGAGAGCCGTTTCGATGTGTATGCCGAGCAATACATCCTGGCCATCGAAGTGGAAGCCCGGCTGGTGCTGCGCATCGCCCGCACCCAGGTGTATCCGGTGGTGATGACCTACCTGGAGCGGCTGAGCCGCTCGCTGCGTGACCAACAGGAGCTGGGACTTCCCCCCGATCGCGGCATTGCCGCCGAGGTGGCGGAACGCAACGGTGAGCTCACCCGGCACTGCATGGCACTGGAGACCGCCCTGGCCGGGGGGGCGCAACAGGAGCTGATCGGTCACATGCAGCACTGCGCCCAGGGTCTGCTGCCGTTAATGCAGGCTGTGCGCCAGGCCGTCGACGCGCTAGAAGCAATCGTCGATGACGATCTCTGGCCCCTGCCCACCTACCAGGAGATGCTGTTCATGCGCTGAGCGGGCGCGAGAGGGTCGGCTCAATCAGGACTCACCGCCAGCGGCGTTTCGAGCAACGCCAGATCCTGCATCAGCAACAGCAGGGCCACCCCCATGAGCGCCAAGGCTTCGCCCTGGGGGTTCGGGCCAGCCGCGGCCTTGCTCGGCGCCATGACTGTCTGGATCAGCCGGGCCACCTGTTGATGCTGGGTCCAACTGAATCGCAACGGCCTGAATCGCAAATGGTGAGAGCTGTAACCGGTCTGAGCGGCAAGAGTCGCGCGGCGGCGACAACGATGCCTGATCGGTATGTTTAATTTTCCTTATCCATTCCACCGCGCTGCAGGGATTTCACAACTTGAAACACTGACACCGCCGGGAATGGGTAGTGACGGTTACGACCTGCCGTTGGAAGCCCGATAGTTTCAGTCCATCCAATCCACATTGGCAGCCATGTCGACACCGATTGCTCTGACAATGGGCCAGCAATTTGAAATTGAACGCTTCAGTCGTGCGATTGACGCAACAGCTGATGCAGCTCAACTTCGCAGCATTGCCAAGCAACTGCTGCAGGCCTGGCACACCCAGAAAGCCGCAACAACTTGGGTGATCAGCCAACAGATAACACCGTCACGGGGTGCCATCAGGCCCGAGCTGCTGCCACCCGACCATGCTTGCGAATGAGCAACGCTAGGTCCCCAAGACCTCAGCGCCGGCGTCACCCCTTGAACACCTCGATGAGCTCGGCGACATTGCGTCGCATCGTGCGCCAGTAGGTCTGAGGATCCTGGGAATCCTGAACAGTCCCCGTTTCGAGTGGATCAAACACGCTGATCTTCACGCCCAGGTCCTGGGCCAAAGCATTAAAGGAACGCTGGCCCTGCTGGGGTTCACTGAGCACCGCCTTGAGCTGACTGCTTCTGACCGTCTTGATGACCCGCTGTAGATCAGCGGGGCTGGGACTGATCTCCGGCACATCCACCACGAACACCGCACGAAGGCCATAGCGGTCGGCGAAATAAGGGGCCACATCGTGAAAGGCGACAAAGGTTTTGCCCTGATAGGGCTTGAGTTGCGACGCGATCTCACGGTTGAGCGTCTGCAACTGGGTGATAGTGGTTGCGGCGTTGCGGCGGTACGTGGCAGCACAACCCGGATCAGCCTGGATCAGACCGTCGCGGATGGTTGCGACCTGTGCCGCGGCCCGCAGCGGATCAAGCCAGATATGGGGGTTCTGGGCGCCGTGGTCTTGGTGATGACTGCCGTTGTGATGACTACCGTTAGGATGACTGCCGTGGTGCCCCTGCCCAGGGGCGGCAAGGGTGGCGATTCCGCGGCTGCTGTCGATCACCTGCAAGCGGGAATTGCCGGCCGCCTCAAGCAGGCGTGGAAGAAAGGCCTCCATTCCCAAACCGTTCTTCACAAGCACGCGGGCCTGTCGCAGGGCTGCCAGATCAGCCGGCCGGGCCTGCACGTCGTGGGGTCCCTGCTCAGGCGGAACCAGAGCCTTGACCGTGGCGCAGTCCCCCGCCACAGCCCTGGTGAACAGGGTGATCGGAAAAAACGTGGTGAGCACCTGAATCCCCAGGCCAGCAGGGGGGCGCGACGGCGCGCAACCTGCCAGCACAGCCAACAGGGCCAACAGCGATCCCGCAGCACCGACACGAGCCACACCTTCACCCGCTGCGGCAGCTACGGACAACCATGAAAACGATTCTCAGAATAACCCAATCTCCGACCCGCAAATCGCCGCGGTTCCCCTAGGGTCACAGGGCAGTCATCAAGTCCCCACCGGTGAGCACGGCCTGGGCACTGTTTCAGGGACTGTTGATCGAGGCCCTGCCGTTTCTGCTGATCGGCGTGCTGATTTCGTCGCTGACCCGGTGGCTCGCACCCGGTGGCCGCTGGCTGCGCCGGCTTCCAGGCCATCCGGTGCTGGGACCGCTTAGCGGTGCGGCCCTGGGCTTTGCCCTGCCGGCCTGTGAGTGCGGCAACGTTCCGGTGGCGCGGCGCCTGTTGGTGGCAGGGGCGCCGCTGGGGACGGCACTGGGTTTTCTGTTTGCAGCCCCGGTGCTCAATCCGATCGTGATCGCTGGCACCTGGGCCGCCTTTCCAGATCGGCCCTGGCTGTTGCTGGCCAGGCCATTGGGAGCCGTGCTGGTGTCCCTGGCCCTGTGCCTGCTGTTGCGCCTGATCCCCGAGGCGGAGCTGCTTCAGTCCGACGTACTGGCCGAACGACGGCTCAACCAACCGCTCTCGGCGGTGACCCTGCTGCAACGGCGAAGCGGGATCGTTGGCATCCGTGCTGCCATGGCAACCGATCCCGATGCCGATCCCGGTCGCAAAGCAACGCCAGACCCAGCGTCGCGGCCACCCCTGCAGGAGGTGCTGCAACACGGCGGGCGGGAGTTTCTGCAGCTGGCGGTGCTGCTGGTTGCGGGCTGCATGCTGGCGGCGCTTGTGCAGACGCTGCTGCCGCGCCAATGGCTGCTCAATCTGGGCGGCAGCCCCACCGGTTCGATTGTGGCGCTGATGGTCCTGAGCCTGGTGATCTCGGTGTGCTCGAGCGTCGATGCCTTCCTGGCCCTCAGCTTTGCCGCCCAGGTGACACCTGGGGCCCTGCTCGCGTTTCTGTTGCTGGGACCGGTCATCGATCTCAAACTGGCGGGCCTGCTAAGTCTGCTGCTGCGTCCCAAAGGCTTGCTGCTGGCCATGGCCGGGGCGGCCCTGGCCGTGTTGCTCATCGCCCAGTGGATCAACCTGTGGCTGTTGTGAAAGCCCACCATCTGCAGGCCACCGGGCTGGCCCTGTGGGGGCTGGTGCTGCTGCGCGCCAGCAGCGACGGTCGGCTCGATCTGCTGTTGCGCGAGGTGTTTCACCCGCTGGTAGGCCTCGCGGGGCTGATTCTGATGAGCTGGGCCGCAGCGCTGGTGCTGCCGGGCCGCTCCAGTTCGATGGGGGGGCCCGCCACGCCAGGGCAATGGCGCCTGGGCGCCGCCACAGCGGCGATCGCCCTGCTGCTGATCGGCTTGCCCCCCAACCCCTCGTTTGCCGATCTGGCGCAGCAGCGTGCCAGTGACGACAGCGGCGAAGCCGAACTGGCCTTTGTGCTACCCCCGGCCCAGCGCAGCCTCACCGACTGGGTGCGGCTGCTCCGCACCCAGAGCGATCCGCGCCTGTATGTGGGGGATCCTGTGCGCATCAGCGGTTTCGTGCTGCCCCGCCGCGACGGTCCACCGGTGCTGGCACGGCTACTGGTGCGCTGCTGCCTGGCCGATGCCACCCCGGTCGGGCTGTCGGTGCGCTGGCCCACCAATCAACCCCTGCCCAGGGCCGATCAATGGCTGCAGATCGACGGTGATATGGCCGTTCAACAGGGACCGCAGGGTGACGAACTGGTGGTGATACCGCAGCGGATCACACCAATCCGGCGGCCGGCCAGGCCGCTGGAGCCATGAAACCCATCGCCCTGGCCCTGGGGCTACCGCTGGGGCTGGCGCTGGCCCAGCAGCAGCTGCTCCTGCGCCTGCCGCCGCGCCTGCAGCGGCTGCAGCAGAGCGAGGCCAGCAGCGGACCAGCAGCACTGGAACTGGATTTCAGCCGGCCAATGGACCGCGCCAGCGTGGCGGCCAGCAGCCGCCTGGAACCCGCCTTCAAGGTGCGCTGGCACGGCAGTGGCAACCGCCTCAAGCTCAGTCTCGACGCCGGCAGTCACATCAGCGGGCCGATCCGCGTGCTGGTGGCAGGACGCGACCGCCGCGGTCAGGCGCTGCAACCCAGCAGCTGGCAGTGGGATCCACGCGCGCGCCCGCTGGCTGTGGTGCCCGTGGACGGCGGCCAGCAACTGCAGCTCCAGCAGACCGATGGACGCTGGGCGTCGATCTCACCGATCTGGGCTCAGATCCTGGCTGTCGAGCCGCTCGGCGATGGCTCTGGCGTGGCACTGGTGAGCCGCTCACGGGGCGGGCTGCAGATCTGGCGGATCCCGCTTGAGCAGCGCAACCTGGCCCCGGCGACCCTGGGCCTGGCACCTGTGCGGGCCCACACCCCAGTGGCCCTGGGGGATGGCCGCGCCGTGTTTGCCCACCTCAGCAGCAACCGCCGCGGAGATCTGCTGATTCAGAGCGGTGGCCCAGAGCCCATGAGCGCCCAGACACTGCTGTGGCCCCGAGGCGAGCGGCCCAGACGGCTGGGCATCGACGCCAGCGGGCCGATGCGACTGCTGCCCCAGGGCGGGGGCGTGGTGGTGCCCGTCAACGACGGGCTGACCCTGATGGATCTGCCGCCACGGCCGACGCGGCGGCAGACCCTGCCTGGCAGCCGCGATCTGAGCAGCTTCTGCCCCCGGTCAGGACGGGCCCTACTGCTGCGCCACTGGCCCGACTTTCGCCGCTCCATCGAGCTCGTGGAACCGGGGCAAGCCCCGCGTCAGCTCTGGCTTGGCACCCAGGCGCTGGTAGCCAGCAGCTGCCTGGGGGGCGGCGAACGCCTGTGGCTGGCTCAGATCGAGGGCCTGCAACGACCTGAGCTCACCGTGCTGGAGCTGACTCGCCTGGGCCAGGTTGTGGCCCGTCGCCAGCTGCACGGCTGGGAGATGGAACCGGGCACACCCCTGAGCCTGGACCCCAGCCGCCATGCACTGATTCTGGTGCTCAAGCCCCAGGCTCAGGCCGACGCCGCGGGGGAACCCTCCACGGCGCCACCTGCGCCGCAGGCGATGGTGATGGACATCACCACACTGACCTTGAGGCCCCTGGGCAAACGTGCACGGCTCGCCCTTTGGCTGCCACCTTGAGCCTTCAGGTAGCCAGCAGCGATGCAGGGTCGGTTAAAACAGCAACGACGCCGTTTAGCCGTGCCGCTCACCGCCAAACAGGAGCAGCTGCTCAAGGAACTCAAACGCAGCAAAGGTGAGCTGTCAGGCCAGGAGCTGCACGCCCGGTTGCGCAAGGGCACCAGCCCCATGGGCCTGGCGACGGTGTACCGCCACCTGCGCCAATTGCAACAGCAGGGTCAGGTGCGCTGCCGCCACCTGCCCAGTGGTGAGGCCCTCTACGCCCTGGCAGAACGGGACGAGCACCATCTGACCTGCGTGGATTGCGGCCGCACCAGCACGCTCCAAAGTTGCCCAGTGCACGACCTGCATCTCGACACCCAGCAGCTGGGAGGTTTCAGGCCCCTCTTTCACACCCTCGAATTTTTTGGTCTCTGCAACGTGTGCCAGGAGCGCCAACTGGGCTCCCAGGACCCATCGGCAGGGGCAATGGGCTCAGAAGAGCTATAGCCTTGCCCCACGAATGCGGCAACGCCGGCCGCCCCCTGAAAAAGCGCAGGAGAACGATTATCATTCCTATGATAATCTCATCGCAAGAGGGTCTTGAATTTCACGCCATGAAGCCTGTTCTGCGCCTGCTGACGGCCCCTGTGGCACTGGGTCTGATGGCCCCCGTCGCCAGCGAGGCAGGCGATCTGGACCTGGCGGCGGTCAACCGTTATGCCACTGCTGAACAGATCACCAGCATCACCCAGTTTTCGGATGTCAAACCAACCGACTGGGCCTACCAGGCGCTCATGGGCCTGATCGAGCGCTACGGCTGCGTGGCGGGTTATCCCAATGGCAGTTATGGCGGCGCCAAGGCGATGACCCGCTTTGAGGCAGCTGCCCTGCTCAACGCCTGCCTCGATCGCATCACGGAGGTGACCGACACGCTCAACAAGCTGATGGCCGAGTTCGAGAAGGAACTCGCCGTGCTCAAGGGCCGTGTCGATGGGCTCGAGGCCAAGGTGGGGGTGCTCGCGGCGCAGCAATTCTCAACGACCACCAAACTGCACGTCGAAGCCAACATGGTCATCGGCGGCAACAGTTTTCTGGGAAGCGACAACGACAAGGTGATCGACAGCAGAAGCAGATTTGGCGCTGTCACCTTCAATTACGACCTGCGCATCAATCTCGACACCAGCTTCACCGGCAACGATCTGCTGCGCACGCGCCTGCGCGCTGGCAACTTTGATCGCTCAAGCAACAGCTTCTATGGCGCGGGGCCGACTCGCCTGTCTCAGCTGGAGGCATCCTTCGAAGAAGAGGGCGGCCACAATGTTGTGGGAATCGATCGGCTCTATTACCAATTTCCGCTGGGCGATTTCACCCTCACCCTGGGGGCAAGGGTTGAGCAGGACGACATGCTGGCGATGTACCCCAGCGTGTACCCCAACTCGTCGGTGCTCGACATGTTCACCATGGCGGGCACACCCGTGACCTATGACCTCAACATCGGCCAGGGTGCCGGCATCTGGTGGAAAAAGGATGCCTGGAGCGTGAGCGTCCAATACATCGCCCAGGAGGCCAACAATGGCAACCCCGACGAGGGCGGCATCGGCACCCAGTCGTCCATCGCCTCCACCACCGTTCAACTGGGCTACCAAAAGGCACAGTGGGCCCTTGCCCTGGCCTATTCGGCCATTCAGGGGAAGGTGTCGCCCTACTCCACCAACTTCATGCAGCAATGGTTCGACCAGCCTGGTCTGACCAACACCATCGGGCTCAGCGGCTACTGGCAACCGCTCAACAGTGGCTGGGTGCCGTCGATCAGCGCCGGATGGGAACTCAGCCAGCTGACCTACAACCAACCCTTGAACGCAACGGGCGATCCAGCGCGCTACGCCGCGGCCTGGTCGGTGGGCCTGCAATGGCTCGACGTGCTGGCCCCAGGCAACAGCGCCGGCATGGCCTTCGGCCAGGCGCCGTTTGCCACCAGCCTGGTGAGCGGCGCCGGAGTCAACGACGCCAACTGGATGTGGGAATGGTGGTACAAAGTTCAGGTGAGTGACGCGATCACCGTCACTCCTGGCCTTTTTTACCTGTCACGGCCCATGGGGCAGGACACCCCAGCAGGGCAGAGCTTCAACCAGCTGGGGGCCCTGGTCAAGACCCAGTTCCGGTTCTGACTAGGGGGTCGCCCTGGTGTCGCTGGGGTGGCCAGCCGGCTTCTAGGGTCGGACCAGAGCCCTGTCGACCTGTTCAACGGATCCGATGAACACCCCTACCGCTCAACCGGATGCCCGGCCGGCGACCCTACCGGTCACGGTCCTGACCGGCTTTCTCGGGGCCGGCAAGACCACGCTGCTCAACCACATTCTCAGCAACCAGCAGGGCCTCAAGACCGCCGTGTTGGTCAATGAATTCGGCGAGATCGGCATCGACAACGACCTGATCGTCGCCACCGGCGACGAGATGGTCGAGCTCAGCAATGGCTGCATCTGCTGCTCGATCAACGGTGAGCTGCTGGAGGCGGTGTACCGCATTCTTGAGCGCCCCGATCCGGTCGACTACCTGGTGGTTGAAACCACCGGCCTGGCCGACCCGCTGCCGGTGGCGATGACCTTCCTGGGCAGCGACCTGCGCGATGCCACCCGGCTCGACTCGATCATCACCCTGGTCGATGCCGAAAACTTCGGCGGCGAGATGCTTGAAGGCGAGGTGGCGCGCGCCCAGATCGTCTACAGCGACATGCTGCTGCTCAACAAGTGTGACCTGGTTGACGAGGCGCGGCTCTCGGCCCTGGAAAGCCGCCTCAAGGAGATCAAGAGCGATGCCCGCATCCTGCGCTCGGTCAACGGTGAGGTGCCGCTACCGCTGCTGCTGAGCGTCGGCCTGTTCGAGAGCGACAAGGTGGTGGCCCAACAGGATCACAGCCACTGCGACCACGACCATGGCCGCTGCGAACACGAGCATGGGCACGAGCACCACGACCACAACCCTGGCCACGACCACAGCACTGGCCAGAATCACAGCCATGCCGATCACCCTGATCATGCGGCGATCGAAGGGTTCACCTCGCTGTCCTTCGCAGCCGAGGGCCCCTTTGCCCTGCGCAAATTTCAGAACTTCCTTGATAATCAGCTGCCTGCGGGGGTGTTCCGGGCCAAAGGCATCCTCTGGTTCAACGAAAGTGAGCGACGCCACGTGTTTCACTTGGCGGGCAAGCGCTTTTCGATCGATGACTCCGACTGGCCCACAGCGGAGCGCAAGAACCAGATCGTGCTGATCGGCAAGAACCTTGACCACGGCAGGCTGCGTCAGCAGCTCCAGGCGTGCGTGGTCGCCCACGCCGGCAAGGGGTTCGGCTGAGCGGGCGGCTAACCGCCACCGTTGCTACGGCAAAGATGACCCGGCACGACTAGCGTTGACTCAATCGCGTCCAGTCCATGGCCGAAGCCGCTTTGCTCACCACGGTGCTGGCTCTGGTCGCCCTAGCCTTCTGGCTCACCACCGACTCCGACGATGACAATGGCGGTGGTGGCCTGATGCAGCCATCGCTGGTGCCGGTTCCGGTGCGGCGCCAAGGCTGAAAGCGCCGGTAGCAATTGTTACGCCGAAACCGCGCAATCGGCACTGGGACCAGGTTGTCTCGCTTTTTAGGCTGCAGGGACTGACACCGATGTTGATGGCAACGGTGTTCATCCAAGTCACTGATTGCAGCCTCAACGATGACGATCTGGCAACGCGGAATGATCCGTCACCTCACCAGGGCGACCCTGGGAGCCATCGCCCTCTTAATCTCAGCAGACTGGACGTCCATGGTTCTGGCCCAGAGCCAAAGCCAGGAGGTCAACGTCTATTCCGGGCGTCACTACAACACCGACAAAGCGCTCTACGCCGAATTCACCCGGCGAACAGGCATCAAGGTCAACCTGCTGGAAGGCAAGGACGACGAGCTGATTCAGCGGCTCAAGAGTGAAGGCTCCAACAGCAAAGCCGACCTGCTGGTGTTGGTGGATGCCGCCAGGCTGGTCCGGGCCCAGCAGGACAACCTGTTTAGGCCGATCAGCTCAAGGGAGCTCAACAAAGATGTTCCCGCCAACCTCAGGGATCCCGGCGGCCGCTGGTATGCACTGACGCGGCGGGCCCGGCCGGTCATGGTCAATGCGGCACTGGTCAATCACCGCCTGGTCCGAACCTATGCCGATCTGGCACGGCCCGAGCTCAAGGGCAAGCTGTGCATGCGCAACCGGGCCAGCGTTTACAGCCAGTCGCTGGTGGCCGATGAGCTGGTACGACGGGGCAGACCCGCCACCCAGAACTGGCTTAACGGAGTGGTGGCCAACCTGCAGCAGCCCGTGTTCAGCTCCGACACCACCATGGTGCGCGCGGTGGGTCAGGGCCAATGCGGCGCCGCCATCGCCAACCAGTACTACCTGGCGCGGCTGCTCAGTGGCGATAATGACGCCGATCGGGCCATCGCCAAGAAGGTGCGTGTGGTGTGGCCCGACCCCACCCACGTCAACGTGACGGCAGGCGGGGTCACCCGCACAGCCCGCCATGCCGATGCGGCACGTCGCCTGCTCGAGTTTCTGGCCTCCCCCACCTCCGGCGAGGGCTATGCCGAGGCCAACAACGAATACCCCCTGCGTGGCTGGGGCAACAACCCGACCCTCAAAGCCTTCGGCACCTTCAAGGTCTCACCGGTGTCGATGGAGCAGCTGGGCCGCCGCAACCGCGAGGCCGTACAGCTGATGACGCAGGCTGGCTGGAACTGAAGCACCGACAAGCCTGTTGACCCAGTCCGCCCAGCCAGCCACCGGCACCACCGCGCCGCCGCCGACCGCCAGCCGGACGGGGCTGGCAGTGGCAGTGGTAGTGATCAGCCTGCTGGCGCTGCTGCCGCTGCTCAATCTGTTCAGAGCAGCCC
>Ga0163210_1000497_pt1 | contig 16616 bp, 10 predicted proteins | sample Kivu_220m_FD_113536 | JGI IMG/M metagenome (GOLD analysis project Ga0163210, IMG submission 113536) | Freshwater microbial communities from Lake Kivu, Western Province, Rwanda to study Microbial Dark Matter (Phase II) - Kivu_220m | ecosystem: Environmental > Aquatic > Freshwater > Lake ...
CCTCATCGACAAGAACGCCGATTGGAAAAAAGCCTACGGGAAAGCCTGGGATGACATCGCCAAGGCCCAGCGCGAGTACGCCGGCTTCTTCAAACAGGCGATGTACCAAACAATGCGGACCCAGCTCCCGGGATTCGCCAATCAAATCGTCAAATACGTGGCCGAGGTCAAAAAGCCGGACGGCGAGCGCCTGCCCGGCTATCACGAATCCGAGCTCGACGAGCTGAAGTTCTATCTCTTTTCGCCGGCCCCTATCTATCCCGAGCTCGAGCAAGCGCTGCTCGCGGACGGCCTCCAATCGTCCCTCGAAGAGCTGGGGCCGAACGACCCGTTCATCAAGATCGCGCTCGGCGGCAAATCCCCCGCCGAAGCGGCCAAGGACCTCGTCACGAAGACCAAGCTCATCGACCCGGCCGTGCGCAAATCCCTGCTCGAAGGCGGAGAAGCGGCCGTTGCCGCCTCGCAGGATCCGCTGATCGTCCTGGCTCGCGCCCTAGACCCGATGAGCCGGGCGATGCGAAAACGCCTCGAGAACACGGTCGAATCCGTGGAGAGCTCAGCCGGGGAGAAGATCGGTAAAGCCCGCTTCGCCGCCTACGGCAAGGAGGCCAGCCCCGACGCGACCTTCACCCTTCGCCTGTCGTTCGGCGCGGTCAAGGGATATCCGATGAACGGGACCAAGGCGCCCTACAAGACGCTGCTCTACGGCCTCTACGAGCGGTTTTACGCCTTCGACAAGAAGCCGCCTTTCGACCTTCCGCCGATTTATGTTGAGCGTAAAGCGAAGTTGGACCTATTAACGCCCGTGAATTTCGTCTGCGCCTGCGACATCATCGGCGGCAATTCGGGCTCGCCGGTGATCAACCGGGACGGCGATATCGTGGGGCTGATCTTCGACGGGAACATCGAAAGCCTGGTCGGCCGCTACGTCTACAACGAGGAGAACAACCGGGCAGTAGCCGTGCACACAGCTATTATGACCGAGACGCTGCGGAAGCTCTACGACGCCGCGCCGCTCGCCGACGAGTTGGAGGGGAAGGGACCCAGGGCGATCAGGTAAAACCGCGCGGCATTAGGGAGACATAATACCCATTTCCCGATTATCGATCCGATCATCGACCGGGAATTAGGTATTGTGTCTCCGTTTTTTTTTGTGTCTCCCTTTTTTATCTCCCGCAAGTTGACAGGGCACCCCAATTCGCCCATACTGGAATCCGAAAGAATGCCGAGGGGGAAGGGTGCCCTATCGGCTACGGGCTAATGAGCCCGTCGCATTCATAATATCTCATAATTTCTCGAAGTTGACGTTCTCATTTGGGCAGGACGGGTAAGAAATGAACAAGACTAAGGCCCAGCTCCGGGAAGATCTGGCCAAGGCGCGTCGGCTCATCCGTAAAATGGAAGCCAAGGCCATAGCCCGCCCTCGCCGACCCCGGTCGGAGGAAACGCTTCAGGGGGTGATTGTGCGGACCATGGCCGAAGGGGTCTGCTTGGTGCGTATCAGCGATGCCACGATCGTCTTTGCCAATCCGAGATTCGAGAATATGTTCGGCTACGGGCCTGGCGAAATGAATGGAATGCCGGTACACAGGGTAAATGCTGAAACCGACGGTCGGGATGCGGCGCAGGTGGCCCGGGACATCATCGCCCAGCTCGAGAGCTCGGGCGAGGCCGTTTACGAGGTCCTCAATGTCCGAAAAGACGGCACGGCGTTCTGGTGCCGAGCCCACACCGTCCGTCTGGACCACCCGGAACTCGGCTCCGTCTGGGTGGCGGTGCATGAGGACATCACCGAACACAAACTCGCGGAAGCACGGCTTCGCGAAAGCGAAGAAAAATATCGGTCGATCTTCAATAACAGCATCGACGCTATTCTGTTGACTGCCCCCGACGGCGGCATCCTGGCGGCCAATCCCATGGCCTGCCGAATTTTTGACCGGACGGAGGGAGAGATCTGCCGGCTCGGCCGGAACGGCATCATCGATACCTCCGATCCCCGCCTCGCTCAGGCCGTGGAGGAACGCGCCCTCACCGGCAGTTTCCATGGAGAGCTCACCGGTTTGCGCGCGGACGGGGCGCGATTTCCCGTCGAAGTATCGACCTCCGTCTTCCAAGATCGGCGGGGCCAATCGCGGACAAGTATGATCATCCGCGACATCTCCAAGCGAAGGAAGGCGGAAGAGGCTCTGCGGGAGAGCGAAAAGCGCTATCGCCAACTGGTCGAATTATCGCCCGACGCGATCGCGGTCCATTCCGAAGGGAAGATCGTCTTCGTCAACCCGGCCGCCATTGCGCTCATGGGAGCGAAAAGCGCGGCCGACTTGCTCGGCTGGACGGCCCTGGAGATCGTCCATCCGGACTTTCGCGACCTGGCGCGGGAACGGATCCGTGAATCGATCTCGAGCAACCGCCCGGCCACACCCACATGGGAGAAATTCGTGCGGCTCGACGGGACGGCCGTGGACGTCGAAGTCATGGCGGCGCCGATCGTTTTTCAGGGCAAGGCGGCGTTGCAGGTCATCGCCCGCGATATCACCGAGCGAAGGAAGGCGGAGGCGGCCTTAGACGAGGTCAAAGCGCGTCTGCGCGAAGTTCTGGCGAACGCCCCCATCACGATTTTCGCTATGGATGATCAGGGCATATTCACTCTTTCTGAAGGCAAGGGCTTGGAACGCGTCGGTTTAAAACCAGGAGAGAATGTCGGATCATCGGCGTTTGACCTTTACGGTTCAATTCCCTTCGTCGAGGTTTCGGGCAACGTGATCACGGGAAAGGACGTGATCCGGCGCGTCCTGGCCGGCAAAACGGTGAATGCCGTCGACGAGGTGCGCGGCGTCTATTTCGACAATTTCATCGGCCCGATCCGCGACGCGACCGGACGCGTAATCGGAGTCGTGGGCGTGGCGACCGACATCACCGAACGGAAGCGGGTAGAGAAAGCGTTCCTGGAAAGCGAAGAACGCTTTCGCGAGCTATTTGAAACGATGACCAGCGGCGCCACCGTATACGAGGCGGTGGAGGACGGCCGCGATTTCATTATCAAGGATTTCAACGCGGCGGGGGAGCGGATCGAAGGGATCGGCCGCGATCGCCTGATTGGCCGGCGGATCACCGAGGCGTTTCCCGGAGTCGCGTCCTTCGGCCTTCTGGACGTCCTCCGGCGGGTCTGGACGACGGGAATACCGGAGACTCTTCCGGTCTCTTACTATCGGGACGGCCGCACTTCCGGATGGCGAGACAATCGAGTGTTCAGGCTGCCCTCGAGAGAAGTCGTCGCCGTGTACGATGATGTCACGGCGCGGATTCAAGCGGAAGAGAAATTGAAGGATTCGCACGAGCAGCTTCAGGCCCTCTCATCCAAGCTGGAATCGATTCGCGAGGAGGAAAAAGCGCACATCGCCCGAGAAATCCACGACGACCTGGGTCAGCGACTGACCGGCCTCCTCATGGACCTGTCCATGCTGAGCAAAAAGCTCCCGACGGACCTGAAATCCTTGAGGGAAAAAGCGGAATCGATGGCCGAGGAGGTCGACGCCCTGATCAAAGCCGTCCGGCGGATCTCCACGGAATTGAGGCCCGGAATCCTCGATGACTTGGGGCTCGTCCCGGCCGTCGAATGGCTGTGCGGCGATTTCCTCCGCCCGCATGGGATTCGATACGCCTTGGATTTCGAGATACAGGCTTCAGAGATTAGCCGCGAACGGATCACCGGCGTTTTTCGCATCGTGCAAGAGGCTTTGACGAACGTCGTCCGGCACGCTCAGGCGAGCGTCGTCACGATTGGATTGAAGGAAAATCCCGACGACTGGGTCCTGAGCATCGAGGATAACGGGCTCGGGTTCGAGCCGGCAGGGATCTCGGCTTCCGCGTCCCTGGGACTTCTCGGAATGAGGGAACGGGCCCGTTACTTGAGAGGGAAGATCGACATCCGCAGCGCTCCGGGAAAGGGAACGTCGATCGTCCTGACGATTCCGAAAAAAACCGGGCCGGAGGACGAGCCTTGATTCGCATCCTCATCGCGGACGATCATCCCGTCGTCCGGCAAGGACTGAGGCAAATCCTGGAAATGGAATTTCCGTCCATGAAGATCGGCGAAGCCGAAAATTCATGGCGAGCGCTCGAGCTCGTCCGGGCCGAGCCATGGGACGCCGTGATCCTGGACATCACGATCCCGCCGAGAAGCGGCCTGGACGTTTTGAAGGAGATCAAGGGCGAGCGGCCGAAGCTGCCGGTCCTGATTTTGAGCATCCATCCGGAAGATCAATACGCCGTTCGAGCCCTGCGGGCGGGAGCCTCCGGCTACATGACCAAGGAATCCGCTCCCCGCGAATTGATGAACGCGCTCAAGCTGATCCTCAAGGGCGGGAAATACGTCAGCGCGACTCTCGCCGAGGAATTAGCCGATCAATTGGGGCCCGGCGCGGAGATTCCGCCGCATGAAAGACTGTCCGATCGCGAATTCCAGGTCCTTTGTCTGATCGCCTCGGGAAAAACGATCGCCGAGATCGCCGCCGAACTGTGCCTGAGCGCAAAAACGATCGCGACGTTCCGGGCGCGCATCCTGACAAAGATGGGAATGAAAAACAACGCCGAGCTCATCCATTATGCGATCAAGCGGGGGCTCATCGAATAATTCCCCTATAGCCCCCCTTCCCGTTGCATCTGTCGGTAAAAGACCGACGAAACGTCGAGCCATCTTCCGATTCCCTTGAACCGCACGTGGCCGTATGCTCGAAACACGCCGCAGACGGCCGAAAACCCGCATCGAGCGCACAGGAAGGGATGAAAGTATTCATCGTCGACGATTCGAAGATCATCCGGCAGCGGCTGGCTTCGCTCCTATCCGACGTGCCGAGCGTCGAAATCGTGGGAGAAGCCGGCGGGAGCGAGGAAGCGATGGCCATGATCCGGACGCATAATCCTGATGTCGTGACCCTGGACATCCGGATGCCGGACGGAAGCGGACTGGATATCATCGGGCCGATCAAGAGCGCTCTAGGCAAGGTCATTATCATCATGCTCACGAATTACCCTTATCCACAGTACCGGCAGGAATGCCTGGACAAAGGGGCGGATTATTTTCTGGATAAAGCGACGGAATTCCAAGAAATACCGAAAATCCTGGAACGATGGCGGCTCGTCGCCGCCGACGGGGGATCGTGAATTGACCCAACGAATCCAAAACGCGCGAAGGCCTTCGGGAAAAAGTCCCGGGACAGCAAGGGAGATCCGCGGGCGCAAACAAGCGGACGAAAAGCTCAGGATAAGCGAGGAGCGCTACCGCACGCTCGCGGAGTCGGCCCAGGATTTCATCTATATTGTCGGCCCGGATTTGACTCTCCAATACATGAACAACGCCGCCGCCCGCCCGACCGGAAAACATCCCGCGGAACTCATCGGCAAGCTCGTAGCTTCGATTTTTCCGCCGGGGACATCCGATTTCTCTCTTAACAAGCTCCGGCAGGTCTTCGAAACGGGCCGGCCATTGCGTTTTGACGAAACCTTGAGCTTCCCGGGCCGGTCGGCCTGGGTCAATACCCAGCTTGTTCCGATCCAAAACGAACGGGGCGCCACGATGGGAGTGATGGGCATAACGAGGGACAATACCGAACGCCGGGAAGCCCAACAAGCCTTGATCCGGTCCCGAGACGAGCTTGAAGCGCGCGTCCGGGAAAGGACGGCCGAGCTGGCCATGGCCAATGAGGCGCTCCGTAAAAGCGAAGCAACGTTCCGGTCGCTGACAGAATCGGCGGACGACCAGATTTTTCTTATCGACCTAGGCGGCACGTTCCTCTACGTGAATCCCGCCCTAGCGGAAGCGTTCGGCACGGCGGCGAACGACCTGATAAACAAGAATTTCCGAAACTTCTTTCCTGAGGAAACCCTCCGGCAACAGTCCGAAATGATCGGCCGGACGCTTGAAACGGGCGCCCCTCATCACAAGGAGTTGGAAATCGTTTATCCCGCAAGCCGCCTCTGGGTCGACGCGCATCTCATCCCGCTCATGGACGAGGCCGGACGGGCGACCGCGTTCGCCGGCATCATCCGCGACATCACCGAACGCCGCCGGACGCAAGAAGCACTGCGCCTGAGCGAGGACAAATTTAAGTACATCTTTGAAAACTCTACGATCGGCAAATCGATCACTTTGCCGCAGGGCGATATCAACGTCAACAGCGCGTTCTGCGAAATGCTCGGGCGCACGCCTGAAGAACTGAAACAGAAGACGTGGCAGGCGATCAGCTTTCCGGACGATATCGCTGCGACCCAAAAAATCCTGGATTCGATTCTTTCCGGCGAAAGAGAATCGGCGCGTTTCGAGAAGAGGTATATCCATAAAAGCGGGAACATCGTATGGGCCGATGTGACGACGGCCTTGCGCCGGGACACCGAAGGAAAACCGCTCTATTTTATAACTTCGGTGAACGATATCACGCAACGCAAGCTTGCCGAGGCGGATTTGCTCCGGAATCAGCGCGAGTTGGCCGTCCGCAACCGAATCGCCGAAGTTTTCCTGACCATATCCGACGAGAAGATGTTCGAAGGCGTTCTTCGGATTATTCTTGAAGTGTTGAACAGCCGATATGGCGTTTTCGGCTATATCGACGAGAAAGGGGATTTGATCGTCCCGACCATGACCCGACACGTCTGGGACCAATGCAACGTTCCCGAGAAGGACATCGTCTTCCCCAGGGAAAATTGGGGAAACAGCGCCTGGCCCAAGGCGATCCGGGATAAGCGAACGAATTATTCGAACGAGCCTTCGGTCGGTATTCCGAAGGGCCATATCCCCATCGACCGCCAGATCTCCATGCCTCTCATCCATAAAGGCGAGGTCGTAGGATTGATCCAGGTAGCCAATAAGGAATCCGAATATACGGCGGAAGACATACACCTTCTGGAAACCATGGGGAAAGCGATCGCACCGGTTCTCGACGCGAGGCTGCAAAGGGACAGGCAAGACAGGGATAGAAGAAATGCCGAAGAAAAGCTGATAAAAACAGTCGCCGAACTCGAACGATCAAATAAGGAACTCGGGGAGTTCGCTTACGTGGCCTCCCACGACCTTCAGGAGCCATTGCGGACGATCTCGAGCTACGTCCAGCTCCTGGAGCGCCGCTACAAAGACAAGCTCGATTCGGACGCCTCAGAGTTCATCGCCTACGCCGTCGAGGGGGCCGCCCGGATGCAACGGCTGATCAATGACTTGCTCACCTATTCCAGGGTCGGAACCAGGGGCCGGCCGTTCGAAGCCGCGGACAGCGGGCATGCCTTGGGCCAGGCTATTGCCAATCTTCAGCAGACGATCGAAGAGAACGAGGCCGTCGTTTTCAATGAGGACATGCCTCCGGTCCACGGAGACGAGATCCAACTCACGCAGCTCTTCCAGAACCTGATCGAAAACGCCATCAAATTCCGCGGGCCGGAGAAACCCTATATTCATATATCGGCGAAGAAAATCGAGGCGGGATGGATTTTCTCTGTCCGAGACAACGGCATCGGGATCGATCCTCAGTTCAAGGAGCGTATCTTTCAGATTTTCCAGCGCCTCCACACCGCGGACAAGTATCCCGGCACGGGCATCGGACTGGCCATCTGTAAAAGGATCGTCGAACGCCACGGTGGACGGATGTGGGTGGAATCGGAGCCCGGAAAGGGAGCGACGTTTTATTTCACCCTCCCGGAGAAAGGAGAAAAACAATGAACGCTCGTAGAAACGGATTTGGCATGCCGATCGAAATATTGCTTGTCGAAGATAACGCAGCCGATGTGCGGTTGACGCGGGAAGCTCTCAAGGACGCGAAAGTATTGAACAATCTTAGCGTCGTCGAAGACGGCGTGAAAGCGATGTCCTTCCTGCGCCGGCAGAGCGGATTCGAGGATGCGCCCCGGCCCGACCTCATCCTGCTAGATCTGAACCTTCCCCGGAAAAACGGCCGCGAGGTCCTGGCCGAACTCAAGAACGATCTCAGCTTGAGACGCATTCCCGTCGTCATCCTGACTATCTCGAAGGCCGAGGAAGACATCCTGAAAAGCTACGATCTCCACGCGAACTGTTACATCACGAAACCCGTGGATTTGAACCAATTTACGACGATCATCAAATCCATCGAGGATTTCTGGCTAACCATCGTCAAATTGCCTCCGAACGGGGGGAAATGATCATGCCGAAAATCCGCCTCCTTCTCGTCGAAGATAACGCCGGAGACGCCCGGCTGATCCGTGAAATGTTGAAGGAGGCGGACGGCATTTTCTTCGAAGTCAGCCTGGCGGCCGGCCTCAAGGCCGCTCTGGACACCATCCGCGAAGACGAACTCGATACCATCCTATTGGACCTGAACCTCCCCGATTCAAGGGGACTCGAAACGCTGGATCGCGTCCTGGCCGAAGCCCGCCGCGTCCCGGTCATCATCCTGACCGGCTTGGACGATAAAGATTCGGCTCTCGCCGCGATCAAGAAGGGAGCGCAGGAATATCTCGTCAAAGGACAATTTCACGGGGACGTATTGGTCCGCCTGATCCAATACGCTATCGAACGCAAGCGAATGGAGACCGACCTCCAACTGGCGGCCGACGCGCTGCGATTATTGAATCGGCCGAATCGGATGGAACTCTTGGTAAGCGAATTGATCGGCTTAATCAAAAAAACCATGGATTTCGACGCCGTCGGATTGAGGCTTCGATCTGGTGAGGATTTTCCCTATTACGTGCAAAACGGCTTTTCCGACGCATTTGTCAAGGAAGAGAATTTCTTATGCGCTAAAGGTCCGAATGCGGCGATCCTCCGCGATGATGCCGGCCGGCCGGTACTGGATTGCACCTGCGGCGTCGTCCTGTCCGGAAGGGCCGACTCGGCTTTGCCATTTTTCACTAAGGGGGGAAGCTTCTGGACGAACACGTCCTCGGAGCTGCTCCGTCTAGCACCGGAGGCGGACCCCAGGACGAATGCCCGGAACCGCTGCATCCATTCCGGCTATGAATCAGTCGCCCTCATTCCCCTGCGCTCGGGCAATGAGATCATCGGCCTTCTCCAATTGAACGACCGCCGGACCGGACGGTTCACGCCGGATCAGATACGATTTTTCGAGAGCCTGGGAGAAAGTATCGGCATCGCCCTGAAGCGCAAGCAGGCGGAGGAGGCGCTCACGGCGCTGTCAGTCCGGTACGAGGCCATACTTCAAACGGTCCCCGAAATCATCGCCGAAGTGAACATTGACAAAATTTACACCTGGGTGAATCAGGCCGGCCGACAGTTCTTCGGAGAAGACGTCGTAGGGAAAGAAGCCGCAGTCTATTTCGAGGGCGAGCAGGATACCTACCATAAAGTTCAGCCGATATTCGGCGGAAGCTCTGATATCGTCTACCTCGAAAGCTGGCAACGGCGCCGGGACGGGGAGAAACGGTTTCTGGCCTGGTGGTTCCGGACGCTCAAAGACGCCGCCGGAAACGTAATCGGTGCCCTCTCCTCGGCCCGTGACATTACCGATAACAAGCAAGCGGAAGAGGATCTGCGCGAGAGCGAGGACAAGTTCAAATACGTTTTTGATCACTCGGTCATAGGGAAATCCATCACTCTTCCTTCCGGCGAAGTCAACTCTAATCGGGCCCTGGCCGAGATGCTCGGCTATTCCGTAGAAGAACTCAATCGGCTGAAATGGCAGGATATCACCCATCCGGACGACATTGACCTGACCCAAAAAGCCCTGGATCCGATCCTGGCCGGCGCCAAGGATTCCGTGCGGTTCGTCAAGAGATACATTCGGAAGGACGGCGCCGTCGTCTGGGGAGACGTGGGCACGTCCTTGCGTCGCGATCGGGACGGCCGGCCATTATATTTCATGTCGGCCGTCATTGATGTCACGGAACGCATGAAGGCCGAGGAGGCTCTTCGCGAGAGCGAGGAGCGCTTCCGCGAGGTCTTCGAGAAAGGTCCGATCGGCATGGTGATCACGAGCCGGGACCTGAAGTTCTTCAGCGCCAACCCCGCGTTCTGTCGGATGCTCGGATATCGGCCGGAAGAAATGTGCGGCCGGACGTTTCTGGACGTTACCCATCCGGATCATCGCGAAACGGACCGAGCGAACGTCGAGAGGATGTGGCGCGGCGAGATCCCCTTTTACCGGACCGTGAAGCGGTATCTGACCAAGGATGGCGAAGTCCGTTGGGGAAGTCTCTCAGCTTCCCTGATCCGAGGGAAGGACGGAGCCCCGCTGTACTCCGTGGCCATCATCGAAGATATCAGCGAACGCACGAAAGCCGAGGAGCGAAACGCCGAACAACTCGAGGAACTCCGGCGGTGGCATCAAGCCACTCTGGGCCGCGAATCGCGCATTCTTGAGCTGAAACGGGAGGTAAACCAGTTGCTCGCCGAATCCGGACGGTCGCCCCGCTACGCGAGCGTCGCTTCCTCCGGAGCGGACTCGACGCCTCTCCCGGGGCGAATAACGAATCCGCCCGCCGAAAAAGACGCGCCGTATGAAAAAATAGGGAGGCCGGAATGAATTCCAACCCCGCCCATCGGCCGCCGCGGCACGAACTGTGGCGCTATCCGGCGCTAGTCCTCTTATTCGCGCTGGCGATCGGCGGGGGGGGATTATATTTATTCCATTACGAGCGTGAGGGCGCGCGTCGCGACGCCAAAAAAGAATTAACCGCGATCGCCGACCTGAAGGCCGGCCAGATCACGAATTGGCTGCAAGAGCGGCGGGGCGACGCCGAAATCGCCCGCGAATATCCGCGCGCCGTCGAGTTTCTTGCGGACCCGACGAACGAGTCACTGCGCCGGCCGCTGCTCCACTGGATGGCTGCGATGCAACAGGCCTATGACTATCGCCTCGTAGCGCTTTTCGATTCACGCGGGGTCCTCAAGATCGCGGTGCCGGCCGACGCCTTGGCCCAGGTTCCGTGCGCCGGGGACCACGTCCGGTCGGCGCTCGCCGCCCGGAACATCGTGGTCGCCGACTTGCACCGGCCGGGGCCGGACTTTCCCATCCATATGAGCATCCTGGCTCCTATCGGGATGAATCCGGAGCCGGGACGCCCGGCCGCCGGAGTCTTGCTGTTCGTCATCGACCCTTATCGGTTCCTCTATCCCCTCGTCCAGGATTGGCCGATGCCCAGCTCCACGGCCGAGACACTGCTCGTCCGGCGCGAAGGCGATGATGTCGTCTTCCTCAATGAATTGCGGCACCGTCCCGATACGGCGCTGGCCTTGCGCTTCCCTCTTGACCCCAGGTCACATTTGCCGGCGGCCCGGGCCGTTCTGGATCAGGAAGACGTCCTCGAAGGCGCGGACTATCGCGGCGTGCCCGTGCTCGCCGCGACGCGTAAAATCCAGGGGACACCCTGGTTCATGGTGGCGAAGGTGGATCAGGACGAAATCTACGGCCCCGGCCGCCGTAAGGCGGCGGTCGTCGCCCTAGCAGCCTTCCTGCTGTTCCTGACGGCCATGCTGAGCATCGGGCTCATGTGGCGCTCCCGGAAGCTGACCATCCTGAGCGAAGAATTGTCCATCCGCAAACGCTCGGAAGAGCAGGCGCGGTCCGCCGAAGAGGAAAAAAGAAGGCTCCTGGAAGCCTCGGAGCGCTCCCGGCTTGTCTTGCTCAGCGTCGTCGAGGACCAGAAAAGAGCCGAAGAGGCGCTGCGCATGAGCGAGGCCAAGCTTTCCAACGCCATGAGAATGTCCCGGGCCGGGCATTGGGAATATGACGTCCGAAGCGACACGTTCACGTTCAACGACAACTTCTACCGGATTTTCGGAACCACGGCCGAGGAAGCGGGCGGATATCAAATGTCTTCAGCCGAATATGCGCGCAGGTTCTGCCATCCCGACGACGCGCCCCTCGTCGGGAAGGAAACCCAAGCGGCACTCGAAACGACGGACCCGAACTACAGCCGCCAGCTCGAGCACCGCATCCTCTACCCCAACGGGGACATCGGTTACACCTCGGTGCTCTTCTCCATCATCAAGGACGCGCAGGGGCGCACGATCAAGACCTACGGCGTCAACCAGGACATCACCGAGCGGAAAAAGGCCGAGGACGAAAAAAAGAAGATTGAGGCGCGCCTGCAGCAGCAGCAAAGGCTGGAATCCATCGGGACGCTGGCCAGCGGCGTGGCCCACGAGATCAACAATCCCGTCAACGGAATCATGAACTATGCCCAGCTGATCGCCGACAATCTCGAGCCGGGCAATCCTCTCCGAGAGTACGCGAGCGAGATCACCACCGAGAGCGATCGCATCTCGGCGATCGTCCGCAACCTGCTCGCTTTTTCCAGGCATGAAAAACAGTCCCATAGCCCCGCCGATCTTCGAGATATCGTGAACTCGACGCTCGGTTTGGTGCGGACAGTGATCCGGCATGATCAAATCAGGGTCGACGTGGACGTTCCTGACAACCTGCCCAAGGTCAAGTGCCGGAGCCAGCAGATCCAGCAGGTGCTCCTAAACCTGCTGACCAACGCCCGGGACGCCCTGAATGAAAAATATCCGGGGTATCACGAAAATAAAGTCATCAAGCTGACAGTCCGTCTCTTCGAAAAGGACGGCAAGCCCTGGCTTCGAACGGCCGTGGAGAATAGCGGGACCGTCATCTCCCCGGAGACCCGAGAACGCCTTTTCGAGCCGTTCTACACGACAAAGCCAAGGGACGCCGGGACGGGGCTGGGGCTGTCGATCAGCTACGGCATCGTCAAAGAGCATCACGGCGAGCTCTATCTGGATTCCGCGGCCGGGGAACCGACCCGCTTCCATATGGACCTGCCCGTGAACAACGGCTGGAGCCTGGAGAAATAAACGGTGGCGGCAGCAGAGGACAGTCAAGCCCAGCGCATGGACGAGTCGCGCCCGGAGCGCCCGGAGCTGATACATCAGGTTATTTCGAACCTGCCCGTGAGCGTTCTCATCCATCAAGAAGGCCGAATCGTCTATGCCAATCAAGCTTTGTTGGATTATATCGGTCGAACATGGGAAGAGATCCGGGGCCATTCCGTATTCGATTACATCGCCGAAGAAAGCAAAACCGCCACGGCGAAGAACATGGCCCGAAGGGCGGCCGGAGAAATCGTCGGGGACTATGAAATCTCTATTGAAACCAAGAACAAAGGCCGTGGCACGGCGATCGTCAGGGCCGTTCGCATTTTCTTCGAAAACGCGGCGGCTAACCTGGCCGTCTTAATGGACATATCCGGACGGAAACAGGCTGAGGAGCTGCTGCGCCTGAGCGAAAACCGTTATCGGGAAATGTTCGAGCATATCAACGCCGGCGTTGCGGTCTATGAAGCCGTCGACAACGGCCGGGATTTCATCCTCAAGGACCTCAACCCGGCGGGCGAACGCATTAGCCGGATTTCGAATGACCACGCCCTGGGGAAGAGACTTCTTGAGATTTTCCCGAACATGGACAAGTTTGGCGTGCTGGCCGCGTTGCAGAGGGTTTATCATACGGGGCGGCCCGAACACCTGCCGGCCGCATATTATGAAGATGGCGTCCGCCGAGGATGGCGGGAAAATTTTCTGTATAAGCTTCCCTCCGGCGAAGTGGTCGGAATCTACGAAGACATTACCGATCGCAAGCAGGCGGAGGAAGAGAGGCGGGCGAGCGAAGAGCGATTGAAAATCCTATTCGATTTCGCCCCCGACGCCTATTATCTGAACGACCTCACGGGGACGTTCGTCGACGGCAATAAGGCCGCCGAGAACATCCTCGGATATCGAAAGAACGAGCTGCTCGGAAAATCCTTTCTGAGCCTGAAGCTCCTCCCCCGTTCGTCCATCGCGAGGGCTGCCGCGCTATTGGCCAAGAATGCCCTGGGCCTCCCGACCGGACCGGACGAGTTCACGCTGAGAAGGAAAGACGGAACTTCCGTCATCGTGGAAATCCGGACGCATCCGGTGAAAATCGGAGGCAAGACGCTCGTCCTCGGCATCGCTCGAGACATCATCGAACGCAAGGCGATGGAGGCCCGGGAAAAAGCCTTGGAAGCGCAGCTCCGGCGGCAGGAGAAGGTCGCCTCGATCGCCACGTTGGCCGGCGGCGTCGCCCACGAGATCAACAATCCGCTCGCCGGCATCATGAACTACGCCCAGTTGATCAAGGACGAATCGGACGCTGCCGGACCGACGGCCAAATACGCCGAGGAGATCATCCGAGAAACGAAGCGGGCCGCGACCGTCGTTCGAAGCCTGTTGGCCTTTTCCAGGCCGAACAACGAATCCCGATCGGAAGCGGCGCCGGCGACTATCATCGATGGGGTCGCCGGCGTGGTCGAGGCCGATCTCCGCGAGAGGGGGGTCCGATTCGTCGTGGATGTGCCGCCGGGCATCCCGAATGTCATCTGCAACGTTCCTCAGATCCAACAAATCCTTCTGAACCTCGTCATCAATGCGTGGGAAGCGCTGGCCGAGCGCGCTGCGGACCGGAAAGACGGCCCCCGCCTACGGATGGCGGCCGAGAACATCGTCCGCGACGGCAGCCGCTTCGTCCGGATGACCGTCGAAAACAACGGCCTCGGCATTCCAAAGGATGTCCAGAATCGATTGTTCGATCCGTTCTTCACGACCAAGTCCCGGGCCCTCCACGTCGGCCTCGGCCTGGCCATCAGCCAACGGATAGCCGAGGAGCACGGCGGCCGGCTGTGGTTCGAAGGCAAGCCGGGACTCTGGACCCGCTTTCATCTGGACCTGCCGACGATCCTCGGCGACAAGCCGGATCGGAAGCCGGAAACCTAAGAGCGAGGACAGCCATGACTAAAATTCTAGTGGTCGACGACGAGAAGAGCATCCGGCTCACCTTAAGCGAGATCCTCAGGCGTGACGGCTTCGACGTCGAGAGCGCCGAGAACGCCGACGAGGCCTTGAAGCGCCTCTCCAGCGACGGCGTCGACGTGGTCGTCAGCGACATCATCCTGCCGCGCGTAACCGGGGTGGACCTGCTCAAGGAGATCCGGAAGGCCGCCCCGGACGTCCAAGTCATCATGATGACGGGCGAACCGACGGTCGAGACGGCCTCGGAAGCCTTGAGGGCGGGCGCCTGCGATTACCTGATGAAGCCGGTGACCAAGGAAGCAGCCCTGCGGTCCGTTCGACAAGCCGCGGAGTTCAAGGCTCTCAACGACGAGCGGCGCCTCCTCGCCGAGGAGAACCGGCAGTATCAGATGAATCTGGAGCGAATGGTCGAGGAGCGGACGGCCGAGTTGCGCGCGACGAACAAGAGGCTTCAAGAGACGATCGACGGGACGGTGAGGATCATCGCCTCGACCGTGGAGTCCAGGGACCCTTATACCGCCGGCCATCAGCGCCGCGTCGCCGAGATCGCTCAGGCTACGGCCAGGGAGATCGGCCTGCCCGAAGACCGGGTTCACGGAATCTTCATGGCCGGGATGATCCACGACGTCGGCAAGGTCAGCGTGCCGGCCGAGATCCTCAGCAAGCCCACGCGGCTGACGGAAAACGAATTTTCCTTGATCAAACAGCATTCCCAGGTGGGGTACAACATTTTGAAAGATATCGTTTTCCCCTGGCCCCTGGCCGAAATCGTCCTGCAGCATCATGAGCGGCTGAATGGATCGGGATATCCGGACGGGCTCAAAGACGGCCAGATCCTCCTCGAGTCCCGGATCATCGCCGTCGCCGACGTGGTGGAAGCCATGGCTTCACACCGCCCTTACCGGCCGGCGCTAGGGCTTGATAAAGCCCTCGATGAGATCACGAGAAACGCCGGGCGGCTCTACGACGAGGACGCGGTGGCCGCCTGCGTCCGGCTCGTCCGCGAGAAGGGATTTCAATTATGAGAGAAGAAGATGTCCGGAGTTCCGATCGCGGGCCGGAGCTGCCCCGGTCGTGCTCCGACGCCATATCGTCGGAGAATCTACAGGATGCTCTCCGGCGACGCTCGGCCGAGATCGACGCCGTCACGAACGAATTGGATGCCTATGCCTTCGGCATTTCCCACCACCTGAGGGCTCCGATCCGGGTCATCGACGAGGCCGCCAAAGCTCTGCTCGCCGAAAACTCATTCTCTCTCTCGGCCAAAAACCGGGACCAGCTTCGCCGGCTCGTCCGCGAAGCTTCATACATGGCCTCCCTCTCAAACGCGCTCCTGGAGCTTTCGAGGGTCGGCCGGGCACTGCTGAAGCCGGAGCTCCATAATATTCGTGCCCTGCTCAAGCCGATCATCCTCAAGCTGAAAGCGACCGTTCCGGGTCGGCCCGCCGCATTCCAAGTTCCTCACGATCTCGAGATCTGCGGCGATTTCGATCTTCTCCGGACGGCTTTTGGACATATCCTGGAGAATGCCTGGAAATTCACCGCTGGAATCTCCCCGACGGAAATCTTGGTCGGATCCGATCGTTCGGGACATGAGAAGGTCATCTTCATCAGAGACAACGGCATCGGCTTCGATCCGGCCCATCAGGACAGGCTTTTCGTGCCCTTCGGGACGCTCCATTCCCGGACCGACTTCCCGGGACACGGACTGGGGCTGGCCATTGTCCGGCGGATCGTCCACCGGCATCATGGCCGGATTTGGGCGACCGGAAAGCCCGATCAGGGGGCGACGTTCTATATGGCTTTCCCGGAGAACGGTTCGATTGACTGAAAAGGGAGACATAATACC
>Ga0163210_1000498_pt1 | contig 16615 bp, 17 predicted proteins | sample Kivu_220m_FD_113536 | JGI IMG/M metagenome (GOLD analysis project Ga0163210, IMG submission 113536) | Freshwater microbial communities from Lake Kivu, Western Province, Rwanda to study Microbial Dark Matter (Phase II) - Kivu_220m | ecosystem: Environmental > Aquatic > Freshwater > Lake ...
CCTCAACCCTGGTGGGCGGGTTGGTGGTGGTGCTAGGCCGTGCGCAAGGCTGGCTGATGCCCGCTGCAGCGGCTGGTGAACTGGCCAACCCCGAGCCGGCAGGCTCAGAAGAAATCAGTCCAGAAGCGCCTTCCCCAGAGCCAACACCGACGTGGTCAGCCCGGCTGAGCAGCTGGCTGATCAACCTGGCCCTGGTCGGCATCGCCGTAGCCATCGGATGCGGGCTAATGGCGTTGCTGCAGCTGGCCGCAGGCCGCATCGGAGGTGGCTTCGCCGTGGTGATCGAGGCGCTGCCGGTGTTTCCGCTGGCGCTGATCGGCTCGTTGCTGGTGCGGCTGGTGCTAGAGCGCTGCGGCGCCGGTGGACTCACCTCGCAGCCGGTGCAGAGCCGCATCGGCACGCTGTCGGCCGACCTGCTGATCGTGGCTGCCACGGCCTGCCTCGATCTGAGCTTGCTGGCCCGCGACTGGCTGCCGTTGACGGTGCTGGCCGTGGTGGGGCTGGTCTGGAACCTGGCGGTGGTGCTGCTGCTGGCGAGCCGCAGTCTGCCGGCACCGTGGTTTGAGCGGGGCATCCTTGAGTTTGGCCAGGCCACCGGCGTTGCCGCCAGCGGCCTGCTGCTGCTGGCGATGGCCGACCCGGGCGACCGCAGCGATGCCCTCACGCCGTTTTCGATCAAGCAACTGCTGCTGCAGCCCCTGCTGGCCGGCGGGGTAATCACCGTCATGGCCCCCCTGGCGATCGCCGGCTGGGGCCTGCCGGTGTGGACCGGCCTTTGCCTGGGACTGACGCTGCTGTGGATCGTGCTGGCGCTGCTGCTGGCGCGGGCAGGAACCCCTCAGGTCGCCCCGTAGAGCAGGGTCGCGAACTGGTGCTGCACCGCCGCCATCTGCCCGCGGCTGAGCAGCGGCGGCTCACCCAAGGCCAGGGCCTGCAGGTACATGCGCGCCAGGGTCTCGACTTCGATCGCCAGGCGCAGGGCCTGCTGCAGGCTGGCACCCACGCACACCTGGCCGTGGTGGGCCAGCAGGGCGGCCTGGCGGCCCTGCAGCGCTGCCAGGGCCCCATCCGAAAAGGCCTGGGTGCCAAACAGGTCATACGGGGCGCAACGCAGATCGTTGCCACCGGCGATGGCCACCATGTAGTGAAACGGCGGAATGCCGCGGCCATGGCAGGCCAGGGCGGTGGCGCTGGTGGAGTGGCAATGCACCACCGCCATCGCCTCGGGCCGGCTGCGCAGGATGTCGGCGTGCAGGCGCCATTCCGATGAGGGGCGGCGCTGATCGTCGACGAGGGGCTGCCCCTGCAGATCCAGTGCCACCAGATCACCTGTCCCCATCTGCTCATAGGGGAGCGAGGTGGGCGTGATCAGCAGGCCACCGTCGATGCGGGCTGACACATTGCCCGAGGTGCCCTGATTGATGCCGCTGGCATTGAGGGTGCGGGCGGCCTCAACGACCTGTTGGCGCAGGGCCTGTTCGTCCACGGGAGAGCATGCTCCTGCCAGACCCGAGCCTAGAAGCCATGCGCCCCGTCGGCCTGCGCCACCACCTGCCGACCAGCGATCTGGAGGCACCCTCGATCTGGAACTGGATCACCTGCTGGTGAGCACCCCGGCAAGCACAGCTACCGACTGAACGCCCGCACCGAGGTGATGCCCCTGACTGAGGCCCTGAGCGTGACGCCCTGAAACGTCGCAAACGATCAAGCGCGGTTGTACAGCCCCTGGAGCCCCGCCTCACTGGCTTCGCACACGCCCCGCTCGGTGATCAGGGCGCTCACCAGCCGCGCCGGCGTCACGTCAAAGGCCGGGTTGAAGCCGGCTGAGCCATTGGGTGTGAGCTGCACGCTGGCCATGGAGCCGAGCATGGCTTGATCAACTGGACGATCCAAATCCACCCAAGCCCCCTGGATCTGCGTGACTTCTGAAGCGCTGCGGGCCTCGATCGGGATCTCGGCCACCCCATCGGCCACGCTCCAGTCGATCGTCGAGGCGGGCAGCGCCACATAAAAGGGCACGCCGTTGTCGTGGGCGGCCAGGGCCTTGAGGTAAGTGCCGATCTTGTTGCACACGTCACCCGTGCGGGTGGTGCGGTCGGTGCCGACGATCACCGCATCGACCTGGCCGTGCTGCATCAGATGGCCGCCGGCATTGTCGACAATCACCGTGTGGGGCACCCCCTCGCGGCCCAGCTCAAAGGCGGTGAGTGAAGCGCCCTGGTTGCGCGGGCGGGTTTCATCGACCCACACATGAATGTTGAGCCCAGCGCGGTGGGCCTTGTAAACGGGCGCCAGGGCCGTGCCCCAATCGACTGTGGCTAGCCAACCGGCATTGCAGTGGGTCAGCACATGGAACGGCTGCTCCTGGCGCTCGGCCGGGCGCGCCGCCGCCAGCTGCTGAAAGAGCGTCAAGCCGTGGTCGCCGATGGCTTCACACATGGCGACATCGTCGTCAGCGATGAGCGCTGCCTCGCGCTTGGCCGCCTCGGCCCGTTGCGCAGGGGGCAGGGGCGCCACCCGATCGCGCACACGCTCAAGCGCCCAGCGCAGGTTGATCGCCGTGGGCCGGGTGGCATCGAGCTGCTCAAACGCAGCGGCCAGCGCCCCATCGCCAGGATCGGCCTGCAGGGCCAGCATGAGCCCATAGGCCCCGGTAACACCGATCAAGGGGGCGCCCCGCACCACCATGGTGCGGATGGCATCAGCCGCCTGCCCACAGCTGCTGAGCGTGCGGGTGGTGAAGCGGTGGGGCAGCTGGGTCTGATCAATGACTCCCACAGAGCGCCCGTCAGACTCAAGCCAGATGGTGCGCCAAGCCTGGCCGTCGATGTTCATGGTGTTGCTGTTGCCCGCGTGATGAGGTGATCATCGGCGGGCATCAGATCGGCCGGTAGCCGAACCAGTCGGGCACCTGGGGCTGACTCAGTCCCTCGGGGTGGGGCTCCAGCTGCACATGCCAGCGGTCGCCGCCCAGCAGCTCCAACTGCTCAAGGGCCAGGCAGTCGTCAACGTCCACCAGATCGTCCTTGTGTTGCTGCAGGGCGCCGGCCAGCCACCGGCGCTTCGCCGCCGCCTTGGCCGCCTGGGACGACCGAGCCACGACCAGGCCGAAGTGATGCAATTCAGCGAGAGCATCAGGGTTGTAGGCACCCAGGTTCACGAACCACAGTCGCTCGGGCCGCTTGACGAGCGGTTCACGAACCAGGTGCACTGCCCAGCCGTCGATGGCGCGCACCGCCATATAGCTGTCGAGGTGCAGCCCTTCACGCCCTCCGAACCACTGCCGCCGCAGCTCGCCCAGCGTGTCGTCGATGGTGAGGCCCGCCACGAAGCGCACGTCGTGCAGTTCGATGGTGCTGCTGCTGGTGCGGCCACCCAGCACCACCAGAAACAAGGTTGCTTTCATGGCTGCGCTTGCCATGGTGAGTCAATCCGAAGCCATCGACGAGCTCATGGTGACCAAAGTCGATGCCGTCGTGGTGGGCGCAGGTCTCTCGGGCCTGGTGGCCGCGCGGCGCCTGCAGCGCGCAGGCCTGCGGGTGCGGGTGCTCGAGGCGCGCACCCGCGTGGGGGGACGCATGGTCAGCACCACCACACCGCACGGGGCCGTGGTCGATCTGGGCGGGCAATGGGGCGGCGTGAGCCACCGCCGCTTTGCGGCCCTGCTCGATGAGCTAACCCTGGAGACCGTTGCCAGTTACTACGACGGTCAGGGTGTGTTCCACTGGCAAGGGCGGCGGGTCATAGCCCCCCTGGCCAATCGTTTTGAGCAGAGCCTGCTGTTCTTTGAGCCGGAGGCTCTCGGCCTGCCTGGCGCCGAGCTGGCAGCCACCCGGCAGCTGCAACGGGCCTTTGCCGATCTGGTGGCCCAGATTGACCCCATGCGCCCCTGGCGCACCGCCGGGGCCCAGCAGCTGGACCGGCTCACGGTGGCCCAGTGGGTTAGCCAACACAGCACCGTTCCCCTGGCCAGCCTGCCGTTCCATTGGCTGTGCAGGGTGGGCGGCTCGGGCGGCTTTGAACCCTGGGAGACGTCGATTCTGCATCTGGCCTGGACCCAGGCGGTGGCACCCCAGGCCGAGAGCCCCGAGGCCTGGCTGGTGCGCGGCGGTGCCGGCCAGGTACCGCCCCTGCTGGTCGACGCCCTGGAGGCCGGCGATCCCGGCTGCGTGCAGCTGGGGCAGGCTGTTGTGGCGATCAACCAGAGCGCCGAAGGGGTCAGCGTGGCCACGGCCGACGGCCGGTGGCACCAGGCCAGCTCAGCGATCGTGGCCGTGCCTCCCCAGCTGCGGCTGGGCATCAGCTTTGACCCACCGCTGCCCGCTGCCCACCGGGCCCTGCTGCAGCGCTCGCCGATGGGGGGCATGACCAAGATCCTGGCGGTCTATGCGCGGCCCTTCTGGCGCGGGCAGGGCCTCAACGGCCTGGGCATCGGCGACCAGGCTGCGCTTGAACTGACCGCCGACAGCGGCCCACCCGAAGGAACCCCGGCCGTGCTGGCCAGTTTTGTGGCGGGCGAGCGGGCCCTCACCCTGGGCGCCCTGCCCGCCGCAGAGCGCCGGCGGTTGATCCTCTGCGACCTGATGACCTACTGGGGCCCTGAAGCCGGCCAACCGCTGGATCTGATCGAACACCCCTGGAACGCCGAGCCCTGGAGTGGTGGCGCCTTCACCGGCTTCGTGGGCCCGGGTACCTGGACCAGCCACGCCCGCCTGGCTGCCGGGGAGCAGGGCGGCCCCGCCCCCGCCGCCCACGGCCGGGTGCTGTGGGCCGGTACCGAGGTCTCGCCGCGCTGGCCGGGCTACTTCGAGGGGGCGATCGAAGCGGGCGAGCAGGCCGCCGCTGCCCTGCTGGAGCGATGACCTATCTCCACGGCACCAGCACGCGTGAGCAGCAGCGACTGATCGACCAGGCCGAGCGGCTCGACGGGCTGCTGGCGTCCAACCTGGAGCTGCATCCCGGCGAGCGGCTGCTCGAGATCGGCTGTGGCGTGGGGGCCGTGCTGGCCCACATCGCGCGGGTCCATCCCGAGGCCCGGCTGTGCGGCATCGACATCAGCCCTGAGCAGATCGCCGGCGCGCGGCGGCACCTGACGGCCCAAGGGCTAACAGACATCGAGCTGGTGGTGGGCGACGGCGCCGCCCTGCCCTGGCCGGATGGGTCGTTTGAACGGGTCCGCCTGGTATGGGTGATCGAGCACCTGGCCGATCCCCAGGCGGTGCTGGCCGAAGCGCTGCGGGTGCTGCGCCCCGGCGGCAGCATTCATCTCACCGAAACCGACTACGGCAGCCTGCGGGTCTCGCCGCCCGATGCGACCATCGCAGCGCTGCTGAGCGCGTTTGTGGCCCACTTCAACCGCTACGGCAACGCCCATGCCGGCCCGGCCCTCGGACCGCTGTTGACCCAGGCAGGCTTTGCCGAGGTGGCCGTAACCATGGTGGGCCTCCACCACTGGTGCCCCGACGAACGCCAGCAGGTGCACGACTTCAGCAGCTACCTGCTGAAGTTCATCACACCCGAACTGCCGGCCCTTGAGCAGGCCGCCGCCACTGCAGCCGAGGCCGCACTGATCCGGCGCGGCCATGGGCGCTTTGCCGGGTTGGCCACGCGCAGCGACGGCGCGATCAGCATCAGCGGTTACCAGGGACGCGGGGTGAAGCCGGCTGCTGGCGGATCACGGCCATGACCACCAAGGCGCCGCGGCCGCTCTGGCTGATCTCGAGCTCGAGCACCGGCTCACCCCCCTAACGGCGCAACCAACCGCTGACCCTTCCGGCATCTTCGGTTTCGACCAGCGGCACCCGGCAGCTGCGGGGCTCGATCCTGCCGATCATCGGCTGCACATCGGCAAAAAGGCGGCCTGGGCGGCGGGCAGCGGCAAGGCCACCAGCAGGGGCAGCCCAGGGCGAGCAGAATCGGAACATCAGGGGTGATCACAACCGTTGAATCGGCCCTGATTGTCGCCAGGCTGGAAGCCCTGCACCTGGCTCCTGTGAACGTTGCTGAGTCGACGCCAACGCTCTCCCTGACGGGCGACGCCCCAATGCCGGCCCTGGGGCTAGGCACCTGGAAGTCAAGCCCCGGCACGGTGGGCACCGCGGTGCGCACGGCCATTGAGCTGGGATACCGCCACATCGACTGCGCTGCGATCTACAGCAACGAAGCCGAGATCGGCGCGGCCCTGGCTAGCGCCCAGCGTGCGGGCGTGGTGCGGCGGGAGGACTTGTGGATCACCTCCAAACTCTGGAACGACTGCCACGGCCCTGAACAGGTGCGGCCCGCCCTGGCCCAGACCCTGGCCGACCTTCAGCTGGAGCAGCTGGATCTGTACCTGATCCACTGGCCTGTGGTGCACCGGCACGGGGTCATGATGCCCAGCGTGGCCGCCGACCAGATCGCGCTGGAGCAGCTGCCCCTCCGGGAAACCTGGAGCGCCATGGAAGCCCTGGTCGATGCGGGCCTGGTGCGCCACATCGGCGTGTCGAACTGCAGCGCCGTCAAGCTGAACGACCTGCTACCCCATTGCCGCATCCGACCGGCGATGAACCAGATCGAGCGCCATCCCTGGTTGCAGCAGAACGCCCTGCTGAGCTTCTGCCAGCAACAGGGCATCGCCGTGACGGCCTATTCGCCCCTGGGGTCCCCGGCGGCCGGGGGTCCCCTGCCACTGCTGAGCGAGCCGGTGATCAGCGCCATCGCGACAGCCCATGACGCCAGCCCCGCCCAGGTGCTGCTGGCCTGGGGACTGGCCTGCGGCACGGCGGTGATCCCAAAATCGGTGCAGGACGCACGGCTGGCCGCCAACCTGGAAGCCGCCCAGCTGAAACTCAGCCCCGCCGAGCTGGAGCAGATCACCGCCCTGGATCGCCACCATCGCTTTGTCGACGGCAGCTTCTGGGAGTTGCCACTGGGCCCTTACAACCAGGCCAACCTGTGGGACGAGCCGGGCTGAAGCACCAGGCACACGCCTTGGGGCTGCAGGGTTCAATCCGTCGTTGAACACCCATGGCTGAGCGGCCAAGACCCACAGACGAGCACTGTCGATACGACATCGATACATTGTTCAATCATTGTTGATACATCGTCGTTGATACATCGTCGAGACAGCGTCAATCACCCTGTCCACAACGGCGAGACAACGGGCTTGCAACGTCGAGACAAGGCTTGCTCTCCTAACCCCCCCATCGCCTGGGCAAGATGGTGTGATGGACTTCTTTGAGCGGCAATGGACCTCGTATCGGGCCATTGTTGAGCACGATCTAATGGAGCACCGGGCTGTGGCCGAGGCCACGGCCACAGCGATTCAGGCTTGGTTCGAGGCCCGGCCCGCCACGGCACCACCGCCCCATCTGCTTGATCTGGGCTGCGGCGATCTGGCCCTGCTGGCGCCGTTGCTGCAACGTCTGCCGCTGGCCAGCTACACAGGGCTCGACCTGACGCCTGCCGTGCTGCCGCTGGCGCAGCAAGCCCTTGGGAGCGTTCCCTTCCCCAGCCACTGGGTTGAGGGCGATCTGCTGGCCTGGGCAACCCAGGGAACCGCAGCTGAGGGCCATGCCGTCGTCGAACAGCCGGTCGACATCCTGCACTCGGCCTTCGCGATCCATCACCTCAGCGATGCGGACAAGGCAACATTCCTGCAGGCCGCACGCCAGCGCATGGCCCCGGGTGGGCTGTTCGTCTGGATTGATGTGTTTCGCCAAGCCGGCGAAAACCTTGAGGCCTATGTGGCGCGTTACACCCGACGCATCACCGCGCTCTGGCCCCAGCTCACTACCGAACAGCAGGAGAATGTGATCAGCCACCTGAGCCGCTGCGACATCCCCGCAGACCGGCAGGCGATCGCTGCGGCCGCGGAGGCAGCCGGCTGGCAATGGCACTGGGGCTGGCAGGGGGCCCACCAGGCCGAGGCCCTAGCGGTGCTCACGCCGGCCTGAACTCAGCTGTGCTCGCGCAGGAAGGCGATCGTGCCTTCGAGCTCGTCGGCAAAGCGATCGATCTCCTCAAGCGTGGTGGTGAAGCTGAGGCTGGCCCTGGCCGTGCCGCTGAGCCCGTAATGGCGGTGAAGGGGCTGGGTGCAGTGGTGACCGCTGCGAATGCAGATGCCTGCCGAATCGAGCAGGGCAGCGAGGTCATTGGCATGCAGACCCTCCACATGGAACGCCGCCAAGGCGCCGCGGTCAGCCTGCTGCTCGGGGGTGGGGCCAAGAATGTACACCCCCGCGATCGCTTGCAGGCGCGCAAACAGGTGGCGGGTGAGCTGCTGCTCCCAGGCATGGATGCGCTCGAGACCGATGGCATTCAGGTAGTCGAGCGCCGCCCCCATGCCGATCGCTTCACCGATAGCCGGCGTGCCGGCTTCGAACTTGTATGGCAGATCGGCCCAGCTGCTGTGATCCAGGAACACGTCCTGGATCATTTCGCCACCGCCGAGGAACGGCGGCATGGCGTCAAGCAGGGATTCGCGCGCCCACAAAAAGCCCATGCCAGTGGGGCCACAGAGCTTGTGGGAGCTGCCCACCAGAAAGTCGCAGTCGAGCCCCTTCACATCCACCGGCAGGTGGGGCAGGCTCTGGCAGCCATCAACCAGCACCAGAGCCCCGGCGCTGTGGGCCAGTGCGCAGACCTCAGCGATCGGATTGAGGCAACCGAGGGTGTTGCTCACCTGCACCAGGCTCACCAACCTGGTGCGGGCCGTGAGCTTGGCGCGCAGGTCGTCGAGATCGAGCTCACCGGTTGCGGTGAGGCCCACATGACGCAGCACGCAGCCGGTGCGGGCCGCCAACAGCTGCCACGGCACCAGATTGCTGTGGTGCTCCATGACGGTAAGGAGCACCTCGTCGTCAGGCCGCAAAAACGCCTCACCCCAGCTGCGGGCCACCAGGTTGATGGCCTCGCTGGCGTTGCGGGTGAACACGATCTCGCGCGGGTTTGCCGAGCCAACGAAGCGGGCCGTCTTCTCGCGGGCCATCTCAAAACCTTCGGTGGCACGGGCGCTCAGCTGGTGGGCACCGCGGTGCACGTTGGCGTTGTCGTGGTCGTAGTAATGACGCAGGGCATCGAGCACTTGGCGTGGCTTCTGGCTGGTGGCGGCGTGATCGAGGTAGATCAGGGGCTGCCCCAGGCAGGCAGTCTGCGCCAGAAGGGGAAAGTCAGGTCGGGTCAGGGCCGCCAGATTGACTATGTCTTGGCCAGCGGCTTTGTCTTGGCCAGCGGCTGGGGGGGCGGCGGAGGTCATGGCGGAGCTCTCCTGGCCCTCCATCGCAGTCAAGGGGGTCATCGGCTCAAGGCTCCCTGAATGGCGACCCGATCGGCAACCAGCCCGCCGCAGCAGCAGGCAGCTCCCGTAGCACATCCTGGCAATAGCCTGCCAACAGCAGACGGGCCGCCTGAGCGGCAGCGATGCCACGGCTCTGCAGATAGAAGAGCTCGTCCTGCTGCAGGCGGCTCACCGTGGCGCCATGGGCGCATTTGACGTCGTCAGCAACGATCTCGAGCTCGGGTTTGGTATCCACCCGGGCGCGGTCGCTCAGCAGCAGGCTGCGGCTGAGCTGGGACGCATCGGTGCGCTGGGCCGCCCGGGGCACCTGGACGGCGCCATTGAACACGCTGCGACCGGCACCCGCGGCCACGGTCTTGTGCAGCTGGTCGAGATGCCCGTCGGGCCCATCAAACCGCACCAGGCTGTGGGTGTCGGCGAGCTGGTTGTCGTCGACCCACTGCAACCCCCGCAGACGGGTTTGGGCCGCACCCCGGCCCTGCTGCACCCGCGGCTCCAGGCGACTGCAACCCCAACCACTGCACACGGTCACCAGCTCAAGGCTGCTGCCGGGCTCCTGGGTCACCGCCACATGTCCCAGCAGGGCTGCAGAGCTATGACCATGGGCCACCAGCCCCCAGTGGAGCTGGGCATCGGCCGCGAGCCGGGCCTCACAAACCAGGCTGCAGACCGCTGCGCCAGAGGCCAGTACGCGCTGCGACACCGCCAGCGAGGCGCCCGGTTCGAGCAGCAGCACCAGGTGCAGGGCCAGGAGCTCACCGGCGCCGCCGGCATCGAGCGCGAGCTGCAGCGGGTCGGCTCCGGCCTCGACCCGAAGCCCCAGACGCACAGGCCGGGCGCCGGCGTTGAGCCGCACAGGCCAATGGTCGCCGCAGCCGGTGGGGGCCAGGCTCTGGCCGGCCACGGCGGCCAGCTCGGCCTCGGGCAGGCGGGTGACCCCTGCAGGCAGCTGCAGCGAAGCCAACGGATCGGCGCCGCTCCAGGGGCGGGGCTCCATGCCCGTCAGCACAGCCAGATCGGTGAAGCGCCAATGCTCCATCTGACGGGAGGGCAACGCTGCACCGGCCAGGTCCTGCCAGGTCTGGGCCAGGGTCGTCGCCGCCATCAGCCCACCTCGGCCAGGGCGAGTTCCTGATCGACCCAGTCGTAACCGGTGCGCTCCAGCTCATGGGCCAACTCCGGTCCGCCGCTGCGCAGGATGCGGCCCGCCGCCATCACGTGCACGTGGTCGGGGGTGATCAGATCGAGCAGACGCTGGTAGTGGGTGATCAAGAGGGTGGCGTTGTCGGGGCTGGCCAGCTGGTTGACACCGCCGGCCACGATGCGCAACGCATCGATGTCGAGACCGGAATCGGTCTCATCAAGAATCGCCACCATCGGCTCCAACAGGGCCATCTGAAGGATCTCATTGCGCTTCTTCTCGCCGCCGCTGAAGCCCTCATTCACCGAACGCTCGAGAAAGCCAGGATCCATCTGCACCACCGCGAGCCGGGCGTTGACCAGGTCTTCGAACGCAAAGGTGTCGAGCTCTGCTTCGCCGCGCTCTTGACGCCTGGCATTGGTGGCGACCCGCAGAAACTCGAGGTTGCTGACCCCGGGAATCTCGACCGGGTACTGAAAGCCGAGAAACAGACCGAGGAGTGCCCGTTGCTCGGGGGCGAGCTCGAGTAGGTTCTGCCCCTGATAGGTGACCGTTCCACCGGTCACCGCGTAGGCGGGATGACCGGCAAGCACTTTCGAAAGGGTGCTCTTGCCGCTGCCGTTGCGACCCATGACTGCGTGGATCTCGCCGGCGCGAATCGTGAGATTCACGCCATGCAGGATCGGCCGATCGTCAACGGAGGCGCACAGATCACGAACCTCAAGCAGGACTGGAGCGTCAGAACGGATCACAGAACTTCAGAACAACAAATCAAGAACAAATGGGCGGCGGCCGTGCAAGCTGGGCGAGAACATCACAACGGCATCGAAGAGAATCGAAGAAGCAGGAATGGAAGAACAGCCAGGGGAGCCCCTATCCGACCGATCCCTCCAGCTTGAGGGCAAGAAGTTTATCGGCCTCAGCCGCAAATTCCATCGGCAGCTGGTTGAACACATCACGACAAAAACCGCTCACCATCATCGAGACCGCCTCCTCAAAGCCGATGCCTCGGCTCTGCAGATAGAAGAGCTGATCGGCCGAGAGCCGGCAGGTGCTGGCCTCGTGCTCAACCACCGCATCGCTCTGCTGAGAACGAATATAGGGATAGGTGTTGGCCCCCGCCTGGTCACCGATCAGCATCGAATCACACTGGCTGTAGTTCTTGGCCCCGACCGCCTTCGGGCCGATCTGCACCAGACCGCGGTAGCTGTTGACTGACTGTCCGGCACTGATGCCCTTGCTCACGATTGTGGAGCGGGTGCGGGGCCCCACATGAATCATTTTGGTGCCGGTGTCGGCCTGCTGGCGGTTGTTGGTGAGAGCAACGGAATAGAACTCACCCACCGAGTCGGCCCCCTGCAAAACGCAGCTGGGATACTTCCAGGTGATGGCTGAACCCGTTTCGACCTGGGTCCAGCTGATCTTGCTGCGGGCGCCACGGCATTGACCTCGCTTGGTCACGAAGTTGTAAATACCACCAACTCCGTGTTCATCGCCTGCATACCAGTTCTGCACCGTCGAATACTTGATCGAAGCATCATCAAGCGCCACGAGCTCCACCACCGCGGCATGCAACTGATTGGTGTCAAACATCGGAGCAGTACATCCCTCGAGGTAGCTCACTGAAGCACCTTCCTCAGCAACGATGAGAGTGCGTTCAAATTGACCAGTGTCACCCGAGTTGATGCGAAAGTAGGTGGAGAGCTCCATCGGACACTCCACACCTTTGGGGATAAACACAAAGGAGCCGTCACTGAAGACCGCTGCATTAAGCGCCGCAAAATAATTATCGTTGCAAGCAACAACAGTTCCTAGATAACGTTCGACCAGAGCAGGATGTTCCTTGACCGCTTCACTGATCGAGCAGAAGATCACGCCATGCTCTGCCAACTGCTCTTTGAAGGTCGTGGCAATCGAAACGCTGTCAAATACGGCATCGACAGCCACATTTGAGAGACGCTTCTGCTCGCTCAGAGGAATTCCAAGCTTGTCGAAGGTTTCCAGGAGCTTGGGGTCAACCTCATCAAGGCTTGCTTTCTTACCCTGCTGCTTAGGGGCTGCATAGTAGATGATGTCCTGGTAGTCGATCGGCGGATATCCAAGGGCAGCCCAATCGGGCTCCTGCATCTGCAGCCACTGGCGGTAGGCCCTGAGGCGAAAATCGAGCAAGAAAGCCGGTTCTTCCTTTTTTGCCGAAATCAGGCGAACAACATCTTCACTCAGCCCCTTGGCGATCTTTTCAGTTTCAATCTCAGTCACGAAGCCGTATTTGTACGACTGGGCGACCAGATCACCAACGGCAGCGGAGGTCATGGGGAGAGCTCAATCAGAAATACTGCTTTTGATCTCAACCATGGAGATCGTTTGTTTGTCACAACGGAACGGATTGTCTTCGGTAAGAAATAACATGCAGTGGCACTCATGCCGCTCGCGCATGGGTACGCAGGGGCAGTTCCAGAAAGCCTGTGCCACCTCTGCCTCCTTGTCTTCGTAGTGCCTGCAGGGGCAGAGCGCTGCGCCGAGCTGGTCCTTGTGACGGGCCAGGCCCTCCAGAACAACCGCCGTGACCCCGGTGTCACTGCAAAAATAAGTGCCGGTGCGCTGGGCATAGGTCTCAGCGAATTTGCGGATCACCTCGAGGCTTTCGGAACTCGGCGCAGAAGCAGCGGGGTCAGCCATGGCAAAGATGGGTAGGCGTCAGGACCTCACCAGGGGCGAGGAATGGTGCAGTGTGAGCGGGCCCGAACGCGATGGCGATTCGAAACCTTTGGGTTTCCAAACCCAACGTAGGCCACCGAGACGGTGGCTGGCGGCTCGGGCCATTGTGCCCCTTGGAAGCCACACCCTGGCGCCAACCCCCAATTGACCGATGCACGTGGCATCGTTGGATTGCGATTGGTCTGCAATGCGCGCCACTGCCCTGGCTCAAGCCCAACCGACTACACGCAAGGGCATCCTCGCCATTCTGCTGCGTCTGGGCGTGGCCACGGCCCATGACATCGCGACGCGCCTTGCGATTTCGGTGCAGGCGACCCGGCGCCACCTGCGTGGTCTCGAGGACGAGGGTCTGATCGAAGGCTCATCTTGCGCCGAGGGCCCCGGGCGACCCAGTTTCCGCTGGCATCTGACCAGCCAGGGCCAGGCGCAGTTTGCCGATGGCAGCGAGGGCTACGCCGTGAGCCTGCTGGAGTCGCTCACCAAACAGCTGCCTGACGAAGCCCTGCGGTCCCTGCTCGGCAGCCAGGCCATCCAACAAGCTGCCCAGTATCGCGAGCGGCTCGGCGACGGCCCCCTCGAGCAACGGGTGGCGCGCTTTGTGGAACTTCGCAAGGCCGAGGGCTACGTCGCCGAGTGCGACCTGGAGTCCGATGGCTGGGTGATCCGAGAATTTCATTGTTCGGTGATGCGCATCGCCGAACAGTTCCCCTGCGTGTGCGATCAGGAACTGCAGTTGATCCGTCACACCTTTCCCGATTGCACGGTCGACCGGGTGCACTGGCGGCTCGAATCGGGCCATTCCTGCGGCTTCCGGCTCACACCCCGCCCTTGAGCGCCACCAGCCCCCTGAGCACCGCAGAGGTCGACCGGCTCGACGCCACCCTGCTACCGGCGCTCGAGCGGCACCACCTGCGCCTGCTGGCCCATGCCCTGCGCACCCTGCAGCAGGTGCAGCAGGTGCAGCAGCAGACCCATAGCCCGCACCTGCCCGAGCCAGCCGCCATCGCCCAGTGGTTGCTCCAGCAGCCCGGCCTGATCCAGGACCCCGACTTCTGCGGGCGGCTTGCCCTGCAACTTCACGGTGTCGGCCGCCAACTCGAGGCGCTGGCCACGCAACACGGGGTCACACCCCTGGAGCTGGAGCTGGAGGCCCTGATCAGCTGGGCCCGTGACCAGGCCGACCGGCGGCTAGCTACTGAAGAAGCACCAAACCACACCCCCTGAGCCGCCAGCAGCGCCGCCGGAGCTGCGCTGACCAGCACCTCAGCCCCCGGCCCTGCGATCATCCACCCAGCCCTGCGTGTTCAAGCGGCCATGCGCATCGACGATGCGATCAGCTTCTTTCAGCTCAGCTGCGGCCGCTGGCACTCGCAACGCAGCAGTCACCACCTACTGCATCGCCGGGCCGAAGCGGGGGGGTCGTTGATCGTGGTCGAAGCCCTGGAGGTTCACGACCCCAGGCTTGCCGCGATCGCCCAGCTGCACCAGCAGGATCCAGCGGGTCTGGTGGGTGGTTGCCGGGTGCGCTGGAGCGGCTCGATGGCCTGGGACAAGGCCGGCGAGACCCACGAAGGCGAGAGCGTCTTCGGCCTGATTCCGACCGACCAGCGGGGCCGCGCCGGCATGCTGCTGCGCGATCGGGGCTATGCCGAGACGGCGCCGGTGGCGGGCGAGTTCTGGATGGATGAGCGCGACGGACTGCTGCTCACCACCAGCTACGAAACAATGAACAGCCTGGAGCGCTTCAGCTTCGCGGGTCCCGACGTGCGGCTGCGTACCAGCACGGTCGAAGGCCTCTCCAACACCGCCTCCTTCTGCGTGGAGACCCGCCTCAGAGAAACCGACGTCACAGCCAGCGAGCCCGCCCGGGCCCAAGCCCGGACCTGCGCAGAAGCCGCGCAGATTCTGTCGCCCCTGGGCTGGTGAACAGCGGTCCGGAACGTTACGGACTGTGAGTCCTGCCCAGCGGGGCCGAACCCAGGCCCTGACGCACTTCTACGATCCCCAGCGACGACTGCCAGAGTTCGCGTGGCCCTGCCGCTCCTCAAGTACGCACCCACCACCCAGAACTCGCGTGTGAACGCGCTACGGGTTGGTTCCGATGAGGACCCCAAAGCCGTATCCATGGACAAGGCCATGGATAGCGAAGACCAGAACTTCGTGATCGAGGCCGCCTACCGGCAGATCTTCTTCCACGCCTTCAAGGTGGATCGCGACCGCACGCTGGAGTCCCAGCTGCGCGATGGCCAAATCACCGTGCGCGACTTCATCCGCTCGCTGTGCCTGTCGGATACCTTCAACCGCAGCTTCTACAACCTCAACAGCAACTACAGGGTGGCCCGCCACCTGGTGGAGAAGCTGCTGGGCCGCCAGACCCACGGCAAGAGCGAGGAGATCGCCTGGTCGGCCGTGCTGATGACCCGTGGCGTCAGGGGCATGGTCGACGACATTCTCGACAGCCAGGAGTACCTGGACGCCTTCGGCTACGACACCGTGCCCTACCACCGCAACCGCGTCGTGGGTTCGCGTGACCTGGGCGAGACCCCCTTTAACATCACTAGCCCTCGTTACGACGCCTATTACCGGGGCATCCTGGGCTTCCCCCAGGTGGTGTACACCGGCACCGCCAGGGCGTTCCCCGAGCGCAGCCGCCAGCGCCGCGGCGGCTTTGTGGAGGATTACCTTCCCTGGGTGCGCACCCTGCCTGCGATGCGCACGAGCGCCGGAACCCCCGGCAACACCGGCATGGACTACATGGCCAAGGTGCCTTACCGCAGCATCGGCCGCTGATCACCGGCCGGCAAGCCCTGCAACCCATCGAACCCAAGGCGCCTGGAGGCGCCTTTTTTGTTGGCCTGAACCGTGCCCGTTGCGACCGGACGCAGTCAGTGGTTCCTGACGGCAGACCCCGCGCGGAAGCGATCAATGGGAAAGTCTTCAAACTGATCCCAAACGAAATCAGAAGCCGTGACCCAATCCCTCTCCTCCCTGGCGATGATGACCCTGCGGCAACTCCGCCAGGTTGCCAGTGATCTGGGGGTGAGTCTCTACAGCCGCAAATCCAAGGAGGAGTTGCTCGACGCGATCAGCACCCGATCGACAAATGAACGCAACGCCAGCAGCATCGAAGCCGAGCTGGCACCGGCTCCGCGACCCGCGGCCGAAACCCATGTGGTCTTTCTGCCCAGGGACCCCCAGTGGGCCTACGTGTTCTGGGACATTTCGCTGGCTGACCGCGAGAGCGCCCAGAGCGCTGGCGCCACCCAGTTGTGCCTGCGAGTTGCCGATGTGACTGGCCTGGCTCCGGGCTCCAGCCACCCCCACACCATGCAGGAAGTGGTGGTCGACAGCCACGCCACCGAGTGGTATTTGCCGGTTCCCCTGAGTGATCGTGATTACAGGGTCGAACTGGGCTATCGCAAGGCCGGCTCCGGCGGCTGGATTTCCCTGGCCTATTCCTCGGTGGCCCGGGTGCCGGC
>Ga0163210_1000499_pt1 | contig 16582 bp, 8 predicted proteins | sample Kivu_220m_FD_113536 | JGI IMG/M metagenome (GOLD analysis project Ga0163210, IMG submission 113536) | Freshwater microbial communities from Lake Kivu, Western Province, Rwanda to study Microbial Dark Matter (Phase II) - Kivu_220m | ecosystem: Environmental > Aquatic > Freshwater > Lake ...
CTGGAGAGCCTTCCGCTCGGGACGTTTGCCGTAACGACGACCGCCGAGGCGGAGGTTCCACCAGGGATAATCCTCTGCCTGCGCGCCGAGGGTGACGCCGCCGGACGCACGGCCGAGGCGGGCTATCCGCTCGCGCCGCACTACCTCGTTCACGTCGGCGACGACGGCGGCGTGCTCCTCCCCTACACTCAGGCCAAGCAGATCCTCGACCGGCTCAAGCGCCTGTGCGTCGGACGCGATCTGCCCGATGCGGGCGCCTGTGACCGCTTCGATAAGGCCACGAAGGATGGCGAGGACATGCGCCGCGCTCAGAGCCCGCTGGCCACCGCCGTCGCCTCCGTGGTCGGCAAGAGCGAGGAGCGGGCCGTGGAGAGCCTGTTCACGCTTGGCGGCACCCACGCGCTCAAGGGCGAGTTCGCGGGGATCAACGACTTCGAGGTGGTGGCGTACCTCGTCGTTGTGCCGGAGGCCGGTGCGTGAACGCGGACGAGATCCTCGCCGCCCTTGACCTGCCCGCCGCGTCGCTCGTGGACCGGCGCGTCCCGAAGAAGCTGCTGCTCGAGAACGGCACGCCCACGGCCGCAGATAAGCGCCACATCAACGACGGGGTCGATGAGCTCCTGTGGGTGGCGGCGCTCAAGCCGACGACCGCCGCCGTGCCCGAGTTCCGCGACGAGGTTCGCCAATACCTGGAGATCGCCGTCCTGCGCCTCACCCTGCGTCTCGGTGCCAGAGCCGGCCGGCTCCTGGAGCTGGTGCACCGCGCCGTGCCCTATCCGGTGCTGCTGCTGACCGATGCAGAGCGCCCGGGCATGTCGCTGGCTCACAAGCGCTGGTCCCAAGGCGAGGCCAACAGGACGGTGCTCGATGGCGAGGTCGTCGCCGTCGAGTGGGATGACGTAGGTGACGGCCCGCATCGGCCCGCCTTTTGCTATGCACTTGCTATCGGACGCCAGTCGCGGGCCTCGCTTTACACGCTGTATCAGGGCTGGATGGATACTATGCTCGCGCTCGAAGCTGCCAGGCGCACGGGAGACTTCGAAACGCGAGGCTCGGCCGAGCAAGCCGCGGAGCGCCGCGCCGCCCTGCAGGAGTGCGCGCGCTGCGAAGCCGAGATCGTTCGCCTTCGCGCTGTCGCCGCAAAGGAGAAGCAGCTCCCCCGGCAGGTGGCACTGAACCTGGAACTCAAGCGCGTGGAGACGGCTCTGGCCGCCGCCCGCGCCCGGCTGTGACGAGTGAGGAGCCCATGAAGAAGCTCACCGCCAATGACCCCGAGACGAGATCTCCCGATGTCGTCAAGCAGAACATCGAGCAGTTGAGGGTCTTGTTCCCTGACGCCTTCACCGAGGGCAAGATCAACTTCGAGGTTCTCAAGCAGCTCCTTGGCGGCGTCGTGGACGAGCGCGAGGAAAAGTATGGCCTCAACTGGCACGGCAAGCGCCAGGCACGCCAGCTCGCGCTCACGCCGTCCACAGGGACGCTCCGCCCCTGTCCGGAGGAGAGCGTGGACTGGGACACCACGCAGAACCTCATGATCGAGGGCGACAACCTGGAAGTGCTCAAGCTCCTCCAGAAGAGCTATGCCGGGAAGGTGAAGCTCATCTACATCGACCCGCCCTACAACACGGGGAAGGACTTCGTGTACCCGGACGACTTCCAGGACAACATCAAGAACTACCTAGAGCTGACCGGGCAGGTGGAGGGTGGGCGCAAGATCAGCAGCAATACCGAGGCCAGCGGGCGGTTTCATACGGACTGGCTGAATATGATGTATCCGAGGTTGAAGTTGATGAAAAGCCTGTTGTCACGCGACGGCGTGATCTTCATCAGCATCGACGATGGTGAGGTATCCGGATTGCGACTTGTATTGGACGATGTATTTGGGGAAGAGAATGCCCTCGCCTGCTTCGTCTGGAAGAGCAGACAGAACAAGGACAATCGGACAGTGACAGGAGCTTCGGTCGATCACGAGTATGTCCTTTGCTACGGGACTTCGATTCGCGGTGCTGCTCGCGACCGAACCCAGTATTCGAACCCTGATGGTGACCCGCGTGGCGACTGGGCCAGCGCTAACATGGTTGGGATCGCAACCGTGGATCGGCGGCCGAATCTCCACTACGACTTGGTCAACCCCAAGACGGGAGTCCACTATGGGTGCCCGGAAATGGGCTGGCGTTACGAGCCCAACACCATGGCGAAACTCATTGCTGAAGATCGCATCCTGTGGCCGGCTAGCCCTGACGGGAGACCGCGGCGAAAGGCTTTCCTGGTAGAACTCGACTCAGACTTCACGGGATTCTCGACGGTCATCGGTGAGGACGCCTTCACTCGGGACGGAACGGCCGACATTGACTCGCTGTTTGATGTCAGAGTGTTCAGCTTCCCGAAGCCGGTGCGATTACTAGCGAGCCTCCTGGAGCAAGGTTCTCGCGACGGAGACATTGTTATCGACTGCTTCGCCGGTTCGGGAACCACCGGTCACGCCGTCATGGCCCAGAACGCGGCTGATGGCGGAAGCCGCCGCTACATCCTCGTCCAACTTCCCGAACCACTCGACCCGGAGGACAAGGACCAGAAGACCGCCGCCGACTTCTGCGACAAGCTTGGCAAACCCCGCAACATCGCCGAACTCACGAAGGAACGCCTCCGCCGCGCCGGCAAGAAGATCAAGGACGAGAACCCCATGTTCGCGGGCGACGTCGGCTTCCGCGTCTTCAAGCTCGCTTCCAGCAACATCCGCGCCTGGGAGCCTGACCGCGACGACCTCTATCAGACGCTCAGCAACTCGGTCGAACACCTCAAGACCGACCGGACCGAGGCAGACATCCTATACGAGATCCTGCTGAAGCTCGGCCTCGACCTGTGCGTGCCGATCGAGAAGCGCACGATCGCCGGCAAGGAGGCCCACGCCGTGGGTGGCGGCGTGCTGCTCGCCTGCCTTGCCATGCAGATCGCGCGCGAAGAGGTCGAGCCTCTGGCCCTGGGGCTGGTGGAATGGCACAAGGCCCTCGCCCCTGCCGGCGACACCACCTGCGTCTTCCGCGACAGTGCCTTCGTCGATGACGTGGCCAAGACCAATCTCGCTGCGATCCTCGGCCAGCACGGCATCGCGACGGTCCGGAGCCTGTAGGAGACGCCATGGCCCAGGATGTGGAACTCACCGGCGAGATCGTCCTCTACCAGACCGAGGACGGGCGCACGCGCCTCGAGTGCCGCTTCGCGGAAGAGACGCTCTGGCTCAGCCAGGCGCTTATGGCAGAGCTCTTCCAGATCAGCGTGCCGACTGTAAATGAGCACCTGAAAGGAATCTACGCTGACAGAGAGTTGGATCCCGGCGCAACTATTCGGAGATTCCGAATAGTTCGACTGGAGGGCGCCCGGCGGGTTTCCCGCGACATCGAGCACTACAACCTCGACGCCATCCTGGCTGTCGGTTACCGGGTGCGGTCGCCGCGCGGGACGCAGTTCCGCATCTGGGCCACCGAGCGGCTGCGTGAGTACCTGGTGAAGGGCTTCACCCTGGACGACGAGCGGTTGAAGAACCCGCCCGTCGAAGGCTCCGGCGTCCCCGACTACTTCGACGAGCTGCTCGAGCGCATCCGTGACATCCGGGCCAGCGAGCGGAGGATGTACCTGCGGGTCCGCGAGATCTTCGCTTTGGCGGCGGACTACGACCCGAAGCGGCCCGACGTGCTCGCCTTCTTCCAGACCATCCAGAACAAGCTCCACTACGCCGCGACGGGCAAGACGGCCGCGGGGTTGATCGCCGCACGGGCGGACCACGGCCGTCCCAACATGGGTCTCACGTCGTGGAAGGGCGACGTGGTACGCAAGGGTGACGTGACGGTCGCCAAGAACTATCTCAACCGACGGGAGATTGGCGAGCTGAACCGCATCGTGACCATGTGGCTCGACTTCGCGGAGGATCAGGCGCGGCGCCGCAGGCAGGTGTTCCTCCAGGACTGGCAGACGAAGCTGGACGATTTTCTCCGCTTCAATGAGCGCAAGGTCCTGCCCGGCAAGGGACGCATCAGCAAAGCGGACGCCGACGCCCGGGCGGAAGCCGAGTACGAACGGTTCGCCGAGCGGCGCCGGGCTCTCCTCGAGGCCGAGGCCGAGCGCGCCCAGCAGAAGGCGCTGGAGGAGGCGGCCCGGGCGCTGCCCGCGCCCAGGGACAGAACGACAACCCGCAAGCCGAGGAGAAGGAAGTCGTGAAGCTGCACTTCGAGCCGAATCTCGACTACCAGCTTCAGGCCATCGATGCCGTCTGCGACCTCTTCCGTGGACAGGAGACCTGTCGCACGGAGTTCACCGTCACGCGCGATCCCGCGGACCCGCAACTGCGCATGCGCTTCGCACATTCCGACCTCGGCGTCGGCAACCGGCTGCGATTGCTCGACGACGAGCTACTGAGGAACCTCGGCGACATCCAGCTCAGGAACGGCCTGCCGCCCTCCGGGACGCTTGCCTCGGGCGACTTCACGGTCGAGATGGAGACCGGCACGGGCAAGACCTACGTCTACCTGCGCACGATCTTCGAGCTGAACAAGCGCTTCGGCTTCACCAAGTTCGTCATTGTGGTGCCGTCGGTCGCGATCAAGGAGGGCGTCTACAAGACGCTTCAGATCACCGAGGAGCACTTCAAGGGGCTCTACGCCGGCACGCCCTTCGACTACTTCCTCTACGACTCCTCGAAGCTCGGGCAGGTCCGGAACTTCGCCACCAGCCCGCAGATCCAGATCATGGTCGTGACGGTCGGCGCCATCAACAAGAAGGACGTCAACAACCTCTACAAGGACAGCGAGAAGACCGGAGGCGAAAAACCCATCGACCTCATCAAGGCGACGCGGCCCATGGTCATCGTCGACGAGCCGCAGAGCGTGGATGGCGGACTGCAGGGGCGCGGCAAGGAGGCGCTCGACGCCATGGGCCCGCTGTGCACTCTCCGCTACTCCGCGACGCACGTGGACAAGCACCACATGGTCTACCGCCTCGACGCCGTAGACGCCTACGAGAGGCGGCTGGTCAAGCAGATCGAGGTAGCCTCGGCGACCGTCGAGGATGCCCACAACAAGCCGTACGTGCGGCTGCTTTCGGTCAGCAACAAGCGCGGTGCCATCTCGGCGCGGGTCGAGCTGGACGTGCAGGCCGCCTACGGTGTCCGGCGACGGGAGCTGACGGTACAGGACGGCGACAACCTGCAGCAGACGACCCAGCGCGCCATATACGCTGACTGCCGCGTCGGCGAGATCCGCGTCGAGAAGGGCAACGAGTTCGTGGAGCTCCGCTTCCCCGGCGGCGAGCAGTTTCTGAGGCCCGGGCAGGCGTGGGGTGACGTGGACGCGCTGGCCCTGCAGCGCGAGATGATCCGCCGCACCATCCGGGAGCACCTCGACAAGGAGAAGCGTCTGCGTCCGCAGGGCATCAAGGTGCTCTCGCTCTTCTTCATCGACGCGGTCGAGCGGTACCGGAAGTATGACGCGGACGGCAACCCCGTGAAGGGCGAGTACGCGCTCATCTTCGAGGAGGAGTATCGGCGGCTTGCCCATCACCCGGACTACCAGACGCTCTTCAAGGAAGTGGACCTCTCACGCGCGGCGGAGGAGGTGCACGGCGGGTACTTCTCGATCGACAGAAGGAAGGTGGGAGGCAAGACGGTCGAAGCCTTCAAGGACACTCGCGGCGACACCCAGGCCGACGATGACACCTACAGCCTCATCATGCGCGACAAGGAGAAGCTGCTCTCGCTCGAGACCCCGCTCAAGTTCATCTTCTCTCACTCCGCGCTCCGGGAGGGCTGGGACAACCCCAACGTCTTCCAGATCTGCACCCTGCGCGACATCCAGACCGAACGCGAGCGACGCCAGACCATCGGGCGGGGTCTGCGGCTGTGCGTCAACCAGAACGGCGAGCGCCTCCGCGGCTTCGAGGTCAACACCCTCACCGTCATCGCCACCGAGCACTACGAGCAGTTCGCGGAGAACCTGCAGAAGGAGATCGAAGCCGACACCGGCATACGGTTCGGCGTCGTGGAGGCCCACGAGTTCGCCAACGTCGCCGTGACCGACGCCGAGGGCAGGGTCACGCCGCTCGGCGTCGAGCAGTCTAAGGCGCTGTGGGAGCACCTGAAGACGTCGGGCTACATCGACGCCAAGGGCAAGGTGCAGGACGCGCTGCGGTTGGCGCTGAAGGATGGCAGCTTCGCCGTGCCGGGGCCCTTCACGGCCCAGCTCGGGCAGATTCGCGAGATCCTACGCCGGCTCACGGGCCGGCTGGAGATCAAGAACGCCGACGAACGCAGAGTGGTACCGCTGCGCAAGGAAGTATACATCAGCCCCGATTTCAAGGAGCTGTGGGACCGCATCAAGCACAAAACCACCTACCGAGTGCAGTTCGACAACGAGAAGCTCGTGGAGAGGTGCATCCAAGAGCTCAAAGATGCCCCGCCCATGGCCAGGACCCGCGTCCAGTGGCGCAAGGCCGACATTGCCATCGGCAAGGCGGGGGTCGAGGCGAGCGAGCGGGAGGGCGCCGCGACCGTTGTGCTCGACGAGCCCGACGTCGAGCTGCCCGATCTGCTCACCGATCTCCAGGATCGTACGCAGCTCACCCGTCGCACGATCCAGCGCATCCTGACTGGCAGCGGGCGGATGGATGACTTCAAACACAACCCCCAGGCCTTCATCGAGCTGGCTGGAGAGGCCATCAACCGGTGCAAGCGCCTCGCGGTCGTGGACGGGATCAAGTACCAGCGCCTCGGCGACGAGCACTACTACGCGCAGGAGCTCTTTGAGCAGGAGGAGCTGACCGGCTACCTCAAGAACATGCTTGCCGGGACCAAGAAGTCGGTCTACGAGCAGGTGGTCTACGACTCCGACACGGAGGCCACATTCGCCGCCGGCCTCGAGAACAACCGGGCTGTCAAGATGTACGCCAAGCTCCCAGGCTGGTTCAAGGTCCCGACGCCGCTCGGGAGCTACAACCCCGACTGGGCCGTGCTGGTGGAGCAGGAGGACGGCGAGCGGCTCTATTTCGTGGTCGAGACCAAGGCCGGCCTGTTCATGGACGACTTGCGCGAGAAGGAAGCCGGCAAGATCGCGTGCGGCAGGGTTCACTTCAAGGCGCTCGAAGTTCGGGAGCCGCCCGCCGAGTACGTCGTTGCGCGCACCGTTGACGACGTGCTCAGCCACAGGTAGCCGGGAATCGCGCCATCGTGGCGGCCCAGCCGGGCGGTCTTCCCTTCCGAGAGGCAGCCTGCCGCACCGGCCGCTATTCACATGAAGGGGGCGAAGTGTTATTAGCGCGTCCCGCCATTCACGCTCGCGTTAGTAGCGCGCCCGCCCGCTGACACAGCCCAAGTGAAAGACTGGGTGTCAGATACGTCAGCATGCTCCGTCCCAGGGACTTGAGATCACAGATTGTGATCTCAAGTTGGGAGGGTTGCGGGCGCTGCTGCCTTGTTTCCGGCCGGCTGCCTCCGCAGGTGCGCCAGGTGCCCCCCGGAGATGCCCGCGCCCGGATTGGCACGCTGGCTGCTACGTCCCCCGAAGGAGGCCATCACTCGACACTTGAGGTCACAAGGCGTGACCTCTTGAGGCACCAGTCTGGCACCTCAAGTTGCTGGGCCGGCGGCCGTCCGCCGTCAGGCATAACGCTTGACGATATTACCGGGAGGCGTTAGTATTCAGCCATGATCCGTAGCTTCCGAGATCGGGACACGGAGAGGGTGTTCCGGCGGGTTCGCGTCCCTCGGTTCTCCTCCGAGGTCCAGCGTTTGGCTCTCCGGAAGCTCCTGATGCTGGACGCGGCCGATCTGCTGGAGGACCTTCGGCTTCCCCCGGGCAATCGCCTGGAGAGGTTGCTGGGCCTCCGGCAAGGACAGCACAGCATTCGGGTCAATGGCGCATCTGCTTCCGTTGGAAGGCAGCCGACGCGCAGGACGTTGAGATCACGGACTACCACTAGGAGGCCTCCATGGCCCGCAAGCGCATGGCTCCCATCCACCCCGGCAAGATCCTCCTCAAGGAGTTCCTCGAACCGATGGGTATCAGCCAGTATCGGGTGGCGAAGGACATCAGCGTGCCACCGCGTCGGATCAACGAAATCGTCCACGGCAAGCGCTCGATCAGCGCGGACACGGCCCTCAGGCTCTCGTGCTACTTCGGAACCTCCGAGCGGTTCTGGCTGAACCTCCAGACTCGCTACGATCTCGAGGTCCAGCGTGATCTTCTCGGCGCACGACTGGGACGCGAGGTCGCAGCCCTGCAGAGAGCCGGTCGCTGACCGGCTGTAGCGTCGTTCCAGGCGCCCCAGCCGCCGGACGGACCCTTTCCAACGGGCCGAGCCCCTCCCCCCAATCGGCACGCCGCTTGCTACGCCCTTGGGGACGGCCATCCCTCGACACTTGAGGTCACAGATTGTGACCTCAAGTTTGGGCGGCCCGGAGGTGCCGATGCCCGATTCGCAGTCGCTGGTTCCCATGGCCAGGGTGCAGCAGGCGATCATCGCCATGCGGGGCCAGCATGTGATGCTAGATGAGGATCTGGCAGGGCTTTACGGGGTCGAGACCAAGGTCCTCATCCAGGCGGTCAAGCGCAACCGGGCCCGGTTCCCTGAAGACTTCATGTTCCAGCTCACCCTGGAGGAATTCGCCAACTTGAGGTCACGAATTGTGACCTCAAGTTCCTGGGGCGGCCGCCGGCATCCACCCTTCGCCTTCACCGAGCACGGAGTCGACATGCTCGCCAGCGTGCTCCGCAGCCCGCGAGCCATCCAGGTCAACATCGAGATCGTGCGCGCCTTCGTCCGCCTGCGGCAGCTCCTCACCTCTCACGCGGACCTCGCGCGGAAGCTCGCCGCGCTAGAGAGAGAGTACGACGCCCAGTTCAAGGTCGTCTTCGACGCGATCCGCGAACTGATGACGCCGCCCGAGCGCGCCACAAGGAGGCGCATCGGATTCCGACCACCGCAGTAGTACGGCGCCCGCAGCATCCAACGTTGAGCGAATCCACCTAGACTGGAATTGTCGACGCAGCCCGCCACCTCAAACGGAGGCCGCGGACCTGCGCCGCACGAAAAGCCGAACCGGTGAGAGGAGGTGCGCGATGAAACGCGCGATGCTCCCGGTCGGAGTGATCCTCCCGCTCTCGATCGCCTGCCTGTTTCTCGGTCTCCTGCCCCAGCAGCTTGCCGGCAACCCGGAGATCATCGACAACCCAACCACGATCGCACCCGCGCCTGGCCCCGGCGGCATACGCCTGAACGGCCTCGCCTGCAATGACACCACCTGGCTCGACGACACCCTCGCCACGCCGGCATGTCTGGAGATGCAGCTCTCCGACGCGACGGAGGGGTCTTCCACGGCGTCGAAGCCGCGCACGCCCTCCGCCGAGGGTCGTGACCTCACGCCCACGGAGCTCGAGCATATACTCTCGCTGCTGCCGCCGTTCACGCAGACCGACGGGGAGACGACCTTCGCGCTGCCGCCGCGCACCCTGTCCCCGCCGCTGGCCGGCGCCGTCATCGGCGAGGTCTTCCCGCCGTTGGACACGATCACCACGCCGCCGCGCCCGGCGGCGCGACCGGCCACGGCCTCGGGACAGGCCGACTCGCTCCTCGTCCAGAGCTACGCCCCCGAAGGCGAGGTCGGTCTCGCGGCGCAGGTCATCATCACCTTCTCGCAGCCGATGATCGCCGTCGGCACGTCCACCTCCGGCACGCCCGACAGCGTGCCCGCGGTGATCACCCCGCGCGTGCCCGGAGAGTGGCGCTGGATGGACGCGCGCACGCTCCTCTTCGAGACCGAGCCGCGCTTCCCGATGTCCACCGAATACTCGGTTCGCATTCCGGCCGGCACCCGCGCGGCGAGCGGGGAGGCGCTGGCGCACGAGAAGACCTGGACCTTCCGCACCTCGACGCCGCACATCGTGGACTTCCGGCCGCGGCACGGACCACAGGGACTGACGCCGCTCATCTACGCCGAGTTCGACCAGCGCATCGACTCGCCCAGCTTGCGCGCCGCGACCCGTCTCTACGACACCGACACCCGGCGGGCGCTCCGTCCCGCCACCGCTGCGGAGATCGCCCGCGACGAGGACACTGCGAGCCGGGTCGCGGCCGCGCGCGAGGGCTACTGGATCGCGCTCCGCTCGGTGGAAGCGCTGAGGCCCAATCGTCAGTACCGGGTCGTCTTCGGGCCGAACCTCCCGTCGGCCGAAGGCCCGCGCCGTTCTCCGGCAACGGAGCAGTACGCCTTCGAGACCTATGGTCCGCTCCGCCTCGTCAGCATCCCGAGGCAGCATGACGAGTCCTTCCTCGACTCGCACCTGCTCTTCGAGTTCAACAACCCGCTCGTGGAGGACCTTCCGTGGGCAAACCTGGTGGCGATCTCGCCGCCCATCGAGAAGCTGCGCTTCATGGCGCACGGGGCGGCGCTGCACGTCAACGGCCGGCTGCGGCCGTGCACGGTGTACAAGTTCCGGTTCTCCGGCGCGATCCGTGACGTCTTCGGCCAGATTCTCGGCAAGGTGGTCACCGTCTCGCTCGAGACCGGGATACCGCGCCCGCAAATCGTCTCGGGCACGCGCGAGTTCAACGTGCTCGATCCGGCCGGCCCGCAGGCCCTCGCGATCAGCAGCATCGGCTGCCCGCTGCTGCGCGTGCGCCTGCGCAGCGTCACGCCTGACGACTGGACCCCGTACCAGAGCGATCGCTTCCTGCGCGAGAACGCCCCCCCGGGCCGCCTGGTCCGCGACGACACGCTCTTCGTCCCCGGCGGGGGGCTGGAGCCGACCACCACGTTGATCGATCTCGCGGCCGCGCTCCACGGCCGGCCCGGTCAGGTCCTGATCACGGTGGATCCGATCCCGCTCCCCGAGCGCGGCTGGCCGCGCGGATTCCAGAGCTGGTTGCTCTCCACGCGGATCGGTCTACTCGCCTTCACGGACCAGGACGAGGTCTTCGTCTGGGCCACGGATCTCGCCACCGGCGCGCCGCTCGCCGGGGTGGAGGTGCACGTCCGCGGCACCGAGCCGACCGCGACGACCGATGCCCGCGGGCTCGCCCGCCTCCCGTTCCCGCCGCCTCAGTGCGCCCAAGAGGTCCTGGTTGCGCGGCGGGGAGACGACCGCGCGATCCTCCCCCCGTACGGGTGGCGGGAGCGGCGCCGCGCCGGCGACTTCCTCTGGTGCACGGTCGACGATCGTAACCTCTACCGTCCGGGCGAGACCGTTCATCTGAAGGGCTGGATCCGCCGCTGGACCGGGGGACCGGCGGGCGACATCGGCTCGGTGGACGGTCTCGTCACGGACGTCGCCTACACGGTGCAGGACTCGCGCAACAATGAGATCGCGCAGGGTCTGGCGCCGATCGACGACTTCGGCGGGTTCCATCTCGCCTTTCCCGTGCCGACGAACGCCAACCTCGGCCACGCGCGTCTCGAGTTCTGCCCGCGTGATCCGAGCGGGGAGCGAATCGAGACCGCGACCCACAGCGATCACATCGCCATCCAGGAGTTCCGGCGGCCCGAGTTCGAGGTGAAGACGCGGGTGAGCGAAGGCCCGCTCCAGCTGGGCGGCGAGGCGGTCGTGACGGCGACCGGCACCTTCTACACCGGCGCCCCGCTGAGCGGCGCCGAGATCTCATGGCGCGTCACCGCCAGGCCCGGGTCGTACCGGCCTCCGAACTGGCCCGGTTTCTCCTTCGGCAGCCCACGCGCAGGGTGGGACCCGCTGGCCTATGTGGGGGGCGACACCCGGCAACGCGACTGCGAGCAGAGCCGGACGGCGATCACGGACGGCAAGGGCGAGCACGCTCTCTCCATCCGCTTCACCGGCGGGCCCCCCTGTCCGATGAGCGTCGTCGCGGAGGCGAGCCTGCGCGATCTCAACCGGCAGTCGTGGAGCCACCGGAGCGCGTTGCTGGTCCTTCCGTCGGCGCTCTGTATCGGGCTCCGCACCGATCGCAACTACGTTCCGAAGGGCAAGCCGATCAAGGTCGAGGTGATCGTGACCGACCGGGACGGGACGCCCGTGCCCAACCGCGAGGTGCGCTTCGTCGCCGAACGGCATCAGTGGCGCTCGGTGAAGCGCGAATGGCGGGACACGACCGCGCGACGTTACGCCTGCCGCTTCGCCTCCGGCGACGTGCCGCAGGTGTGCGAGATCACGCCCGACGAAGGCGGCTCCTGGCGCCTGACCGCAACCGTGACGGACATCGATGGCCGACGCAACTGCACGACCCTCACGCGTTGGGTGGCCGGCGCACCCGATCCGAGGCCGCAGCGCAGCCTCGATGCGCAGTCGATCACGCTGGTGCCGGAACGCGACGCGTGGGCGCCCGGCGACACCGCCCGGGTGCTCATCCCCACGCCCTTCCAGCCCGCGGAGGCGTTCGTCCGGATCTCTCACGACGGGATCATCGACCTTCGCCAGCTGCATATCGACGGCCCGAGCGAGACGATCGACGTGCCGATCCGCGAACAAGACGTGCCGGGGCTCTACGTGAGCGTCGACCTGGTCGGCGCGGCCCCGCGCGCGAACGACGAGGGCCTGCCCGATCCGTCCCTGCCGCCGCGACCCGCGATGGCGTACGGGATGATCCTGCTGAATGTCCTGCCGACGCTCCGCACGTTGAGCGTCGATGTGACACCCGAGGCGGAGACGCTCGAGCCGGGCGCATCGACCCGGGTGCGCGTGGACGTGCGTGACGCCGACAACCACCCGGTCGAGGGCGCTCAGGTGCTCCTCGTCGTCGTGGACGAGGCGATCCTCGCGCTCACGGACTACCGTCTCCCGGACGCCGTGCGCGCTCTCTGCATGTACCCCCCGTACTGCTCCTCCAGCCTCGATCTGCGTCGCTACGTGCTCCTCATGCGCCCCGGCTTGCTGGGGCCGGAGATCGACAGCGGCGAGTTGCACATACGGGGCGGACGCTCGGGTGAGGAGACGGTCGCGCTGAAAGCGGGCGTCATCGCTACCGCCGATGAGCTCCGGCTCGTGTCCACCTCCACCGCGCATGTGCAGTCTCTTGGCGTGCCGCCCGGCGAAGTCTTCCACCTGCGCTCCGACTTCGATCCGCTCGCCTGCTTCGCTCCGCAAGTCGAGAGCGGGCGCGACGGCGGAGCGTGGGTGGAGGTCACCCTGCCGGACAACCTGACGCGCTACCGTGTCATGGCCGTGGCGGTCGATCGGGGGAAGCGCGCGGGGCAGGGCGAGGCGACGATCACCGCGCGGCTGCCGCTCATGGCCCGCCCGTCGCTGCCGCGCTTTCTTCGCTGCGGCGATGCCTGCGAGCTGCCGGTCGTACTACAGAACCAGAGCCCCGAGGCGTTCGAGGTCGATGTCGCCGTGCGCGTGGCGAACCTGACGCTCACCGGAGCCGCCGGCCGGCACGTGCGCGTTCCCGCGCTCGAGAGCCGCGAGGTCCGCTTTCCCGCCACGGCCGTGCTCCCCGGGATCGCGCGGGTGCAGGTCGGTGCGCGAGCCGGCCGGTGGAAGGACGCGATCGAGGTCGCCACCCCCGTCTGGACGCCCGCGACGACCGAGGCGTTTGCCACCTACGGCACGCTCGATGAGGGCGCCGTGGCGCAGCCCGTCGCTCCGCCGGAGGATGTCTTCCCCGAGTACGGCGCGCTGTCGGTGAGCACGTCCTCGACCGCGCTGCAGGCGCTGACCGACGCCGTGATCTATCTCCGCGAGTACCCATACGGGTGCGCGGAGCAGCGCGCCTCCCGCTTGCTGGGCACTCTCGCCGTGCGCGACGTGCTGGAGGCATTCCGCGGCGCGGGCCTCCCCGACTCATCCGAGCTGGCCGCCGCGCTCGCGCGCGAGGTCGAGGGTCTTGCGGCGCTTCAGTGCCACGGAGGTGGATTCGCGTTGTGGCGGAAGGATGGTGAGGTCTGGCCGTATGCCTCGATTCATGTGACGCACGCCCTGGTCCGCGCGCAGCAGGCCGGCGTGATCGAGAGCCGGAACCGAAGCCTGCGGGACGCGCTCCGCTACGTCAAGGACATCGGGCGCAACATCCCCGACTGGTACATGCCCTCGTGCCGCCGCAGCCTGACCGCCTACGCCCTCTACGTCCGCCACATCGCGAGCGACAGTGACCCGAAGGCCGCCCTCGCGCTGCTGGCGGAGGCGGGCGGCATCGAAGGCCTGCCGCCCGAGCCGCTCGGCTGGCTGCTGCCCGTCCTCTCCGCCGGCAACCATGAGGCGCTCGCTCGCCGCGCTGAGATCCTGCGGTGGCTCCGCAATCGCGTCTCGGAGACGGCGTCGACCGCCCAGTTCACGACCCGCTACGTCGACGGCGATCACCTGATGTTTTACTCGTGCCGGCGCACCGACGCGGTCATGCTGGAGGGCCTGATCGCATCCCAGCCCGAGAGCGAGCTGATCCCCAAGCTGGCGCACGGGCTCCTCGCCCATCGTCAGCAGGGCCGCTGGTCGACCACGCAGGAGAACGTCTGGGCGCTGATCGCGCTCAATCACTACTTCCGAACCTACGAGAAGGAGACGCCGGACTTCCTGACCCGCGTCTGGCTCGGCGATCGCCTGGCCGCGGAGCAGCGCTATCGCGGGCGGACGACGGAGCGGCACGAACTTCAGATCCCGCTCCGCCATGTCACCGACGTGGGGCCCTCCATGCTCACGCTGGCCAAGGAGGGCCCGGGGCGCCTCTACTACCGGATCGGCATGGAATGCGCGCTGCGCGATCCCACGCCGCCCGCGGTCGATCGCGGGTTCGTCGTCGGGCGCACGTACGAGGGCGCCGACGACACGACCGACGTCCGGCGCGACACCGAAGGGCGCTGGCACATCCGCGCCGGTGCGCGCGTGCGCGTGCGTCTGACGATGTTCGTGCCGGAGCGGCGGTATCACGTCGCGCTGGTGGACCGGCTGCCGGCGGGGCTAGAATCCCTCAATCCCGAGCTGGCCGGCACCGGCGACCTCCCGGTCGATCCGCGGGACGGGCGCCGCCCGAGAACGGACCGCTGCTGGTGGCGCTACTGGTTCGAGCATCAGAACCTGCGCGACGATCGCGCGGAGGTCTTCCGCAGCATGCTCTGGCCGGGTAGCTACGGCTACACCTACATCGCCCGCGCGACGACGCCCGGGACCTTCATCGCGCCGCCCCCCACGGCGGAGGAGATGTACCAGCCCGAGACCTACGGGCGCGGCGAGGGGGCGACGGTGATTGTGGAGGCGGAGTAGCGGCGACCGGTGGTCAGCCAGCGACGCCCGCCTGGACGCGCCTCACGACGCGTGCTACCTTTGGCTCGCGCGTGGATGGCGACGACCGCGATGTGCCGGCGTCGCCCCGTGACCGTGATGGCCGGCCCAAGACTCCGAGTGTCAGGAGGTTTGCCATGTCTGCATGGCTGAGTAGGCTCTTCGGACGTCGTCGATCCACCTCCACCCAGGAGCAGCTCCGCGCGTTGGGGCTGCAGTCGGCGTCGGTCTTCTCCCCGCAGGGCCTCGACGCCTACGCCCGCGCCCAGTCACCGCTCGACGAGGCCGACGAAGCCCTGGCCACGGAGCTGATCATCGCCAGTCACAAGAAAGACCTCGAAAAGGTCAAGAGCATCGGACGGCAGTTGAACGATGCCGGCGGCATCGAGCGCATGAAGCTCTTCTGCTACCGCGCCCGTCACCGCGGCGGCGATGACCGCTGGATCGAGATGATGTGGGGTGGTATCGGCGACTGGATGGGTTGATCCGCCGTGCACGGCACTGCCCGGCCGACGTTGGCAGCGCCGGCCGGGTCGTGCTACCCTTGTGTTGTGTATGCATGGCGGCGCCCGCGGTGCGCCGGCGTCGCCCCCTGAACGTGATGGCAGACTCAGCACCCCAAGCATCGGTCGATGATGTTGGGAGGACTTGACGATGCGACGCTCCGCGATCTCCCGGATGAGCCTGAACGTCGTGACGGCCCTGGTGTGCGTCGGCACCGGCGCCGCGGCCGGGGCGGACTGCATCGACTACGGCGACTACCTTCACTGGGCCGGCAGCGTGGACACGCCGGGAGAGGCGTATGACGTGGCAGTCGCGGGCGCCTACGCCTACGTCGCGGACGGGGTCGCGGGCCTGCAGGTGATCGCCGCCGCGGATCCGGCGCATCTCCGGATCGTGGGCACCGCCGACACGCCGGAGTATGCCGAGGGCGTGGCCGTCGCGGACGCGTACGCCTATGTCGCGGATGGCTACGGCGGTCTCCAGGTGATCGACATCGCGGATCCCGCGAGCCCCCGGATCGTGGGTGCCGTGGAGACGCCGGGGTTTGCCTCCGGTGTGGCCGTCGCGGGCGGCTTTGCCTACATCGCAGCCTACGAAGACGGCCTCGTGGTCGTCGACATCGCGGATCCCACGAGTCCCCAGATCGCGGGCGCCGCCGACACGCCGGGCGAGGCCATGGACGTGGCGGTCTCGGGCGACTACGCCTTCGTGGCGCACTTCGCATCGGGGCTCCTGGTGATCGACATCTCGGATCCCCACTTCCCGGACGTCGTGGCCACCCTGGCCACGCCCGACTGGGCCGTGGGCGTGGCCGTCGCGGGCGACTACGCCTATGTCGCGGACTACCACGC
>Ga0163210_1000502_pt1 | contig 16555 bp, 12 predicted proteins | sample Kivu_220m_FD_113536 | JGI IMG/M metagenome (GOLD analysis project Ga0163210, IMG submission 113536) | Freshwater microbial communities from Lake Kivu, Western Province, Rwanda to study Microbial Dark Matter (Phase II) - Kivu_220m | ecosystem: Environmental > Aquatic > Freshwater > Lake ...
ATGCTGCGCGCCAGCCCCGCCAGCCCTGCGGGTTTCCTCCGCTGCTACTCGCGCTCGAGCATCCATCCGACCGCGGGTGACGCGCTGGTGACACCGTTGCTCGAGCTCACGATTCTGGGGGAGCGCGACACGACCGTGACGCTCGAGGCCGCGGCGGACGCCTACACGATCGGGCCGCTGGCGCCGCCCGCGGCGCTGCCGGACTCGGTGCTCTGGCTCGGCGCCGGCTGTGTGCGGCGCACCGCAATCCACATCGATCCGGCGCCGCTGCTGGTGGCTCCGACCTGGTCCGGCAGGGAGGCGCCGGCCCTCCTGCGCGGCGTGCTGCGGCTGCATCTGGCGCCCGGGGGCGATTGGAGCCTGGCCCGCGGCGGCACGCTGAACCTATACGCCTACGAGGCCGAAATCGATTGGGCTGCGGCGGACCCGATCCGGGAAGCGACGCTGGTCGCGAAGCTGGCGGAAGTGACCGTGGCGGCGGAAGACTCGGTTCTGGAGATCCCGATCGCCGATCACCTGCGACGCCGGATCGAGGGCGTCGAGCGGAGCCTGCTGCTGCTCTGCGCGCCGGAGGTCGGGGTGGCCAACGCCGTCCTCTTCAAGAGCCCGTCCGCGCGGGTCGGTCCCCCGGAGGTCGAGGTGACGCTCGGCACGGTCGACGGACGGTGGGGGAGGTGACGCCATGACCGCACGCCGCCAGATCGTCACGGGCGCCGCCCTCCTGATCGCCGCCTGGCTGGCCGCTCCGGCCGTGCGCGCCGAGAGCGTCTTCGCCCGCGAAGGCCTCGGGGAGTGGCTGGAGGGCTACGACGTACGGGGCGAGACGCTGGGCTCGACCGGCCTCGGCGTGATCGACCCGAACAACTTCTGCACGATCAATCCGGCCACGACCGCGTTCTCGCAGAACACCCTGGCTCACTTCGGCCTTGGCTCGGGCGTGCGCTGGACCACCGACGACGTCAACACCACGCATCGCGCCGCGACCTATCTGACGGGCACCGGTCTCTACCTCGCGCTGCCGTCGCATCTGGGCGTGCGCCTGGCGATGACCCCGGCGAGCGATCCGACCTACCGGCTGGAGACGACCGTCGTCACCGGTTGGGAGGGCCGGGAAGAGGATGTGCGCCGCGAGGAAGGCTCACGCGGGCTCTTGCGCTACGAAGCGGGACTGAGCTGGCGCGGCGGCGCGAACTGGGCGCTGGGCGGCGGCATCGGCCTGACCGCCGGCACCCTGCGCGACAAGACGCTCTACGCCTTCGGCGACTCGGCGGAGGACCACGGCTACGCGGATGGCAGCGATCTGCGACGGCTGCTCGTCAAGCCGGCGGTGAGCTTCAGCGCGGGCGCGCTGCTGCGGGCGCTGCCCCGGCTCTCGCTGGGCGGCTTCCTCACCACGGCGGCGTCCGGCGACATCGAGGAGACCTATCAAGGGTTCGGCGCGACCGAGACGACGGTCGACACCGCGCGCGTCGACCTGCCGTTCGGCCTGGGCGGCGGCGCGGCGGTGCAGCTCACGAACGATTTGCGCCTCAGCGCCGACCTCGTCTGGCGCCGCTGGGAGGAAGCGGGATTCGCCGGCGTGAGCGACGCGCGCCTCGCGCCCCGCTTCCGCAACACGCTGCGCTGGGGCGTTGGACTGGAGCGCGTCCCGGTGGTCGAGAAGACGACGCCGCTGCTGCGCTCGATCAGCTGGCGCGCCGGCTTTGCCATGATCCCCTGGTACCTCCGCGATCGTGACGGCGACGGCATCGACGAATGGCGCCTGAGCGCCGGCGCCGGGATCCCGATCCGCCAGAACCGCGGCTCGATCGACCTGATGCTCGCCTATGGCCGGCGCGGCTCGCTCGCCGCCAACGGGCTGGAGGAAACCTACTTCCGCTTCGGGCTGGCGGGGACCTTCGCACGCGTGCTGCGGGAGTACTAGGGCGGGCCGCCGACCCTATGGCTCCTGCGCCCGTCCGCGTCGCAGCACGCGCGCCAGCACCGCGCGACCCAGCTCGAGGTCCTGCCGCTCGGGCACGATCAGCTTGTGCGGCGGGATCCCCGTCAGGCGCCAGAAGAGGATCATCATCAGAACGGTCTGCGCGGCGTAGGAGATCAGCGCCGCCAGCGCGGCCCCCGCGATGCCCTGGCGTCGGATCAGGAGGATGCAGAGGACGAGGTTGATCGCATAGCCGAACGCCATCGCGAAGGTGAGGAGCCCGCGCCGGTTGCGCCCCGAGAAGTCGCTGGCGAGGACGTTCGAGACCGTCAGCACCACGATCCCGGGGACCAGCAGGTGAAACGCGGGCAGCGCGGGCAGGTACTTCGTCGAGAAGAAGAGCACCAGGAAGAAGCGTCCCAGCAGGAAGAGCGCCGTCCCGGCGAGCAGGACCGTCAGAAAGGTCAGGCGGCAGACGATGGGCGTCAGGCGGTCCGCCTGCTCGCGGGTGGAGGCGGCGATGCGCGGCAGCAGCACCGTCTGCACGCTGACGCCGATGTGATTCAGCTTCTCGGCCAGCACGATCGCGATCCAGTAGTAGCCCTGCGGCGCCGCGCCCAGCCAGCGCAGGATGAAGAGCATGCTGAAACGATTGCTGAACATGTTGAGGACCATGCCGGCGTGGCCGCGCAGGCCGTAGGAGAGGCTGTCGCGGAAGAGACCGCGCGAGGGCTTCAGCCGCTGCCGGTCCTCCGCGGTCAGCGTGCGGCGCAGCCAGAGAAAGGCGAGCGTCAGGAAGAGCAGCTGGCTCACCAGGTAGAGGACGATCACGAGACCCGTGCCGCCGCGCGCGACCCGCACGCCCAGCGCGACCAGCCCCAGCAGCGCGAGCTGCGCCGCGAGCTGGAAGCCGTTGTAGCTCTCGATCCGGCGCAGCCCCAGCATCAGGTTCAGCGTCAGCAGTCGGCCCGCGATCAACGGCACCGCGAGGGCCGAGAGCCAGACGTAGGGGCGAAACTCGGCCGCCCGGCCGCCGCTCAGGGGGCCGGCGAGCAGCCCGTAGAGCGGCAGCAGCAGCGCGCCGAAGACGAGCAGGATCAGGAGCGAGTTGGCGACCGCCGGAGCCAGGTTCCTGCGGTCGCGCGAGACGTAGTAGAGGTGCCCGGCGTCGAGGCCGAGCAGACCGATCGCGACGCCAAGGTCCGGGAAGGTGATGGCGGAGGCGTAGAGCCCCTGGCCGCTCGCGCCCAGGCCGCGCGCGATGATCATCATGATCGGGATGTTGATCAGCGAGATCGTGAGGCGCGTGACGAAGGTGACCGCGCTCTGCCGGGCGAAGCTCATCACGCCACCAACTGCTTGTAAAGCCCCGGCCGGCGGTCGCGGAAGAGGTCGTTGGCCGGGGTCACGCGCTTCTGCTCCGCGTCGTTCGGGTCGATCTCGGCGACGATCAGCTCCGCGCGGTCGGCGGTGGCCGTCGCCAGGCGCCGCCCGGTCGGTCCGATGACCTGGCTCCGGCCGGTGAACTCGATCGCCTCGCCGTCGCGCTCGTCGCGGCCGACGCGGTTGGCGGTCACGGCGAAGACGCGATTCTCGAGGCAGCGCGTGATCATCGCGTCCTGGGCGAAGGGCAGCACCAGGTTCGCCAGATGGACGAGGATGCGTGCCCCGTCGAGCGCCAGGCAGCGGGCGGTCTCGGGGAAGATCCAGTCGAAGCAGATCATCGGGCCGATCCGCCCGAGCGAGGTGTCGTACGCGCGCGGCGGCTGGGTGCCCGGGTCGAACCAGCCCCACTCGCGATCGAAGAGGTGGATCTTGCGGTACGACGCGACCGGGCGCCCGCGATCGAAGAGCGCCGCCGCGTTGTAGTGGCGTCCCAGGCCGTCCCGCTCGGGGTACCCGGCGACGATCACCGCGTCGCGCTCGCGGGAAAGCTGCGCCAGCCAGCGACAGGTTTCGCCGGTCGGGAATTCCTCGGCGCAGCGGGCGACGTCGGCGCGATCCGCGAAGAAGTAGCCCGTGGTGAAGAGCTCCGGCAGTACATAGAGCTGCGCGCTCACCGTGCGGATGAGCGCGGCGGCCCGCTCCAGATTCGGCTGGACCGCGCCGAGCACCGGCTCGGTCTGCACCGCGGCGACGAGCATGCGGGTCGATCCTCCTCGCCCCTCACTTGAGGAGCAGCAGTTGGCGCGTGGTGGCGCTCTCACCCAGCTTGAGCTGATAGAAGTAGACGCCACCGGGGCTGACCTGCCCGGCGTCGTTGCGGCCGTCCCAGTAGATCGCGTACTTGCCGGGCGGCAGCAGGTGGTTGAGCAGGCGGCGCACCGCCCGGTTCCGGATGTCGAAGATGCGCAGCTGCACCGGCGCGCTCTGCCACAGGTCGAAGGTGATCGTGGTCAACCGATCCCCGGCCGCGGCGGGGGCGGCCCCCAGTCCCGCTACCGCGCTCGCCGGCGCCCCGGTCTGCGGGCGGCCGATGCGTGCCGGGGAGGCGCCCTCCGTCGCCCAGGGCATCAGGCTCGGGTCGCACAGCGCGCCCAGCTCCCAGCCCAGGATGCACGCCAGCGCTTCCGTGGCCGCGATCAGGTCCAGGTCGCCGTCGCCCTCGATGTCCGCCACGGCGGGGGAGGCGCGCACGATCTCGTCGTGCGGCAGGACGATCGGGAAGCCCGCGAGCTGCCCCCCGGCGTGGTCGAAGGCCCAGATGCCGGCGTGGCTCTCGACGCCGGTGGCGAGCGCGGCGACGAGCACATCCAGCCGGCCATCACCGTCCAGGTCGGCGATCAGCGGCGCGGCGTTGACGGTCGCGGTCTTCAGGCGCACGGGCCAGCCGGGCAGCGGGCGCGCCTGGCGGCCGTCGATCGCGCAGATCATCGGGTCGCCACCGATCGTGGCGACCACCACGTCGGCGATGCCGTCGCCGCTCAGATCGCCGAGCGCCGGGCCGGCATTCACCGTCTCGGGCAGGTTGAAGGGCCAACCGGGCAGCAGCGCGCCGCGCCCGGAGATCGCCGAGACGCTCGCCGGTCCGAGGAAGCCCTGCTCGCTCGCGACCACGACCTCGGGCTCGCCGTCCCCGTTGACGTCGCCCACGGCGGGGCCGCCGAAGCCGGCGCGCGCGCGATGCGGCACCGCGACCGGCCAGCCGGCGAGCGGCGCGCCCGAGGCTTCCCACACGTGCACGCGGCCGGCGTTGGTCGCAACGATCACTTCCGGAGCGCCGTCATCGTTCAGGTCGGCGAGCGCCGGCGCGGCGAAGACCGAGGCCCCATTCGGCGGGTCTTCGCCCGGCGGCAGGGTCTTGGGCCAGCCGCGCCGCGTAATGCCGTTCCCGGCGATCACCCAGACCCGCCCGGTCATCGTCGCCACCGCGATCTCGTCGCGGCCATCGCGATCGATGTCCGCCAGCGCCGCTCCGCCGGCGATCCCGGTCTCCACCTCGCCGGCGGCGAGCAGCCGCTGGGGCCAGCCGGGCGCAGGCGAGCCGTCGCCCCGCCAGACATAGAGCCGGCCGGACATCCCGCCGATCACGATCTCGCGCAGACCGTCGCCGTCGATGTCGCCCGCCGTAGGCGGCGCGTAGAAGGCCTCCTCCAGGCGGCGCGGCCAGCCCGCGCGCGGGCGTCCGTCGGCGCCGATGACCAGGATCGTGCCATGGGTCGTCGCGCAGATGATCTCGGTGCCGCCATCGAGGTCGAGATCGGTGACACATGGGCTGCCGGCGATCGCCCCATCGGCGAAAGCGGGGAAGCTGGCGAGCGGGCGCAGGCTGGTGAGCGGGCTCATCGGTAGGGCCGGTCCGAGCGCGGTTTCACCCTCCAGGGGCACGCCGCCCTCGATCCGCGTATCCGAGCCGAATCCCGCCGGCACCTGGAAGCGTCCCAGGACGAAGCCGCGCTCCTGATCGACGACGAGCAGCCGGCCGTCGTCATCGACGAACGAGGCGGGTGCCTGCGCCTGCTCGGGCGCGATCGTCCGCCCCAGGCCGATGACGATGCTGATCGGGCCGGGCGGCGAAGCGGGCGCCGGGAACGCCACGGCGCACCACGCGAGGCCGGCCGCGAGCCCGCGTGTCTGGCACATCCGCCGCGTGCGCCTTCCTTGACGCCGTCCCGGGTCCACCGGCTCCCTCCTGCAACCGGCGCGAGACTCTAGTATGGGTGCGACGGCGGTGTAAGCGTGAAGTGTTGCCGGACCGCCCCCTACAGGAGCATCCCGCGCGCCTCGTCCGCCACGCGGGCGCGGGGCACGGTCCGCTGATTCCCCGGGCCCGCGCGCAGCGTGACCGTGCCCGCGGCGATCTCGTCGGGGCCGAGGATGGCAATGAGGGGGATGCCCTTCTCGCTCACGTAGGCGATCTGCGATTTCAGCCCCTTTGTCTCCTTCAGCGGCGTCTCGACACGCAGGCCGGCGCGGCGCAGCTCGGCGGCCAGGCCGAGCGCCGCGTCGCGCGTCGTCTCGTCGAAGACCGCGACCAGGAGCTGGGTCGAGCTGGCGGCGGTTTGCAGCATCCCGAGCTCCTGCATCACGTCGATGATGCGCTCGAGCCCGATCGTCGTGCCGGTTGCCGGGATCGGGGTTCCGGTGAAGCGGCCGATCAACTCGTCGTAGCGCCCGCCACCGGTCAGGCTTCCGATGGGCGGCGTGCTCACGACCGACTCGTAGACCGGCCCGGTGTAGTAGTCGAGTCCGCGCACCAGGCGCAGGTCGAAGCGGTAGTGCTCCGCCGGCACGCCCATCGCCGCCAGGATCGCGAAGAGCTCGCGCGCCTCGGCGACGCCCGGCGGGCCGTTGCGCGTCTGCGCCAGCGAACGCTCGAGGTGGGCGAGCATCTCCGGCATCGTCCCCTCGATCGCCACCTGCTCCATCACGCGCGCCGCGACCTCCGCCGGCACCTGGCGCATCGCCATTTCCGCGCGCACGCCCTCGGCGCCGATCTTCTCCAGCTTGTCGACGGCGATGCAGATGTCGCTCAGGTGTCCCTGACCGCCGGCGGCCTCGACGATCCCATCCAGGATCTTCCGGTGCCCGATGCGGGTCGTAAACTCCGCGAAGCCCAGGTCGCGCAGGCACTCGACGACGATGGCGATGATCTCGGCGTCCGCCAGCATCGAGGCGGTCCCGGCGACGTCGACGTCACACTGGTAGAACTCGCGGTAGCGCCCGCGCTGCGGCTTGTCGGCGCGCCAGACGCGCTGGATCTGGTAGCGCTTGAACGGACGCGGCAGATCCGTGTGCATCGCCAGGAAGCGCGAGAAGGGGACCGTCAGGTCGTAGGGCAGCGCGTAGTCGACGACCTCGTTGAAGTCGGTGACGGTGACCGAGGGGACGCGGCCCAGGCGCAGCTCGTCAATCGCCGTGCCGCGGCGCAGCACCTTGAAGAGGAGCTGCTCGCCCTCGTCGCCAAGCTTCCCCTTCAGCGTCTCGAAGAGCTCGAGCGAAGGGGTCTCGATCGGGTCGTAGCCGTAGCGCTCAAAGACCGCGCGGATGCGCGAGATCACCCACTCGCGCTGGCGCATCTCGACGGGCGCGAAGTCCCGCATTCCGGGGGGCGTTCTCGGCTTGACACGCGCCATGGTCGGCTCCGGTCTCGCGGGGCCGCTGCGAGGCGGCCCCCTACGACACGCCCGCCGGAGCGGCCCGGCGGGCTAGCACGCCCGGCCTCCGGCCGGGAACGGATCCACAGGGTGGACAACGGGATTTGAACCCGCGACCTCTTGATCCACAGTCAAGCGCTCTGACCAGCTGAGCTATGTCCACCACGCCTCGACCAGGTCCGCAAGGGCCATGGCCGCCGGAAAACAGTAGCCCGGCCCATGTGTGCGGCGCAAGAGGGTTTGCGCCGCGGCCGGGAAGGAAGTAGAATGATGGCGTAGCGCGGGGCTGTCGCGAAAGCTCGATCAAGGAGGTGAGCCATGCCCGCACTGCTCTGTCTCGTGGTTCTTATGACCCTCACCGGCGCTCCGGTCTCCGACTGCGTCGTGGCGCTGGGTTCGGCGCCCGCGCCGGGCGGTGCCGTCGTTCTGCCGGCCGAGACGCCCTGCCTCGTCGGTGAGCCGGTGCGCGCCGACGACGGGACCTTCGAGAACGCATACTGCTGGGCGTACGCCGGGGTGGCGGAGCCCTACTACGGCGCGATGGGCGAGGGTTATGACCTCGGGTCCGGAACCGTCGAATGCGCGATCCTGATGCTCACGACGCTCCCCGGTTACTATCAGGGCCAGAGCCTCGACGTCTACATCTGGAGCGGCGGCGTCGACGACACGCCGGGAGAGGTGCTCTCCGTCTCCTCCGGCATCGTCGTTGGCAACATCCCGGTCTGGCCCAACGTCGGGCGCAACGAGACGCAGATCGGCGTCGACGTCGAGGGCGCCTTCACCGTCGGTTTCTGGCCGAACTGGCCGGGCCAGGAGCACGGCTTCTACTGCGCCGCGGACCTGAATGGCGTCAAGCAGCACCCCTGGACCTGCGTCAGCCCGGAGTCAGGCCCCCCGAGCGGCTGGCAGGATCCCTCGGTCATCTGGGGAGAGACCGCCAGCATGGGCCTCGGCGTCAAGTTCAGCCCGCGCTCGGCAAGCATCGACGAGGCGGAGGACGGTCCGGCCCCGCCGCCCGCGCCGACCTGGGGCGCGGTGAAGGCCCTGTTTGGGGAGTAGGCGGGGATCGTTCCCCTGACGCGGGAGGTACGGCATGGTGCGCTGTGCCCTCGGAGTGCTCTTGGCCGGCGCGTTCGGGCTCTGGGCCCCGGCCTCGGCCACCACGTACGTCGTCCAGCCCGACGGCATGGGGGACTTCCCGACGATTCAAGCCGCGGTCGACGCGGCGGTTGGCGGCGACGAGATCGTCCTCACCAGCGGGACCTTCCGTGGCGGAGGCAACCGGAACATCCTCTGGCGCACGAAGGAGATCACCATCCGTTCGGAGAGCGGGAACCCCGAGACGTGCGTCATCGACTGCGAGGGCGGCCCCGGCGCACCGTATCGTGGGTTCTGCGTCGAGCGTGTGGGCGGTGACGGGCTCCTGGACGGCGTCACGATCAGGCACGGGTGGGCGCCGGGCTACGGCGGCGGAGTATTCCTGAGGGAGGCGTCGCCCACCATCAGCCACTGCATCTTTGAGGAGAACCACGCCGAGGGTGGCGGCGGGATCGACTGCGACGCGGATGCCGCCCCCACGATCCTGGGCTGCACGTTTCGCGGGAATACGGCGCCCTGGGGCGGCGGCCTATGCATATGATACGGATGCCCCGCACTGGTCCAGTGCACATTCTACGGCAACGCGGTCACCGGCGAGGGGAGCGCGATCCACTGCTGGGCGGAGTGCGACGCTCCCCAGATCAGCCACACGATCATCGCCGGCAATCGGGGTGAGCAGCCGGTCTCCTGCGCCAACCGGGCCCCCGCCTTCACCTGCAGCGACCTCTACGGCAACGAAGGCGGCGACTGGGTGGGCTGCATCGCGGACCAGCAGGGCATCGAGGGCAACATCTGTGCCGATCCGCTCTTCTGTGATCCGGAGAACGGCGACCTCCGACTGCAGGAAGACTCCCCCTGCGGACCCGGCGGGGACTGCGGCCTGATGGGTGCCTGGCCCATCGGCTGTGGCGGTACGCCAGTGACCGAGACGACCTGGGGCGCGGTGAAGGCCCTGTTCAGGGAGTAGATCCAACTTCGATCCCGGCCGCAGGCCGCCGGCCCTCCGGGTCGCGCCCCGGAGGCTCGGCGGATTGCGGTCTCGGCAGGGGGTTTGCCGTGAACCGCCCTGACCCGTAGACTACCCGCGTCGTCCCGTGCCCATGCCGGACCTGAGGTCGCGAGGTGAGGCTTGCACTCGTTCCTGCTACTGATCGCCCTTCTCTCCGGCGCCGGCGCTCCGCCTTCCGACTGCCCCGCCTCCTGGGATAGAGCTTCATGTCGGCTCGCATGACATCGACCGGGACCGGGGCCGCGACGCCTCCGCCGAGCGCCGCCCCGGGACTCGAACGACGGCTGGGCACGGCGGCGCTCGCGGCGTGGCTGGCGGTCGCGGTGTTGGTCGCGCTCGCCTCGATCAACGATCCGGACCTGGGCTTTCACATCGCGTGGGGACGGATCCTCGGCGACCATTTCCACGAGGCGAAGGCGATCACGCTCGGGCAGGATCCCTCCGTCACGGTTTACGCTTACAGCTACTGGCTGTACCAGCGGCTGGTCGCCGTTCTCTACGATCACCTGGGCCCGTGGAGCCTGGTCCTGCTCCGCCTCGCGCTGGTGGTCGGAACGCTGGGGATCGGGGTGCTCGCGGCCCGTCGCCTCGGGGCCGGAGCCGCCGCGTGCGCGGTGCTGCTCGCAGCGGGGATTCTGATCGCCCACGAACGATTCGTGGATCGCCCCGACGTCCTCTCGCATCTCCTCTGGATGGCCGCCCTCTGGATCCTGCTCTTCCATCGACACCGACGGGGCGTGTGGCTCCTGGTGCCCCTGGAGCTGCTCTGGGTCAACACGCACGTCTACTTCAGCCTGTTGCCGCTGCTGGTGGCGGCGTTCGCGCTCGGCGACCGGATCGACGGGCGGCGGCAGCTGCGCCGAGCGGGGATGGTTCTGGGGGCACTCGTGCTGGTCTCCATGGCGAACCCGGCCGGCCCCGGGGCCTGGGGAGCGCAGCTCAAGATGATGGGCCTCGCCGCCGGCCAGGCGTTCCCGGTGCCGATCCAGGAGATGATCAGCCCCTATGCGACGCATCGGCCTTTCTTCAGCACGTGGGTGTTTCGCTTCGCCATGCCGATCTGCGTCGCCCTGGGGGTTGCCGCCCGGCGCCGCATCGGGACCGGGGCCCTGCTGACCCTGCTCTTCGCGGCGGCGCTCGGCGCCTTCGCCCAGCGCGCTGTCTCCCTCTTCGCCGTGACCGCGATCGCGCTCGTCCCGGCGGCCCTGGACGGCGTGATCGGCCGGACTCCCGTTCGTTCTTCGCGCGTGCTCCGCTGGGGTCCGCCCGTCCTGGTGCTCCTGCTCGGCCTGGCCGGCGTCACGGGGCTGCTGAACGGGCGGATCTTGCTGTGGCAGGACAAGCCGCTGCGTGTGCCCGACCTCGGCCCGCCGCGCATGACGGCCCTCGGAGCGGCGCGCTTCCTGAGAACGGAGAACGTGCAGGGGCCGGTCTTCCACACTCCGGTTTCCGCCGGCCCGATCCTGCTGGAGAACGGAACCCGGCTGACCCCCTTCATGGACGCGCGCTGGCTCCCGACCCGACCCGCGTGCGCGTTGTTTCTGCAGTTGAGCGCGGCCACCGACAGCACCGCGGCCGGGTTGTGGGCACAGGCGGAGAGCGCGTACGGGTTCGAGGCCGTGCTGGTGGACCCGTACGAGATGCCCGCTCTGCTCCATCATCTGGCGCTCGATCCCGCCTGGCCCCTGGTCTACTACGACGACGGCGCGGCCGTCTTCTGCCGCCAGGGCGGGCGCAACGCGGCGGTCATCGCCCGCTGCGGGCCGGTGCTCGAGGCGCGCTGGGCCCGTACCGACACGTTGCGCGAGGCGGCGCTGGGAGCCGAGGTCCTGCGTTTCCTCGGGAGTCGTCCCCCCTCCCTGCTGGCCCGGCTGTCGTTTCCCTGGGACAGCTTCGGTCGCGCGAACTTCGCGCTCCAGGTCCGCAGTCGGACGGAGGCGCAGGTCGCCTATCTCGACCTGTTCCGCCGCCAGCACGGCTCTCTGCACGCCAGCCGTCACCGGCGGGACATCCTGGGCAACACCCTCTGGTGCCTGGGCGAGAGCCGCCAGTGGGAGGCGCGCGCCGCGCTTTGCGCGGCGCTGATCGGAAGCGACCGGACGACGCGGGGGCGCCGCCTGCAGCTGCGCATCCTGCGCGCCGAGGCGCTGCTCCATCTGGCCCGGGCCGCAGAGGTGGAGCCGGACCTTCGCCCGATCGCCGAGGACCCCGGATCCGGGGCCGACCTGCGCGCCTGGGCCTGGGAGGTCATCGCGAGCGCGCGCGAAGCGGAAGGCGACGATGCCGGAGCGCTGCAGGCGCTCGCGGCCTGCCGTTCACTGGGCGCGGCCGGTCCCGCGGTGGAGGCACGGACCGCGGAGCTGAAGCGCCGAGTCGGATCGTAGCCCGCGCCTAGCGTCTCGATCCGCCGCAGCCTGATCGGCGCGTGGCCGGCGACGGGCGGAGCCACCCCGGCACGCGCGACGACACGGGCTCTGCCGTCGGCCTTCCCTGCCGCCTTGCACCGGCGCCACTGACGCGAGTAGAATCCTTCGCTTACCCTGATGCCTCGGTACGGCACCGATCCGTCAGGGGGGGCCGCGCCGGCGTTCGGAAGGGCGCCGCGCGGGACGACGGCGAGCCGAACCCGCGAGGAGGATCTCCGTGAGAGGCCGCGTACTGGTCATCGACGACGAACCCGAAATCCGCCGCAATCTCATGATCGGACTCACCCAGGAAGGCTACAGCGTCGTCGCCTGCCCCGATGGGATCTCCGCCATCCACGAGCTCACGCGGGCGCGTGAGAAGGGCGTTGGCTACGACTACCTGGTCACCGACATCTTCATGCCGGACATCGACGGGATGAAGATCCTGAAGGTGATCAAGACGCAATTCCCGACGCTGCCGGTGCAGGTCATCACCGGTTTCGGCGACGAAGCGCTGCGCTTCACCGCGCTCTCGGAGGAGAACACCGGCTTCCTGGACAAGCCGTTCGAGATCTCCGAGCTGGTCGAGGCGCTGGAGAAACTCGCCCCCGGCACGACGACCCTCGAGACGCCCGCCAGCCGTGAGGCGGAGAGCACCATGGCCGAGTCGGTGAGCGCGTATCTCACGCTGCGCATCACCGATCCCGAGCGCAGCCTCGACGTCTACAACCAGCTCCGCCAGCTCGAGGGGATCGACTCGTGCGAGGCGGTGCGCGGGGACGTGGACCTGATCCTGGTCGCCCAGGCGCCCAGCCAGAAGGCGGTCGAGGAGCTCTTCGCGCGCGTGCGCGCGGTCAAGGGCGTCGAGGTCGTCTCGCTCTCGCCGGTCGAGCGGCCCAAGATCGACCGCGACGTCCACGAGTTCATCGACATCTACCAGAAGGCGGTCAAGGCGATCTCGCGCGGCGTGGCGATGAAGCAGCGCGGCACGACCAGCTACATCATCGTCGATATCGACAAGGACGCGATCCAGCAGATCTTCACGACCGTCTTCTTCATTGACGAGGTCGTCCTTTGCGACGTGATCGAGGGCGGGACGAAACTGGTCGGCATGATCACCGGCGGGGCGGTCGGCCGTACGCCGCGGATCATCGAGAAGATCAGCCAGGTCGACGGCGTCTTGCGCGTGCGCGAGGCGAAGGTGATCAAGCTGGTCGAGGACTAGACGGTGGCGGCGCCGGCCCGAGCGGCGCGCGGTGGCGGGACCGACGGCCGCGGCGACCGCCGCGGCCGTTTCGGGTGAGGAGAGGGGCTAGGCGGACCATGGCGATCGAGAAGGACGACTTTGGGTACCGGCTCTGGCGCTACGACGGCGAGCCGGGCGAGCTGATCCCGCTGCTCCAGTCGGCGCAGGAGCACTTCGGCTACATCCCGCGCCGCGCCATCCAGTACATCGCCGGGGTGACGCACATCCCGGAGTCGACGATCTACGGCGTCATCACCTTCTACAGCCAGTTCCGCCTGCAGCCGATGGGGCGCCACGTGCTGCGGCTTTGCGCCGGCACCGCCTGCCACGTCGCCGGCTCGAAGCTCCTCATCGATACGGTCCAGGACGAACTGGGCATCGAGGTCGGCGGCACGACCGAGGACGGGCTCTTCACGCTCTTCACCGTCGCGTGCCTCGGCTGCTGCTCGCTGGCGCCGGTGATGATGGTGGACGAGACGACCCACGGCCGGCTGACGGCGGCCTCGGTGCGGAAGATCCTGCGTGACTACCGGCGCAGGGACGCGGCGCGGGCGCGCGAGACGGTGGCGGTGGCGTCGGGTGCGGCGCGGCCAAGCGGAGTGAGGCGATGAAGCAGGTACTGGTCGGCATGGGGACGTGCGGCCTCTCGGCCGGCGCGCAGGCGGTCTTCGCGCGGCTTGAGGAGCAGCTGGCGTTGCGCCCGGGGCTGGCGGAACTGAAGGCGACCGGCTGCATCGGGATGTGCTATCGCGAGCCGCTGGTCGAGGTGCGCGAGGACAGCACGCGCGTCTTCTATGGCGAGGTGACGCCGGAGCGCGTCGACGAGATCGTCGAGCGCCACCTCCTGGGCGGCGAGATCCCGGAGGACTGGGTCGTCTATCGCGAGGGCCCGAACGGCGACCGGGGCGGCGCCGAACTGCCCTTCATGCAGGCGCAGCAGCGGATCGTGCTGCGCCACTGCGGCTTGATCGATCCCGAGTCGATCGCCGACTACGAGGGTGTCGGCGGCTACGGCGCGCTGCGGAAGGCGCTCACCGAGATGACGCCGGCCGAGATCATCGAGGAGGTGAAGACCTCCGGGCTGCGCGGCCGCGGCGGTGCCGGTTTTCCCACGGGGCTCAAGTGGTCCTTCGCCGCCGGCTACGCGGCGGACCGGAAGTACATCGTCTGCAACGCCGACGAAGGCGACCCGGGCGCGTTCATGGACCGCTCGGTGCTGGAGGGCGATCCCCACTCGGTGCTGGAGGGGATGATCATCGCCGCGCGCGCCATCGGCGCCACCTACGGCTTCATCTACTGCCGCGCCGAGTATCCGCTGGCGGTGAAGCGATTGAACCTCGCCATTGCGGCGGCGCGCCAGCGCGGCTACCTGGGGGAGAACATCCTCGGCACCGGCTTCGCCTTTGACGTCAAGATCAAGCAGGGCGCCGGCGCCTTCGTCTGCGGCGAGGAGACCGCGCTCTTCGCCTCGATCGAGGGCGAGCGCGGCATGCCGCGCATCCGCCCGCCCTTCCCGGCGGAGAAAGGCCTCTGGCAGAAGCCGACCAACAACAACAACGTCGAGACCTACGCCAACGTCCCCTGGATCATCACCCGCGGCGGTGCGGCCTACGCCGCCTACGGCACGGAGAAGAGCCGGGGCACCAAGGTCTTCGCGCTGGCGGGCAAGGTGAAGCGCGGGGGCCTGGCCGAAGTCCCGATGGGCATGACGATCCGCGATCTGGTCATGAAGGTCGGCGGCGGGATCAAGGAAGGCCGGCGCTTCAAGGCCGTCCAGATGGGCGGTCCCTCGGGCGGCTGCATCCCGGAGCGGCTGGGCGACACGCCGGTCGACTTCGAGAGCATCCCGGCGACCGGTGCCATCATGGGCTCGGGTGGCATGGTGGTGCTCGACGACACGAGCTGCATGGTCGAGATCGCGCGCTTCTTCCTCCACTTCACCCAGGACGAGTCGTGCGGCAAGTGCACCTTCTGCCGCATCGGCACGCTGCGCATGCTCGAGATCCTGGAACGGATCACGAAGGGCGAGGGGAAGGAAGAGGACATACCGAAGCTGCGCGAGCTGGCGGCGCAGATCCGCGAGGCGAGCCTCTGCGGCCTGGGGCAAACGGCGCCCAACCCGGTTTTGACCACGCTCAACTACTACCTGGACGAGTACGAGGCGCACATCCGCGAGAAGCGCTGCCCGGCCAAGTACTGTGAGGCGCTGGTCGACTTCGTGATCGACCCGGAGAAGTGCACCGGCTGCACGCTTTGCGCCAAGAACTGCCCCGTGAACGCCATCACCGGGGCGCCAAAGAAGGTCCACGTCATCGACGTCTCGATCTGTGTCAAGTGCAGCCGCTGCATCTCGAGCTGCAACTTCGGCGCGGTCTACAAGAACTAGGGGAGCGGGGCGATGCCGCCGATTACGCTGAAGATCAACGGACGGGAGGTGACGGCGCCAGCGGGGGCTACGATCCTCGAGGTCGTCCGCGAGCAGAAGCTGGATGAGATCCCGACGCTCTGCCACTCCCCCGAGCTGGAGCCCTATGCCTCCTGCTTCCTCTGCGTCGTCGAGGTGAAGGGGCGCTGGAACCTCGTGCCGGCCTGCGCCACGCGTGTCGCGCCCAACATGGAGGTGACGACGCGCAACGAGCGCATCCTCGCCTCGCGCCGGAGCGCGCTCGAGCTGCTTCTCTCGAACCATTACGCCGACTGCGCCTCACCGTGCCAGCTCGGCTGCCCGGCGGGGGTGGACGCGCAGGGCTACATCGCGCTGGCCGGCATGGGCTTGACGCGCGAGGCCGTCGATCTCATCCGCGAAACGAACCCGCTGCCCGCGGTCTGCGGGCGGGTCTGTGTCAGGAAGTGCGAGGTCGTCTGCCGGCGCGGAGACATCGACGCCCCGGTCGGCATCAACGCGATCAAGCGCTACGTGACCGACGCGCCCGGGATCTACGACGGCGACCCGGCGCGGGAGCCCGCCCGGGGCCAGAGCGTCGGCATCGTCGGCGCCGGCCCGGCGGGGCTGACCGCGGCCTACTTCCTCGGGCGCCGCGGCTACGACGTCGTCCTCTACGAGGCGCTGCAGCGCGGCGGGGGCATGCTGCGCTACGGCATCCCAGCCTACCGGCTGCCCGATGACGTGCTCGACCGCGAGATCGACTACATCTGCCGCGCCGGCGCCCAGATCCGCTACGGCGTGCGCGTCGGGACCGACGTCACGCTCGAGGAACTGCGCCGCCAGCACGACGCGCTTTTCCTCGGCATCGGCGCTTGGACCAGCCGACCGATGGG
>Ga0163210_1000503_pt1 | contig 16553 bp, 12 predicted proteins | sample Kivu_220m_FD_113536 | JGI IMG/M metagenome (GOLD analysis project Ga0163210, IMG submission 113536) | Freshwater microbial communities from Lake Kivu, Western Province, Rwanda to study Microbial Dark Matter (Phase II) - Kivu_220m | ecosystem: Environmental > Aquatic > Freshwater > Lake ...
GTCTATGACTTTGATTCCTTCCACAGTTTTGAGCTGCTTGACAACTCCCAGCACTGTTTTCTGTGGTTCGGCCTCAGAAACCCCAATTGGGATACGCGTGTCTCGATACCAAGAAATTCTCGTGGGAAAGGGATGCACTGCAAAAAAGTACAGGGGCTGACCGTCCCAATCGATACTGGCTTGAAGAAATGCTCGTCCTCCGTCATCTCCCTGCAACCACTGCGCCTCCAAAACCGGATAGCGGCTGAGTAATCCAGTCGTTTCCCTCTTCGGAACCAAAATGGTGTAGGGGTACTGTTCCTTCAACTCGTTTTGCAATACTTCAGCCACGGGAGCGGTCAACTCCTGCACTGCGACGAGGTCGGCGTCCTCCCTCTTGATCGCGGCCACGAGCTGTCCCGGAACCGCCTGCCCGGGTCCCAGATTGAATGTCATCACCCGAAGTTGCACATTCCCCTCGGCAGCGCCAACAGGTTGCCGCGGTACAAAAAACGCTCCGTAGAAATAACCGAAGAGGGCTAACGCGCCCACCCAACTCGCCGCCATGATTCTAGACCGAACTAGAATTACAAAAGGCAAGACAAGTAGGAGCGGCATGAAAAGAAATGGAAGGAAGACATCCAACAGTTTCATAAACGGTGAATCGGCATATCCCCCGATGTGCATACCACAAAAGCCAATGAGTCCAACTAGATAGACCAAGCAGGGAATTTCTACGAACCATCGCCAAAATCGAGACGGTACCTTTTTCATTCGTCTTCCTACCTCAAGGAATCCATGATCGGTGGCACGCACCTTTCTGCCCAATTAGCGTTTCAGGCGTTTTGCGGCTCGCGGTTTCTGGCCAGAATTTCCAACCGTTTCACCGCTTCCGCCAGACTGGGTAGCGCCTTGATTTCACGTTCAAACTGCTGTGCCCGCGCCCGATAGTCCGGCTGCTCCAGCACAGTTTTCACCGCAGCACGAAGCGCTTCTGGCTCGGGTGGATTCCCCTCCACCATCACTCCCGCGCCCACAGCCGCACACCGCCAGCCGGTAGGGAGTTGATCGCCGGCTTCCAGAGGGATGACGACCATGGGCAAGCAATGCCAAAATTGGGATGCACGGTGAATAGAAACCTCATCCAGCGCCTGTCCCTTCACCCTACTTGAGAAACCCTTTGGCGTAGAGCAACTCGGCGTTGAGCAGCGTCCCGCCCGCCGCACCGCGGATCGTATTGTGCCCCAGCAGGACGAACTTGTAGTCGAGCACGCTGCACCCGCGCAGGCGCCCGACGACGGTTGCCATGCCGCCTTCCGCGTCGCGGTCCAGGCGCGGCTGCGGGCGGTCCACCTCGTCGCGCACGATGATCGGATGCGCGGGCGCGGTTGGCAGTTTCGATGCTTGCGGCTCGGCGCGGAACTCTGCGAGCGCGCGGCGCACCGCGTCCAGCGGCGCTTTCTCAATCAATTCGACTGACGCGGTCTCCAGGTGTCCGTCGCTCGTCGCGACGCGATTGCACGCCGCGCTGATCTTGAAATCCGCGTACGCGGTGGTCTCCCCTTGAATCTGCCCCAGGATTTTCAGCGGCTCGCTTTCCAACTTGTTCTCTTCGCCGCCGATAAACGGGATCACGTTATCGAGGATGTCGAGCGACGCGACGCCAGGATAGCCCGCGCCGCTGAGCGCCTGCAACGTCGAGACGATCACGCGGCGCAAACCGAATTTGACTGCCAGTGGTTTGAGCGCGAGCGTGAGATGGATGGTCGAGCAATTCGGATTGCAGATGATGGCGCCGCCGGATTTGCGTTGGCCGCGCTGGACGCGGACGAGTTCGAGGTGGTCTGCATTCACCTCCGGGATCACGAGCGGTACGTTTGCATCCATCCGGTGGTTCGACGCGTTGCTGGAGACGAGCGCGCCCGCGTCCGCAAAGCGTGTTTCGATTTCGCCGGCGACATCGCCCGGCAGCGCGGAGAAGATGAGCGGCGCGTCGAATTTCGGCTCGCACGGCTGGACGATCATCTCGCGCGCGTACGCCGGCATATCGCTGCCCAGATGCCACCTGACCGCGTCGGCGTACCGTTTGCCGACTGAGTTGTCGCTCGCGGCGAGCGCGCGCACCTCGAACCAGGGATGCCCGGCAAGCATCTGCACCAATCGCTGACCTACCAGCCCGGTTGCGCCGAGAACGGCGACGGATATTTTCCCTTGCATGATTCCTCCTACGCGCCATGCAAATTAAAACCGGCGTGGACCGCGCGGACGGCTTCGTCGGCGTCCTTTTCGTCCACGACAATAGACAGGTTATACTCCGACGAACCCTGCGCGATCGAGATCACGTTCAAGTTTCGCCCAGCCAACGCGCCAAAAACCTTGGCGGCGATGCCGGGGACGCCCTTCATGCCCGCGCCGACGATGGCGACGATCACGACGCTATCTTGCGCCCACACGCGGTCGATGTTGTGAAGCAGTCTCTCCAGTTCGAATTCCTTTTCCAATGCCGCGCACGCGCGCGCCGCGGCCGCGGCTTCTACGACAAAACAGATCGATTGCTCGGAGGACGACTGCGAAATCATCAGGACGTTGATCCCCTCGCGCGCGACGGCTGAAAAGACCTTGGCGGCGACGCCCGGCACGCCCTGCATGCCGCGCCCTTCGACGTTGAGCAGACTGAGCTTGCGAATCGCGGTGATGGCTTTCACCGTGCGACCATTGACACGCGGCTCGCGGACGATGCGCGTGCCGGGGTGCGCTGGGTTGAACGTGTTGAGGATGCGAATCGGAATGTCGCGCTCGGCCGCGGGCAAGATGGTCTGCGGATGGATGACCTTCGCGCCAAAGTAGGACAACTCGGCGGCTTCCGCGTACGAAATCTCGGCAATCGATTGCGCGTCCGGCACGACGCGCGGATCGGCGGTCATTACGCCATCCACGTCCGTCCAGATCCACACCTCGTCGGCGTCGAGCGCGCTGCCCAGAATCGTCGCCGAGTAATCGCTCCCGCCGCGCCCCAGCGTCGTGGTCACTCCGTCGCGCGTCGCGCCGATGAAACCGGTGACCACCGGGATCGCGCCGGCGTCGAGCAGCGGCAGCAGTCGCGCCCGCGCCTTGTCGCGCGTCGCCTCCATCAGCGGGCTGGCTTGAGTGAAGCGGTCGTCGGTGACGATCAGTTCCGTCCCCTCGACGGCTTCGGCGCGCGCGCCGCGCTCGCGCAGCGCCTGCGCGAAGATCGGAATGAGTAGCCGCTCGCCCAACGAAGCCACCGCATCGAGCGCGCGCGGGGTCACCTCACCGAGCACGTGGATGCTGCGGCAGAAATCGGCGAAGCTGCCCAGCCCGCGGGCGATTTGATCGTACAGCCCGGACCGTGCGGCGGCTACGGCGACGGCTTGGTCGAGCGCGGCGAGATGCTGGTCGAGCAGCGCACGCTCGGTGGCGAGAAAGGTCTGTGCGTCACCCTCCGCGGCGCGCCGCGCGGCGCGGATGAGCGCATCGGTCACGCCGCCCATTGCGCTCGAGGTCACGACGGCCGCGTGCCCCTGGGCGGCACTCGCCGACACCAGGTCGGCGGCATTCTTGATGCGTTGCCCGTCCCCGACCGACGTTCCGCCGAATTTCATCACCAATCGCATCTGATCTCCTGTGAGACAAGTTTTCAAAACTTGTCGTACTAAAACAAAAACTCTCTCATCCATATTGGGACGAGAGAGTTTCCCGCGGTTCCACCCAGATTCACACACGCGCATCATTGGACGCGTGTACGCTTGCTATGCTGGTAACGGCAGCCCCCGGAGCGGTCTACTGATCAATGAGCCAATTGCCCAATTCACCAATGAGCCAAACCATTTCCCAGTTGGTTCATTGGCTCATTAGTAATTGGCTCATTGCCTTTCTTCGCTCGGCTCGCAAGTGGTTTTCGCTGACGGCTTGCCGACCGGGTTCTCAATCGCGCCCCGGTCTCCCTGTGACAACTTGTTCAGCTACTCGTCTTGGTCAACGCCATCCTATTCGATTAGGTCGGATTATAGCACAAAACCCGTCGGCTGCAAAATCGGCCCGGCTTTCCGAGCTGATGACCGGTCGCTTTGCAACTGTTGGTAGGAAGGCATTCATGCCCGTCTCGAAGAGAAACCGACAGGCATAAGCGCCCTTCCGCGCCATATCAACCGACTTGCCACTGGCCGTGACTCGGCTTCGCGCGGTTGACTTGCCGTCCCATTCTGGTATATACTTTCAAGCGAAATATATGTTCTTGACCTTGCAGGTGAAGGATCGGAGCTGTCATGGAGTGACCGGGCAGTTCCCGATTGTCTCGCGAACGTCTCTCGGCGAGGCGTCTGCAAGCGCAAGACCTATCGCTTGACGCGTGAGCGAACTGCGATAGGTCTTTTATTTTCAGGACAACGGAGTCTAGATGAAGCCGAACAAGTCAGGCCAGCCCAAGCGGAGCCGATCGAAGCTGACGGTCGATCTGGCTTCGTTTCCGGAGCTGAATCCAAATCCGATTGGCGAAGTGGATTTGGACGGGCAGATCCATTATCTCAATCCGGCTGTCCGACGATTGTTCCCCGCCCTCAAAACGAAAGGGCTCGCTCACCCATGGCTGGCGGATTGGAAATCGGTCGCCGATTTCTTTCGGCATCGAAAGACCAAGTCGATGACTCGCCAGGTCACCATTGATGGACGCTGTTACGACCAGGCCATGTATTTCGTCGCGAGAATACGGCGTGTGCGCATCTATGGCTTGGACATCACGGCGCGCAAGAAAGCGGAGGAGGCGCTCGCACGCAGTAACAGCCAGTTAGCCCAAGTCCTGGATAGCATTCAGGATGATTTTTACGTGCTTGGCCGTGACTGGAAGTTCGTTTTCGCCAGCCGGCAATTCACTTCGCGCATAGGGAAAGAACCCCAGGATTTTGTCGGGAACTGCATCTGGGAGATGTTTCCAAAACATGTGGGAACTGTCCTTGAGGAGAACTATCGCGCGACGATGGAAAAGAGGGAGATACGGCGGTTTGAAGTCGGCGGCAAGTATACCGATGCTTGGTACAGTATGGCTTGTTTTCCTTCTGACGAAGGAATCACTGTTCTGGGAACAGAGATCACCGCGCGCAAGAAGATGCAAGAGGCACTGCGCGAGAGCGAACAGCGCCTGCAGCAGGCCAGCGACCTCCTGGAAGCGGTAACAGCCGGAACGAACGTGATCATCGCGGCGCAGGACACGCAACTCCGGTACACTTTTTTCAACAAACCCTACCAGGAGGAAATCAAGCGGCTCACCGGCAAAGATCTCACAATCGGCATGAGCATGGCCGACCTCTTCGCCGATATGCCCGAGCAGCAAGCCGTGGCGGTGCGGGAATGGAGCAGAACCCTGGCGGGCGAAAGCGCGAACGATACGATAGAGTTCGGCGATGTTGCGCGCTATCGGAAGACCTACAGTAGACTCCATACCCCACTTCGGGATGCCGAAGGTCACATCGTAGGCGCTGGCGAGGTCGCTTATGACATCACGCCGCTGAAGCAAGCCGAAGAGGCGCTCAGAGAAAGCCAGAGAAAGTACCAGGACCTGACAGAAACCACCAGCGACTCTATCTGGGAGATGGATAGCCAGGGGCGGTACACTTATTGCAGCCCACAGATGGGAAAACTGTGGGGTATCAAGCCAGAGGAAATGATCGGCAAGACCCCTTTCGACGTAATGCCGCCTGCGGAAAAAGAACAAGCCCTCGAGTATTTCAGGAGATTAGCTGCTTCGCCTGCCCCATTCACGGGGGTGACGACAACCGCCTACGACAGCCAGGGTCGTTTGATCTTCATAGAAACGAATGGCGTCCCGTTTTTCGACTCCCATGGCGGATTACTGGGTTTTCGGGGAATCTCGAGAGACGTCACCGAGCGCAAGAGAAAGGATGCAGAGCTGCAGCGGCTGAACCGAACCCTCAGGGCGCTGAGCAATATCAACCAAGCGATGATGCGCGTCCAAGACGAAGCCGAATTTCTCCAGCGGGTCTGCCAGATCGTGGTGGAGGATTGCGGTCACGCGATGGTGTGGATCGGCTATGCGGAAGAGGATGAAGCCAAGACCGTGCGACCGGTGGCCCATGCTGGATTTGAAGTTGGGTATCTCGAAACCTTGAAGATCACCTGGGCAGATACCGAGCGCGGGCGTGGACCCACCGGCACGGCGATTCGGACTGGGAAACCGAGTGCGTGCCGAAACATGCTCACGGATCCGCGATTCAAGCCCTGGCGCGAAGAGGCGCTCAGACGCGGGTATGCCTCTTCCATCGTTCTTCCTCTGATGGCGAACGGCAAGGCGTTCGGCGCCATCAACATCTATTCCAGAGAACCGGATTCCTTCTCGGATGATGAAGTCAACTTGCTTTCTGAATTGGCTGACGACCTGGCCTTTGGCATCATGGCGAACCGATTGCGCGTGGCCCATGCGCGGGCGGAAGAAGCGCTGCGCAAAAGCCGAGATGAGCTGGAACAGACTGTGGCTGACCGTACCGCGGAACTCAAGCTCGCGAATGAACGGCTGCGCGCGCTCACACACGATGCCGTGACTACTCAAGAAGAGGAGCGCCGCCGCGTCTCGCTCGAACTACATGATGAGGCCGGGCAGGCGTTGACCGCGCTGAAGCTGAGTCTCCAGCTCTTGCGCGATGAATTGTCTTCCACCGGCAATAGTCTCCGCCAGCATCTGGAAGAGGCGATTTCGCTCACCGATCGGACGATCGAGCAAATTCGGATGCTGGCTCAAGGTCTGCGTCCGCCTGCGCTTGAATCGGCTGGCTTGAACTCGACGCTGCAAGGTCTCTGCGGCGAATTCGCGCGCCGGACGCAAATCCAAATCAATTACAGCGGTACGGAACTGCCGGACTTGGGGCCGGCGTCCATCTGCCTGTATCGATTCTTGCAGGAAGCGCTGACCAATGCTGTGCGGCATGGCCACGCGACCGAGATTCAGGTGCGGCTCGAAAGGGATGCCGAACAGGTCTGCCTGGCGGTGGAAGACAATGGTCAGGGCTTTGACACTCAAAGAGTGCTCTCCGGGCAAGAGAACCCGAAGAGCATGGGCTTGATCGGAATGCAGGAGAGGATCAAGATGGTCGGTGGACGATTGGAAATCGATTCGAAACTGGGCTGCGGCGCGCGATTGATCGCGCATGTGCCCGTGGAGGAAGCATGATCCGCGTCCTGATCGCCGAAGATCACCACCTCGTTCGCCAAGGGATTCGGGCGCTTCTTGAAAAGGCGAGCGACATTCAGGTCATTGGGGAAGTGCAAGACGGTCAGGAAGCGGTCGAGCAAGCTGCGCAGTGCAGGCCGGACGTCATTGTAATGGACCTCTCAATGCCGCGCCTGAACGGCATTCAGGCGACTGAGGAGATCCGCGCACAGCATCTGCCTTCCCAGGTGGTGATTCTTTCGATGTACTCGGACGAGACCTTGGTGCGGCAGGCGCTCCGCGGCGGCGCCAAGGGCTATCTGCTCAAACGTTCGGTCGCGGAGGAACTGCCGCTTGCCGTCCGCGCGGCCGCGCGCGGGGAGGCGTTTCTTTCGTCCACCATTTCTGGATCGATCGTCGCCAGTGCCCTCGCGCAGCCGTCTACCGCGGAAGAGCAGACGCCGTTCGAGCGGCTCTCTGCGCGGGAAAAGCAGGTGCTCAAACTCGTTGCCGAAGGAAACACCAACAACGCCATCGCGCAGATCATGAAAATCAGCGTCAAAACGGTCGAAAAGCATCGAACCAACCTGATGACCAAGCTGAATGTGCACGATACCGCCGGACTCGTCCGCGTCGCGCTCAAGCATGGCCTGATTTTCGTCGACGAGTGAAGGGGGTACGAGTCTGCTAAACCTCTTCGCGGACAAAGACAACACCCCAGAAATGGGGTCTTTTTATTCCCAAAGGTAGGGCGAGACCCCATCGACCGGGCGGACCGTTTGTGGCATGATGTATCCTGAGAGCAATCCCTGGAGGAGGTGAAACATGAGTTCCCTCAGATTCGACCGGCACGGCTCGAATGGAAATGGGAATGGGAATGGAAATGGAAATCACCGCAGGCACAAGATCAGCGTGATGCTCGTCGACGACGATCCGGCTTTTCTGCGGCTGACAGAGATGTTCCTGCAAAAACGCTATGCCGACGAGCTTGAAGTGGTCGGCACAGCCGGAACCGGCGAAGAGTGCCTGACCCTGGCACAGTTGCTCGCGCCGGAAGTCGTCTTGATGGACTTGAGCATGCCCGGTATGGGTGGGCTGGGGACAATCCCTCTGCTGCACATCCTGTTTCCTCAAACTTGCGTCATCGCGCTGACATCCGAAGACGGGGAAAGGCACCGGCGTTTGGTCCTGGCGGCTGGCGGACAAGGACTGGTTACCAAGTCCAGTGTGCGGACCAACTTGTTCCCAGCGATCAAGCGGGCGATAAAAGAAGAAAAGATTGAAGCGCTCGTTTGACCGGACTGAAATGTATGCCGCCTGGCAAAATAAAGGTTTCAAGGAAAAAAAACAAAAGCACAAACCGACGGCCGCCGAAGAAGAAACTCGTGTTTCGTCTCTACGTCGCTGAGGGCGAAAGCGCGTCGTCGCGCGCCTTGAGCAACTTACAAGCGATCTGCCGCGAGCATTTCGATACCACTTACGAAATCGAGGTGGTCGATGCGCTCAAGGATCCACGGCGCGCCAGACGGGACGGTATCACGACTATCCCCACGCTGGTCAAGCGCTCGCCCGCGCCAGTCTGGGCCATCGTCGGCGATCTGAGCGAAGACGCACTGATACTGGACGCAATGAACAGGAAGCGCAGAGCAAGGAGGGCGACATGATCAAGGAACAGCTTCTGGTTGGAGCCAAGCCGACTAGTTCACCACTTGTCCGAGACCGGGGATTATTCAAGATGCTCGGGGATGCCTGGAAAGAGCATTCTCCCGTCCGCCTTCACGCGGACTCGCCAAATCACTTGGCGCAAGTTATCGAGACGTCGCCGGATTTCGTATTCACCATCGATGAAGCAGGGCATTTGCTTTACTGCAACCCAACGACCCGACGAACCCTGGGTCTCGGCAGGGGAGACCTCTCCAAAATTCACCTCTCCGAACTCTATCCCGCGCGGGCGCGCACGCACATTTTGGGAGAAGCGATCTTTTCCGCAATCCTCGACGGCGCCTGGAGCGGTGAGACCACACTCCTGACGCGCGGCGGGCGGGAGATTCCAGTCTCACAAGTGATTGTCGCTCCCTTGGCGTCCGACGGGCGATGTGAGTTCCTCTCCGTCATCGCGCGCGATATCTCGGAGAGCAAGGAGACGGAAAAGGCGCGGCAGGAAATCGCGACGTTTTATCGCCGGATCGTGGAAGCGGCGAATATCGGCATCTGGATCATCGATTCAGAGAATCGGACCCGCTTCGTCAACCCCAGGATGGAGAAACTGCTCAACTGCCCGGCGGACGAAATCGTAGGCAAGCCCATTGCGTCTTTCATGGACCGGGAGGAGCTTGCATTGGCACAAGCCCGGCGCGAGGCGATGCGCCGCGACGACGCAGAATCACAGGATTACAAGCTCCGGCGTAGCGATGGGGCAGAGTTGTGGGTGAGATTGTCCACGAGTTCTCTTTTCGACGAACAAGCACAGTTCCTGGGCACGCTGGCGCTAGTGGCGGAATCTACCGGATTCGAGCGAGTGGCCGAATCCGCTGGGAGATTCGCGATAGGCGTTCTGACGTAGAGGAGGAATGATGGGCAACCTCGCGATATTTCTTGTGCTCCTCGCCGCCGTTGCCGTATTGGGTTGGCTCGCCACGCGAACGCTCAGCAGACGGCTCAGTGTGGCCATGGTTGGACTGCTGTCGATTGGGTTGGTGCTCGGTTTCGTCAATGGCGTGGCCGACCTGATCCAGCTTGACGCACCGGGAAGCAGTCCGACGGCGAATGATCAAGTCGCTGGAACCCTGGAACCAAGCGGGCGGAGTGAAGAGTTTGCGAGATTCTGTGAGGGCTGCCATTCCTCTGACCACCCAATGCCGGTCGCAAGCAACGGTGCCCCTATCTCAAGTGGCACACCCCTCGTTTTCGTGCCGCGGGAAATCTCCCTCAGCGCGAGTAATGTCGATGCGCAAGAGGTCGTGGCATATTCGCAAGCGCCGGGCCCCGACCTCAAAGTTGTCGTGTCGGATTGGACGAAGGCCGATTTCAGCCAGACCATCCGGGTGGGAAAAGACCCGCAAGGTCACATCTTGGCTCACCGAATGCCGTGCAGAGATATCTCGGCGTTCACAACCGATGATGACCTGGCAGCGTATTACGCGTCTCTGCGCGGGCTAGCCCAGATCGACACGTCGGCCAGGTAACAAGTTTCATTTGCTCTCTTCAGCTGAGTGAGCCAATACCACGTCGACACGATGCGATGCTGCATTCCCCAGCGCGGCAATTGTGTTTCGGGCAATCAAAGCCGCGTCGCCGCGCCGCTCAAACGCCGCCGGCTGATCGTCTATTCGAAGCGTCTCGATCCGATACACGCCGTAATCGAGCAGGGCTGGATTGTGATAGACCACTTGCAGCCGCTTGCCGGCGAAGTAGGTCTCGACGCAAGATTCGCCGGCTGGGTCAAACTGCTCACGCACCAGTTTGGGTTCGAGGACGAGATCGCCCAAATTGCCTTTGACGCCGAACGCTTCGGTCAGTAGAGTCAGCAGCAGCCAGCTCGCGGAACCGGTCAGGAAGGCATATGCGCCGCGCCCCCGGGCGTCGATGTACTCGGGAAGGCCAGGGTAGACACGGCTGATTGCAAAATCCTGACAGTGTTTGTAGATTCCATCCAGGATCGCATAGCCCTCCCTCACCAGCCCTCGATGATACAGCGCGTTGGCGTACATCACCGCCATGTGACTGAACATTGCGCCATTTTCTTTGGTCCCGTAGGCAAAGCCGAAGCAGCGACCCAGATTGAGTTTCACCTCGCCAAAGTTGGTGTTCAACCGGACGCCGCCGACCTTGGGATCCAGTAAGTATTGATTTACGGATCGTGCAATTTGGCGTGCCTGCTCGTCGGTCGCAATTCCTCCCATGAGCGCAAAGACCTGCCCCGTCAGGGTCATTCTCACCCCGTTCGGATGATCGCCCTCGACACGTTCCCCGTCATTATCGTAGTAGCCGTTGAACCATTCAAATCCCTCGCGGCTGCGGATCCATTCCTGTGCGCGCAGGTGGTTGTACAGCCAGTCTGACTTGCGGCGCAAATCCTTCGACAAGTCGCCGAGACTGGCCACACTTTTTCTACCGGACACGCTATGCCGACACGCCGCCAGAAAACTCTGCAGGCGCTGCTGCTTGTCCGCCGCTGCGTTATAGTTCACTGGCTGAGTCAAGGTGTCCAACAGCCCCAGCAGTTCCTGTGCGAGTAGAACCTTCTCAACGCCGATCTTTTCCAATTCGCGCACCAGGCGACTGAGGTCGCGCAGGTTGCTGGCGTAGAGTGCAGTGAATGCCACGCTCTCACCCTGTTCCGGCGCCATATCCAGCCCATCGTTCCAGTCGGCGTCCTCTAACCTGATGTTGTTGTGTGCGCCGACGTTGAAGAATGGAGTCAAGTGCTGCACCAAGAGGTGTTCCAGGACTGTGCCTCGGTACACTTGCCCCGACGCAGTGAGCAAGAGCGTGCTTTGTTCAGGTTGCCAAGCGGCGTCGGTTTCGCGCGAGCGATTGATGTGCTGATCCTTAAAGTAAGTTTGCTCCTGAAGCAGAAACGCTAGATCGCCGCTTTGGTCGAGATACAGTCGGGTGGTGAGAAAGGGCCACGCGCCGTGGTCCATCCAAATCCGCGCGATGTTGTTGCGGTCGGCAATGAACTCGCCGGGCTTGTGGCCGATGATCGTCGCGTTGCTGCCATCTATCCTGACGCCGGCATAGTTGGCGAGCAGCGCGCGATCAACCCGATGGGGTTCCATGAGCAGCAGAGCCAGGCCATCTTGCCACAAGTCCCGCCAGCCGCGCCCGCCGCGTCCGTAATCGTGGTGCGGTAGGAACGAATTGCCGAAATGCCAGCGCAAGATGGGCTGAAGTCTTACCCATTTCAGCCACCGATCGAATTGGCGGTCCGCGGTACGGAAAGCGAGCGTACCCAATTTTTTCTGCCAGTAAACTCGATCGCGTTGCAGCCAGTCGTCGAATTGGGCACTGCCTCCATAGCTCTCTACGAGTTTATCTGGGTTAACACCCTCGCGCATTATAGCCATGATGACGATATACGATCTCGACTGTTCGGGTTCCAGGATCGCCGTTCGAAAGCGCAATGCGCCGATTGCTTCGTAACCCCGGAATCTGTGTCCGGCAGAATACCACGTCTCCGCGGGCGTGACGACCGACTGGGGCCATTCGAGACAACCGCCTGCGCCGATAAACTCCTCCACGAGCGGGTCCAAGTCGCGCGGAGGTGTGCCGTCCGCTTCTGCCCCCAAGATGCCGTACGTCACTGTGTTCAGAGTGTGACCGCGCTCGTCGAAGGAGAGGGTGGGGCGGACCAGGACGCCGTTCGGGTGGAGATCGATGTGGTGGAGTAATGAGGTGACGTGGCGATGATCGCGCAGATTGTCGGCGGACCGCCCGTAGATCGGAATCGCCGCGATGGGCGTGATGGTCAGCGGCCGCGCGGTCACGTTCGTCAAGGTGACGCGCATCAGTTCAACCTGATCGTCGCTCGGAGGCACAAAATTGACGATATCCGCGCGCAGCCCAAATTGCGGCGATTCGCGCGTGATCTGATGCCAGAGAAAGCCGGCGTGCAGCGTGACGCGTTCAGCAGCGTCGGCAAAGGTCCGTGCGATCTGCGCCGCCGAGTTGCCGGTCGCCGACCACGCGCCGGCGCCATTAACGTGAACCCAAAAGTTCCGCGCCGACCGCGTATTGTGCAAGTCTTCGACCGAGACCGGCGCCATCAGAAAATGATTCTGATCGGTCTTGATGTCGCCATGGAGTAGGGGCGTAATGGAGGACATCATGCCGGCTTCGTTGACCAGTGGAAAGTAAAGCGAGGTGTTCTTTTGAGGGTCTGGCAAGACGAACGTGCCCAACTGATCCACAAAACGCCAGCCGTGAGTCATCATACGTGTCAAGCGAGGTGTAGTCTACTCAGAACGGATTGCACCGCCCCAATCGTCTGAGGTGCGCCCAGGTCGGCGTATAACTCCCAGGTCTCTTCTGCCGTCGTCGAGTCGCCCGGCTCCAGGCGCGCGAGCGGCCCGATCGTTTCAAGTTCGATGAATTGGTCATTGCAATAGACCTCGGCATTGCAGCCGAAATCGGGATGCGCTTGGTCGGGCTGCGGCTTGAATCTCTTTACGAAGAGGGCGCCGTTCCGCCAATAGCCCAGCCAACCGCGCCGGTTCAAGTAGCCGATCTTGCACGGCGGCAATTGCGGCTGCCCATGGACCAGGACGATATCGTCGTGGAGTTCAAGGCGCGGATCGTGCACGCGCGTGTAGGGCCACAGAACGAGATGGCGATTCGGCAGCAAGGCGGTTTGATCGAGCGGACCGATTTGTTGCGGCAGGATCGCGACGCCGCCCTGAATCATTTGGGTGATCGCCCACGGCGCGAATTCGACGGTTTGTGTCCCCTCGTTTTCCAGGCGATGGCGGAGCGTCAGCGCGGCGCGGTCGCCGTGCAAATGGATCTCGATGCTCTTGCGAATGCCGGTGTGCGATTCGGTCGGCTGGACGAGGCGGATACCATCGGCTAGTTCTTCGATGACCACGCCCCGGTTGTCAGGAAAATACGTGCGCGGCATCGCTTCCGGCGAATGCCACAGCCGATGCCCGCCGTAAAAGTGATACTCGCCGTACGGCGTCTGCACGATGTTGTCTGGCAGTTCTGCCATCCAGTTTTCATTCGATCCCGCCAGAAACAAGCGCACGATGCGCGGGCCCGCGTCGGCAAGGTAGTCCAGGCGCAAGAACTGATTGCCGAGCGTACGCGTCGCCATTCCGTAGAAATCGTTTGACATTGTTGCAGCATCTCCTTGCGTCTTACCCCATCACCACTTCCACTCGATGCGCTGCGTCGTCGCCGAAGACCGGCGCGACATTGCCCGCGATCTCCTTCCCATCCACGCGCACGGTGCGGACACCCTTGCTCACGTGGTTCGGGTTGCTCACTGTGATTTCGTACACCGCGCCGCGGAACCGGCGGGTCGCGCGAAAGCCATCCCACCACCTGGGGATGCATGGATCAATCGTCAGCCCATCGAACGTGGCGCGAAGGCCCAGGATGTATTGCGTGCCCGCTTGGTACGTCCACGATGCCGTGCCGGAAAGCCAGCTATTCCGCGCCAGCCCAAACTGGGGATGCTCGTCGCCCAAGATGTTTTGCGGGTAAACGTACGGCTCGCATTCGTATTCATCGATGCGATCGTTCTTGGCGGCCGGGTTGATTTGATCGTAGTACTCGAACGCGCGGTCGCCATTGCCCAAGAGCGTCTCGGCGATCATCACCCACGGATTGGTGTGCAAGAAGATGCCGCCGTTCTCTTTCGCGCCCGGCGGATAGGTCGTGATCCCCCCGCGCCGGGGGTCGAAACCGTCAAAGCCCGGCATACTGATCTTGATACCATTCTTGGTGTTGAGCCGCTCGCGGAGCGAGTTCAGCGCCTGACGCGCGCGTTCCGGCGTGGCAAAGCCGGAGATGACGGGCCACGATTGGCCGTTGATGTAAATCTGCCCAGAGTCGTTTGTGTGCGAGCCAAGCGGCGTGCCGTCGAAATCGAAGTAACGGACGTACCACTCGCCGTCCCAAGCGCAGTGATTGACGCGCTGCCGCATCTCGTCATAGTACGCGAGATATTTTTCCGCCGATGCCTCATCGCCCAGATGGCGCGACAGGTCAATCATTTCCAGCACCGCTTTGCCATAGAGGTTAGCCGTGAACAGAGATTCAGCGCCAACACGCAGATTGACCGTGTCGTTCCAGTCGGCAAAGCCCAAGAGCGGCAAACCATGCGCGCCCACATCGTTGCGCGTGAAATCGATCGCCCGCTGCAAGTGGTCCAACACCGTGCCCGACTCCAGCGGCTGCTCGCGCTTGTCCTTCTCGTAATACGGGATCACCTCGTCGAGGAAAGCCAGGTCGCCGGTCTCCTTGAGATAGGCACATACCGCCAGGATGATCCAGAGGTGATCGTCGCTGTAATAATGCGGCAGGTCTTCGCGTTCGACCGAATCGCCTTCACTCGCGATCATGGTGAGGGGGTTGAACTGATGATAAGCGGAGCCGTTACGCCTTTGCACGCAGAGCAATTGCCGGAGGAGGGCTTGGGCTTCTTCCGGCATGTGCGCCAGTACGCCCATCACGTCCTGCGCGCTGTCCCGGAAGCCGATGCCGCGCGCGCTGCCGTAGCCGAGTTGGTACAGCGAAAGATATCGCGACCAGTTTTTGGTCGTGTGGCATTGGCGCGAGTTGTGGATGTTCAGCATCCGGTTCATGTTCGCGTCCGGCGTCTCAACTTGCAGTGCGCCCAGATAATGCTGCCAAAAACGCGCCAGTTCGTCAAACGCATTCTCGACGCTTCGCGCCTCACGAAAGTGCGTGATGCGCGGCAATGCCTTGTCTATACTTTTCGCCTGACCGAGCTGTGTGATGAGCCGCTGCGTCTCGCCGGGTTGAAGCGCGCCGAGGTGATGCATCAACGCCGCGATATTGTCGCCGCGCAGTGCCTGCCTGTTGCCCAACTCGTCTTGCTGCAGACCGCGCGGGCTCGCCCACGTGCCGTACTCGTTCTCGCCCAGGAAATTCTTGCGATCCGAGTCGAAGGACGAAACGGGCTGATTCGACGTGAAATAGTTGACGCGGATGTCGCGCAGCATGAATGGATACTGGGCGAGAATGACCGTGCCGTCAGCGGCGCGCCGGGCGCGGCTCACCATCGTCTGCGGGATCCAATCGGCATTCGTCAGTTGCTTGAGCGCGTCGGGGTGGGTGTACTCGACCACCGGGATGGCATCCACCTGCATCGGAGTATCGGAGACGTTTGTGATTCTGATGTCACGAATGACGCAGCTCTCGCCCGTCGGAACGAAGATGACGGCGTCCGTACGGATGCCGTAGAACTCTGAGACGATGCGCAGGTAGCCCAACCCGACGTGGCACTCGTAAAGGGTGTACGGGTCCAGGGTCGGGACAAAGTACGGCGAAAAGACCTTGTAGCCATTCGGCTGCTTGATCCGCAGATACAGTGTCTCGCCCTTGAAATCGCAAGCCGGCATCTGTGAGATGTACTTGGTAATGCGGTTGAGGGCTGGGTCCTGCCGGCAGATCAGCGCGCCGCCGGTGTGATCGACGAATCCGCCGAACGCCAGCGTGCCGATGTAGTTGATCCACTTGACCGGCGTCTTGGGGTTTGTGATCACATACTCGCGCTTGGCGTCGTCGAAGTAGCCATAGTCCATCTCAACCTGCCCACAGATCGAACGTAAAGAGTGTGGCGTACATTCCCATCAGCAGGGTGCTGAGCAGCGTCCACCCTCGGTCGAAGGCCGCGCTCTGGCCCAGCCGACCTAGAGCGGATTGCTAA
>Ga0163210_1000504_pt1 | contig 16552 bp, 12 predicted proteins | sample Kivu_220m_FD_113536 | JGI IMG/M metagenome (GOLD analysis project Ga0163210, IMG submission 113536) | Freshwater microbial communities from Lake Kivu, Western Province, Rwanda to study Microbial Dark Matter (Phase II) - Kivu_220m | ecosystem: Environmental > Aquatic > Freshwater > Lake ...
GCCCAGCATCGTGACGGAGCCGATGACGTGGGAGCGGAGCGGCCCGGGGTTCGTGATCCACGTCCCCGAGGCGGTGCGGGCGCAGCCGCCATGCGCGCACGCGTGGGCGTGGCGGTTCACGGAGGGGTAGCGATGCCACACGCGCGGTTGCGGCGCGCCTTCCTGCTGTGCGCGGCGGGTCTGGTCGCCGCCGCTGGCGCGGCGCGAGGCTCGGTCGATCTCGTTAGCGACGGAGGCACCTTCTTCAGCGTCTATGTCGACGCGCAGGCGTCGCCGGCCACGCTGGCCGCCGCGGACACGCTCCGCCACTACTTCCGCGCGGTGTCCGGTGCGACGCTGCCCCTGACCCACGAGGTGGAACCCACCGGGCAGATGCTCGTGCTCGAGGTCGGCGCCAGCCGGGACCCGGCGCTCGACGTCGCCTCGCTGGGGCACGACGGCTTCCGGCTGAAGACGGTCGGCCGCACGCTCTATCTGACTGCGAACACCGACTACGGCATCCAGAACGCCGTCTATACATTTCTCGAGACCTACCTCGGCTGCCGCAAGTACAGCCCGTCCGCGACCGTCGTGCCACGTCGCGCCACCCTCACGCTGCCGGAGATCGACGACACGCAGGTGCCGCCGATCGAGTTCCGCATGCAGAACTTCCATGACCCGGCCTACGACGCCTGGCACAAGCTGAACACGAACGCCGACTTCGGCCTCTTCGTCCACACCTTCAAGGTCCTGGTGCCGCCGGAGAAGTACTTCGCGGAGCACCCGGAGTACTTCTCGCTGCTGAAAGGCCATCGCACCCACGACGGCCAGCTCTGCCTGACCAACCCGGACGTCTTCCGCATCGTCGTCGACGAGTTGCGCGCGCGCATGCGCGAGAGGCCCATAGCTACCTTCTGGTCCGTCTCACAGAACGACACCTACTGCCCCTGCGAGTGCGACGCCTGCCGGGCGATCGACGCGGCGGAGGGGTCGCCGTCGGGCTCGCTGCTGGCGTTCGTCAACCGCGTGGCGGACGAGTTCCCCGACATGCGCATCTCGACGCTGGCGTACCAGTACTCGCGCGCCGCGCCTAAGCACCTGCGGCCGCGGCCGAACGTGAACATCATGCTTTGCAGCATCGAGTGCAATCGCAGCCGGCCGATCGCGGCGGACCCCGGCAGCGCCGACTTCGTCCGCGACGTCGAGGACTGGGCCAGGATCTCGGACGACATTCTGCTCTGGGACTACGTGATCCAGTTCCGCAACCTGGTGAGCCCCTTCCCCAACCTGCGCGTGCTACAGCCGAACCTCCAGTTCTTCGTCCGGAACGGCATCACGTCCGTCTTCGAGCAGGGCCTGGGCGCGCTGCATGGGGAGTTCGCCGAGCTGCGCGGGTACCTGATCGCGAAGCTCCTCTGGGACCCCTACGCCGACGTCGACTCGCTGATGAACGACTTCCTCCAGGGCTTCTACGGCGGCGCCGCGCCGCACATCCGCCGCTACATCGACACGATGCACGACGCCCTCGAGGCTTCCGGCGAGCCGCTCGACATCTACGGCTACCCCTGGCCCTCGCAGGACGGCTACCTCTCTCCGGCGCGGATGGAGGCGTATCGCGGGTGCTTCGATCAGGCGGAAGCGGCGGTGGCGGACGATCCGGCGCTGCTCGCGCGCGTCTGGACCGCGCGTCTGCCGATCCAGTTCGCTGAGCTGGAGCAGGCGAAGGTTCTCGGCACGGCTGAGGGCGGCGCGTTCCTCACCGGCGCCGATGGCCGGCTGACGGTGCGCCCCGGCCTGGACGCGCTGCTCGAGACGTTTGTCGCGCGCTGCCGGCAGGCGGGCATCCCGCGGCTCTGGGAGCATGGCACTTCGCCGGACGCGTACTACGCCGCGACGCGCCGCTTCCTCGAATCCGGCGTTCTCGATCACCTCGCGCGCGGGCGTCCGGTCACGCTGGCGCGGCCGGCGAGCCCGAAGTACCACGACGGCGACGCGCGGGCGCTGACCGACGGGCTGAAGGGCTGGGGCGACTACCACACGCACTGGCTGGGCTTCGAGGGCGAGGACCTGGAGGCGACGGTCGATCTCGGGTTCGTGCAGACGGTCACGCAGGTCGACACCGACTTCCTGCAGGACATCAACTCGTGGGTCTTCATGCCGCGCGTCGTGAAGTGCTCCGTCTCCGAGGATGGCGCGGGCTTCCGCTCGATCGGCGAGGTCGCCAACACGGTTCCGGAGACCCGCTGGGGCCCGATCATCGCGCCCTTCAACTTTCGCTGCGCGCCGACGCGCGCGCGGTTCGTGAAGGTGGAGGCGACGAGCTTCAAGACGTGCCCCGCCTGGCACAAGGGCGCGGGCGGGCTGGCGTGGATCTTCATCGACGAGATCGCGGTGCGGTAGGCGGAGGCCGAGCATGAGTGTTCGCCGAGCGCTACGAGTCTGGCTGGCCCTGGCGCTGGTCTGCCTCGCCGGCCGCGCGGGCGCGACCCTTCCCTACCGGGACGCGCCCCTGCCGGTGGAGGCGCGCGTGGAGGATCTGCTCGCGCGCATGACGCCCACCGAGAAGTTCTGGCAGCTCTTCATGCTCGCGGGCGGTCTCGAGGACGGGCCGCAGAAGTACACCGAAGGCGCCTTCGGCTTCCAGATCGGCCGCGCGCGCGGCGGCGCGGCATCCGCCGTGTACGTCGACAGTCTCCAGCATCACTTCGTGGCGGAGACGCGGCTCGGCATCCCGATCATCGTCTTCGAGGAAGCGGTCCACGGCCTGGTCCAGGCGGACGCGACCGTCTTCCCGCAGGCGATCGGGCTCGCGGCGACGTTCGACACTTCTCTCATGCGCGAGGTCTCCGGCGCGATCGCGGACGAGTGCCGCGCGGCCGGCATCCGCATGGTCCTCTCGCCAGTCGTCAACATCGCCAGCGACGTCCGCTGGGGCCGCGTGGAGGAGACCTACGGCGAGGACCCCTGGCTGGCGTCCGAGATGGGCGTCGCGTTCGTGTCGGAGCTCGAGCGGCGCGGGGTCGTGACGACGCCCAAGCATCTCATCGCCAACGTCGGCGACGGCGGCCGCGACAGCTACCCGATCCACTGGAACGAGCGCCTGCTCCGCGAGATCTACGTACCGCCCTTCGCGGCCTGTGTGCAGCGCGGCGGGTCGCGCGCGGTGATGACCGCCTACAACTCGCTGGACGGCACGCCGTGCACCGCGAGCGACTGGCTCAACAACCGTCTACTGCGGCAGGATCTCGGGTTCACGGGGATCACGATCTCCGACGCATGCGCGGTCGGCGGCGCCCTGGTGCTCCACTTCACCGCGGCAGACTACGGTGAGGCGACCGAACGGGCGCTCAAGGGCGGCCTGGACGTCATCTTCCAGACCTCGTTCGATCACGCGGCGAAGTTCCTGCCGGCATTCCTCGACAAGCGCATCCCGCCGGAGGTGATCGACCGGGCGGTGGCGCGCGTGCTGCGCCTCAAGTTCGAGTTGGGGCTGTTCGAGCAGCCGTACGTCGCGGGCCGGGGCGCGCGCGCACACCGCGATCTGGCACGCCGCGCCGCACAGGAGTCGATCGTCCTCCTCAAGAACGAGAAGCGGACGCTGCCGCTCGACCCGCACCTGCGAACGATCGCCGTGCTCGGCCCCGATGCCGCGGAGGCGCGGCTGGGAGGGTACAGCGGCCCGGGCGAGCGCAAAACCAGCATCCTCGCGGAGATCCGCGCCCGCGTCGGCGCGGATCGCGTGCGCTACGCCCAAGGCTGTCCCCGGCTGGACGCAGAGTACCCGACCGTGCCCACGGGGTACCTGACGTGCACGCGCGGTGACACCCTGAGCGCGGGCCTGCTCGGCGAGTACTTCGACAACGTCACGCTCAGCGGCGAGCCCGTCTTCACCCGCGTCGATCCGCAGCTTCAGTTTCAGTGGACGCTCTTCTCCCCCGATCCCCGGCGCCTGGTCTACGACTTCTACTCGGTGCGCTGGACCGGGAAGCTGCGCGGCCCCGCCGACGGGACGTTCCGCATCGGCATCGACGGCAACGACGGCTATCGGCTCTACATCGACAACGCGCTGGTGATCGACAACTGGCGGAAGGCGACGTGCCGGACGGTCCTCGCCTACTACGCCTTCGAGCGCGACCGCGAATACGACCTGCGGGTCGAGTACTTCGAGCCGACGGGGAACGCACGGGTGCGCCTCGTCTGGAGCGCGGGCATGCCCGCCAGCACGGACCAGGCGCTGCACGAGGCGACGAGCCTCGCCGAGAACAGCGACGCGGCGATCGTGGTCGTCGGGCTCGAGGAAGGCGAGTTCCGCGACCGCGCGTCGCTCGCCTTGCCCGGCCGGCAGGCCGAGCTGATCCACCGTGTCGCCGCGCTGGGCAGGCCGACCGTCGTCGTCCTGGTCGGCGGCAGCGCGATCACGATGAGCCGCTGGCTCGAGGAGGTGCCGGCGGTCCTCGACGTCTGGTACCCGGGCGAAGCCGGCGGCGATGCCGTGGCGGACGTGCTCTTCGGCGACGTCAACCCGGCGGGCCGCCTGCCGATCACCTTCCCCGTCGCGGAGGGGCAGCTCCCGCTCGTCTACAACCACAAGCCGACCGGCCGCGGCGATGACTACGTCGATCTCACGGGCCAGCCGCTCTTCCCCTTCGGCTACGGGCTGAGCTACACGTCGTTCGAGTACAGCGATCTCGTGATCGCGCCGCCGACGATGCGCGTCACCGACTCGACGACCGTGCGCTGCACGGTGCGGAACACGGGGACGCGGGCCGGCGACGAGGTCGTCCAGCTTTATCTGCACGACGAGCTGGCGTCCGTCGCGCGACCGATCACGGAGCTGAAGGGCTTCAAGCGCGTGCACCTCGCACCCGGCGAGGCGCGCGAGGTCGCGTTCGCGATCACCCCGTCGATGCTGGCGCTGCTCGATCGGGATCTGGCGCCGGTCGTGGAGCCGGGCGACGTGCGCGTCATGATCGGCGCGTCGTCGAAGGACATCCGGCTGCGAGGGTATCTGACGCTGGTTCCGTGACGCCGGATTCACGGAAAGCACTGATCCACTCTCCAGCCGATTGCAGCGTCGCAGGATCCGGACTAGACTTCAGACGAAGCGCGATTCTGCGCAGGTCCACGTCAAGCGCGAGGCACACCGCATGGTGGCGAAGACGGATCCGCAGTGTTTCCGGACGATCTTCTTGCTCCTCACGCTGGTCGGGATCCTCGGTTTGGGCGGCTGCACAAAGGAGGCGCCCGACGTCACGCCCCCGTCGCGGGTGATCGACCTCCAGTCGGCGGCGGCAACGGACTCTTCGATCACCTTGATGTGGAGCGCTCCCGGCGACGACGGTGACCGCGGCACGGCCGCCCGCTACGACATCCGCTACGCGACGGTGCCGGACACCGGTGGAGCGTGGTGGGATTCGGCTACGGTTGCGGCACCGCCCCTCCCACCGCCGGGGCCCCCAGGCGCCGCGCAGTTGTACGTGCTGAGCAGCCTCACCTCCGGAACCGCCTACTTCGCCGCGCTCAAGGCCGCAGACTCGGACCAGAATTGGTCCGCGCAATCGAACGTGGCCAGTGACACGACGCAGGCTGCCCCGGCGGCCGTGATGCGGTTGTCCATCCAGGAGCTCAATTTCGGCGGCAGTCTGCTCGAGCGGGGATTCACGGTCTCGAACGCCGGCGGTGGACGCCTCACCTGGACCGCGCGAACGCGGGAGTCCTGGCTCGCGGCCCTCCCCGACAGCGGGAGCTGCACGACGGAATCGGACTCGATCACCGTGAGCGTGTCCCGCCAAGGCCTGGGCTCGGGGGAATACGTGGGGGCCATCCGGCTGAAGCCGAATGTGGGCGTCGCGGAATCGCTGACAGTCAGGATGCAGGTCACTGGCGAGCCCGTGCTTCACCTTTCGACCCACGCACTCGACTTCGGCGACACCCTGACATCGCTCATCTTCACGATCCGCAATGCCGGCAGCGGCACGCTGGCATGGATGGCGAGCGATCAGGAACTGTGGATCACGAAACAACCGTTAGATGGCCAGTGCACCTCGGAGACGGACACGGTCACGGTCCGGGTGAATCGATACCACCTCGCCACGGGAAGCCACGCGGGGACTGTCTGGGTGACGCCCAACGCGGGGCCCGCGCAGTCGGTGGCGGTGACCCTGCGGGTGCCCCCCGTTCCCGTCCTTTCGCTGTCGACGCGCGCGCTGGAATTCGGCGAGGTGCTCGTCACGCAGACGTTCGTGATCCGCAACACCGGGGACGGGGTCCTGAGCTGGGCGGCCACAGGCGTGGAGCCGTGGCTAGCGGCCAGCCCCGACACCGGCTCGACCGCGACAGAGGCGGACACCATCGAGGTCACGGTGGACCGGTCCGGCCTGCCGGCTGGTCGCCACGCCGGCGTCGTGCGCGTGACGCCCCGCGGGAGCGCTGCCGACTCGGTCGCTGGGAGTCTGACGGTCGTCCCGCAACCGATCCCACGCGAGATGGTGCGCGTTCCCCGTGGCAGCTTCGTGATGGGCGACGGAGTCGTGTCGAACGAGCACGAAGTCACGATCACGCGGGACTTCTACCTGGGCCAGCACGAGGTGACGAACCAGGAGTACCTCGAAGCGCTGCAGTGGGCCTACGACCACGGATACGTGACGGCCAGCACCTCCTCGGTGCGGGACAACCTCGATGGCAGCGCCGAGGTGCTCCTGGATCTCACGGCCGACAACGTGCTCGAGATCGGGTTCGACGGCGCCGGGAGATTCTTCCTGCGCGAGTCGGACGACGGCCTGGGTCGGCACAACTATCCGGACGGGTACTCGGTCGCGGGCCGCCCGATCAACTGGGTCACCTGGTTCGGGGCGGCGCGCTACTGCGACTGGCTGAGCCTGCAGGCAGGCCTGCCGCGGGCGTACGCGCACGTGGGCGATTGGTCGTGCAACGGCGGGGATCCCTACCGCGCCCTGGGGTATCGCCTGCCGACCGAGGCCGAGTGGGAGTACGCCGCCCGCTACCCGGACGAGCGCATCTACCCCTGGGGCAACGAGCAGCCGACCTGCGCACGAGCCAACTCGGCGCCCCTCTGCTTCCCTCTGTGGACCCTGACCGTGGGCAGCCTCCCCGCGGCTCCCCCGCTCCTGGGGCTCTCGGACATGGCGGGCTGGGCTGGTCGCTCTCGCTCTGCTGGTTCGCGTAGGCGAGCACCGCCGGCTGCGTCTGGATGCCCGAGAGCATGCCAAGCACCGCGGTCATCGGCAGCCGCAGGAAGCGGTGCCCGACGGTCAGGATGACCAGGGTCATGATCGTGGTGATCGCCGCGCCCGCTACCACGATCGTCCAGCCGCCCGCGCGCACCGTGTCGACGAAGCCGATCCCCGCCCGGGTGCCGATGCCAGCCAGGAAGAAGACCAGGCCCACCTGGCGCAGGACCAGATTCGCGTTGTAGGGCAGGTCCCAGATGATCGGTCCGGTGCGCGTGAGCCGCCCGAGCACGAGACCCACGACGAGCGGTCCCCCGGCGAAGCCAAGCTTGAAGCTGAGGCCGCCGCCCAGCGGGATCGGGACCATCCCCACGAACACGCCCAGCACGATGCCCAGGGAGAGCGACAGGAAGTCCGTCTCGGCAATGCCGCGCACGGAGTCGCCGAAGAAACGCGTTACCGCGTCCATGTTCTCCCGATAGCTCACGACGCGGATTCGGTCGCCCATCTCCAGGATTGTCCGGGGCGAGGGGACGATCTCCACCTCGCCCCGCCGCAGCCGGGTGATCGTGGCCTGGAGCCGCCGCCCCAGTTGCAGCTCGCGGATCGGCTTGCCCACGATCTTCTTGTTGGACACGAAGACCCGTCCGTAGGTGATACCGTCGACGCCCTCGGCCAGGTGCTCTGGCACCTGCTCACCGAAGAGCAGCCGCGCGCGCTCCATGGCGGACGGCGTTCCGACGGCCACCAGGATGTCGCCCGCCTCGAGCCGCGTCCCCCCCTCGACGACGGAACTGTGATCGCCTCGCCGAATGCGGCTGAGCACGAACCCGGGCTCCCCCGGCGATCCGAGCACCTGCCCCACGGTCTTGCCCATGACTGCCGGATTGCTGACGCGGAAGGTGACGCTGGTGATCGGGGTGTCCGGTTCGGTCACGGCATCGCGCGGCGCGTCGCCGGGCGAGGCCCGGCGCAGTTTCTGATAGAGATGGATCCAGAGAATGACGCCGAAGACACCAAAGGGATAGGCGAGACCGTAACTGACCACCGGGCTGTTCACGAGCAGATCGCGCGCGGCCGGGGCCATCCCGTGGGAGAGGTTCTTGGTCGCCTCCACCGCGGCGGCCAGGGCCGGGGTGTTGGTCAACGATCCGCAGAAGAGGCCCGCAGCGGCCTGGGCGGAGATCCGCAGCAGCAAGGCCGCCGCCCCGGCCAGCACCCCCGCCAGGCAGAGGAACAGGAAGGTGATCACGCTGTAGCCCATGCCCCGGCGCTGGAAGGAGCCGAAGAAGGACGGTCCCGACTGCAGCCCAATCGAGTAGACGAAGAGCACCAGCCCGATGACGTAGATCGTCTCGGGCAGCGCGCAGCGCGGGTCGAGGGCGCCGAAGGCGATCCCCGCGAAGAGCACCGCGGCTACCCCCAGCCGGAAACCGAAGAGGCCAAGGCTGCCGATCAGGTAGCCAATCCCGATCACGCTGAAGAGCAGGACCAGCGGGTTCTGTGCCAGGACATCGATCATGCTCGGGATCCTGGACCAGCGCCGTCCCGACCGCAATCGGCGCGTAGCCGGGGGCGCCGCCCGGGGCGCCGGCGATCTACCCCAGCAGCCGTCCGATGAACCCGGTGTCGTACTCGCCGGCCGCGAATTCGCGGCTGCGCATGATCTTCAGGTGCACCGGGATTGTCGTCTTCACGCCCTCGACACGGAAGCCCTCGAGCGCGCGGATCATGCCCTTCCGCGCGGCGTCTCGCGTCGGGCCCCAGACGATCAGCTTGGCGATGAGCGAGTCGTAGTAGACGGGGATGCGGTAGCCCGCCCGCACGTGCGTGTCGACGCGGACCTTCACGCCGTCCACTTCGCGCGGCGGCTCGAACGCGGTCACCAGCCCCGGCGACGGCTTGAAGTCCTCGAACGGATCCTCGGCGTTGATGCGGCACTCGATCGCGTGTCCGTTCATGACGACCTGATCCTGCGTGAACGAGAGCATCTCGTTCGCCGCGACCCGCAGCTGCTCCGCCACCAGGTCCCGCCCGGTCACCATCTCGGTCACCGGGTGCTCGACCTGCAGCCGCGTGTTCATCTCCATGAAGTACATCGGCCCCGACGGGTCGCGGAAGAACTCGACCGTGCCCGCGTTGCGGTAGCCGACGACCGGCAACGCGTGCCGGATGCGCTCGCCCAGCTCGCGCCGTAGCTCGGGGCTCATCACCGGGGAAGGAGACTCCTCGACCAGCTTCTGGTGCCGCCGCTGCGCCGAGCACTCACGCTCGCCGAGGTGCACGGCGTTTCCGAAGGCGTCCGCCATCACCTGGAACTCGATGTGCCGGCCGTCGACGATGTACTTCTCCAGGTAGAGCCCGGCGTTCTTGAACGCCTTCTCCGACTCGAGCGCCGCTTCCTGGTACTTCGCCTGGAACTCCTCCGCCCGATCGACGCGGCGCATCCCCTTGCCGCCGCCGCCCGCGGTCGCCTTGAGCAGCACCGGGAAGCCGATCTGCCGCGCCAGCTCGACTCCCGCCGCGACGCCGGAGAGCGTGCCCTGGGACCCCGGGATCACCGGCAGCCCCGACGCGCGCATCGTCTCGCGCGCGGTCGCCTTGTCTCCCATCGCGCGGATCGCGCCCGCCGGCGGGCCGATGAAGCTCATCTTCGCCTGCTCGCACAGCTCGGCGAAGAGTGCGTTCTCGGCCAGGAAGCCGTAGCCCGGGTGCACCGCGCCGCAGTCGTGCTGCTCCGCCGCCTGCAGCAGCGCCTCCATGTTGAGGTAGCTCTCGGCGCTCTTCGGCGGGCCGATGCAGACACGGAAGTCCGCCTGCTCCAGGTGGGGCGAGTCGGCGTCGGCCTCGGAGTAGACCGCGACCGACTCGACGCCCAGCTCGCGGCAACCGCGGATCACCCGCAGCGCGATCTCACCTCGATTGGCGATCAGGATGCGCTTGAACATCACCTCACCCAGCGCGGCGGGCGCTTCTCGAGGAAGGCGTTCATGCCTTCCTGGCCTTCATCGCTCATGCGCAGGCGCGCGATCAGCTCCGCCGTGTACTTGCCGTTCTCCTCGAGCGTCCCCTCACGCACCCGGCGGATGAGCGCCTTCGAGACGGAAAGCGCCTGCGGCCCGCCGCTGACGAGCATCCCGATCTTCTCGGCGATCGCCGCGTCCAGCTCCGCCGCCGGCACCACTGCGTTCACCAGCCCCAGCTCGACCGCGCGGGCAGCGGAGAAGCGCTCACCGGTCAGGAAGTACTCGCGGAGATTCCGCTCGCCCATCCGCCGCAACAGGTAGGGCGAGATCACCGCGGGGGTCAGACCCAGCTTCGTCTCGCTGAAGGCGAAGACCGCATCCTGCGAGGCGATCGCGATGTCACAGGCCGCCACGACGCCGGTGCCGCCGCCGATCGCCGCACCGTGGATGCGGCCGATCACCGGCTGGGGGCTCTCGTCGATCGCCCGCAGCGCTTCGACCAGGGCGAGCGAGTCCTGGTAGTTCTGCTCGTAGGAGTACTTCAGCACCCGGCGCATCCAGTGGAGGTCCGCGCCGGCGCAGAAAGCGGGACCTGCCGCGGCCAGCACGATCACGCGGATCTCGCGCTCCCCGCGCAGCGTCTGGAACGCCTCGCGCAGGTCGGCGAGCATCTCGTCGTTGAACGCGTTGCGGATCGCGGGACGGTCGAGCACGACGCGCGCCACCGCGCGGTCGCGCTCCACCCGGAGCGTGCCGTGCGCCATGCGGGCCTTTCCCTGCACCCGCCCCGGGGCCGGGCGCGCCCTTCGGCCTACTGCCTGATCGGCACCGCCTTGTGCCCGTACTGGATCACGCCCGACTCACCCTCGGAGAAGATGCGCCGGAACTCGAGCCGGACCGGCAGGCCGATCTTCAGCTCCTCGAACTTCACATCCGCGATCTGCACCGTCAAGCGCGGTCCGTCGTCCATCTCCACGATGCCGACCGCAAAGGGTTGCAGGGCGGAGAAGGCGCTGGCCGGCGTGCGGATCACGGTGTGGCTCACCACCTTGCCGGTGCGCTTCATGGCGAAGGTCTCGAAGGTCCGGTTGTGGCACTCGGGGCAGACCAGGCGCGGCGGATAGAACGCCTTGCCGCACTTGGTGCAGCGCGCCGCCTCGAGGCGATAGGTCTGCGGATACGCTCGCCAGGATCTTGCGGGTGGCATCTACATCACCTCCAGGATATGGACCAGCGCGGTACCGCCGCTGCCGCCCATGTTCTGCGCCAGGCCGACACGGGCCTTCTTGAGCTGCCGCTCGCCCGCCTCGCCGCGGAGCTGCTCGGTCAGCTCGACGATCTGCGCGATGCCGGTCGCGCCCACCGGATGACCCTTCGACTTCAGGCCCCCGCTGGTGTTGATCGGGATCCGTCCGCCGCGCGCGGTCTCGCCCGCCTCGGCCCCCGGACCGCCCTTCCCCGCGGGGAAGAAGCCGAGCGCCTCGCTGACGATCACTTCCGCGATCGTGAAGCAGTCGTGCACCTCGGCGAAGTCGATCTGCTCCGGCTTCTTGCCCGCCATCTTGTAGGCGCGCGCCGCCGCCTCGCCGACCCCCTTGAGCGCGGCCAGGTCGGCGCGGTCGTGCAGCGCGATCGTGTCGGTGGCGTGCCCGCTGCCGATCACCTTCACGCCCGGCTTCTTGAACTTCTTCACGTGATCCGCCGGGCAGAGGATGACCGCCGCCGCGCCGTCCGTGATCGGGGAGCAGTCGAGGATGTTCAGCGGATCGGCGACCTTGACCGAGTTGATCACATCGTCGATGGAGATCTTCAGGTGAAACTGGGCGCGCGGATTGAGCAGCCCGTTATCGTGGTTCTTGACCGCGACCGACGCGAGCTGCCGCCGCGTGGTGCCGTACTTCGCCATGTGCGCCACCGCCATCATGGCGTAGAGGCCGGGGAAGGTGACGCCGCTCATCCCCTCCCACTTCATGTCGGCGGCGGTGGCGAGCGCGTGCGTCGCCTGCCCGCCGCTCACGTCGGTCATCTTCTCGACGCCGCCGGCGAGCACGACGTCGCTGATCCCGCTGGAAACGGCGAGCCAGGCGAGCCGGAAGGCCAGTCCGCCCGACGCGCAAGCCGACTCGACCCGCGTCGCCGGAATGTGCTTCTGGCCGAGGTAGTCGGCCATCAGAGACTCCAGGTGCTCCTGCGACGCGAAGATGCCCGGGCTCATGCTGCCCACGTACATCGCGTCCAACCGGTCGACGCCCGCGTCGTCCATCGCCAGCAACGCGGATTCGACGAAGATATCGCGCGTCGACTTCTCCCACAGCTCGCCCCACTTCTGCATGCCGACGCCAATGACGGCCACATCTCTCATCGTCGGGCCCTCCTACTCACCGGCCATGCGGATCTTGCGCCGCAGCTTGGCGTACTCGCCGTACTCGACGTACATCACGTTCTCGTCGAGCTGCCAGCGGGTCCGCGGAGCGCGGTCCCGCACCTCGCGCACCCGGTCGCGCACCGTGTAGATGAAAGCATCGCTGCCCGCGCCCGAGCCGTACGAGCACATCAGGATCCGATCGCCCGGGTTGGCGACGTCCAGGATCGCGGTGAGGCCGATCGGGGAGGCCCCGGAGTAGGTATTGCCGAGCCAGGGCACGACGCGCCCGATGTCGATCTGCTCGAACGTGAAGCCGAGCATCTTCGCGGCGCGCTTGGGGAACTTGCCGTTCGGCTGATGGAAGACGGCGTACTTGAAGTCCGTCGGCTTCATCCCCGACTTCTCGAGGATCCCCTTCACCGCGCCGGTGACGGTGCGGAAGTAGGCCGGCTCGCCGGTGAAGCGGCCGCCGTGCGAGGGATAGAACTGGTGCTCGCGCCGCCAGAAGTCGGGCGTGTCGGTCATGAAGGAGAAGGTCTCATCGACGGTCGCGATGATCTTCCTTTCATCGGCGCCCATGATGAACGCCGCCGCGCCGGCCGCCGCCGAGTACTCGAGCGCGTCGCCGGGCGCGCCCTGGGAGGTGTCGGCGCCGATCCCCATGCCGTACTTGATCAGCCCCGCCTTGACCAGGCCGTAGGCGACGAACATGCCCTCCGAGCCCGCCTTGCAGGCGAACTCGAAGTCGGCGCAGTGGCAGTCGGGCACGGCGCCGATCGCCTCGGCGACCGTCGCGCCCGAGGGCTTGACGGCGTACGGATGGGACTCGCTCCCGACGTAGATCGCGCCGATCTCCTTCGGGTCGATCTCCGCACGGGCCAGCGCGTTCCGCGCCGCCTCGACCGAGAGGGTGATCGTGTCCTCGTCCAGCGCGGGCACGGACTTCTGGAGCAACTCCAGACCCTTCTTGTAGCTCGGCGCATCCGCTCCCCAGACCTTGGCGATCTCCTCGACCTTGATTCGCCGCCGGGGGAGGTGGGCGCCGTAGCCGACGATCCCAACCGCCATGCCTTGTCCTCCTCTCCTCACCAACGCGTGTCCCGGATCGCATGCCGGAAGATGGGCACAACTGCATCAGCGATGCAGACCAGAGAGACTAGTCGTCGCAAGGGCCGGCGTCAATCTGAACCGCATGCACTGCATCCGGTCTGCCGCATCGCCCCGCGACGGCCGGTACCGGTCGCCGCACTCCGCTTGACGACCGGCTGAAGCTGCGCCTATCGTGATCGGTCCGGTCCGAGAGGGCTACGCCAGTTCGTCGCACGGGGGGAGATAGCCGATGCACACCAACTTCGACCTCACCGAGGAACAGCAGGCGATCCGCGACACCGTCCGGCGTTTCGCGCGCGAGAAGATCGCGCCGATCGCCGCTCAGCTCGACGAGAGCCAGGAGTTCCCCCAGGCGACGATCAAGGAACTGGGCGAGATGGGCATCCTCGGGATCGGCTTCCCCGAGGAGGACGGCGGCATGGGCGGCGACACGCTCAGCTACATCATCGCCGTCGAGGAGCTCTCCCGCGTCGACGGCTCGCACGGGATCACCGTCGCGGCACACTGCTCGCTGGGCGTCTGGCCCATCCATGCGTTCGGCACCCCGGCGCAGAAGGCAAAGTACATGCCGAAGATCTGCTCCGGCGAGTACCTGTCGTCCTTCGGGCTGACCGAGCCGGAAGCCGGCTCCGACGCGGGCGGCACGCGCACCACCGCGGTGCTGGACGGCGACCACTGGGTCCTGAACGGCGCCAAGCAGTTCATCACCAACGCGACCTACGCCGGCGTGCTGGTCGTGACCGCCAAGACGGACAAGTCGATGGTCGGCTCGAAGGGGATCTCCGCGTTCCTGGTCGAGACCGACGCCCCCGGCTTCAAGCTGGGCAAGAAGGAGAACAAGCTCGGCCTGCGCGCCTCCGACACGCGCGAGCTGATCTTCGAGGATTGCCGCATCCCGCGGGACGCGCTGCTGGGCGAGCTGAATCACGGGTTCCCGGTCTTCATGAAGACGCTCGACGGCGGGCGCATCTCGATCGCGGCGCTCTCGCTCGGCATCGCGCAGTCGGCGCTGGACGCGGCGGTGCCCTACGCCATGGAGCGGAAGCAGTTCGGAAGACCGATCGTCGAGTTCGAGATGATCCAGAGCTACCTCGCCGAGATGCAGACCGAGGTCACGGCGGCGCGGCACCTCACCTATCACGCGGCGCGCCTGAAGGACGCGAAGCGCCGGCACACGATCGAATCGGCGATGGCGAAGTACTACGCCTCGCGCACGGCGATGAAGGCGACCACCTTGGCGGTTCAGATCCTAGGCGGCTACGGCTACACCAAGGACTACCCGGTCGAGCGCTACTTCCGCGACGCCAAGCTGTGCGAGATCGGCGAGGGCACGAGCGAGATCCAGAAGATCGTGATCGCCCGGGAGCTGGTGAAGACGTTCGAGAAGACCTGAGGCGCGTCCCTGCCAGCTTGGGACCGGCGCCCGCTCACCGCATCCGACGGCGCGCGCCTACTCGAACAGCGCCTTGATGGAGCCCCAGGACCGAGCCTCGACGGACGCGGGGTGGGCAAACCACGCACCGCATCCCATCGACCGCGTCGGACCCCAGACGATGGAGGGGTCGTTCCATCCCGTCGGATAGCCGACGCCCGGAGCGATCCAAGTCCAAGGATGCCCGCCGGAGCCACTCAGGTCAGCCCCGCAGTAGTACGCCGCGTGACCGCCCGGCCAGTTGCCCCAGTAGCCGACCGTGAAGTCACCGTGGACCCCCATGTTGATCCAGACGTCGTTCTCCCCGCACATCGGCCACACGGGGACATTGCCCAGGACGACACCGGCGACCATTCCCAGGACTGAGGTCGGAGGAGAGTCGACGCCGCCGTCCCAGATGTACACATCGCAAGTCTGACCGGAGAAGTACCCGGGCTCGGTCGAGACCCAGAGGGCCACGCAGGCAACGGTCCATTGGAAGCCCTCTATGCCCTCGCCGAAAGCACCGTAGTAGGGCGGCTGGATGCCGGCGTACTGCCAGGCATAGCCGTTCTCGAAGGTCCCGTCGTGGTTCGCAACCAGCCAGCCCCCGCCGGGGCAGGATTCCGCGTCGGAGTCGATCACTGCGCCCTTGTCGCTGTAACCAAGAGAGACCGCGTTCGACGCTCCCGCGGCCGATGCAGTCCAGCAGAGCGCGACGCTCAGGAGCACGCACCTCACCATGGGGCCCCCCTTCGCTCCGCGTCACCAGCCAGCGCGAGATACCTACAGCGATCTTACCACCGGGAGCAAGGTCCTGCCAGCCGCGGTCAAGAGCCTGTGGTCAAGAGCCGGGCACGCCCCGCCTATTCCGCGCGCCAGGCAAGGTAGCGTTCTTTGGGCGGATTGAAGTACCCGAACCGCAGGCGCGGAAAGCGCCGAAGCAGCGCGTGCTGGAACGTGTCCAGTCCCATCCCGGGGCCAAATGCGCCCTCGGGCATCGCCTGCACATACAGCTCCGGATCGATGTTCAGGTTGCGCAGTTGAATCATCTCGACGCCGAGCGCCTCGATGCCGGCCCCCAGCGCGTCGACCTCCTCCAGCCGGTCGGTCACGCCCGGGAAATAGAGCAGGTTGAGGCTCACGAACCGCCGCCGCCGCGCCATGACCCGGATCGACGCGAAGACGTCCTCCAGCGTGTACCCCTGGGGCCGGTAGTAGGCGTCGTACAGGTCCCGCCGGACGCTGTTCAGGCTCACGCGCAGGCTGTCGAGGCCCGCCTCGGCCAGCTCCTCCACCACCGCCGGCAGGCTGGCGTTGCTGTTCAGGTTGATCGTTCCGTCCGCCGTCGCCGTGCGGATGCGACGGACGGTGTCGGTGATCACGGCGCGCATCAGCAGCGGCTCGCCCTCGCAGCCCTGCCCGAAGCTGACCACCGCCTGCGGCACGCGCCGGATGTGCGCGACCGCCACGGCCGCGACGTCCGCCGGTCGCGGCGCCTGCCCCAGCCGCTCGTGCGCCGCCTTGAAGC
>Ga0163210_1000505_pt1 | contig 16529 bp, 18 predicted proteins | sample Kivu_220m_FD_113536 | JGI IMG/M metagenome (GOLD analysis project Ga0163210, IMG submission 113536) | Freshwater microbial communities from Lake Kivu, Western Province, Rwanda to study Microbial Dark Matter (Phase II) - Kivu_220m | ecosystem: Environmental > Aquatic > Freshwater > Lake ...
CCGCGGTGGCACAAACGACATCAGCCGATGGGCTGACGCACAAAGCGCTTTTACAGCTCGCCGATGGGCAGACCATCGAGACAGTATTGATGCTCTACCCGGATGCCCCCGGCAGCCCGGAGTTGGAAGAGCCGCATGGTGGTTCGACTACGCTCACCACAAGCTTCAAGCGCCGCACCGTCTGCATTTCCACGCAAGTCGGCTGTCCGATTGGCTGCCCGTTCTGCGCGACCGGGCAAGCGGGCTATATCCGCAATCTGACACCAGGTGAAATCGTCGCGCAGGTGCTGCACTTTGCGCGCGAGGACAAACTCGCACCACTCACCAACGTCGTCATCATGGGCATGGGCGAGCCGTTCATCAAGTTCGACGTGACGTGGCAGGCGATTGAAACGCTGACCGACCCGGCGCGATTCGGCATGGGCGCGCGGCGCATCACCGTTTCCACGTCGGGCGAGATTCCGGGGATTGAGCGACTGGCGCGCGAGCGGCTCCAAATCAATCTGGCGATCTCGCTCCACGCGCCGGACGATGAGTTGCGCGACGTGCTGGTACCGCTCAATCGCAAGTATCCGTTGAAGGATTTGATGCGCGCGGTGCGCGCGTATGCGGACAAGACGCGGCGGCGCGTCACGCTTGAATACGCACTGATGGACGGCGTGAACGACAAGCCGGAACAGGCGCGCGCGACGGCACAGATGCTGCGCGGCTTGCTATGTCACGTCAACCTGATTCCGCTGAATCCGACTGCCGCATCGCCTTACAAACGCTCGCCGCACGAGCGGGTCAAGGCGTTTGAGCAAGTCCTGCGCGACGCGGGTGTTCCGACGACCCTGCGCGTGGAGAAGGGGATGGAAATCGCGGCGGGGTGCGGGCAGTTGAGGCAGGCGAGTGGACGACGGATAGCAGGACGTGTTGATACAGAGGCCAGGTGAGGTCTATAGATTTGTATACTTGCGTCTGAATGTAGATGCAAGACTGTAGGAAGGGAGTCCTTGGTGACATTCTGTCTGACACCGCGAGCACTCGATAATTCGCAGTATGACTTGCCAGCAAGGAGCGGAAGACCGAGATGGTCAGACAGTTCAAGGTTATCGTTGAGAAACATCCTGATGGATATGTCGCTTACTCACTTGGATTGAAGGGTATAGTGGTAGACGAAGGGGATACCTACGAAGAAGCCCTCGCCGATGTGAAGTCAGCAATCAGATCTCACATTGAAACCTTCGGGCATGAAGTTGTAGAAGATGAGCTACCTGTTTTGGAAGTGTTCATTGCCGAAGCAGGCGTGACAGCCTAAATGAAATTCACACAGTACTTTCTCGCAACAAGAAAACGCTCGGACCGGGAGTTCATTCGCGATGAATGGATTCAGTTCGTGATAGACCATCCTGTGAGAGAATATGTTCAAGCAGATGGGAGAATAAAGCGTTGGGCACGAATTGCTGAAATGGGCAATCGCGTTTTGCGAGTGGTTCTATTAGAAGACCGAGAAACTGTTCACAACGCATTCTTTGATCGGTCATTTGTGGAGTAAACCTATGAAGGTTCAGTATTTCTCAGATACAGATACGGTTTACGTACTTCTGAACAACAATCCCATTGCTGAAACTAGAGACTGGGATGAAAACACGCTCCTGGATGTTGATGCAACTGGAAATCTGATTGCAATAACAATCGAACATGCGAAAGAGCGCACCGATATTGCGAATTTCGTGTTTCAACAAGTAACAGCGCCATCACCAGCCTAGATTCGTCAAAATGATCAAAATCGCACCTTCAATCCTCTCTGCCGATTTCGCGCGGCTCGGCGAGCAGGTCAAAGAAGCCGATGCCGCCGGCGGAGATTACATCCACGTCGACGTCATGGACGGGCACCTGGTCCCGAATCTGACGATTGGCCCCCTCGTCGTCGCGGCGATTCGCCCCGTGACCCGTTTGCCATTCGACGTGCACTTGATGATCAAAGCGCCGGAGAGGTACATTCCGGATTTCGCGGCGGCGGGCGCGGACATCATCACGGTTCACCAAGAGGCATGCCTGCACCTGCACCGCGTCATCGAACAGATCAAAGGGCTGGGCAAGCGCGCCGGCGTAGCGCTCAATCCGGCAACACCGGTCGGCACGCTGGAAGAGATCTTGCCGTTCATCGATTTGGTGCTGGTGCTGACGGTGAATCCGGGGTTTGGTAACCAATCGTTCATCGAAACGATGCCGCAAAAGATTGCCGCGATGCGCAAGATGATCGATGCCCGCGGATTGAGCATCGAATTGGAGGTGGATGGGGGGATCAACCCGGACACCGCCCCGCGCGCGGTGAAAGCCGGCGCACGGGTACTCGTGGCCGGATCGGCGATTTTCAACAAGCGTACGAGCGTAGCGCAGGCGGTGAAGGGCTTAAGGGACAGCGTAAAATGAAAACCAGCGCCTCATGGTCGAGACGCTGGTTCAATCATCGAAAACATCGAACATTAGTTTAGCTCTTCTTGTTCAATGTCCGGAGGCAATTGGCGCAAACGTTCAATTTCTGCTTTCGACCCTGATAAACGAGCGTCCGCTTGTTGATGTTCGGCATAAAGCGTCGGTTGGTCGTATTGTTCGCGTGGCTGACGCTGTGTCCGTAGAGGGGACCCTTGCCGCAAATATCGCATCGCTGTGCCATTTCAAACCACTCCCTTTCATGAATTCTGCCGATCAGAGCGGGCAAGATAATACCACAATCGTCCGATTTACGCAAATAGGGATGGACTGCTGCTCACAGCACTCCATCAAGGGCAAATCGAATGGCTGAAGAAACATTCTTGGGACACATTGAAATCGCGCCGACGGCCATCGCCAGTTTGGCTGGACAAGCCGTGCTGGAATGTTACGGTGTGGTCGGGATGGCAAACAAAAATGTGCGTGATGGCATCGCCGAGGTATTGACGCGGGGCAACTATCGTCGCGGCATCGACGTCAAGGTGATCGATCACGAAATCGCGATCGACCTCTACGTCGTCATCCAGTATGGCACGCGCATCTCCGAGGTCACCCACGGCATCATGAGCCGCGTCAAATTCACGGTCGAAAAAGCAGTCGGCATCCCGGTGAGACAGGTCAACGTCCACGTCCAGGGGCTGCATGTCGACGACAAAGTTTAGATTGGATCTATCTTCGCCTCCGGGGGAGCTCTTTGTCTGAAGTGAATCCAGAAACCCAAACCACTGAGCCGCTTCCTCCGCTCAAATCGCTGGGCGGGCAGGAACTCAAGCAGCTCTTCGCTGCAAGCACGGCGTGGCTTGAGCGGCACAGCGCGTACATTAACAGTCTGAACGTCTTTCCGGTGCCGGACGGCGACTCGGGCACGAACATGCTGCTGACGATGCAAGCCGCGCTGAAAGAAGTCAACTCCTCGCCTGAGCATTCCGCGTCCGCGATTTGCGCCGCGCTGTCGCACGGCGCACTGCTGGGTGCGCGCGGCAACTCCGGCGTGATCCTCTCGCAGATTGTCCGCGGATTCGCACGCGCGATCGACAAGAAGGAAACGATTACGGCGAACGATTTCGCGGTGGCGATGGTCGAGGGCTCGCGCACGGCATACAAAGGCGTGGTCAAGCCGGTGGAAGGGACGATCCTTACCGTTTGCCGTGAAGCCGCCGACGCGGCAATGGTCGCGAGCGCGCAAAGCCACGATCTGCGCGCCGTGCTCGCCAAAACGGTCGAAGGTGCGCGCATCTCCGTCGTCCGGACGCCGATGCTGCTGCCCGTGCTGAAAGAAGCCGGTGTTGTCGACGCGGGGGGCCAGGGCTTGCTCGTCATTCTGGAAGGTGGGCTGAAATATCTGAATGGCGAGCCGATGGACCTCGCGGCTGTCGGTCAAGGCGCGCAGGCCCTCGAACACATGGTGCGCGAAGAGGGCTGGGGCTTTGACATCCAGTTCCACATTCGCGGCAAAGACCTCGACGTGGACAGCATCCGCGACCAGATTGGCAATATGGGCGAGTCGGCGCTCATCGTCGGCGATTCGACCTTGATCAAGGTGCACGTGCACGCGCCCAGGCCGGGCGCCATTCTGGACTATGGCTGCTCGCTCGGTACGATTACCAACGTCGTCGTGGAGAACATGCAGGAGCAGTACATTGATTTCATGTCCGGGCAGAGTGCGCGTCCGGCGGTGACCGCGGAAGAGATCGCCGGCATGACAACGGTTGCGGTTGCGCCCGGCGCGGGATTGGCGCGCGTGTTCGAGAGTCTGGGCGTCGGCGCGATCATCTCCGGCGGCCAGACGATGAATCCGAGCACGCAAGACATTCTGAAAGCCATCCACGCAGTCAAGACCGACCAGGTGATCGTCCTGCCGAACAACAAGAACATCGCCCTGGCCGCCGAGCAGGCAAAGCAGTTGACGAAGAAAACGGTTGCGATCGTTCCGACCACCACGGTGCCACAAGGTATCGCCGCGCTGCTCGCGTTCAACTTCCAGAACGACCTCGAAACCAACGTCCAAGCGATGGCGGCGGCGGCCAAGCACATCAAGACGCTGGAGGTTACGACGGCGACGCGGTCAGCCAAGTTCGATGGGGTCGAGGTGAAAGAAGGTCAGACCATCGGCTTGATTGACGATGTCCTGGCTGCCGCGGGCGAAGAGCGCACCGCGCTCACGCTTTCGGCTCTGAAGCAAATGGGCACGGACGACTCGGAGATCATCACGATTTATTACGGCGACTCGGTTTCGGCGCGCGAAGCCGAAACGCTCGGCGACCAGATTCGCAAGTGTTTTCCCAATCAAGAAGTCGAAATCGTCAGCGGCGGACAACCTCATTATCACTATATCATTTCCGTGGAATAAATCATCATGCCCCGCGTAAAAATCCTGACGGACAGTACGGCCGATCTTCCCCCGGATGTCATCGAGAGTCTTGGCGTCACGGTGCTTCCGCTAACCATTCATCTGGCGCAAAAGAACCTGCGCGATGGAGTGGATGTTACAGCGCAGGATTTCTCCGCGCGCCTTTTGCACACCTCCACGCCGCCAACGACTTCGGCGCCAACCCAGCGTCAATTCGAAGAAGCATTTACCGAGCTGACCAAAGGAGGCGGCGAGGTCGTCGCCATCCACGTCTCCAGCAAACTGAGCCAGACATTTCGCAATGCCACGCGCGCGGCCGCGCCGCTGCTCGGGCGCAGCAAGATCGTCGTTATCGATTCGCAACTCATCACGACTGGATTGGGGATGCTGGTCACCGCCGCCGCGCAGGCCGCCGCGGATGGCGCGCCGCTCGACGATGTAGTCAAGTTGGTGCGCGGGATGATCCCACGGATCTACATCGGTTTTTTCGTCGAGACGCTCGATTTCCTGGAACGCGGCGGACGCATCGGCAAGGCGCAGGCCATGCTCGGCACGATGCTGAATATCAAGCCGTTGTTGATTCTGGAAGAGGGCGAGATCGTCGCGCTGGAGAAAGTGCGCACGCGCGCCAAAGCCATCGAAAAACTGGTCGAGTTCATCAGCGAATTCACGCGGATCGAGCGCATGGTCATCCTGCACAGCACCACGCCCGAAGATGTCAATCTGCTGATCGAGCAGATCAACCTCGTCTTGCCGAACATGAACATTACGGTCGATCAGTATGGCCCCGTGACGGCGACCCACCTGGGACCGAACGCGCTCGGCGTCGTCGTTTACGAAGGAATGTAAAGTGGCAAACGTCAAACTAGTCACCGACAGTCTGGCGGACATCCCGCCCGCGCTCGCTCAAGAATTGGAGATTGTCCAGGTTCCCGCCGTCGTCCGCTTTGGCGACCACGAGTATCGCGACCGCGTCGATCTGAGTGCGGCCGAGTTCTACAAGCGGCTGGTGGCCAGCGAAACTTTGCCGAGCACGTCCCAACCCGCCACCGGCGTTTTTCAAGAGATGTACGAAAACCTCGCGCGGCAAACAGAGGAGATCCTGGCGATCCACACGATTGCCTCATTGAGCGGCATCTTCAATGCTTCCCGCGTTGCCGCAGAGAGCGTCCCGAACGTCAAGATCGAATTGATCGATTCGAAACAGGTGACCATGGCATTGGGCTGGCTCGTTATCCTTGCGGCGCGCGCAGCCAAGGAAGGCCACACGCTGGCAGAGATCAAGGCCCTGGTGGAAGACGCGATTCCGCGCGTGCACGTCATCGGCGCGCTCAGCACGCTCGAATACGCACAGCGCGGCGGGCGGTTGGGCAAAGGGGCGGCACTCGTCGGCACGCTGCTACACGTCAAGCCGCTCATTTCGATCGTGCAGGGCGAAGTGGTGCCAGTGGAGAATACACGCTCACAGAAACGAGCACTTGAACGGCTGGTAGAAATCGTCTTGGGCTCCGGCCCGATTCAGGAGATCTCGGTTATTCACGCCGCGGGCGAGGGGCTGGCGGAAGAAGTGAAAAGGATGCTGGCGACGACTCTGCCGGAGGACCAAATCGTGATGGCGGAAACCGGGCCAGTTCTGGGAACCCACGTCGGACCGAACGCGGTCGGCGTCGCGTGGGTCACGGGAAGATACTGAAAATTCAAAATTCATAATTCGAAATTCAAGTGTCTCTGGTGAATTTCAAATTTCGAATTTGCGGTCTGAGGATGGCATGTCGTTGGCTCTGGGTGATTTAGAACGGATGCTCCTAAACGAGCAAAAAAAATGTGACGACCATCTGGTGATCGGCGGACTGGAACAGTTCATTAACAAGTGGGCGGCGAAGCAAAAGCTCGATGGCGCAGCAGACCAGGCGCGCCGCGCGGATGAAATCACCCGTGCGCTCAAGGGCTATGGCACAGCTGAGCCGGATGCGCGTAAGCAGATGATTTCGCAAGCGATTGCTGTGCTGCGCGGCGAATCGGAAGCCGAGACGTCGATCGCTCCCGAAACAGCGGCTCCACCGCCTGAGCCGCCGGATGAATTCGAGGATGAAGACGAAGCGGCGCCGGCCGCCAAGCCAGCCCCGCGCACGCACTTGCCGCAAGGGTTGGGGCTGGACGCAAGTGTCACGCGCCTCCAGAACGTGGGGCCCGCGTACGCGAAGAAATTGCAGCGGCTGGGTATCGAACGTGTCGGCGATCTGCTCTACCATTATCCGCGTCGCTACGACGACTACAGCAAACTGAAGACGATCAGCCAGCTGATGTATGGTGAAGAAGTCACGCTACTCCTGACGGTCGGCGAAGCCAAAACGCGCGAGGTCCGCGGAGGATTGACGATTACCAACGTCCTGCTCGCCGATCCGACCGGCACGATTCAGGTGGCGTTCTTCAAACAACCCTACTTGCAGCAACAGTTCAAGTCCGGCCGCCGCATCGTCATCAGCGGGATGGTCGATCAACACCTTGGGCGACTCACGTTGAAACAGCCCGAGTGGGAACCGCTCAGCAAGGAATTGCTGCACACCGCGCGCATCGTCCCGGTCTATCCACTGACCGAAGGGCTGACCAATCGCTGGGTGCGCCGGTTAATCAACAGCGTGGTCGAATTCTGGGCGCCCAAGGTCCAAGACCCGCTGCCCGAATCGATCCGCAGCCAAGCCAAGCTCCCCGATCTGACGACCGCGCTGCGCGAGATTCACTTTCCGACTTCTTTCGAGAAGATGGAGACGGCGCGGCGGCGCTTGGCACTCGAAGAGTTTCTGTACATCCAGATCGGCGTGCTGCGCCAGCGCCGCAAGTGGCGCGAGGTGCCGGGAAAAGCACTGCGCGTCGACGACAAACTCATTTCCGACTTGCTCGCGTCGCTGCCGTTTCAGCTGACCGGCGCGCAAAAGCGCTCGATGGACGACATCCTCGGCGACATTCAGCGCTCCCAACCGATGAGCCGTTTGTTGCAGGGCGATGTCGGCTCCGGCAAGACGGTCGTCGCGGCGGCGGCGATGCTCGCGGCGGTGGCGAACAACGCGCAAGCCGCGCTGATGGCGCCGACGGAAATCCTGGCAGAACAGCACTTTAAAACCCTGGAGAAGATCTTTGAGACCCCGGTCAGCGGAAAACCTGTACGCGTGGTCCGTCTTATCGGCAGTCTGAAGAACCGCGAAAAGGAACAAGTGCGCGCTCAAATCGCGGCAGGCGAGATTGACATCGCCGTCGGCACGCACGCGCTGATTCAGGAAGATGTCCAGTTCAAGGAGCTGGCGCTCGCGGTCATCGACGAGCAGCACCGCTTCGGCGTGGAACAGCGCGGCACAATTCGCGCCAAGGGCTACAATCCGCACATCCTGGTGATGAGCGCGACGCCGATCCCGCGTACGCTGGCGCTCACCGTCTACGGCGATCTCGACCTGTCCATCATCGACGAGATGCCGCCGGGGCGTCAGGAGATCAAAACCAAGTGGCTCGAGCCGCGCGAACGGGAACGCGCCTACGCGTTCATCCGCAATCAGGTGAAGGAAGGGCGACAGGCTTTCGTCATCTGTCCGCTCATCGAGGAATCGGAAAACATCGACGCCAAAGCTGCGGTCGAAGAGTACGAACGGCTGAGCAAGCAGGTATACCCGGATTTGCGCGTAGGGCTGATTCACGGTAAACTACGCCCAGCCGAGAAAGACGAAACGATGGGCGCGTTCCGCGATCACGCGGTCGATGTGCTCGTGGCGACCTCCGTCGTCGAAGTCGGCATCGACGTGCCGAACGCGACGGTGATGCTGATCGAAGGCGCGGACCGATTCGGGCTGGCGCAGCTGCACCAATTCCGCGGGCGCGTCGGACGCGGCGAGCACCAGTCGTACTGCTTGCTGCTGGCGGACAAGTCCGGCGTGACGAGCGACGAGCGGCTGCGCGTGATCGAATCGACGCAAGATGGTTTCCGGCTCGCGGAGGAGGATTTGAAGTTGCGCGGCCCGGGCGAATTCTTCGGCACGCGTCAGTCCGGCCTGCCTGATCTGAAGATCGCCAAATTGAGCGATGTCAAGATCCTGGAAGAAGCGCGTACCATCGCACAGGAACTGTTCGATCGCGATCCAGAACTTGAACAACCTGAGCACCGATTGTTGAAAGAGAAAGTGAATGAATTCTGGAAGAACAAGGGGGACTTGAGTTGATCATTGCCCTCTATCCTGGCTCGTTTGACCCGATCCACTATGGACATATCGATATCGCCAAGCGCGCGGCGGAACTGTTCGACAAGTTGGTTTGGGCGGTGTACGATCGGCCGCTCAAGAGCTTGCTGTTCACAACCGAAGAACGCCTTGAATTCATGCGCCAAGCCGCCAAAGACACGCCGAACATCGAGGTCGTGCCCTATCACGGCTTGACCGTAGAGTTCGCGCGACAGCGCAGCGCCAAGGTGATGGTGCGCGGCTTGCGCGTCACGTACGATTTTGAGGTCGAATACCAGACCGCGCTGACGAACCGCCAGCTCGCCGGGGACATCGACACGGTCTGCTTGATGACAACGCTCCGGTATGCGTTTGTCAGCTCGTCCACCCTTAAAGAAGTCGCGTTCGCCGGCGGAAGCGTCAGCGAGATGGTTCCGCCGTACGTCGAGGCCGCCTTGTTGCGGCGGCTCGCGCAGTTGGGCGACGATCACGGCGACAAAGTCAAAATGAAGTCACTGCAAGAATAAGTCCTGAAGATTGAAGACTAGAGATTAGAGATTGGAGGTTAGAGATTGGAGTATCGAGTTTCAACCTCTAATCTCCGACTTAACGAAAGGGGATGATAGCCATCGACATCTTATACCTGGTCGACCGCTTGGAAGCCCTCCTCGTCAAGGGGTGGCGCGTCCCCATGACCTCCAAGGCGATGATCGACGAAGACGAGTTCCTGGACATCATCGATCAGATGCGGATTGCGATCCCTGAGGAAATCAAGCAGTCGAAGAAGATCGTGGCGGAGCGTGACCGCGTTCTCGCGCAGGCGCAAGAAGAAGCCCAGCGCATCACCGTGATGGCACAGGAAGACGCCGCGCGGCTGACGAACGCGCACGCCGTCGCCAAAGCCGCCGAGTCGCGCGCAGCCGAGATCGAGGCAGAAGCCAAATCCTCTGCGCTGCAGATTCGCCAGGGCGCGGACGCGTACGCGACGCAAGCCTTGTCGGAATTGGAGTCGCGGCTGGAGCAATTGTCTCAGCAAGTCGTCGCGCTGCAAACGCAGGTCCACAACGGCCTGAACTTTATCACCGATCAGGGCGCGCCGATGGACAATCCGAATCAGGATCAGAACATTTCTTGACACATTCTTCGAGTTGCCTATAATGTGCGCGTTGCGCAGTTCAACGCGATAATGGAAGTTTGTGATGCGATACAACGTAGCCCAGTTGCTGAAGGATGAAACTGGGCGAACAAGACAATACGCCCTGCACGACGAGATCGGTTCTCTCGATCCGGGCATCGTTCCGCTGAGCGCGCTGGATGGCAAGATCCAAATGATTCGCACGGCGGATGGTGTCCTGGTGACCGGCACGCTGCACACTTCGGTCGAACTGGTCTGCTCGCGCTGCGCCGAACCGTTTTCGATGCCGCTCAAATTCTCGCTGGAGGAAGAATTTCGCCCGACGATCGATATCGTCACGGGCGCAAGTTTGCCGGTCCCCGCGGACGACGAGGAAGCCACACAGATCGACGAGCATCACACCGTCGATTTGACCGAGGTCGTTCGGCAGGATCTGCTCCTGGCTATTCCGCCTAACCCGGTCTGCCGCACGAAATGCGCGGGGCTGTGCCCGATCTGCGGACAGAATTGGAATGAAGGATCTTGCGACTGCAAACGTGATGAGATTGACCCACGCCTACAAGTCCTGAAAAAACTGCTCGACGAATAAGTTAGGGCAAAGCGCTTGCGGTTTAGCCCCTACGAACAAACGCGAAAGGAATCTGAAAGGACGATGCCACCTCTACCCAAACGAAAATTGTCGAAAGGACGACGCGACCGCCGGCGCAGCCACCTGGCGCTGCGACCGGCCAATCTCGTCGCGTGTCCCAACTGTCACAAGCCGCGCCTGCCGCATCACGTGTGCCCGTACTGCGGACACTATGAAGGCGAAGAGATCTTTACGGTTGAGCAAAAGCCAGCTCGTAAATCCTAGTCGCCATGTCTTTCGTCTTACCGGACGGTATTTGATTTCAAGGGGTCTGGCAGGCCCTCGCGCGAGCGCGGCACGCCAGGCCCCTTATTCATGACTGCAGTGTCCCCAAGAGTGCGTCTAAAATCTGATCAATCGAAACCGCAAATCTAAAATGACAACTGCCTTTGTTTTTCCCGGACAGGGATCACAGTACGTCGGAATGGCGCAAGACTTGGTCGCTACTTACCCCGAAGCACGCGCGCTGTTTGAAGAGGCGGATCAGGTGCTTGCTTTTTCGCTCTCGCAACTGTGCTTCCGAGGTCCCGAGAATGTCTTGACCGACACGATCAACGCGCAGCCCGCACTGCTGACGCACAGCATCGCCGCGTTGCGCGTCGTGCAATCGCTCCGGCACGAATCGCCCGCGTTCGTCGCCGGGCATTCGCTCGGCGAGTACTCCGCGCTGGTCGCCGCGGAGGTGATGGACTTTGGCGATGCTCTGAAACTCGTGCGCGAGCGCGGGCGCGTGATGAAAGGCGCCGGCGAAAAGGCGCCCGGCGCAATGGCGGCGATCATCGGTATGGACGATGCCGCGCTCGAAGCCATCTGCAGGGAAACGGGCGCGCAGATCGCCAACTATAATTCGCCCGGGCAGATCGTCATCTCGGGCGCGAAAGACGCAATGGAACGTGCGATGGGGCTGGCGAAAGAGCGCGGCGCGCGGCGCGTGCTGCCGCTGGCCGTCAGTATCGCCTCACACTCGCGGCTGATGGAACCGGCTGCGCGCGAATTTGAACATGCCGTCGCGCAGACGCCGATGCGCATTCCGAAGGTGCCGGTCATCTCCAACGTTACCGCGTTGCCGCTGAACGGCATCGCGGAAATCCGGCGCGAGCTGGTCGCGCAACTGACCTCGTCAGTGCAGTGGGTCAAGTCGATCGAGTACCTCAGCACCCAGGGCGCGACGAGTTTCGTGGAACTCGGGCCGAAAGACGTGCTCGCCGGTTTGATTCGCCGCATCAACAAAGACGCCCACGCAGTCAGCATCGGCGATGTGGCAAGCGCGAAGGCGTTTGTGGGGAATTAATTCTCTAGCAGTTGAAATACGGACGGCCACTGTGCAACGTGCCAACGTGACCGAAAACGCGCTTAATGTTGACTTTACGGACGGACGCACTGATTCTGTGCCTTTGGCATGGTACCCGCGATTACTCCATGGGACACCCGCAAAGACAGGCCTCCCGACAACGGCACACGCGCAGCTAAAAGCAAGGCGTGATAGATAAAAGCAACTGGAATCCAGCGAGGAGGTTCATCTGTGGCTGATCTGTCTAACAAGGTAGCCGTGGTTACCGGCGGCCGGCGCGGCATTGGACGCGCCATCGCGATGCTGTTGGCGCAGCGCGGCGCGGACGTGCTGATCGGCGACTGTACGGAAGACCCAGGCAAAGGGACTGCCGCCGAGATCGCCGCCGCGACGGGCCGACGCGTCATCGCCAACTGCGTGGATGTGGCCAAGTACGAAAGCGCCGTAGAATTCATCGAGGGCGCCGTGGAGCACTTTGGGCGGGTAGACATCTTGGTGAACAATGCAGGCATCACCCGTGACAACTTGATCGTGCGCATCAGCGACGCCGATTGGAACGCGGTGCTCGACGTCAATCTCAAGGGCGCGTTCAATTGCTGCAAAGCCGTGGCGCGCCGGATGATGAAACAACGCTATGGGCGCATCGTCAACATCACCTCGGTCGCCGGCATCGCTGGCAACGCCGGCCAGACGAACTATGCCTCTTCCAAAGCCGGCTTGGTCGGCCTGACCAAGTCGTTGGCCAAAGAGCTCGGTTCGCGCAACATCACGGTCAATGCGGTTGCCCCCGGTTTTGTGACCACGGCGTTGACCGATGACTTGCCGCAAGACCTCAAGGAAGCGGCGATCAAGATGACGCCGCTGGGTCGGTTTGGCGTGCCCGAAGACATTGCGCGCGCCGTTGCCTTCCTCGTCTCAGACGACGCCGCCTTTATTACGGGCCAAGTGCTATCGGTGGACGGCGGCATGGTTATGCAGTAACACTTATGATTTCAGATGACAGACTGGTCTCAGCGCCGTCATCTGAAATCGGGGGAGAACACGGATGGAAGAAAACCTGGGCACGGTGACCGTCGCGCCAGAAGTACTGCTCTCTCTCGTCCGCTTGACCGCGTTGGCGACGCCAGGGGTTGCACGCCTCTCGACGGAGAATCCCAGTGGGGTACATCGGCTTTTCAGCGGCAAAGCGAGCGAGGGCATCCAACTCCAGATTGAAGACCACACGGTATCGATCGACCTGTTCATCGTCGCGGAGCCGGACGTTCAGATGCTGCCGCTGGGCCAGGTGCTCCAGCGCGAAGTCAGCCGCGCGATCCAGGATGTGGTCGGAATGCCGGTCAAGGAAGTCAACATTCACATCGACGATATCGCCGACCGCCGCGCGAGTGAGCCGATGTAGCCCGAGGGATGCGTGAAGATTCGACGTCAGGCGCGCGCGCTTGCGCTGCAGGCGCTCTTTGAAATCGACAGCGTGGGACACAAACCGGACCAGGTCCTCGATTACTTGATCATGGACGAGAATCTGCCAGAGGAAGGCGCCCGGTTCGCACACGCGCTGGTGGAGGGCGTGATCCGGCACCGCGCCAAACTCGACGAGATCATCCGCCTGCACGCGCCAGAATGGCCCGTCGATCAGCTCGCGATTGTCGATCGGAATATCCTGCGCATCGCGCTCTACGAGCTGCAGAACTCGGACGATGTGCCAATCAAGGTCGCGATCAACGAAGCGGTCGAACTGGCCAAGACTTTCGGGAGCGACACCGCGCCGCGCTTTGTCAACGGAGTGCTGGGCGCGTTCCTCCTGCAGCATCCAGCCGGGGAACTGCGCCACTAGAAATGAGCGACGATCTGAGCCGCGCGGCTGAAGAGCACTTCGAGCGCGGCAATTCTTTTGACGAGAACGGCTATTCCGAGCGTGCCATCGCGGAATGGCAAGAAGCGGTCCATCTCGATCCGGGGCACGCGGACGCACACTACAATCTCGGCATCGCGTACGCGGACGAAGGCGAGACCGACCTCGCGATCGACGAACTGCGCGAGGTGCTGCGGCTCAAACCATTCGATACAGACACGCGGCGTGAGTTAGCCGAGATTTATCTGGAGGCGAATCGCGCCGGCGATGCGATCAATCAATTGCGGCAACTCTTGAACATCGCCCCGGGGGACGGCGACGCCGCGCGTGGGCTGGCAGAAATCTATTTCAATCTGGGAATGATCGACCAGGCCGCGGGCGCGCTGGAAGCCGGCGCCATGCTGGAAGAGGACGCCGACCTGTGGTTCCGTCTTGGCAAAGCATACGAAAACGAGCAACGCCGCGACGATGCAATCCTCGCCTACCGCCGCGCGCTCATTGCGCAACCGGACCATCGCGACGCGGACATGGCGCTGCGGCAGCTGCACGCTCCGGTCGAGGAGCCGCCGGATCCGAATGAATTCGAAATAGAATAACGTAGGGGCAGGTAACTCTGCCCCTACGGCATCCCATACGGAGAATACCCTACATGCCGAAGGACATAGTCGTCATTATGGGCGCAGCGGGGCGCGATTTTCACAACTTCAACGTCTACTTCCGCGACAACCCCGCGTACCAAGTTGTCGCCTTCACCGCAACGCAAATCCCCAATATCGAGGGACGCCTTTATCCCGCTGCACTGGCGGGATCGCTTTATCCCAAAGGCATTCCGATTCACCCCGAGTCCGATCTACCGCAACTGATCAAGACCCATGGGGTCAACCAGGTCATCTTCGCGTACAGCGATGTCTCGCACGAAACCGTGATGCACCGCGCGTCAGTCGCGCTGGCGGCCGGCGCGGATTTCCGACTGCTGGGACCTCGCACGACGATGGTCAAGTCGGTCAAGCCAGTTGTGGCGGTCTGCGCCGTACGCACCGGCAGCGGCAAATCCCAGACCACGCGCGCGGTTGCCAGCGCGCTGCAGGCACTGGGCAAGCGCGTCGTCGCGATCCGCCATCCGATGCCCTACGGCGACCTCGCCCAACAAGCGGTGCAGCGTTTTGCGACATATGACGACCTCGCCAAACACGCGACGACGATCGAAGAGCGCGAAGAATACGAACCGCACATCGCGCGCGGCACAGTGGTCTATGCCGGCGTAGATTACGAAAAAATCTTGCGCCAGGCCGAAACCGAAGCCGACGTCATCCTCTGGGACGGCGGCAATAACGATTTTCCGTTCTACCAGCCCGACCTGCTCATCGTCGTCGCCGATCCGCATCGACCGGGACACGAGCTGGCGTACCATCCGGGCGAGACGAATTTGCGGATGGCTGATGTCATCGTTATCAACAAGGTAGACACGGCGAGCGCAGAGCATGTGAATCAAGTCCGAGCCAACGCCCGCGGGGCGAACCCAAACGCCGTGATCGTCGAAGCCGAGTCGCCGATTTTCGTGGACGACCCCACGGCGATTCGCGGCAAGCGCGTGCTCGTCGTCGAAGATGGGCCAACATTGACGCACGGCGGAATGGCGTACGGCGCCGGCATCGTCGCGGCACACAAGTTCGGCGCGGCCGAGATCGTTGACCCGCGACCATATGCAGTGGGGTCCATCAAGGAGACTTTTCAGAAATATCCGCTGACCGGTGCGGTGCTGCCGGCAATGGGTTACGGCGACAAGCAGGTGCAGGAGTTGGAGGCGACGATCAACGCCGCGCCCGTCGACCTGGTTTTGGTCGCGACGCCGATTGACCTGCGGCGCGTTGTCAATATCAAACACCCCACCGGCCGGGTGCGCTATGAGCTACAGGAAGTCGGTCAGCCCACACTGGCAGACCTCCTCAAAAAGAAATTCGGATAAGCCGCCAGACAGAAAAAGAATCCTGCCGCCCATCGAGCCGCAGGATTCTCCCATTCTGGCGTTACTCTTGAATTACGACGAGGGGCGCACGCCCAGCGTGACCGTGACTTGGATCGACTTGCCCTCGCGAAGAATCGACAGCTTGACGGTCTCGCCGGCTTTGCGGTTGAACAACATGCTGCTCAGGGAATGATCCTGATCGATCTTCTGCCCATCAAACACAAGGATCACATCTCCTTCCTGCAAACCGGCTTTTGCCGCCGGCGTGCCCGGCTCGACCTGAGTGACGACAACCCCATCCGTTGTACTCAGATTGAGCGCGCTGGAAATCTGCGGATCGACATCCTGATACGTGATGCCGATGTACGCACGCTCGACACTTCCCTTGGTCACCAGTTGCGTCATAATCTCGCGCACCTGATTCGACGGAATGGCAAAACCCAGACCCTCGGCAACGTTCCCATCATTCGTGCTGCGCACCACGAGCGTGTTGATGCCGACGACTTGACCCAACGAATTGATCAGCGGTCCGCCAGAATTGCCGTTGTTGATCGCGGCGTCGGTCTGGATCAGCCCTTGCTGCTGCCCCACACGCCGATTCAGTCCGCTCACGACGCCCACCGTCAC
>Ga0163210_1000508_pt1 | contig 16511 bp, 14 predicted proteins | sample Kivu_220m_FD_113536 | JGI IMG/M metagenome (GOLD analysis project Ga0163210, IMG submission 113536) | Freshwater microbial communities from Lake Kivu, Western Province, Rwanda to study Microbial Dark Matter (Phase II) - Kivu_220m | ecosystem: Environmental > Aquatic > Freshwater > Lake ...
CGGTCGAAGAGGGCGTGGTGCCGGGCGGCGGCGTCGCCCTGGTGCGCTGCATTCCGGCCATCGAGAAGATGAAGCTTGAGGGCGACGAGAAGGTCGGAGCGGACATCGTCAAGCGGGCGCTTGAGGAGCCGATCCGGATGCTGGCCCAGAACGCCGGCGTGGACGGTTCGATCGTCTTCGAGAAAGTCAAGTCGGAGAAGGCGAACATCGGCTTCAACTGCGAGACGCTCGCGTACGAGGACATGTTCGTGTCCGGCGTCATCGACCCGACCAAGGTCGCGCGCGTGGCGCTGCAGAACGCGGCGAGCGTGGCCGGCCTGATGCTCACCACCGAGTGCGCCATCACCGAGCTGCCGGAGAAAGAGAAGATGCCACCGATGCCCCCGGGCGGCGGCGGCTACGGCGGGGACTACTAGCAACGCCTGACGCGTAACGCATCACGCATTACGCCAGACAGAGCAAGCTGAACCACCCCCGCCGCTACGCGACGGGGGTGGTCTTCTGACTGGCGTGGTGCGTAATGCCTAGAGCATAGAGCGTTTCAACCCATGCCCACTTACGAGTACCAGTGCCAGGAATGCGGGCACTGCTTCAGCGAGTTTCAGCGCATCGTCGACCCACCGATCAAGGATTGCCCCAAGTGCAAGAAGAAGGACTGCGTGGAGCAGATTATCTCCGGGGGCAGCGGCCTGATTTTCAAGGGTTCCGGCTTCTACGAAACCGACTACAAGCGTAAGTCTTCAGACAGCGGCGGGAGTTCGTCCGGTTCGGGCAGTTCGAAGGCCTCAGACCCTAAGAAGGACTGAGTCAAGGCCCTTGCGGCCCTTGGCCGCACAGCCCACACCACAATCTACAAGCCCAAGCTCCAGCCCAAGCGGAGAGACTGCTTCCGGTTCTCGGCCTGTGCCTCGGCCTCAACCCTGGCCTTGCGCCGCCCCTACCGGCAGTAGTCTGGCATAGTACGAGTCGCACCGGTAGTATGGCCGCAGTCGTTTCCGATGGTTCCAGAGGGCCTTGTGACCCCTGGTCAAACCGCGCGATCGGGCCCTCGTGGACTGTCGGCTAAGTGTAAGCCGGAGCACGAGATGTGTATCTGCTTCCGGGCGTAAATCTCTGTTGACAAAGTGCCGCTTCGTCTGTATCCTTGGTCACAGGTATATCGTTCTTTGATAATTCGGATGTAACCCAAAGCGTGCTCGGGTTTGTGCCATAACTAGTTAATTCGATCAGAGCAGCAGACCCCTAAGATTTTTGCTTGGAGGGTTTGATCCTGGCTCAGGACTAGCGCTGGCGGTGTGTCTTAGACATGCAAGTCGGGCGGGATCCACCATTGTAGCAATACAGAGGTGTGTCTAGCGGCGAACGGGTGAGTAATACAAGGGCAACCATCCCTCAGGAGGGGCACAACCCGCCGAAAGGCGGGCTAATACCCCATGTTCTGCGACGGAGGCATCTCTGTCGCAGCAAAGGCGCCGCAAGGTGCCACCTCTGGACGGGCTCTTGTCCTATCAGCTTGATGGCGGGGTAACGGCCCACCATGGCAACGACGGGTAGCCGGCGTGAGAGCGTGACCGGCCACAGGGGAACTGCGATACGGTCCCCACTCCTACGGGAGGCAGCAGTCTAGAAATTTGGGCAATGGGCGAAAGCCTGACCCAGCGACACCGCGTGGAGGATGAAGTCTTTCGGGATGTAAACTCCTGACAGGCGGAGCGAGGCCGTTTCGGAGTAACTGCCGAGACGGTGACGGTACTGCCAAAGGAAGCCCCGGCTAACTACGTGCCAGCAGCCGCGGTAATACGTAGGGGGCAAGCGCTGTCCGGATTTACTGGGCGTAAAGGGTGTGCAGGCGGACTGGCGTGTCGATGGTGAAAGCTCTCGGCTTAACCGAGAAAGTGCTGTCGAAACTACCAGTCTTGAGGGCGGAAGAGGAAACTGGAACTTCTGGTGTAGCGGTAAAATGCGTAGATATCAGAAGGAACGCCGATAGCGAAGGCAGGTTTCTGGGACGTTCCTGACGCTGAAACACGAAAGCTAGGGGAGCAAACAGGATTAGATACCCTGGTAGTCCTAGCTGTAAACGATGTACATTAGGCGTGGGGAGTTTTCCCCGTGCCGGAGCCAACGCGTTAAATGTACCGCCTGGGGACTACGGCCGCAAGGTTGAAACTCAAAGGAATTGACGGGGACCCGCACAAGCGGTGGAGGATGTGGTTCAATTCGATGCTACGCGAAGAACCTTACCTGGGCTTGACATGCAGGTGGTAGTGACCCGAAAGGGAAGCGACCGGGGTTTATCCCCGGAGCCTGCACAGGTGCTGCATGGCTGTCGTCAGCTCGTGCCGTGAGGTGTATGGTTAAGTCCCGCAACGAGCGCAACCCCTGCCCCTAGTTGCAAACCCGCGAGGGTGCACTCTAGGGGGACTGCCTCCGTCAAGGAGGAGGAAGGTGGGGATAACGTCAAGTCATCATGGTCCTTATGCCCAGGGCTACACACGTCCTACAGTGGCCGTTACAATGGGAAGCTACATCGCGAGGTGATGCCAATCCTGTAAAAGCGGCCATGGTTCGGATTGCAGGCTGCAACTCGCCTGCATGAAGATGGAATCGCTAGTAATCACTGATCAGCATGCAGTGGTGAATACGTTCCCGGGTCTTGTACACACCGCCCGTCACGCCATGGGAGTCGGCAATGCCCAAAGTCCCCCTTTACGGAGGCCTAAGGCAGGGCCGATGACTGGGGCGAAGTCGTAACAAGGTAGCCGTACGGGAACGTGCGGCTGGATCACCTCCTTTCTACGAGTTTTGCACGAACCCGGGCACGCTTTTACTGGTTACATCCCGCATTGAAAGAAATGAAGGCCTGGTCGGCCTTCTTTCTTTTTTGGACCGTTCTTCTACCGAGCAGAACTGAGGACGACGAATCGGCGCGGAATGGAGGAGAGCGGCAGCAGGATGTCGTGCGAGCCGGCGACTCGCAACCGGAGGCGCGCCAGCAGCCGGCCGGCCTTGCGCAGTTCGTCCGCGCAGTCGCGCGTCTTGTACAGGACGATCGTCCCTCCGTGTCTGCGGTGCGGGGCGGCAAAGCGGACGACGTCCCGCAGCGGGCCGGACAGGCGGCTCAAGGCGACACTGCATTCCAGCGGCGCGAGCGATTCGCACCGTTCGTTCAGGACCTCGGCATTCGCCAGCGTGAGGTCGCTCTTGGCCGTTCTCAGGAACTGGCTTCGTTTCTGCGAGGACTCGACGAGCAGCAGCTTCAGGTCGGGCCGGACCAGGGCCAGCGGGATCCCGGGCAGGCCGGCGCCGCTGCCGATATCGCATACGCGCGCATCGTGCGGGATCAGTCGCTGCACCGCCAGCGAGTCAAGTACGTGGTAGGACAGGATCCTTCCGGTGTCGCGCCGGGAGACGAGGTTAATGCGAGTATTCCAGTCGCGCAGCAGTTGCGTGTAGCGAACAAGCGAGCCATACTGCGACTGCGTCAGCTCGATGGCAAGCTGCCGGCAGGCAGTCTGGAAGGTCGGGAAGTCCGGGTCGGAATCCGGCCGCGCCGGGGTGGGAGCGAGCATTGCTCGCCTAGCCGGCAGGCTGGTCCTTGATGTAGACGTTTGTTTCTAGGTACTGCTGGAAATCGGTCCACTTCGTGTTCGGGTTCTTCTCGACCGCCTCGCGGAACATCGCGGCCCGGGCATCGAGGTTGTCGAGGAAGTAGACGACGAACGCCTCGGCGAACTTGGGGGTTTTGGGCGATCCGAACTCCATCTGGCCGTGGTGGGCAAGAATGATGTGGAGCAGCATCCGGGCTGTCTCCGCCGGGAAACCCTTCATCGCCGCAATCTTGTCCTGGACCAGCTGGTAGCCGAGGGTGATGTGACCGAGCAGGCGTCCGTCGTGCGAATGCTCGATCGCTACTTCGTAGACGTACTCCCGTATTTTGCCGACGTCGTGCAGGATGACGCCGGTCATCAGCAGGTCGGCGTCGATTTCTTTGTAGACCTCGGGGAAATGCCGGGCAAGCCGGCACATCAGGACCGTGTGCTCGATCAATCCGCCGAGGTAGGCGTGATGGACCCGGGCGCCGCCCGGCGCGAGCGAGAACTGCTCGGCGAGTTTCTCGTCAGCGAAGATGGATTCGAGCAGCGCGCGGAGGTGCGGATTCTTCACTGCGGCGACGTAGCCGCGGAGTTCGGCCATGAGTTGCGCGCGGTCATAGCGGGAGGCGGCGATGAAGTCGTCACGCGAGATGTCGGCCGGGTCGGCCGGGTAGATCAGGCTGATTGTGAACTGGGGTTTCCCCTGGTAGTCTCCCATCCGCCCCACGACACGGTAGAAGCCGCCGACCTCAACGCAGCGCAGGGCGTCGTCAATCCGATCCCACATGATGGCGGCGACCGAACCGGTCCGGTCACGCAGCTCGAGCGTGAGGAAGGCGCCGCCGTCGCGACGTTCCTTCACATCCCGGCGCGAGCAGTAGAAGACGTCGTCGATCTGCGTGCCGGCTTTGATGTCCTTGAGGAATTGTCTCTTCATCAGCAGTCGGCTGTCGCTGGCCGCGCTAGAGCGAAAACGCCAGTGAGAGGCGGTGGGCGACGCCCAGTTCGATCATCGGAATGAAGCAGTAATCGAGTTGGTATCCCTGCCAGCGGAAGCCAAGGCCGGTCGTCACGCCGGCCAGGATGTCCGTCCCGCCACCGGCCTTGAGGTCCTCCCCGGCGGTCGAGTAGCCAACCCGCACGGCCAAGAGGTCAGCGACCCAGCCTTCGACGCCGGCGTGGACGCTGACGCGGTTGGCAATCGGTTTGTGCACGTCGAGCACCAGATTGAGCGAAGGATTGGGCCTGTAGCCGAGCCCGAGCCCGACTTCGGTCGGCAACGGATCCAGGCTGTCTCGGAATGCCTTGAGTTGGAGTCCGAGGTTCTTCACGACAGCGCCTGCGGTGAGGCCGTCCATCGGCAGTCGGTAGGTTACGCCGACGTTGCCGGCCAGCCCCATCGCAAAGAAAGTATCAATCGAGCCGTAGAGGCCCTGAAGCCCGACGCCGAGCGTCAGCTCATTACCGAACCGCATCGCGCCGCTAAGGTTCAAATCGACGTCGGAGACGCCGAACGTGCCCTGCTCTTCGCCGCGTTCGTTCGTCCGTTTCATGGTGCCGGAGTTGAGGTAGGTGATTCCGAACCCAACGCCCTTGTCGGTTCCCAGCGGCTGGCTGTACGCGGCGGAGCCGGTCTGAACGCCGGCTACGTAGTTGAGGTAGCCGACGTGGGCGCGGGGGCTTTCGGCCGTTGCGGCGTGAGCCGGGCTGAACCAGAAGCCCATCGGGTCCAGGGCGCTTCCGACCGCGGCGCCGCCCATCGCTGCCTCGCGGGCAGTGGGCGTCAGCCTCAGGAAATCGAAGCCGGTCGTGCCGGCATCGGCGTCAATCCCGACCAGTGTGAAGGCGAGTATCAGGGCAAGCATGGTGCTTCTAAGTTAAGGACGTTTGCCGCAGTTGTCAAGCTTGTCCGCGCCGGGGCACGATGTTGACATCAGTGCCTGCAGCCATAGAATAGGGGCGAGCATACCAGACACAGACTTGAGTCCGGTGTCGTGACAAGAACTGGCATTCAATTGCGTTACGGCAATCTTCGCTGCGGCGCCGGTTGCCTAGGAGGATAGTTATGTCCGGACATTCTAAGTGGTCCACGATCAAGCACAAGAAGGGCAAGGCCGACGCAGCCCGCGGCGCCGCCTTTTCCAAGCTGATTCGCGAAATCACGACGGCCGCGAGGATCGGCGGCGGAGACGTGAACGCCAACCCTAGACTGCGTACCGCGGTCGAGTCGGCCAAGGCGATCAACATGCCGGCCGACAACGTCGATCGGGCGATCAAGAAGGGCACCGGCGAGCTGCCGGGCGTGACCTACGAAGAGACCATCTATGAGGGGTATGGCCCGGGTGGAGTGGCCCTGTTGATCCGCGCTTTGACCGACAACAAGAACCGGAGTACGGCGGAAGTCCGCCACGTCTTTGACAAGTATGGCGGCAGTATGGGCTCAGCCGGATCGGTGGCGTGGCAGTTCAAGCCGCAGGGCCTGGTCATAGTGTCCAAGGACAAGGCGAGTGAAGACGCGGTACTGACCGCCGCGCTCGAAGCCGGGGCCGACGATGTGCAGACCGAAGCCAGCGCCTACACGATCCTGACCCCGATTGCCTCGTTCGAGAAGGTGAAGAAGCAGCTCAACGACGCCGGCATCGAATTCGAGAGCGCGGAACTGACCATGATTGCGGCGAACTCGGTCAAGCTGTCCGAGCACGATGCGCCCAAGATCCTCAAGCTGACCGAGATGCTCGAGGAACTCGAAGAGGTCCAGCAGGTCTACGCCAACTTCGACATCCCCGACGAGATACTGGAGAAGATAGCGTCCGAGGAATAGCCTCACTTGAGGATTCTGGGGATTGACCCCGGGCTGGGCGCGACCGGATACGGTATCGTTGATGACGGCGAGGCCATCGAGTTCGGCCTGATCACAACCGATACTCGTCAGCCCACGCCGGAGCGGCTACGGTCTCTGGGCGAGGGAATGGAGGAAGTGGTCCAGCGTACCCGACCGATGCACTGCGCGCTCGAGACCCTCTTCTTCAAGTCGGTCGGAGCGCGGAGCGTGATCCGGTCAGCTGAAGCGCGCGGCACTATTGTCTACGTTCTCGGCCGGAACCGCATCCCCGTGACCGAGCTTACTCCCGCCACGATAAAGCTCGCGGTGACCGGGAGCGGCCGGGCATCGAAACACCAGATGAACTACATGGTCAAGCGGCTGCTTTCGCTGGGAGACCGCGTCTCCGAGCACGCGGCCGACGCGCTGGCCGCGGCCTACTGCCTCAGCCGCAGGTTGCCAGCAAAGGCGCGGCGACGATGCTAGCCCGGCTGCGCGGCGTCCTGGTCGAGAAGGGGCCGACGCGCGTCGTCGTGGAGTGCCAGGGGATCGGATTTGGCCTCAAGGTCCCGCTTTCGACGTCACGCAGGCTGCCCGAGGAAGGCAGCGAGGTCGTGCTGCGGGTGCACACCAGTTTCATGCGGGACGGTGTGGAGCTGTTCGGGTTCATCGACAAGGAAGAGATGACCGCATTCCAACGGTTGACCTCGGTATCGGGTATCGGCCCCAGGGCCGGGTTGAACCTGCTGTCCCGATTCACGCCGAGTGAGATAGACTCCGTCATTGCCACCGGCAAGACCGACGTACTGCGGACGGTCCCTGGTATCGGGCCGACCAAAGCCGACAGCATCATCAAGAAGCTGCAGGCCGAAGCCCCACCACCTGAGGTCAGCGCCGGATTGCTGGCGGATGCGGAATCGGCGCTGGTCTCGCTGGGGCTGACCCGCCGTGAGGCCAGGGATCGGTTGCGGCGCGTCGGTGCAGCCGAGACACTGAGTCTGCAAGAGCTCCTCAAGCTGGCCCTCGCGCAGCTAGGCTAACCGGCATGGTCCAAACCGAACGCATCTCATCTCCTCAGCGGATACGGGGAGAGGAGGCGCTCGACGAGGAAATCCGGCCCCGAACACTCAGTGACTTCATCGGCCAGGAGCGTCTCAAGGAGAATCTGCGGGTCTTCATCGAGGCGGCCAGGCTGCGGGGGGAACCGCTTGAGCACGTTCTCCTTTTCGGCCCGCCTGGTTTGGGGAAGACGACGCTTGCCTACATCATTGCCGGTGAGATGGGCGCCGCAGTCAGGGCAAGTTCGGGCCCGATCCTGGAACGCCCCGTGGACCTCGCCGGTATCCTGACCGGGCTGGCGGCGAAGGACGTCCTGTTCATCGATGAGATACACCGGACCAATAAGTCGGTGGAGGAGTACCTGTATCCGGCCATGGAGGACTTCTCGCTCGACGTTCTTATCGACAAGGGACCGGGTGCCAGGTCGGAGAGGATAGGCCTGCACGGCTTCACGTTGGTCGGAGCTACGACCCGATCGGGTCTGCTTACCGCGCCGCTGCGTTCCCGTTTCGGGATGTCCTTCCACCTCGACTACTACCCGGCTGACGACTTGGTCCTTATCGTCCAGCGTACCGCACGCATCCTGAACGTGAAGATCGATGATGCTGCCGCGAGGGAGATTGCGAGAAGGTCCCGGGGCACGCCGAGAATCGCGAACCGCCTGCTGCGCCGGGTCCGCGACTTTGCCCAGGTAGGTCGTAAGACATTGGTAGACAAGGAGATAACCAGCCACGCGCTGGCCCAGCTTGACGTCGATACTCTTGGGCTCGACGAGATGGACAAGAAGATACTTCTAACCATTATCGACCGATTCAACGGCGGACCGGTGGGTGGGTCATCGCTCGCTGTAGCCGTGGGAGAGGATGTCGGCACGCTGGAGGAGGTGTACGAGCCCTTCCTGGTGCAACAGGGACTTATCCAGCGGACGCCGCGAGGACGCGTAGCCCAAAAGCGCGCCTACGACCACTTCAACCTCAAGGGCTCAAACTCACGGCAGAGCGAACTGGACCTCGGGTAGGGCCGGTCGTTCTGGCTCTCTGAATCACTGGCCGTCTGGCGGTTGCCGGCCGACAAACGGCTAATTCACACCCAGACCCAACGGCAAGTGCAGCGGAGTGGACGTTCAAGTTCGGTTGTTGGCCAGCATCCGGGACGAACAGACCATAAGTAGTTACATCACAATAGGTTATGTCTGAAGCACCTTTGGCGAGGAAACGTCACCGGCGGATTTTCTTGACACTGCTGACGGGATTTGGACGATATTACCATGAGAAAATGGGCCGTGGGCCTGTTTCTGCTCATGTCAGCCTGTTTCTTGCCTAAGGCGCAGACCACGAGCAGCGTTGTTCGGAGCGGCGTTCGGCCGCCGGATTTCCTGTTCGCCGGCGTGCGAGACAGCGCCGGAGTGCCGCAGGGCCGGTACCTCGGTCGCTTCAAGGTGACGTACTACTGGGCGGTCGAGGAGGATGAGTACCCGACCAGTCGGTCTTCACCTCTCTATCTTGCCGATGGCCAGCTTCTCGGGCGGTTTTCTTCGGCTTTCGTGAAGGCGTTCCGGGTCGAGGCTGCGGCCTGCCTGAGGGACGGACGGCGTATCAGCTACCTCAAGCGGGCCAACCGGGCCCAGGTCGTTGACCAGTTCCTTGGCTACGGTGGGCACAAGCTCACCGAACTGAAGTCCATAGCGGTCGATCCGCGTCTGATACCCTTGGGCTCAGTAGTCTACATTCCGCAGGCTGAGAACGTCACGGTTGACGGCCGAACCTTGGGAGGGGTCTTCTACGCCCACGACGTAGGCAGCGCGGTCAAGGGCAAGCACATCGACGTCTTTGTTGGCCGGAAGAAGAACATGGACGCCTTCACCTCAGCGGGGATGGAGAGTGCGAGTGGCGTCGATGTCTACATCCTCGAATAGCCGGGCTGAGCTCGATCCGGCTGTCGCCTCGATCAGTGCTCGGTTCAGCTTCTCCCGCCACCACTCCCGGTAGAGATCGGCCAGGGTAATCACCCGGATTTGTCGTTGGTGCATCCAATCCAGCAATGCCCGGAAATCGGCGACCGACCACTCGGTGAAGACCTTGGGCGACCGGACAATGCGATGCAGCAGAATTACGGTTGTCTGGTGCCGACGGATATGGTCGATAATCTCGGGCAGTCGGGCCTGCATCCTTAGTTCGACCTCCGGTATCCGGTACGGCTCCACCCAGAGATTAGGTGTGCCCGGCCCGACCTTTCGGGCCAGCTTGTACCCGGCGCGGCGGACCAGACTGCGGACGCGTCCGTCCATGTACCCGTACGGATAGACAAACGTGATTACCTCGGTGCCGAATAGCGATTCGAGATGAAGTCTGGAATCGGCGATTTCATGCCAGGCGCGCTCGTCGTCGACCTGGGTGAGCCGGGCATGGGTCAGCGTGTGGCTGGCAATCTCGATGTCGCAGGAGTCCATCATTTCCCTGATTTCGCGCTCGTTCAGGAAGCGGTTGGAAGGGCCATAGGACGGTTCACCTTCGGTAATGCAGCCGGTGATGAGCGCGAGAGTCATGGTCATGCGGTAGCGCTTGAGCAGCGGGTAGACATTCTCGTAGATGGAGTGATAGCCATCATCAACCGACAGGACAACGGTGTGGTCGGAGAGGTCAAAGGTATCGAGCCCCGGCGGGGCCGGCAGGGCCGACCGAGTCAGCTGCACCGGCAGTAGCAACAACATCAGAGAGAGCACTGAGAAGAGATGATAAGCAATTAGCCCTTTGTTGACAAGGCGTGCGGGTTTGGCAGACTGCTACCAGCAGGCGATGACCGATGATTGATGAACGATGGAACAATAGGCGATGAGGATCGTCCTGGCGCAGCTCAACCCGACGGTGGGAGATGTGTTCGGAAACGTCCGGCGCGTGGAACAGGCGCTGGAACAGGCTCGTGGACTCGGTCCGGACCTCGTCGTTTTCCCTGAGTTGGTGCTGACCGGGTACCCGCCGCGCGACCTGCTTGCCCGGAAGTGGTTTATCGACCGAGTCGAAGCCGGACTGGGCGAGCTGAGGCGCTTATCCGAGCAGTTCGCGGAGTTCGGCATTATCGTGGGCGCTCCGGTGCGTACGTCCCGCGGGCCGGGCCACGGTCTGCACAACAGCGCCATTCTGCTCACAGCCGGCGAGGAACGGTTTCGCCAGGCCAAATCCCTGCTTCCGACCTACGATGTCTTTGACGAGACGCGGTACTTCGACCCGGCCCAAAGAGCCTTGCCGGTCAGACTCGGGAGCGAGACGCTCGGCATCACTGTCTGCGAAGATGCCTGGGTCTGGCCGAACGGTGCGGCTGGCGCCAACCCTCCGGAAATGTGGGAACAGGTTTTGTACGACCGCGACCCCGTTGCTGAACTGGCCTCGGCCGGCGCCACCGTGCTTATCAACATATCGGCGTCGCCGTTTACGGTCGGCAAGGGAGCGATCCGGAAGCGGCTGATTGCGGGCCATGCGTCGCGCCACGGCCTGCCCTTCGTGTTCGTGAACCAGGTCGGAGGTAACGACGACCTGGTTTTCGATGGCCGGAGCATGGCCTTTGACCGGCAGGGCAGACCGCAGCTCGCGCTGAGGCCATTCCAGGAGGAAATCACCGTGGTCGAGACCGGCGCAGTCGGTGCGAACAGCAACTACGCAGAGATTGATCCCACCGAGTCGATCCACGACGCGCTGGTGCTGGGCGTGCGTGACTACGTGCGGAAGTGCGGGTTCGAGAGGGTCGTGCTGGGCCTTTCCGGAGGCATCGACTCTGCGGTTGTGTGTTGCCTGGCGGCCGCAGCCGTCGGCCCGAAGAACGTGCTTGGTGTCACCATGCCCTCCGAGTACTCATCGCGGGGCAGCGTTGAGGATTCGCGCCGATTGGCTGAGAACCTCGGAGTCGATTTCCGCGAAATCGGCATCGTCGAGGCGCACCATGCGTACCTGAATTCGCTCAGGCGGGAGTTCGCCGGCAGGGAGCCGGACGTTACAGAGGAGAACCTGCAGGCCCGCGTCCGGGGCAACATCTTGATGGCGATTTCCAACAAGCTTGGGCACCTGGTACTGGCAACCGGGAACAAGAGCGAGCTCGCGGTCGGCTACTGCACTCTCTATGGCGACATGAGCGGCGGGCTCTGCGTACTGGCGGACGTGCCCAAGACTACGGTCTATGCCCTGGCCAGGCACATCAACCGGCGGCGCGCAACCATACCCTTGTCTATCATACAGAAACCGCCTTCGGCCGAGCTCCGGCCCAACCAGACCGACCAGGACACGCTGCCGCCCTATGACGTACTCGATGCCGTCATCGCCGGCTATGTGGATGAGGGTCTGTCAGAGGACGAGATTGTGGCAACCGGGCAGGACCGGAAGACAGTGGCGTGGATAATCAGGGCCGTCAACCAAAACGAGTACAAACGTCGACAGGCCGCGCCCGGACTGAAAGTGACGAGTCGGGCGTTTGGCACGGGCCGGCGGATGCCGATCGCTGCGCGCTACTAGAGCCAAGGACCGAGAGCTCGGACTAGGGACCAGGGATGGAGTCCGGCGAGAGGCGTTGGCAGAGCTCTCTGACCGCATCGAGGTCGGGGCGCAGGTGAAACGCCCGTTCCGCCAGGACCCGCGCTGCGGCTGATTCCCGTTTCGCGGCGAACAAAACCGACAGGTTGTACAATACCGGCACGTAGTTCGAATCAAGCCGCAAGGCTGATTCGTAGCTTTGCTCGGCGCGTCCTGAGTCGCCGGCCGCGATGAACAGGCTGCCCAGCCGGTTGAGGTTGGTGACAGTCGGTTGGTCTTTGACGACGGACTGCATCACCACGATTGCGCTGTCGCATTGTCCGAGCTGACTCAGGCGTTCGATCAGGAGCAGGCGCGCTGCGGGCAGCGTGCTGTCCAGCTCTGCAGCGCGGCGGAGTTCTGTATCAGCTTCTTCAGTGCGACCGGCCGCGAGCAGTGCATTCGCGCGGTTGAGGTGGAGCACGGCGGAGCCGGGATGGGCCGCGATGGCACGGTCAAAGGTTGCCAGCGCACTGTCGCTCTCGCCGGCGGCAGTGAACGCGAGCCCGAGGTCGTTGAGCGCGATCACCGAGTTCGGTTCAAGCTCGTTGGCGAGACGCAGGTTGTGAATCGCACGTCGATGGTCGCCTTTGTCACTGAGCAGAATGCCGGCGTGAAGGTAGGCGTGGACATAGCCCTGGTCCAGCCGGAGCGCGTGATTGTACAGGACGAGCGCCGAATCGGGCCGCTGTCCAGCGATCGCATCGGCGAGATTGGCGTATGCGCTGGGCGCATCCGGCGCCTCGCGGACCATTGCCGTGAACAGGGTTTCGTTGTTCCTCCAGATCCGCGTGCGCATCATCGTGTCGGCACCGAGCAGAACGATAATCCCGGCAAGCACAATCCCTACCGCTTTCCGAGTCGCCACCCGAAATGTGAGCAGGCGTGAGAGCGCCGTCACCAAGACCATCACGATTCCGGCCGAAGGCAGGAAGAGCAGTCGCTCCGCTGCCAGCGGCCCGATTGAGGCGATGTCCGCTACCGGCAGCAGGAAGGCAATGGTCCAGGCGTAGCCCCACAGTGTCGCCGCGAAGCGGCGCTTGAGCGCGAGGAGTGGAACCGAAACGACGAAGAGCAGGGTGAACAGCGTGTTTGGCGTCGGCACAAAGATCGCGTCGCTGGCCGGGAACTTGGCGTGGTGCTCAAACGGCCAGAAGAACATCCGGATGTACAAGCCCAGAGTGTTGGCGATTGCCACGAGTCGACTTCCCAACCCGACACGGCCCACTATCGGAATCGGTACAGGAACCGCCGCGGTGCGGAGTAAGAGGTAGCCGACAAGAACTGCCAATACTGACAGCACTGACAACCAGTAGCGACGGTCGTACCTGACCCCGACCAGCAGCGGAGCCAGGGCGACGAGCAGTGGGAAGAGTAGCGCGGTCTCCTTGCTGAACAGGGCAAGGCCGTACGCAGGCGGAACAGCCAACCACCACCAGCGGTTGTGCTTGCGGAAAGAGCGGAACAGGGCGAAGGCCGCCAGCCCGGTGAAGAGGGTCAACAGGATGTCCGTGCGGCCAGATACGAACGCGACCGACTCGACGTGCGATGAGTGGGCGGCGAACAGCAGGCCCCCGAGCAAGGCCCAGACTCCCGAGTGCAGCAACTCCCACAGAACAAGGGTGACCGCTGCCGCAGCCAGCGCGTAGAGCAGCAGGTTGACAGCATGGAACCAGTGCGGGTCATTCCGGGAGAGGTTCCGGTCCAGCCAGAAACTCAGCGTTACCAACGGGCGATAGTAGGCGGCGGCGGGCCCGGTAGCCGGTTCCGGACTGCCGGCCCAGAACCCGCGCGAGAAGACTTCCGCCGGGCGGGAGTGGGCCAGCAACGGGTTTCCGGCGATCAGCGTATTGTCGTCCCATACAAAGCCGTAGCGCGTGGACGGCAGATACAGCGCGGCCGAGAAAAGGGCTACTACGGCCAGCACCACAGCCATGCCGGCACGGGTTCTCAACCTCTCCGCGAAAGGCCTGGTGCCCGTCATCCGAGGCTACGGGCTGGAAAGCCTGGCCAGCCGAAGGTAGAGCTCCCTGACCGACGTATTGCCGGGCCGCAACCGGTACGCCCGCTCGGCCAGCATGCGGGCCGTGGCGGAGTCGCCTTGCGCTGCGCACAACACCGATTGGTGGTAGAGTGCCGGCACGTACGCCGGGTCGAGACGGAGAGCCTCGCTGTAGCTTTGGCCGGCACGTGCCGAGTCGTCGACACTGATGAACAGGTCGCCCAGATAGGAGAAGTTCTGGGCTGAAGGCTGGCTTCTGGCTTCGCTCTGCATCAGGATGATCGCGCTGTCGTAGCGGCCGCGCTGCCTGAGCAGGTCGGCGAGCATGGTTCTGGTGCCGGACAGGGTGCTGTCCAGGGCCAGCGTGCGATGGAGTTCGCGAGCGGCCTCGTCAGAGCGTCCGGCCGATATCAGAATGCTGGCGCGGTTGAGATGGAGTGTGGGTGAACCACCCGGCGGCAGCGCGAGAGCGCGGTCGATGGTTGTGAGGGCGCTGTCGTTTTCCCCGACGGCCCGGTAGGCGAGAGCGAGGTTGTTGAGTATCATCTGCGAGTTGGGCACGAGTCTGCTGGCGGCAAGCAGGTGTTCAATCGCCTGGTCCTGGGCGCCCTTGCTCCTGAACAGGAGGGCGGCATGCAGGTGGGCATGGACGTAGTCCGGGTCCAGACGTAGTGCTTGCTGGTACAACGCGAGTGCGGAGTCCGGTTGCCGCTCGACGATGGCATCGGCCAGGTCGGAGTACCCGCCCGGCACGTCCGGCGCTTCGCGGATCATGGCGGGGAAAAGTGTCTCAGCGTTCCGCCAGACACGCGTGCGCATCATCGAGTCGATGCCGAACAGCACGATGACCACTGCAAATCCGGCCCAGGTTACTCGCCGCGTCGGGGCGCGGGACTTGACCAGGCGAGATAGCACCATGACCAGGATCATCACAATACCGGCAGATGGCAGGAACAGCAGCCGTTCCGCAGCGAGCGGGCCGAGCGAGGCGATGATGACCACCGGCAGCAGAGAGGCGACCGTCCACGCGTACCCCCAGAGAGCTTTGGCGAACCGGCGCTTGAGAGCGACGGTCAGGGCCGAAACGACGAACAGCAGGAAGGCAACCACGTTTGTGGGGGAGACCGAAGGTGTGGCAGTGGCTTTGTACCAGACGTGGTGCTCGAACGGCCAGAAGAACATACGGATGTACAGACCGAAGGTGTTGACGATGGTCACGAACGGGCTCCAGATTCCGGTATCGTGCTCTCCCGGAGTCGGTAGCGGGACTGCCGTGGAACGGAGCCAGATGTAGCCGGCGAGGACCGCCAGGGTGGCCAGTACCAGCAGCCAGTAGCGCCGGTCGTACCTGACGCCCACAAGCAACGGAGCGAGCGCGACGAGCAGAGGCAAAAGGGCGGCAGTCTCCTTGCTCAGCAAGGCCAGACCGAGCGCGGGCGGGACCACGAGCCACCACCAACGGTTGTGCTCGCGGAAAGACCGGAGCAGGGCAAAGGCCGCAATAGCGGTGAAGAAGGTCAGCATGATATCGGTTCGTCCCGACACAAAGGCGACCGACTCGACGTGCGAGGGATGGACGGCAAAGAGCAAGCCGCCGAGCAGAGCCCAGACGCCGGAGTTGAGCAGTTCCCACAGGACGAGGGTGATTAAGGCCGTGGTCAGTGCGTAGAGGAGGAGGTTGACGAGATGGAACCAGTGCGGGTTGGCATGGGAGATTCTGAGGTCGAGCCAGAAACTGAGTGTGACGAGCGGTCGGTAGTAGGATGCACTTGGGCCGGCAACCTGCTCCGGGCTTCCGGCCCAGAATCCGCGCGAGAAGAGATCAGCCGGCCGGGAAGAGGCCAGCAGCGAGTTGTCCGTGATGAGCGGCCCGTCGTCCCAGACGAAGCCGTAATGCGTTGCCGGCAGATAGAGAGCGACCGAAGCGAGTGCGACTGCGGCCAGCACCACGGCCATGCCGGCAGGGGTGCGCAGTCTCTCCTGGAGCGAGTTGCCGCTCATTGCCCAAAGTCTTGCCGGAAACAGCCGGTATGTCAAGCAGACCGAGTGACGAAGGATAGACGCACTGCCGTCCGGGGCCGCGGTGATGGATGTAGAAAGGACCGATGGGACAGAACGAGGCCAGAGATTCAGAAGCCGGAGACCTGAGCGCATTTCGCGGAAGGACGCTGCCAGGGCTCGCCGCTACAACGAACCCGCGCCCAAGATAGGACCGACATACATGGAGCCGCTGTTCTACCTCGGGTTCTGCGACCACTACGAAGGCAAAGTCGCCGAAGCCCACGCCCGCTGGCGGGAGATCCTCAAGCTCGACCCCTCCTACACCAAGGCCAAAAAGGCGCTGGAACAACTGAAGTAGCACCGGGCCGCACAGGCTCAAGCCCAGGCGGCGGAACCGGACAACGGAAGCTCGACCGGATTGCGGCAGCTAACCTGCCGTCATTTCGGAAGCGAGGCGCGGGGGGAGGGTTTCGGAC
>Ga0163210_1000510_pt1 | contig 16500 bp, 11 predicted proteins | sample Kivu_220m_FD_113536 | JGI IMG/M metagenome (GOLD analysis project Ga0163210, IMG submission 113536) | Freshwater microbial communities from Lake Kivu, Western Province, Rwanda to study Microbial Dark Matter (Phase II) - Kivu_220m | ecosystem: Environmental > Aquatic > Freshwater > Lake ...
ACGCGGCGGGGAAAGAGAAAGTACTGATCGAACTGCGGGCGTTGGTCGTCTTTCATCAAGATAATCGCGTCCGGCGGCGTCTGGCGGCGAATGAAATCGAGTAGGACAAAGAGATCGCCCCACTGAATGTACATCTTGTCCGTATAAGTGAGGTTGGGCGCGATGAGCAGTGGCGCGATGGCATCCTGTGAGCGTGGAATCGCGATGACGACTTGAGCGGCAAAGAACGCGGCGATGATCCATCTGACAAGCCCGCGGAGGAATCGGCGTTTTGTGAATATGGCAGTGTTCACTTTCATCCTTGGTCAGTTGGTGAGGTGCTCTCAAGATGTGATAGAGCTTGTTTGTCTCACCACGATTTCTATTTCGATATAGCACAGTTATTCAGCCAGCGCAAATCGTCCTTCGAAAGAAAGCCAATGTGCCTAAAAAACAAACTAATGCAGACGAGAGTGCCCTTCGTCTGCATTGAAAGCGGCCCGGCGAGTGCCTGCCGCCAGAGCGCCGACGCGCTCCAATTGAGTCATTTTCCCGAAAAAAGGGGCTGTCCGGTGTTACTTCCCGGACAACCCCACTTTACAATGTAATGACTGAATTGGCTGTTTGTCAGAAAGTAGGAATCAAGTGTCTCCACGAAATGCTGCGCGCGGCTTTCAGCGTCTCGGGGGGAGTCAGCGAAAACAAGATCTCTCGGGCCTCCAAGTTCTCCGGGTTTATCCTGAGGACATGTTTCACCAAGCTTAGCGACGCATGAGCATTTCCCACCGTCTTGGCTGCCCCCAACAGCGCGATTTCGCTCTGGGGATCGAATTGAAGTGCCGACACGAATAATGAGTGGGCTTGTTCCCGATTGCCCAGCTGCAGCTGGGCTGACCCTTTTTCGATCAGGCGCATCGCTTCGGCCTTGAGGCGTTCAGTAACTGTTTCCAAGGCATGCTTGGCCAAACGACTGTCCGGATTGAGCGTCAGGCAGTGCCTGACATAGACGACGGCGTCTTTTGGATTTGCCGTACAGCGGGCCAAGCCCAACCACGCCTCCTCATGCCGGGGGTCAAAGTCCGTCACGTAACGGAACAATCTCTCGGCGTAGGAGAGTAGGGCAATTCCCTCAAGATAGTGAGCGCACGTCATGATGACGGCAATCGATGCGCAACCTTCGTGCGAGATTCCCTCGTCGATGCACTTTTCAAGACTGGCTCGAAAGGCCTGCCTCACCGGCTCCAACTGCACGGCGCGACCATAGCAGCGGATCTTCTCATCCCAATCCGCGGCGCTTTCCGCACGCAGCGCCCACGCGCCGGCTAACTTGGGTCTCATTTCCGTGGCCCGGCAAAATGCGACGTAAGCCGCTTTGAAATCCCGCGCGGCGAGTGCGTCTTGACCGCGCTCGAGCGCGAAATAGAGTTCGTTCTCTGGCGTCTCCCGAATGCCTTCGTCAATTTCCTCGGCCAGCGCGCGGTAAGCCGCGGCCCCTTCCGAGTCCGGTGCGTACTGAAGGATACTTTTATGAACCGCCGCAGCTTCCTTGAAAGTGACACTCGGCTTGGCCCTGGCCGCAAAGATGGGGATTTCCGAGGAGAACGCATCGCGTGCGGCATCGGCAAAATCGCGCGCCACGCGTGTTCGGGAATCGTGCATCGTGTAGAAGATTCCTCCCACGCGTAGACTGGGGTTGAGCGTATCTCGGACTTCTTTGATAATGTACAGCAGCCAGCGCAGCGACTCGAACGTCAGATAATCCGCGGTAAATGGAATAACTACTTCATCAGCAGCCAACAGAGCCGCGCCAGTGAAGGCGCCCAGGTCGGGCGGGCAATCCAATAGTATGTAATCGTAGCGGTCGCGGAGCGGTTCCAATACGGCGCGCACGGCGGAGATGCGTCCTTCCTTGACCAATTCCTCTGCGGTCTTGGTTAGATCATGGTTCGCCGGCACGAGTTGAAAATTCTCCTGCGTGTATTGCAGGATCGAAGCCAGCGCGATGGCCTTCTTGTCCAGTGCGTCTTTGATGGTGGTAGACAGCCGCGCGGGCTGAAAGCCAAGAGCCAGAGTGAGCGAAGCCTGGGGATCGAGATCCGCGGCCAGTACCTTGCGCCCGCGATCCGAAAGGGCCGCAGCCAGATTGAGCGTCGTCGTCGTTTTGGCGACCCCTCCTTTTGAGTTAACCACTGCAAGAATACGACACATATCTCCTACCCTCCCTTGCTCGCCATTTCTGATCGCAGAGACCACCAACCCATCGCTGAAGACAACTAAAAACTGCTGCCGACGCGGGCAGGCGCGTCAAACAGCAGGGTCACTAACCTTTCTGGTCGATGAAGAACTGAAGGAGTTCTCTACATGTCACCGATCCGCCTCTTCCCACAGAGAGTTAGCCAGGACAACGTCGAAAGCCGGAGGAAGAAAACCCCTCTTCACTTCTACCGCGATTATACTCTTGCCATCTGCGAATGTCAATGCCCGGCGACGGGATTTTCGAAATTCGTCTACAAAGCCGGGTGTGCGCGCGGCGGGCGCCTCTCGACCACGCACCAGGGCGGGAATCGAGCGAGCAAAAAAACTTGACGCTTGCGTCGTGGGCATCACCTGTCTTGCAAAAGTAACCCCATATGCCTAGTGATTGATCCCGGGTCGGGCGACTATGAATTCCCAGCCCATTGTGGTCGCCATAATATCGGGTCCCTGAGCGCGGTCTGCATGAGCGCTGGGTGGATGCGCACGATGATACGCAGAACGGTTGAGCCGCGCAAAGCAAGGGCGTGAACGCCCTTCCACGGTCAGCCAGGGAATGCTGCCTTCAAACTGAACTAGATCATGCCCAACGGGGTGTGCGTTATTTATTTGGGTGATGTCAAGAACCTTGCGAAGGTTGAACGGCAACCACCTTCGGTTTGCCTTCAAAACCTTCGCAAGGTTCGATGTCCCAAAACATTGACTCACACCCTGTCCAGAGGAACTTTGACATTGGTTGGGCTTGAGGTACAATGGGGAGCGAGGGGATACTCTGGCGGATTGCCGGTATGAAGCACCCAATCGCTTGGTCGTCCCAATGGATCTCTTATCTTACCGCTGGTCTGCTGTTTGTGGCGACTGTGTTGCGGTCGCTGCTCATTTACCAGGATAGTCAGGTCATCATCCAGTCGCTGGGGCTGCTCATGGCTTGGCTGGCCTTGATGCTGCTCAGCGAAACGCCAGTCCCCCGCCAATGGCGCGCGTTCTTTCCGATCTACCTCGTCCTCCAAACGATCCTCACGCTGGTCCTCTTGTATACGCCCGGTTCCCCGGATTACTATGCCATCCTCTTCGCTATTCTCAGCATGCAGATCATGCAGCGTCTCAGTCCCAAGGTTGGGGCAGTGTGGGTTGGACTGTTCACCCTGCTGATGGTTTTCCCATTGACGAAAATCTACAGCGTGGCGAACGGCATTGCCTTTGCGCTGATCTATACTGCTGCTGATGTCATCCTGGCCTCCTATGCGCGTGCGCTGCGGCGCGCCCAAACGGCGCGCGCACAAAACCAAACGTTGGCGCAGCAACTCCAAGAAGCGAATCGTCAGCTCCAGGTCTATGCGGCGCAGCACGAAAAACTCGCCCTGGCGCGGGAGCGGCGTCGCCTGGCGCGGGAATTGCACGATTCGGCGACGCAGACGATTTTCGGCATGACGCTCGCCACCCAATCGGCCTTGCTGCTTTTGGAGCGCGATCCCAGCCGGGTCGGTGCGCAACTCGACCGGTTGAACCAGCTGGCGCAGAGCGCGCTCGCAGAGATCCGCACGCTGGTTTCAGAACTGCGTCCGGACCAGGTCGCCGCAGGGGGATTGGCCGCCGCGCTCCGCCGGCATCTCGCCGAGCGCCAACTTCCAGAAACCCTCTCCGTTTCTCTGGAGGTGGAAGGCGAGCGCCGCTTGTCCTCCGCCGAAGAAGAGTGCCTCTTTCGGATCGCCCAGGAGGCGCTGAACAATATCGTCAAACACGCGCAGGCATCTCAGGCGCGAATTCGACTGCATCTAGCGGAGCCGCTCTCGATGGAAATCCAAGACCAGGGGTGCGGCTTTGATTTACAATGCGCACAGCACAGCGGACATGTCGGCTTGATCAGCATGCGGGAGCGCGCCGCCGAGATCGGATGGAACTTGCAGGTCACTACATCTCCCGGCGCGGGCACACGGATCCGGGTCCAAAAGCCAGCGGAGGAGGGGGCATGACGCAGACAGAAAAAATCAAAGTGTTGATCGTGGACGACCATCAAGTCGTCCGTCAGGGGCTGCGGACTTTTCTCGAACTGCACGACGATGTCGTCGTGGTCGGCGAAGCGGGCGACGGAGCGACGGCGGTGCAGCTCGCGCGCGCGCTGGAGCCCGACATTGTATTGATGGACCTCGTGATGCCGCAGATGGATGGCATTGCCGCGACGCGCGAGATCAAATCGCTGAGCCAATGCTCCCGCGTGATCGCGCTGACGAGTTTCGCCGAGGACGACAAGGTTTTCCCGGCGATTCAGGCGGGCGCGTCCAGTTACTTGCTCAAAGACGTCTCGCCCGACAATCTGATCGAAGCCATCCGCGCGGTTCATGCCGGCGAAGCGCGTCTGCATCCTGACATCGCGCGCAAGTTGATGGATGCCATGCGGGGCGCACCTCCAAAAGACGCTCCGGGGGCAGCGCCGCCGGCAAGCGATCTCACCGAACGCGAGCGCGAAGTTATTCGACTCGTGGCACAGGGTCACAGCAACTCCGAGATCGCCCGGCGATTGGTCATCAGCGACAAGACGGTCAAGACGCACATCAGCAACGTCCTGAGCAAACTCAACCTGCAAGACCGTACGCAATTGGCGATTTACGCGATCAAGCATGGACTGGTTGAATAGTCAGATGGATCCATCCAGCAATCCGCGCAAGCCCGGACGGACGGCGAGCGTTGGCATTTATCTGACCCTAGCCGCCGAGGTCGCCCGTACGTTGACCTCATCGCGAGTGGGCGACCGGTCGGCACAGTATATAGCGCTATTCGCCGTGCTTATCATTTTGTACTCCATCGTGTTGTGGCGCCCCGACATACCCAGTGTTCTGCTCCACCTGTACTTTGGTGTCCAGTCTGCGCTCACCTTGCTCCTCCTCGCGCTCAATCCAGAAATTGACTTTGTCACCACGGTCTTTGCGCTGCTGTCTTTTCAGGCGGCGTTGGTTTTCTCCGGCGCATCGCGTTGGGTTTGGGTCGGCATCTTGGTTTCGCTGATTCCCGGATCGCTGATGTTCTTCCTCGGACCGCTTCGCGGCATCGCGCTGGGGTTGGTTACGATGGCGGCCGGGATTGTTTTGCCGGCGTTTGTTGCCGTCAGCGAAGAGACCGAACAAGCGCGCGTTCAGAGCCAGGCGCTGCTGGACGAATTGCAGGAAACGCACCGGCAGTTGCAAACGTATGCCGAGCAGGTGGAAGAACTCGCCGCGGTGGAGGAGCGCAACCGCCTGGCGCGCGAACTGCACGATTCGGTCTCGCAGACGATTTTCAGCATCACGCTGAACACCCGAACGACCCAAATCCTCCTGAAGCAGAATCCAGAGCGGGTCCGCGCCCAGTTGGAGCACCTGCAAACCCTGGCGCAGAACGCGCTCGCACAGATGCGCGGCTTGATCGCCGAGTTACGACCCCCGTAAACCCTTCGGGTTTTGTTCATTCCCCCGTCCTACGACTTGAGACGTAGGGCAATCCATCCCCAGCAGCAGAAAGCAAATCCGACCTGCGAACGCAGGACAATCCCACATTCGCTCGATGCGCTCACGCGGTGTACGTGTTATGCTGCCAGTGTGAGAATGTCGAGGAGCGCGTATGCCAAATCCCATCGACCGTTCGATGCCTAATCGCCATCTTATGCGTGTGCTGATCGTTGACGATATGCCGCAGGTGCGCCAAGACTTGCATCTCTTGCTGCAATTGACCGACGAGCTGGAAGTTGTCGGCGAAGCATCGAATGGAGCGGAAGCCATCACCCAAGCCGAAGCGTTGCGACCTGATGTAGTTGTGATGGATGTCGAAATGCCGGGGATGGATGGCTGTGAAGCGACACGTCAGATCAAAGCCCGCGGCTTGGCTGGCAGGGTCGTCGTCTTGAGCCTCCACGTAGATAGCGACAGCTTACAGCGGGCGCGGGAAGCCGGCGCCGATGTCGTCGTAGACAAAGCGGGCCGCTTTGAAAAGTTGTTGAGCGCCATTGTGGCGACCCAATAATCTATTCAATTCAACAAGGAGAAGAAAAAATGGAAAAGCAAATGACTCTACAGAAGAGCGGAACGACGCGACGGTACTATCTCGATTGGCTGCGCGTGGGGGTGATCCTGACCGTCTTCTTCTATCACAGCACACGGTTCTTCAACCTGGGTGAGTGGCACGTCAAGAACCCGACGACGTACTGGGGGGTCGAAGTTTTTGAACAAGTTCTGGCGACCTGGATGATGCCGCTCTGTTTCGTCGTCTCCGGCGCGGCTGTCTTTTACGCGCTGGGAAGAGGCGGTGCGGGATCATTCATCAAGGACAAGATTCTGCGCCTCTTTGTGCCTCTTGTGGTTGGCATCTTTACGCACAGCGCATGGCAGGTCTATCTGGAGCGCGTGAGTCACGGCCAGTTTAACGGTTCATTCTTCGAGTTCTACCCGCACTATTTTGAGGGAATTTATGGGTTAGGCGGCAATTTTGGATGGATGGGCATTCACCTCTGGTACGTGGAGATGCTGTTTGTCTTCACTCTGATCTTTCTGCCGCTCTTTCTCCTGCTCAAGCGCGGTATTGGGCAGCGCGTGCTTGCCGGGCTGGGCAGGGTGCTGGCGGTGCCCGGTGTGGTGTTCTTCTTCCTCGTCACGCCAATCATCCTCGTGCTCGAGTTTGTGGACGGTGACAGCTTCTGGGGCATGGACGTTTTCGGCGGCTGGGGCATTCTGTCGCACGCTTGGTTCTTCATCTCCGGCTTTGTGATTGCGTCGAGCGAACGATTGCAGCAGAGCATCCAGCGGCTGCGCTGGGTCTGGCTCATCGCGGCGATCTTGCTAACCGCTACGCAAGTCGGATATGTCCTCGGCCATCCCGGCGGGTTGAAGCAAACCCCACTAATGGCGTATCTGTGGATCCTGGCATTCCTCGGCTTGGCGAGCAAATATCTGAATTTCAACACACCGCGTTTGCAACGTGCCAACGAGGCCGTGCTGCCGTTCTACATCCTGCACCAGCCGGTGCTCCTCAGCGTGGGCTATCTCGTCTTGCAGTGGGCGATTCCCGATCCGTTGAAATGGGCAATCATCGCTGCCAGTTCGTTCGCCATGGTCATCGGACTGTACGAATTCTTGGTGCAGCGGTTCAATCTCGTGCGGTTCCTGTTCGGGATGAAAGTGTTGCCGCGCGTTATGCAGCCCGCCGGTCAACCGGCGTTGCCGCAAATAGCGCAGTGAGCGCGACGAGACCTTCGAGGCGCAAGCGCAAGGCCTCGAAGGTCTCATCTTTTAATATTCTCTAAATGTTTTCTCATCAAACTCTAATCAAAACATCTTGACTTTTTCAGTTAGTTCTATTACACTGCGCTAGAGAGTTGGGGAGTAGCCAACGCAACTGAACAGTCGTCAGGACAGAGCATTGCTCTCGGCTGTTCGCTGGTAAGAAACCAGTGGCGAGACCAACACGACATATCGTGCCGTGCTGGTCTCGTTTTTTGTGCAGCAGATGCGCTGGGTAATAGTCCAATCGTCGAAGGAGGCAACATGTTTTTCGGTTTTGAAAACTACGGGTTGTATTTGTTGTTCAGTTTGCCCGCGCTCTTGCTGGGCCTGTGGGCGCAGTTCAAGGTACAGGGCGCGTTCAATAGATTCTCGCAGGTCCGCACGATCACCGGCGTGCGCGGCGCACAAGTCGCGCGGCGAATTCTCGACCTGCACGGCCTGCGCGAGGTGCGCGTCGAACAGGTGGACGGCTTTTTGTCCGACCACTATGATCCGACGCAGCGCGTGCTGCGCCTCTCACCGAACGTGTATCAGGGCAACAGCATTGCCGCTGCGGGAATTGCCGCGCACGAATCAGGCCACGCGCTTCAACATCAACAGGGTTATGCATTTCTCTCGCTGCGCAGCATGATGGTGCCCACGGTGCAAATCGGCAGTTGGATTGGTCCGATCATTTTCCTGCTTGGATTCTTCATCGCGGGCGCGTTGGGCAATTCGCTTGCGTGGATCGGCGTTCTGTTGTTCGCTGCCGTCGCGCTTTTTTCGCTGGTTACTTTGCCGGTCGAATTTGACGCAAGCAAACGCGCCAAGAATCTGCTCGTCAGCACGGGGATGATTGCTCAAACTGAAATGCGCGGTGTCAACGCGGTGCTCGATGCAGCAGCGCTCACCTATGTCGCGGGGGCGGTGCAAGCTGTCTCGACTCTGCTCTACTATGTGTTCCTGTTGAGTGGACGACGCGGCGAATGACAGAACCGACGCGTAAGTGTTGCAGATTTCTAATCAGGAGGATAAAATGAAGTGGTCATGGAAGATAGGCAAATTTGCGGGAATTGACGTGTATATGCACGCAACCTTTCTGCTGCTGATCGCTTGGGTCGTGTTGACAAATTGGATTCAGGCACGCACTGTGGAGGGTGTGGTCAATGGCGTTGTCTTCATCCTCGCGCTGTTCGCCTGCGTGGTGTTGCATGAATACGGACACGCGCTCACCGCGCGCAAGTACGGCATCAGCACGCGCGATATTACGCTCTTGCCTATCGGCGGCGTCGCGCGGCTCGAGCGGATGCCGGACGATCCGCGCCAGGAGTTGTGGGTCGCGCTTGCGGGCCCGGCGGTGAACGTCGTCATCGCGGTGATCTTGTTCGCGTGGCTCGCCGGTACCTCCGCGCTCGAACCACTGGAATCGCTCAGCGTATCGAGCGGCTCGTTTGTCGAACGATTGCTCGCCGTGAATGTCTCGCTGGTCCTGTTCAATTTGCTGCCGGCGTTCCCGATGGACGGCGGTCGCGTTCTGCGCGCGCTGCTCGCGCTGCGCATGGAGTATGTGAATGCGACTCAGATCGCGGCGACGATCGGTCAAGGGATGGCGTTCCTGTTCGGGTTCATCGGCTTGTTGACCAATCCGTTCTTGCTCTTCATCGCACTCTTCGTGTGGATCGGCGCGGCGCAAGAAGCAGGGATGGTGCAGATGCGTTCCGCTTTGGGCAACATACCTCTCAGCCGCGCAATGATCACCGATTTTCGCACGCTCTCCCCGCGCGATTCGCTGGGACACGCCGTAGACCTCTTGCTCGCCGGGTCGCAACACGATTTTCCGGTGACCGAAGACGATCGCGTGGTTGGTATTCTCACGCGCAACGACTTGGTTACCGCGCTCAAACAGCGCGGCGAAGTGGCTCTCGTCGGCGAAACGATGCGGCGCGATTTTCTCACCGCCGATGTTGCAGAGATGCTCGAAGGCGCGTCGGTGCGCCTGCAAATGTGCGATTGCCACACGATGCCGGTGATGCGCGGCGGACAACTCGTCGGCTTGATCACAATGGATAACCTGGGCGAATTTCTGATGATTCGCTCGGCGTTGGGCGGACGAGGCGGCCATGATCCGCGCCTCGCGCCAACCTCGGCGTAATTTCGGCAGGGCGCAACCTATCGCGCCCTGCCCACGCAAAAAACGATGAGCACACCAGAAACGATTCTCTTTCACACGCTCGACGTCCCGTGTGTCGCCGAACGATTGAACGTTCAACCCGAACTCGGCCTGAGCCATGCCGAGGCCACCGCGCGCCTCAAGCAGTACGGCGCGAACGAATTGACCGAACGCGGCGTTACAAGTCCCTGGGCGATTCTGTGGGAACAACTGACCGGCAAGTTGGTGGTCATTCTCATCGCCGCCGCGATCATTTCCGCGCTCGTCGGCGATTACAAAGACATGGTCGCGATTCTCGCGATTGTGGTGCTCAATGCGATCCTGGGCGTCGCGCAAGAGTATCGCGCCGAGCGCGCGATGGCGGCACTCAAAAAACTCGCCATGCCGCTCGTCAAGGTGCGCCGCGAAAACTCCTTCCAAGAAGTCGCCGCCGCGCACCTGGTGCCGGGCGATGTGATTCTGCTCGAAGCGGGCAATGTGGTTCCGGGGGATGCGCGCGTTATCGCCAGCGCCAATCTGCGCGTGCAAGAGGCGATTCTCACCGGCGAGTCCGAGCCCGTTGAAAAAGAGACGCGCGCGGTCAGCGAAGCAAATCCGCCGCTCGGCGATCAGCGCAATATGCTGTTTATGGGCACGGCGGTGACGTACGGACGCGGGCAAGCGATCGTCGTCGCCACCGGCATGAAGACCGAACTGGGCAAAGTCGCGGCGATGATTCAAGGCGTCAAGAAAACCGCGACGCCGATGCAAAGGCGGCTTGGCCAACTGGGACAGCGCCTCGGCCTGGCCGCGCTCGCGCTCGTCGTCGTGGTGTTCACGCTCGGTATTCTCGCCGGTGAGGATGTGCGCTTGATGTTCATGACCGCGATCAGCATGGCTGTCGCGCTTGTGCCGGAGGGCCTGCCCGCGGTCGTCACCATTACCCTTGCGCTCGGCGCACAACGCATGCTCAAACGCAACGCGCTCATTCGGAAACTGCCCGCGGTCGAAACGCTCGGCTCGGTCACGGTGATTTGTTCCGACAAAACCGGCACGCTCACCGAAAACCGCATGACCGTCACGATTCTCGATGTCGCCGGTCATCGCGTTGAGCTGACCGGACAGATCCGGCGCGATATGGCGGTCCTCAAAAAAGATGAGCGTCCCATCGCGGCAAGCGACGCGCCGGCGATTCCGCTCTTGCTTGCCGGCGGCGCGTTGTGCAACGACGCGATACTGAAACCGACCGGCGCCGGCGCATTCACTGCGGTCGGCGACCCGACCGAAGGAGCGCTCGTCGTCTCGGCGGCGCGACTCGGCTTGTGGAAGGCGGACTTGGACGAAGCATTGCCGCGCGTCAGCGAAGTCCCGTTCGATTCCGAGCGTAAACGTATGACGACTGTGCATCGTGTCCCAGTCTCTTTGCCAAATGGAGCACAAGCGATTGCACTTGCTGCAGCCGGTAGGCCGCACATCGCGTTCACCAAAGGCGCAGTGGATGGTTTGCTCAACATCTCGAACTCGGTGTGGACGGAGAACCGCAGCGAGCCGCTGAGCGACGCGTGGAGAAGACGCGTCGTCGCCGCGAGCGAAGCACTGGCGAGCAAGGGTATGCGGGTGCTCGGCGTCGCGTTCCGCGCGGTGGACGCGTCCTCGATCAATGGGCACAACCCGCTCGAACGCGATTTGGTGTTCGTGGGCATGGTCGGGATGATTGACCCGCCGCGTCCCGAAGTGCGCGCGGCAGTCGCGCAGGCGCGCGCCGCCGGCATTCGCCCGGTGATGATTACCGGCGATCATCCGCTGACTGCGCGCGAAATCGCGCGGCAACTCGGCATTGCGACGGACGGTAAGAGCTTGACGGGTCAAGAGGTCGCGCGCTTGTCGCCATCCGAGCTCGCCGGACTGGTGGAGGAAGTTTCGGTCTACGCGCGCGTGTCGCCTGAACACAAGCTCAGCATCGTGAACGCGCTGCAAGAGCGCGGACACATTGTCGCGATGACCGGCGACGGCGTGAACGATGCGCCCGCGCTGAAACAGGCAAACATTGGTGTCGCGATGGGCATCACCGGCACGGATGTTTCGAAAGAAGCGGCGGAGATGGTTTTGCTCGACGACAATTTCGCGACGATTGTCGCGGCAATCGAAGAGGGGCGCACGGTTTACGACAACATCCGCAAGTTTGTGAAATTCTCAGTTGCCGGGAACATTGGCAAGATTCTCGTCGTGCTCGTTGCGCCAATTCTCGGCATGCCCTTGCCCTTATCGCCGTTCCAAATTCTGTGGATGAACCTGGTGACCGATGGCGTCCTAGGCCTTGGCTTGAGTGTCGAGCCGTCGGAACGCGGCGTGATGAAACGCGCGCCGCACCAACCCGGCGAGAGCATTTTTAGTCGCGGGTTGGCGCGACAAATCGCGTGGTCGGGCTTGCTGATTGGCATGGTCGCGCTCGCCGTCGGTTTGTGGGCGTGGAGTGCGGGGCGCGCGTCGTGGCAAACGATGATCCTATCCACGCTGATCTTCGCGCAAATCTTCCAAGCGCTGTCTGTGCGGTCGAATGCCGACTCGCTTTTTCGCATCGGACTGTTTTCAAACAAACCACTCCTCGCCGCGAGCGCGTTGATTTTCGCTCTGCAAGTCGCGGTGATGTACGTCTCGTTTTTGCGCGGCTTGTTCGAGACCGCACCGTTGTCGCCCGAAGAATTCGTCATCACGCTCTTCGCAAGTAGCGCGATTCTGTGGGCAGTCGAAATCGAAAAGCGGCTTCCCCGACGCACGTGAAATGAAGCGTCGTTGATTGGATTTCCCCAAAAGAAACGGACGAAGCCAGAACGCCGCGTCCGTTGGTTGTATTGGAACTGTGTTCTAAATATGGATCGCGTGCATACGCGTATGGAGCGGTTCTGATCCGATGGAATTTGTAACGTCGTTAGCTTTGCTTCTCACGCCAAATGAGGTTGGACAGGGATAGAAAAATAGCGTAAACTAAGGTCATCTCTGACAGTTGCCGCGTCTCGCTTGGATGATCTGAAAGGATCGCTATGGCTCAAGCGTCTGCTGAGACCAAGCCGGACCCTAGTCCTCTTCGCTTGTTCCTCTTTGGATCGTTCCGTCTCGAATGTGGGGAGCGAACGATCCATCTTCCCACGCGCAAGGTCGAATCGCTACTTGCCTACCTCGCGCTTTTCCCCGAACCGCACCCGCGCGAAAAACTTGCCGCGCTGCTCTGGGGTGATGTCACTGACGAACAGGCGCGCCACTCGCTCCGCGCCGCGCTCGCCGCCCTCCGTAAAGAGCTCGGCGATGAAATTCTCATCGCCGACCGCGAGACGGTGCAATTCAATCCCGATTTTCCGCCTTGGACCGATGTGCGCGAATTCGCACGATTGGCGGCGGATGACTCACCAGCCGCCATCGCGTTGTACCGCGGCGATCTATTGACCGATTTCTACGATGATTGGATTTTGCAAGAACGAGAGCGCTTGCGTGCGCGTTACCTTGATGGACTCTTGCGGCTGGCGCAAGAGTCGCGCTCGACCAGCCGCTATGCGCGTGCGATTGAATTTGCGGAGAAGGTGTTGGGGAGCGACCCAGCCAACGAGAAGGCGTATCAGCACATCATCTTTTGCCTTGCTGCGCTGGGCGACCGCATTGGTGCGCTCAAGCAGTACGACGAGTGTGAAGAGAGACTACGCGACGAATTAGCTGTTGCGCCGTCGAAAGAAACGCTCGCCCTGCGCGACCAGATCGAGCAGATGTTGACCGGCGTCAAGTCGCGCGAAGCGTTGTTCACGAATGTGCCGATTCCGCTGACGAGTTTCGTCGGACGGCAACAAGAGACTGCCACTGTCAAGCAACTGCTGGGTACGGCGCGCTTGCTCACGCTCACTGGCGCGGGCGGCTGCGGCAAAACGCGACTGGCGATTCAGGTTGCCACGGATCTGGCGAACGCAAACCGGTTCAAGCATGGCGTGTGGTGGGTTGATCTGGCACCGTTGAGCGATGCAGCGCTGGTGCCCCAAGCCATCGCGACGGTGTTCAACCTGCAAGAGCCCTCGGGCGTTCCTCTTCCGACCGTTCTCGCGAATTATTTCCGCGCGAAGGAATTACTGTTGGTGCTGGACAACTGCGAGCATCTGATTGCGGCGTGTGCGCAGCTCGTGGAGGAATTGTTGCATGCCTGCGCCGAGTTGAAGATTCTCGCGACAAGCCGCGAAGGGTTGGGCATCACTGGGGAAGTCGTTTGGCGTGTGCCATCGTTGAGCGTCCCTGACCCGCGCTGTGCGACGTTGGATGAATTGATCCAGTCCGATGCAGTTTTGCTTTTCGCGCAACGCGCTCAAGCCGTCGTTCCGAGATGGGAACTGGAGGACAATGCGGCGACGGTCGCGCGCGTTTGTGCGCGCCTGGACGGTATCCCCTTGGCCATCGAACTGGCTGCGGTGCGGGTCAAGAGCTTGCCGGTCGAGCAGATTGCCGAGCGGTTGGATGATCGGTTTGGTTTGTTGACGCTGGGCAGTCGGACGGCATTGCCGCGTCATCAAACGCTGCGTGCGACGATGGATTGGAGTTACGATATGCTGATGGATGCGGAGCGGTCCTTGTTGCGGCGGCTGTCGGTGTTTGCGGGCGGGTTCACTTGGGAAGCAGTCGAGGCCGTGTGCGGTGAACCGTCAACAGTGAACCGTCAGCCGTCTGCTGCCCGTTGCTCACTGCTTGATTTGCTCACCTCGCTCGTTGACAAGTCCCTCGTCGTGGTCGAGCAAAAGGGCAGCGTGACACGCTATTCTTTGTTGGAAACCGTCCGCCAATATGCGCGTGAGAAACTGCTGGAAGCCAACGAGTGCGAAGTTTACGCCCAGCGACACCGGGATTGGTTCCTCCAATTCGCGGAACAAGCCGCCCCCAAACTGCGCGGGCGAGAACAACTGGAGTGGTGCGAGCGGCTAGACTTGGAGATAGACAACCTACGCGCCGCGCTGGAATGGTCGCTTGGGCAAGCCGATCGCGATAGCGCCGAGATGACGTTGCGTCTGGCTGGAGCGTTGGTGTGGTTCTGGCTTGTGCGCGGTTATTGGGATGAAGCGCGGACCTGGCTGGAACGATCTCTGGCGAACGGTGTCATCACGCCGGCGCGGGCGATGCCGCTCGTGGGACTGGGCCTAATGGAATCCAATACGGGTACGCCGGGAAGGCAGCCTGCACTGTACGATGAGGCATTAATGCTGTATCGGCAACAGGGGGACAGATGGGGGATCGCGTTCGCTGCGAGTTTCTCCGGGTGGGAAGAGGGCGACCCATCAGAGATAAGCGCATTGCATGGGGAAGCGCGGACTATCGCACAAGAACTGCAAGACGAATGGTTGGCGGCGAGGGTGGACATCGGGCAAGGACTGCACTATGCTCATCGAGGAGATTCCGCGCTCGCCCGCGCGCTCTTCGAGTCCGCGCTGGTTCATGCGCGACACTCAGGCGACCGTTGGTTCATTGCCAATGCCCTAAGCAATGCGGGAGATGTTGCCCGCGCTCAGGGTGATTTTGATCGGGCGGTGGCGCTTCTCACCGAGAGTCTGGAACTCCGCCGCGAACTGGGCAACAAGAACTCAATCGCGAATTCGCTTGCCGGCTTGGGGCACATAGCGAGGTGTCGCCATGATTGTCTTCAAGCGGAAGTGCTCTTCAAGCAAGCCCTGGCGCTCCGCCGCGAGATGGGCAATATGCAGGGGGTGGTCCATTCTCTCTGGGGATTTGGCAGAGTCGCGGCAATGGAACAACGATACGAACGAGCCGCGCGGCTCTTTGGCTCGGTAGACGCTCGGTGTGAGATGCTGCGAGGACACGAACGCCGCGCATATGAAGACGAAGTTAGGGCGCTGCGCGCGCAATTGGGCGAGACGGCGTTCGATCAAGCGCGGGCAGAAGGACGTTCAATGTCGCTGGAGCAAGCCATCGAGTATGCGCTGGAGAATGTGAAAAACGGGTAGGGGCAATTTGCCCAGAGACCTGACAGGTTTTGCGAAACCTGTCAGGTCTTTTTGTTTTCCGTCAAAAAAATATTCCTCGATTTGACGATGTAACGCCCTGATTCTTGGCAGTAGTTTGACGAGCGCGCCGTAACCTGAGGTTGGAAATTCCAAGGGGGAGGCGCAGAATGCAACCGCGATTCCGTTCGATCCAAGCCACGCTTGTGCTGGCGGTTCTACTCGGCATAGCTTTGTTCAGTCCAACTAGCGGTTTTGGGGTGATGACGCCCAATACGTCGAGCGGCGATGTCTATGCTGCCCCAGAGCCACCCGCATCCACTCCACCCATTCTATCACGCACTATGATTTCTACACCCCAACCATGTTTAGAGAAGGAGAAAATACGCCGAGTAATCGCCAACGGATACGTGGCATTTATCGATTCCACCTCCTTGAACCCTCAGGCAACCGCATGGCCTGAAGACAATTTCAATGACTTGGTGGAGCGGTATCGTCAAGTCATTCAAGACGGATACGCTGGACCGAACGGATTTGATGATCTGGATGTATGGGCACGCGAGCTCGGGCTGGCTCACGTTCCTTCCGAATGTCCGACCTGTCAGAACGCCGGTCGCGCGCTTCGGGTGATGTACGTGCCGGGAGAGGTGAACAAAATCCGTTGGTACGAAACCTGTGGAGCCAAACTCCCCGGTATCCAACACGGGAATCTAGGGCTTGAAGTGCCGACCAGGGGTGTTTTATATCATGAACTAGCACACCTGTGGGATAATGCGCCGTACGAATCGCGATATGGGTTGTTACTGGAAACCGGGATGGAATTGCAAAGGTCAGGAGGAGTGATTATTCAAGACGCTTATCAAAAGAGCAAACCAAGCCACGGGGATCTCGCGACCGGGTACAGCATGGC
>Ga0163210_1000511_pt1 | contig 16498 bp, 17 predicted proteins | sample Kivu_220m_FD_113536 | JGI IMG/M metagenome (GOLD analysis project Ga0163210, IMG submission 113536) | Freshwater microbial communities from Lake Kivu, Western Province, Rwanda to study Microbial Dark Matter (Phase II) - Kivu_220m | ecosystem: Environmental > Aquatic > Freshwater > Lake ...
GGATATATCAAGACTTTTCTGAATCAACTGAATTCCATCGGTAATAAAGAGACTAATTCTATTTTCATTAACATGGAAGAATATTCCTCTTAAGTTTTCCTTGCAAATGCTTAAACTCGTCAAAAATTCAAGAAGCCGCCATAAAGAAACAAAAAGATTAGTAGGAAGTTTTATCAAAAAAAAGACCGGTCTAAAAAGAGATATTTTCATAATAGTCCTTGAATCTTCGTCGATACCTATCTTTGAAACAGCCGACCTAATTCAGCCAAGATAAACAAAACCACCAAAATAATTAACAGAAAGAGTCCGTAAAATACTATATGAAGCTTCGAACCCAGTCTCCATAAAAGAGTATTCTCAATTAACTTTATACCAAAGTTATTAAGTATCAGTTTTTCCTGATTAATTTGACTATGACCAACTTTTTTAAACCGTAAACTAATGGCTTCGGTCAGTAAAAGCCCTAGAACCTCTGGATTATCAATGCTTTCAAAACTAGTTGTCTCAGCAATAATTTTTCTTAATTCAACTTGCCTTTTTAATTTATCTTGGCTTGTTAGATTTATGACCAATCCTCTGTTAATTTGTTCGGTTAATTGCCTTTCCAGCTTTTGAGTGGCTAAATCAACTACCCTTATCGCGTTTTCCTTCATTCGCGGCCAAAAAGTCGGGTCTTGGGACTGATAATAACGCAAGGCTTTCTTTAATGACTCTGGTTGAGAGCAATCAAGTTTCATAAAGCTTCACCGTGTAAGTTTTAGGTTTAAGAATAAAAAGACTATTAATCCAAAAATAATAATCGCCGCCAGGACCATTAAAGTTTGATAGTTTTTTTGAGTAGGGATTATTTGAGAGCTTGTGGTTAAATTGGTTGGCACTATTCCTTCAATTATAATTGGCCGTTTTAATTGAGCATAGGGCTGGATGTCTTCTTTTTTAATATCTTTTAACAACACCCCAATATGCTGACTAATTGGATCGGTTGAGGAGATAGATTTTATTGATGCTCTAAATGCTTCAATGCCCAAAACTTCTGCTTCAATATTGTTTATTTTAGCTTTCATGCCCACTGCTAATATGCCGCTTTGTAAACGACCGGTAACCACAATACCACGACCCTTTATGAGAAAAACATCGGTAGGAATAAATACTGCTTGGTTTATAACTATTTTATCTCCTTCAAAAATTCCTCTGCTAATTTAGCGGTATTATCCATTGGTAGATAAAAATTTTTCCACAGAACAACAATGTTGGCACCATTAAAAACCGCACTTTGAATTTCTCTTGAAGTATCACCACCAGCAATAGAAATCATCAGATTAAAAGCCCCTTTGATTTTGTTAATCATATGAATGGGTAAAGGTTTGTCAGAGAACTCCTCTTCATCCACACCTCGGTGCAAAATAACTACTTGAGGAAGTTTTTTAAGCTGACGAAGAATCTGATAGGCTTTAGTAACATTCATCATATCAATCATCGCCTCAATCCCATTTTTTTGACAATTTTCAATAAAGGAGTTTAAAGTCTCAATTGGCGCTAAGCCCAAGACAACGGCCGCCGAAGCCCCAGCTTGGGCGGCAATTCTTACCTCTCTTTCTCCTCTGTCCATACATTTTAAATCGGCGACAATGTAAGGCAGAGTCGCTTTTTCTAAATAAATTAAACGGTTCTGCCACCAGCGCCGAAGCTGGCTAATCGCTTCAGCGCCAAACTCTTTAATCAAAGGTGTCCCTGCCTCAATTAAAATCCGCTCAGAAGGAGGAAGCGCTTCAATGATTTGCCGAGCATCAGAAAGAGTGGAGTTTAAGGCAATCTGCAGATAATGAAGCTTGTGACTTAACATAAAATCATTCTACCACATTTCCTTCTCTTGACCAGAACTTTCCTCATTGACCCCGTCCGCGTGGCGAATAGGAAAAAATCAAAAAATTAAGATTTAAGTCTAAAATTTCAGTCCTGGAAGATCAATTGCTCTTAAAGGTTCTTCTTGTGTATAGTCGAATTTTTCAAGTGAAATTGCCTCGTTTTCTTCATCAAGAATGACTAAGGCTGCTTGAACTTTATCCTCATCCTTCCACTTTTTAGGCACTAAATCGACAATTCCGCCGGCAATTAGCCTTTTAGTTATTCGTCTTTCTTGGTCGCTACCTTTTTGACCCAAACCCGGTGGCATCTCACCAGAAGGAACTTTCAAAGAATAAGCAATGGCTCCACAACGGCCATCATGATTGGTTAAATAAGCAGATTCTAAATCCTGGGTGTGTTGACTCAAGTATCTCAAAATTGTTTTCATTGCCTCCCTTCTCTTTTCTACTCCTTTCCGAGTTCCGCCCTGAACAATTCCACCACCCCAAAACAAGATCACTATTTCTTTTGGCTGATAATTTCCACCAATGTGTTCATAAAGTAATTTTGCTTGTCTTTTGTCCATACAACCATTAATCACTATTTTTGCTTGTTCTAATTTTCTGATAATCTCTTGTTCAGCAATCTCTGCTGGTAATAGAGTTAGGCTATACTCGCCATGCTTGTTTGGTCTATCAAAAATTGAAATCGGCGAGTCATTTTCATGACCGACAATGCTCAAGTCTTGAGAAAAAACTTGAAAAGCTTTTCTTATCTCATCAAAAGAGACAAGCTCATTATTATCAGGTGCTTCAATCATCTTCTCACCTCCTTCTCCATTAAAATTAGCCCTTAGTTGCTAAAAAGGGTCACAAGAGATAAAATATATCTTAAAATGATCAAAAAATCAACCCTTAGTTTTTTCCCGCATATTTCCCTCGGAAAAAACGCAGAAGTTCTTAAAAAGTGGGGGGCTCAAGTTTTCCTCTATTTCAATCTTCTTTTAAAATTAACTTTTTTATTTTTTATTTTTTATTTTTTATTTCTAAATCTCCATTCTTCCCTTTTCCCAGAAAATGAAAAATTAGACCAAGCCTTAAAAAGAGTTTTAAACTATCCTTTTCAATCCAAGAGCCATGAACTTTTGGCTAAAATTTATTTGGAAAGTAGTCATTTAAAAGCTGCTCAAAAAGAACTTTCTCTTGCTAAAGAACTATCTTCGCCTGACCTAATCAATCTTAAAGAATTAGAAGAAGTAGTGGAAAAAGCCAAAAAAGAGCCTGAAAAAATCCGCCAGGAAATTTCTTTTTGGGAAGAAATTATCAAGGAAAAACCAGATTATCGCGATGCTTATTTTCAGTTAGCAGTTTTAAACTATAAAATTGGCAATCACCAGCAAGCTAAAAAATGGCTTAAAGAAGTTTTTAATCTTGACCCTAATTTTGAACCAGTGAAAAAATTAGAAAAACTAGTTGATTAATACCGCTGATAAATTCCGGCCAAACCTTTTAAAATATCTATTCTTTTCATCATTTTTCTTTTGCCATTGGGAACAACCCTTGCTTTCCCTTTCATTATTAGTTTTAAAACTCCTTGCCAATTAGCCACTGGTTTTTCGCTAACAACAACTGTCAATCCCGCTCCAATTGCCGTCAGTAAGTGAGCATCACTGCCACCAAACTCTTTTAAATTTAGTTTTTGGGCAAACTCTCTTGCTTTTTGATCTCGTCTGACTCGATTGCTGACATTGTAAACTTCAATCCCATCAAAAGGAAAAAGGGCGACTCTTTTGCCAATTGAGATTAAGCCGCGATGAAAAGGATGGGCGGCGACGGCCAAGCCGGCCTGCGCATGAATTCTTCTAATTGTTTCTTTAATAGTTAAAAATGGCGGCACTCTTTTTTTAATCCCATAAGCTAAAATGTGGGGCCCTGGAATAGGCAAAGGAAAATTTTTGATCGTTAAGCTGGAGGTGGTAATTTCTTCACCGGGAATGACAATAATTTTCTTGCCAGTTTTTTTAAAAATTTTTTTTGCTTCCCTTTGGGCTTTTTTCACTCCTTCAATTGAGTCATGATCAGTGATCGCTAAAAAATCAAGTTCGATTTCAAAAGCTTGTCTGACAGCTTGGGCTGGTGAATAAAAAACATGCGGTTTTTGAGAAATCGGTAAAGTAAGGGAACAATCAGTATGGAGATGTAGGTCACCTTTTAAAATATATTTCTTTGCCATTAATCAGTCTTTTCGGCTGAAGTTTTTTCTTCAACACTTTCCTTAGCTTCTTTTTTTGGAGCTTCCTCAACTGGAGCCGCTTCCTTCAAAGGTGCTTCTTTAGCCGCTTCAGCCGCTTTCTCCTCCTCTTTGACTAATGCCTCTGCTTCTTTAGTCACTAAAGGAGCAATTTTGCAAATAACTAAATTTTCATCAGTTAAAAGTTTAACTTTTTTAGCCAGTTTTAGGTCCTTGACCTTTATCTTTTGGTCAACCTCGGTTAATTGAGAAACGTCGATCTCAATTTTATCTGGTAAATCAGCAGGAAGTGCTTCAACCTCAACTTCATCCAAGGTTGTTAAAAGAATCCCTTTTTTCTCTTGAACTGCCGGAGACTGACCAATAATTTCAATCGGAATCTCGGCTTTAACTTTTTCTGTTAAAACTACCTGGTGAAAATCAGCGTGTAAAAATTGGTCGGTAACCGGATGAAGTTGAACATTATGGATCAAAACTGGCCGAGGTCTTCCCTGGGCTAAGACAAGGTCGACAATTCCTGTCTCACCCACCTTTTTATACACCTTTTCAAAATCTTTTAAATCAACCCGAACTGCTTGTGATCTGATTCTCTTGCCGTAGATATTGGCTGGCAAAAGTCCTTCTTGCCGCAGTTTCTTCACTTTTCTGCCAAAAATTTTTCTTTTTTCCACTTTTAATTTCGGATTGGCCATAATGGGACTATTTTAACCTAATCTCCTTGACCTGTCAAATTGTGCTAACTAACAACCGGCTAGTGCCGAGATAAGAAGTTTTTCTCTTCTTCTTGATTCTGCTAATTTAGAATTTTAGAGACGCGGCCGCGTCTTGAATTTTCTAATTAGACCGCGGCTGTGGGCTAGAAAGGAAAGAATCCTCTCCGCCCATGGAATGGCGGAGTTTCCTTGGGCGGTTCGGCTTCGTTCTTGCCTCATTCATCCCCGCCCTTGGAAGGGCGGGGTATTCTGAGGCGCGAAATAAAAAGGCGCAGGATTTGCTGTTAAGCAAGTTAATAATACCTAAAAAGAAAAGTTTTTTTGTTAAAGAGCAAGAAGATTTGCTTAAAATAGCGCTTAAGCTTCAAAAAGACAATAGAGTAGATATAGAAAGGTATTTAACAAACTACGCTTGGTTATCCTCTCGTGCTTATTTAGGAAATTTCCAAACAAAAAATGAAACGATAGAAAGAGTAAAAGAACTCATTAAAGAGAATCCAGAGAAAAAGATGCTCCAAGTCAAAAAGAAAAGAGAAAAAATAAGGAGGGGTGACATCATTGTTTCTCCCATGACCTCTCCCAGGTTTGCTCCTGTCTTAGCAAAAGCCTCCGGCATAATTACTGATTTTGGCGGTATTTTATGCCATGCGGCAATTGTCTCTAGAGAATTTGGCAGTTGATTTTTGTTTACCTCGGGAACGCCCATAAAATCTTTTTCAATTATTTCCTTTTAGAAAGATTTTTAGATGAAGAGGGTTGTTTATAAAAAGCAATCCAGAAGAGGAAGAAGACGACTAACCAAACACCAACCATAATCAAGATATTAGCATTGATTGTCCACAAACCAGTAGTGTTCATAATTCCAACAACCTTTCTATCTTTGCTGTTAATATTAAAAATATTGTACCAGTTAGAATGTCAAAAGTCAACACCAAAAGGTCAGCCCCAGTTTTCAGAGAAGAAAAATTTGGGACAATAAAAGCAGCGCCAAATCCAGCCGCGGAAAGATTAATAAATAGTCCTGATAATGCTTTAAGCCAAGGTTTGCTAATGAGGTTGTCCATTAAACAGAGATTAACAGAATTTGCCCTAAGATGTCAAATAACAAGTGAACCTTGTCATTCCTTTAAAAACTCGATTGAAAAAATCCGATCAACAGAAAGATCGGTGTTGTAATTGAAACTACTATTTTTAGTTACCGCTGGAAAATTGGTTTTTTTGATTCGCCAATTTTGGGGATAATTAAATTTTAAAAACAATGGGTCCTTTTCTGTCCCTGCCTGTTTTTGAAAAAAAAGTTCATAAGTAAACTCTTTTCTTGCTACTAACTCTTGCCTTTCTAACTGATACTCAAACTCAACCTTCTTTGTTTCTTCCGGCTTAATTTCAACCAAAAACCCCCAGCTTTTCTTGTCTTCAATTTCTTCGATCTCAATTTGGTCAATCAACACCTCTCGCTCATTAATCACCACTTTTTCCAAAATCGCAGTTTGAGGGACATAAATTCGTAAATAATTTTTATAAACTCCTCCAGGAAAAGTTTGGCCTGAACTGTTGTTTTGATAATTGATGATTAAATGATAATTAACTTTTTTTTCTTTAAAATCAGCTGTCAGGCCAATCTCTCTTTTAACAAAATAATTAGCCTTATTAACACCAAGATTTGCCTCGAGTATCATCAAATAGTCCGCAAGACAACTGACAACTGACAACTGACAACTGACAACTGAAACTCTCCCCGCCCAGCCTAATTCTTCAACTAAACTCTGGCCTTTTTGATCATTTAAAAAAATCTGCAGATGTTTTTCTTCTAATCCTTGTTTTAAACTCTGGCCAATTTTCAGCCAGGGAAATTCGCCTAACTTCGCTTGATTAAGCACTGCCCGTGCCAAAGCGCCTAAGAAATCTCTTTTTTGAGTTGAACCAGGAAAAAAATCGCTTTGAATTAGATTTTGGGCTTTTAAAAATAAATTGTCAGCCGTTACCTCTAACTGATAATCAGTTAGGTAAACTTTGCCTAAGGCTTTAAGAATTTTTTCAACCAAAGAGAGGTCAAGACCAATCACTCCATCAACCTGATCGCCAATTTCTTTTTGATAAAACCAAATTGCTTTTTGAGCATTAGTGGCAAAATCAGCAGACCAATTAGAATCACGAAGAAAAAAATGAGGCTGATCTAAATATTTTCTTATTGGTGCCGGTGGCTCAACATGACCTTTTAATTGACCATCAGCGGCATAAATATCATTAGTTTCTAATTTAATCAACTGATGATTTTGAAAATGAGCTAAACCATAAGAACCAATAAAGCCACCGCCCGGCCTTAATTCCATATTATTTTGAAACAAAATTAAATAAACCTTGTCTTCGGTCATTTCGTTAATCAAAGGCAAGACTTTTTTTACTAATAAACAAAGTTCTTTAGCCTCTGAAAGAGCTTTACCAACTGGCTGAATTTTTTGATATTTTTCCAAACCAAGATCTTGGTAAAGAGCGGTGGTAAGACCAATTTCTCTTTCCAAATTTTCCGTCTCTATTTTTAATTGGTCAAGTCTTTGGTCAAACCTACCTTCTTCCTTGCCTAAAATTATTTGACCAATTTTTTGGCTTAAAACAGTTAGCTTGACCGCGGTCTCGCTGGTTTCTGCTAAACTTTTACCAAAAAACGACCAATCTTTGCCAGTTTTTAAAAAAGGCAACCAGCCGGCTAATTTTTCTGCTTGATGAAAATAATTTTCCGCTGCCATTGCTTTGTTTTCGGCGTTAACAAAATCAGCAGTTAAAAAAACTTTTTTAAAATCAAAAAGACTTTTCAACCCTAGGCAAAAATTAAAGCCGAAAAAAAGGTAAGGAAAACAGCAAGATAACAAGATAACAAGATAACAAGATAACAAGTGTCGAGATTTGGGCAAAAAGAATGCTTGACTTTTTTTCTTCGCTTTCTTTTTTTCTCTCTTTACTGGCGGTTGAGTAAGCAAAGGTAAAGGTTTTCTTCTGCCGAACATTGTTTTCATTATTTGGTCAACCGAAGTGTTGAGTTTAAGTAGGTCAATTTTTCTCAAGCGTAGGATTCGGCAATCAAGTTTGTCTTTGAAATTAAAAACTATTGATTCCACTATTTTTCTTTCTTGATCATTAAAGCTCTCCTCGATTTCAACTACAAGATAACGCGTCTTATCTTTTAACGCTTTTTCGATAATTTTTTCGGTCTCATCAAAAAATTTAAATTGAAAAATATAGTCAAATTTAATGGCCGGAATTTTTAATTTTTGACGAAAAAAAACCTGACAACCTTTTTTTTCTAAGGTTTTTAAAAGCTTTGTCGTTAAACTATCTTTGTCGCCAATAATTAAAACCTTGGGTAAATCCTCCAAAGAACTGGTTGCCATTTTCGGCGAATTCTTCATCATAAACTCCTAAAAGCCTGATCAACTAAATGATGAGCTAAATTTTTTTCTCGGGGAATAAAATGATAAAAAATACTAACAGGAATTTCTTGCTCTAAGTTTCTTATTTGCCATACCAATTCTCTTAATTTAGGATTTTTTAATTTAAAAAGACCATTAAGTTGATTAACCGCTAATTTTGAATCAAGATAAAAATCAATCCGCTCAACTGACCACTGACAACTGACCACTGACAACTTAATGTGTTTTAGGGCTTCAATTAGGGCTTTATATTCGGCGGTGTTGTTCGTGGACTGGGGGATTTTTCGTCCGAACCGCCAAATAGTCCTCTCTTCATCAATTTTTGATTTTATTATGACGCCGATGGCCGCCGGCCCAGGATTCCCTCTTGCTCCTCCATCGCAAAAAACCTTAAGATTCATTTTCCTCCTTTCTCAAAAACTCCAAACAAAATCCTCCAGTCAATCCTAAAACCATCAGTTCACTCATTCCTAAAATAATTGTCGCGGCTAAATAGCCAAAACGAGGAATGAGAAATAAATTGAGCAAAAGATTGATAATCATTACCTTGCCATAAATTAAAACTAATAATTTTTGTTTCCCCAAAGCAATCAATGTCCACATAAAAAGCGAAGATAAAAAGAAAATTGGCAGATAGGCGCTTAAAATTCTAAAAATCAAAACCGAGTCGGCAAAATCTGATTTGATTAAAACAAGGTAAGGAGATAGCAGATAGCAGATAGCAGATAGCAAAAGAGAAGAAATAATTAAAAAAATCGCCGATTTCTTAATTAGCGTGTTGCGTGTTGCGTGTTGCGTGTTGCCTAATAAAATCGGATAAACCGCGTTCATAAAAAAAGTAGGCACAGCCAATGGAAATTCAAAAAAACTTTTTGCCAAACCATAAATGCCCACTTCTGAAGTTGGTCGAAAAACACTCAAAATCAAAGCATCGGCTTTGAAATAGATAAGATTAAAAATTAAGGTTAAGCCAAGAGGCAATGATCTGAAAAATAATTTTTTCCAAATTGAAAATTGAAAATTGAAAATTGATTGGGAATTGAAAATTGAGTTGGGCAGCAACTTTTCGCCGTAGGCGAAAACAAATTGAAAATTTGCCAAAACCAATGCTAATCCTGCCATTATCAATCCGCCGACTAAATAACTAGTAACCACTAATAGCAAGGGAGCATTACTTTTGAGCAAAAGAATGATTAGTCCTAAAGTCCCAAAACTTCCCAAAGATGATGCCAAAACCGAAAGATCATAGCGAAGGTTTTTTTGAAAAACCGCATTAGCGGAAGTAAAAATTGCCTGGGTTAAAATCGTTGGTGCCAAAATAATAATCCCCAATTTTGATAGGGGAGTAAAACCTTCTAATGTCAAGGGGTTAAATGGCAAGAAAGCAAGCACTGCCAGGGCCAGAAAAATGAGTATTAAGGCATAAACCACCCGTAGGCTTAAGAGGTTAATAAAATAGTTTTGCGCTTTGCGCTTTGCGCTTTCTATTTCTCTTAACACAACTGCATTCAGCCCAAAATCCACAATCAAGTAAAACAACGAGACATAAGTGGTAATTTTGACAAACTCTCCAAAGCCTCTGACTCCAAACCGCCGCGCAACCAAGATGGTAATTAAGAAAGTACAACCAGCAGAAATAATTTTTCCTAAAATCTGAATTAGGGTATTAAAAGCAATTTTAAACCGCAGTCTCATGAAGATATTTTAACACGAAAGAAGATGCCCTGGCAAAAAATTCAGAGGGAATTTAACAAAGGTTAAATCAAAATCTAAACTGCTCGTAATTCTTCTTCTTCTGGAGCCATTCTAACCGCACTGATTCCAAAAGCAAGTGGAGCACCGAGGAGAAGTAACCACCACCAGGGGTGTTTTTTTGCTTGCTGACGGAATTTTTCCCAGAATCCGTGAGATTGGGTTCCACCGACGCCTGTTACCATTTCAACTGCTTTGCGATACTCTTCGTTTATTGCCATCGCCTGCTCAATCATGCCCCGACCCCATTGGGATCTAACAATAATATCAATATCATTATTAGTCATCCCTCCGATTAAAATTTTTCTGCCTATTAATTGCTTTACTACTTCAGGTTGCATTTTTTCAACATATTCTTTATTGGCAAGAATGGCATCGGCTTCGGTTCCAGTAAATGGGTTGCCTGTTTCTGGATTGGTTCTTGACATGATTAGATCACGCATTGCCGCTTCTGGACCTTGAGTCATAATTTTGTCAAAATAATTATTCACTTTAGTTTTATCAACTACTCGAGCCTTTTCCTTTTTTCCAAATATTCCCCGACGCCGTGTTTCTGTTTTCACAAACTCTTCTTGAAGAGCTTCATACATCACTTTTTCATTTGACTCTTTTGCTTTCTCTTTTAAGCTTCCTACTTCTTCGTTTAAAGCCTCGGTCAAACGTTGAACTTCAGCATTAAGTTGTTCATTGATTGCTTCAGAAACAACACCTTTAAACCCAGCCACCAAATCTTTTTCTTGACTTTCCCGTAAGGCTTTCGCATCTGCCAATTCTTTTTTTCGCTTATTTACTTCAGATTCCGCCTTCTTCAATTCCAATTCTTTTTCTCTTTTTTCTCTATCTAACTCTGTTTTTCTCTGCTCAACTTGTTGTTTTTCCTGCTCAAGCTGAATCTTTCTCGCCAGTTTTGCTTCTCTTTCATTAATCTCATCTTCTAAATTTCTAATGTCTTTCTTTGCTTGGGTAATGTCTGCTTGAATCTCGGTCGGTGGCCTTTGGCCGGAGAGAATTCCTCCCCGAGTCATCATCGTCGCTGTTGTTGTTTGCAATTCACTGGTTAAATCATCAACTCTATCTTTGGCTGTTCTTAATCTTTGTTGACGAGTTTGCAATTCTGCCTTAAGAGTGGATTCATCTGCAGTAAGCTTTTCAAGTTCAATTAACCTTGCTCCCTTAGTTCCTCCTGTGGCTGATTGATCTTCAAATTCAGCCAATTGAGTATTGTTCCTATCCCAGCGATGCTTGACCTCATCAAATTCGCCTTTCTTACCATCTCTTTCAAATTCAGTGATTTCTAAGGCTTCTTGAGCTGGCGTGACGGCATCAGCTAAAACCTTTGAGGGATCAAGAATCTCTTCAAAAATTTGTCTGGCAAATCCAGCAAGCTCGGGATTGTTTAAGGCTCTTTCGGCAAATGCTATTCTCTCGGCTGGTGTCATACGTGCTAATTCAGCGGCTAATGATGGTCTTAGTCCTGCTTCTGCCCAAACTGCTTTTCGCAGTTCTGTTTTTTCTGCATTAGTCATCCCATCAAAACCTTTTTCCAGAAATTTCTTAACAAGATTAGCGGCCTCTTTTGCTTCATTGTATCTTGCGAATTCTTGAATGTTTCTTGTTTTTATTCCAGTGTTTGGATCACGCTCAATTCCGATTTGCTCAACCCTATTAGCGATTTTTTCATCTTCAAGCGGCGGTCTCCTTGCCAGTTCAAGACCTTGACGCCAGACCCCTTGGTCAGCTTTTTCAATGATCGTCACCGCCACTGCTTCGGGTGTTCTTGCTGCTGGCGTCGCTGGCAAACCTTCTCTAACAATAGCCTTGGGTAAAACTTCAGCTGCTGTTGGTTCTGGCATTTGGTTCTCCTTTCTTTTCCTCTTTATTTAGACTTTCTGCTTTTCTAATCGCTTCTTCTGTTTTGTTTTCTTTTAAGAGTTCTGTTACTTCTTTGACCTTTTCTTCTTTCTGTTCTTCAAGTTTTTTAGTCTTTTCTAATGTTAAAATGTCAGTGAAAAAGGACCATTTTTGGCAAAGTTTGCTTAAAAATTCAATTAATTGAGAGTAGTCATCAATGTTGTCAATATTGTCCAAAATATAAGAAGAAATAATAGGAGCTTCTTCTAGGGTTGTCTCGTGATTCCTAAGAGCTTGAGCAAGTCTTCTGGTTAATTGATCGCCAATTTTATTTTTATATGCTTCATCAAAAATCATAATTTTATTAAATCACAGTCTATCAAATTCTGCAAGAGATATTTCTTCATTCATACCTTCACCATACCCCATTTCCCCTTTGAAGTCAAATTAAAGAAGATGTAAGGCTTTAATAGTTCCTAAGGAGAAGACCTTCCAAGAACCTTTTTTGAGAATGATCAACTTACCCTTGATTTCTTCTTTAAATTCAGTCAGAAATAAAGCAAAGGAATGAAGTAACGCCTTAACATCGTCTTGAGGAATCCGCAGCCAAATAACAGCAAAGAGTTTGGCGGAAGAATAGAGGGCAAAATCCGAGTCATTAGTTACTAATATCCAATTGTTCTTCTTAGAAAGAGAGGTAATCTTGCCATTAGAAATTCCTTTTGGGGAACGTCGTACCTCAATTGCTTCAGATTTAAGGAATCTAAATAACTCCTCTCTAACATTCTCGTCAAGTAAAAATTTGAGGAGTGAGGTTGAGGGTGACATAATTTCCTCCCTTAGTTAAAGAGGCAGCATATTGAAAAACAGCTTGAATATGTTTGAGGCTCAAAGACGGAAAAGCTTTCATGATCTCTTTAACACTCCTACCGGCTTGTAACATTTCCAAAACCTGCCAGATCATCACTCGGGTTCCTTTAAAAGTGGGTTTGCCATGACAAATTTTAGGATCGGCAATAATATATTTATTGATAATAACCTTTTGCATTGTGTTTTAATTATACAATCATTTAGGAGAATGTCAAATTCACCCTCTCCGATTTTCCTCTACAGGTCAATTTTTTGACAAAAACCGAGGCGATCGCCTGTCATTTTGTCAACAACTTAATCAAAATGCCAGAGCCAGCAGTCAAAAAAATCTATCTCTCTTAAAATACCACGAATATCATCTATTGCTTGCTGATATTCGGGTGAATTTTTGTCAAACTCAACCGTTCTCTGAAGTCGCTTCTCCACATTCTCCAAAGCCTGATATTGAGCAGCCAAGTCGTTATCAGTCGTTTTAAAAATCAAGGCACAGTGGCCAGTATGCTGGCCTCTAAACTTAAGATAATCAGTCGCCTCTCTTATTAAGGGGAGCATTGTTTCTACTTCAGCCATTGTTTGGGCTCGTTTTAATTTACTTTTAACTTCTTTCTCCATTGGAAAGTCCCAAAAAAGATAAGCAGCGATGGAGAATCCTAAAAGAATAAGAAAGACTGCCCCAAAAATTTTTATCATTCGGCTGAAAAATTTATCCGTCATAAAATCCTCCAGGCTTAATCCCCTAGATGTAAACTATAACTTCACCATCCCCAATTTCTCCTTTGAAGTCAAATAGAAGGAGGAGGGGGAGTGGTCGGCTCGGAAGGAGACGGAGAAGAAAAGATTGGAGAGGCTGGAGAAGTAGGAGGGTCCACGGGGATGACTCCGTCTGGCACTGGAGAAATCGGTGGGTTCGCATTGCTTTGACTCGGTTCAGCCTTTGTCAGTGGAGGATTGGAGGACAAGGGAGGAATTTGAGACGAGGAAGGCTCGCTGGAAACTGGTTGAGCTGGTTCAGCTGGTTGAGCGGGTATTGCTTGAGCTGTTCCTTCACCAGCTGGTTGGAGAGGTGTTGGTTCCTTAACTGAAGATTTAGCTTCTTCCTCTCCAGTTGGTTCCAGCTCCTGCTTTGGTAAAGCTTTCTCTTCTTTCTCTTTTTTTGGCTCTGGTGGCTGATGCTTTTTCACCTCAAAAACAAAATCATTGCCACCAAAATCAATCGCCACTCGATCACCAGCTTTTATTTCGGCTTTAATCAGATGAGAAGAGATTGGGTTTTCAATCATCCGCTGAATCGTTCTTCGTAAAGGCCGAGCGCCATACAAAGGATCATAACCCAAAATCGCTAATTGCTGACTAACGGCTTTTGTCCAGCTCAAACCAATGTTTTGTTCTTCCAAAAGTTTGGCGACTGCTTTTAATTGCAAATCAACAATTTTAACCATATGTTCAGCTGTCAAAGGCCTAAAGACAATGATTTCATCATAACGATTCAAAATCTCTGGTTTAAAGAATTTTCTTAATTCTTCAAGTAGTTTTTCAGCCATCTCGGCAAATTGTTGATCTTCTTTTTCCTTGGCCTTTTCTTCGGCCTTCTCCACTTCTTGACCAACTGGCAATTGATCTTCTAAATTCTCTGGGCTGGTATTGACCACTTTGGCCTTGGCAAAGTATTGATTCAATTTTCTTGTCTGCCATTCTTTACTTTCAGCCGTTTTTCTCAACCAAACCCGATCACCGACAATAATCAATTCCTGACCCTGAGGAGTAAAGAGATGAACATCCCATTTGTCCGTGGGCAACTGCAGTTCAGTGTCGCGATCAACCACTAAACAATCCTTAAGATAATCTCCTAACGTCCCTGTTTCCCAATCCTTGGTTTGTAATCCCTTTCTTTGCCAAAACCGATTACCCAAGGTAACCATCTCCACCTCTTGAGGCGAAACCGCATGAGTGGAAAACCGAGCCGTCGGTAACTGTTCTTCTGGCCGATCAGGCAAAGCATTGACGACCAAATGGTTTTTAAAATAATCAATCAAAGAAATCGTTTCCCAATTTTTAGCCGTGGTTGATTTTCTTCGCCACATCCGGCCGCCAGCCGTAATCATTTCCTCGCCAGAAGGAGCAATCACTTGAGTTTCAAAACCCGTCACTGGTAGTTGACTAACTTTGTCAAAAGGTTCAACATTTTCTACTTTCTGTCCCTCAAAATATTTTTTTAAAGACTCTACTTCCCAATCATTTTTCTCTTTTTCTGTCTTAATCCAACCGCGATTTTTTAAAGTAATAATTTCTCTGCCCGTCGGTGAAACCGTATAAGTGGAAAAAGCTAAAGGCACCATTTTCAACTTAGTTGTTTCTAACATTTGTCTTTGAATCAAACCAGTGCCAATGTTTGAGGTGCAGATGACAATCGTATTTTTAAAAGAAATCGTCCGTCCTTTGTTGTCAGTTAACCGACCATCGTCTAAGAGTTGAATTAAAATGTTAAAAACATCAGGATGAGCTTTTTCAATTTCGTCTAAAAGAACAACCGCGTATGGTCGCCTCCGGACTGCTTCTGTCAACTGACCGCCTTCTTCATAACCAACATAGCCTGGCGGCGCGCCAATTAATTTTGCCACCTCATGCTTTTCCATATATTCAGTCATATCTAATCTGACCGTCATTTCTTCGCTACCAAATAAAATCTCGGCTAATGCCTTCGCCAGTTCTGTTTTACCCACGCCGGTCGGTCCCATAAAAATAAATGAGCCAATTGGTCTTTTTTGCGAGGTTAAACCGGCCCGACCCCGCCTGACGGCTTCAGCAATGGCGGCGACGGCTTCTTTTTGATCAATAATCCGGCAATGGAGAAGGTCTTCAAGTTTTAAAAGTTTATCCGACTCTTTCTCGGTTAGTTTAGAAATGGGAATATTGGTCCAACGAGAAACAATCTCGGCAATCAATTCCGGGGTGACGACATTGGTCGTGGTTGATTTTTTAAGTTGATGGGCTTTTTGCGCCTCTTCTAATTTTTCTTGCTTGTCTTTGATTTTCTTAACTAACTGTTCAACCCTAATCTGATCGCCTGTTTTCTCTGCCTCTTTTTTTTCTTCCTCTAATCTCTTAATCTCTTCTTGGAAATTTTTAATCTCTTCTGGCAAAGAAAGCGCCGGAATCCGCACCGCTGAACCAGCCTCATCAATCAAATCAACCGCTTTGTCTGGTAAAAAGCGGTCGCCAATGTAACGACTGGAAAACCGCACCGCCGCTTCAATCGCCTCTTCAGGAATAGAAACTTTATGAAAAGCTTCATATTTATCCCGCAGGGAGCGCAACATATTAATTGCCTGTTCTATTGTTGGCTCGATTACCATCACTGGTTGAAATCTTCGCTCTAAAGCGGGGTCTTTTTCAATATAACGCCGGTATTCAGCAATCGTGTCCGTGCCAATGGTTTGCAATTCACCCCGCGCCAAAGAAGGTTTTAAGATATTAGAGGCGTCCATCACTCGTTCACCGCCAGCGCCGGCGCCGACCATATTATGAAGTTCATCAATAAAAAGAATAATTGCTCCCGAGGACGCTTTGACCTCTTTAATTAAATTTTTCAGTCTTTGCTCAAACTCACCCCGGTGTTTGGCCCCGGCAATCAAACTCATTAAATCTAACTGTAAAATTTTTTTATTTAAAAGCGTTTCCGGGACATCACTATTAACAATTTTTTGAGCCAAACCTTCAACAATGGCCGTCTTGCCGACACCAGCATCGCCAATTAAACAAGGATTGTTTTTTGTTCTTCTTGATAAAATA
>Ga0163210_1000512_pt1 | contig 16492 bp, 9 predicted proteins | sample Kivu_220m_FD_113536 | JGI IMG/M metagenome (GOLD analysis project Ga0163210, IMG submission 113536) | Freshwater microbial communities from Lake Kivu, Western Province, Rwanda to study Microbial Dark Matter (Phase II) - Kivu_220m | ecosystem: Environmental > Aquatic > Freshwater > Lake ...
AGCAGCTTGAGGAACCATTTCCCTTAAGCCAGGTGAACCAAAGGAATGCACCAGGCAAGCACCGGCATGTTTACCAAGGCCGATGGAGAGCATCTTCATTAATCCGCTTTCTACAGCTCCCCTAAAAGAGGTATGGGGTTTAACCCGATTAACCGCTATGATAGCATCGGAATTAAAGGCTATTTTATCCATTAAAACAGGCACACCTTCCCTTATCTCCCCTATCTTCACTACTTCCATAGAAGAGCGTATAGGAGCACCTATAAAGCTTTCCGTAATTCCGTAGCTTTTTAATACAGCTACCTGACCCTCTGCAGTAGCTCCACCGTGACTACCCATAGCCGGAACTATAAAAGGGTTTCCTCCTAAATCTTTTACTTCTTTTACTATGACAGCTATAATTTCTGCAATATGAGAGATGCCTCTACTTCCGGCAGTAATTGCTACTTTATCTCCCAGTTTTATTCTCTCCTTTAATTTAGATTTAGCTACTTCTTTGGAGATTTCACCCTTAAGGTCTTTAATAACGGGAGCTTCAAATTTTTGCCTAATTTTTACCATTTTAGGAAAATTTATCTCGGGCATATTAACCTCCCTCTCTACCTTAAAATCCTAAATCCTCTCCCACCAAATTAGTTATATCTTTTTGCTTTTTTTCTACCTGGACAGCACATACCTTGTATTCCGGAATTTTCGCTACCGGGTCAAAAGCTGAATTAGTTAGTGCATTAGCAGGACTTTCTGCAAAATGGAAAGGAATGAAAATTACCCCCTCGGGAACTCTTCTGGTTGCCTGCACTCTAACATCAATCTTACCTCTACGACTTTTCACCGAAACTTTTTCTCCATCAAAAATATTTAATTTTTCTGCATCCCTAAAATTAATTTCCACATACCCGGTGGGAACCTCTCTATTTAGTGCTTCCGTCCTTCTAGTCATTGTTCCGGTATGGTAATGAAAGATAGTTCTTCCGGTAGTTAATATAAACGGATAATCAGCATCGGGAAGCTCTGCGGCCTCTTTGAATTCTATTCCAAAAAACTTACCCTTGCCCCGACTAAACTTTTCTTTATGTAAATAAGGTGTCCCTGGATGTTCTTTGGATGGGCAGGGCCACTGCAATCCAATATCTTCAATTCGCTCATACCCTATCCCTCCATAAATAGGAGTTACTGAGGCTATTTCATCCATAATTTCAGCAGGTGAAGAATATTCAAATCCTGGAGATCCCATCTTTCTTGCTAATTCGCAGATTATCTGCCAATCGGGTTTACTTTCGCCCCTGGGCTCAATCGCTTTTCTTAATCTTTGAACTCTACGGTCTGTAGCGGTGAAGGTGCCATCTCTTTCTGCATAGGAGGTAGCGGGAAGCACCATATCAGCCAGTTGAGCCGTTTCGGTAAGAAATATATCCTGAACCACAAGAAATTCAAGATTCTCTAACGCTTTCTTAACCTGGTTGATATCCGGATCTGAGAGCATCGGATTCTCGCCCATAATATATATTACTTTAATATTACCTTTGGCTGCCTCATTCATCATTTCAACAACCGTCAGCCCTGGCTTGGAAGGAAGTTCTGTATCCCAGGCTTTTTCAAACTTTGCACGGGTATTTTTATCAGATACACTTTGATATCCAGAGTAGACGTCGGGTAAAGCCCCTACATCGCATGCCCCCTGAACATTCGACTGCCCTCTTAAAGGATTAACCCCGGTGCTTGGCCTGCCAACATTACCGGTTAGCATGGCAAGATTTGCACAGGAGACAACATTATCTACCCCGGTAGTATGCTGTGTTATACCCATTGAATAAATAAGGGAGGCAGATTTAGCCTTGGCATATATTCTACTTGCTTCAATAATAAGTTCTTTAGGTATGCCGGTTATCTTTTCTACCTCTTCCGGGGTATACTTTTTAACCACTTCTTTTAATTCTTCAAACCCCTCGGTGCGCTCATTAATGAACTTTTTATCCTCCAAACCTTCCTTTAAAATTACATTCATAAATCCATTAAGTAAAGCAACATCTGTTCCTGGTCTTTGCCGGAGATGATAATCAGCAAATTGAGTTAAAGGAATAAGCCTGGGATCAGCAACTATTAGTTTTGTTCCTTTCTCTCTTGCTCTCATTAGGTATCGTGCTATAAGTGGATGCTGCTCTGTGGTGTTTGAGCCGATAACAAAAATACAATCAGCATCTTCGAGCTCTCCTACGGAGTTGGTCATTGCTCCACTACCAAAAGTTTTCCCTAAACCCACCACCGTGGAGGCATGGCATAATCGAGCACAGTGGTCAACACTATTGGTCTTAAGTACCGCTCGAGCAAATTTCATCATTAAATAGTTCTCTTCATTGGTGCATTTCGCTGAGGAGAGAACAGCAACAGCATCAGGACTACACTGTTTAAGTTTTTCGGTAACTACCTTTAAAGCTTTATCCCATGATATCTCCACGAATTTTCCATTTTTCTTCATTAAGGGCTTAGTTAATCGGTCTTTACTAATTACAAAATCGCTCGCATTCCACCCTTTAATACAAAGCTTTCCCTGACTAACTACATGCGATTTACAGGGGAGGATGCCCACCAACTCCCCATCAAGAACCTGTAGATAGAAATTACACCCACAACCGCAATACGGACATACGGTGAGCACATTCTTATATTCTATCATTTATTAGCTCCTTCCTTCATTGGCATCTCATCCAAGGTAGTTAACAGCGGTGATTCTTGCTTTACATCTAAACCAGATTCATAATTAAATAATTCTTTAACATCTTTCCTTACCTGTTTAGAAATAGTTAGTAAAGGAATATCCATAGGACAGGCTTTCTCACATTCACCACATTCAATACATCTATCGGCAAGGTGGTAAAATCTTATAAAATGGAATACAGGAATTTCAGGAGGAATTTCCCCTATCTTCGACCACAACTCCTGCTCCATAGCACAATCCTGACAGAAGCATAAGGGGCAAGCGTTTCTACAGCCATAACATTTTATACATTTACTTAGTTGAGATTGCCAAAAAGCTAACCTTTCTGACAAACCTTTATTTAAAAGATCTCCCACGTTTTTATCTTCAAAAACCCCTTCAACTTTCTCTCCTAGAAGGGGATGATGAGGATAAGGTCTGGGGCATCTGCACTCTACTGCTTCTTCTCTGCTGCAAGCAACACCTAAAATCTCAATATTTTTCATATCTATTTGGTTTCTTTTAGCCAGCTCAATTAAAGCCCTCTCATCACACCCTTTAACTATAACTCCAATCTTTATAGCTGGATATTTTTCCTCTATCAACCGGATAATATTCTTTTTGCTTGGTCTGCAAGTATAGAAAAGTGGATATTTAGGGGAAACTACCAAATGATCTAATTCCTCTACTTTAGTAAAAATATGAGGAGCTATATGGTTATCCTTTTCCCTCAGTCCAAATATCACTTCCACTTTTCCGCTTATAAGATACTCTTTAGCTAATTTTTTCAATTTCTCTATCATACCTCAAACTTCCTCTTTAATGGATTCGGGCCTAATCTCTTAATTTCAGCAACAAAATCGGTGACTACTTCCGCAAATCTTTGGCCCTCCGCAGCAGAAACCCACTCCAACCTCACTCTCTGAGGGTCAATCCCTAAATAACTCAATATCTTTTTAAGAATGGCCACTCTCTTTTTGGTTCGATGGTTGCCGGTTTGATAGTGGCAATCTCCAATATGACAACCTCCAATAAATATTCCATCTGCCCCTTTTTGAAAAGCCTCCATTACATAGAGTGGGTCAATCGTTCCCGAACACATTACTCTAATCATCCTGAAATCGGGAGGCATCTGAAGTCTGCTTACTCCTGCTAAATCTGCACCTGCGTAGGTACACCAGTTGCAACAAAATCCAATAATTTTAGGTTCGAATTCTTTCATCTCATACCTCCAATGCGGCCTTAGTCATAGCTAAAATCTGCTCTCTCTTAAATCCTCTTTGGTTGATAGCTCCCGAGGGACAAGCACCAGTGCAGGTACCACAACCTTTACAAAGAGCTTCATTCACCTTGGCCACTCTCTTTTCCTTATCTATTTCTATAGCATTATAAATACAAACTGCTTCACAGATTCCACATCCATTACACCTATCCTCATTTACACTAACCACTGTTCCCTCTGCTAAAATTTTGTCTTTAGCCAGAATAGTACATGCTCTGGAGATCGCAGCATTTGCTTGGGAAATACTTTCTTCAATAAACTTGGGGTAATGAGCTAATCCACAAAGGAAGATGCCCTCGGTAGCAAAATCTACCGGACGAAGCTTTACATGAGCTTCAAGGAAAAAGCCATCTTCATTTAAGGGAACTTTCAGCATCTGAGCAAGCTCTTCACCATCTTCCGAAGCAATAACCCCGGTACTTAAAACTACCAGGTCAGCATTAATCAATAAATTTTCTTTTAAGATAAGGTCTTTTACCAGAACCTCAAGTTTTTCTTTGCCTTTTCTTACTTCAGGTTCTTGTCCTTCCTCATAGCGAATAAAGATAACGCCTTCCTCTCGGGCCCTTTGATAATAATCTTCCTTGAAACCGTAGGTTCTCATATCTCGATAAAGAATGTAAATATTAGCTTTTTTGTTTAGCTGTTTAATCTTAAGGGCATTCTTTATCGCCTCTGAACAGCAGATACGGCTACAATAAGGATGTTTATCATTTCTGGAACCAACACACTGAATCATCACCATAGAATTTTGAGTATTAACCTCCAATTTCCCACTAACCATCAATTTTTCCAACTCTCTTTGGGTAACAACTCCTCTCTCCTTACCATAAAGGTATTCCGTAGGCTGATACTCTTTTGCTCCCGTAGCTACAATGATAACCCCATGCTCAAGCTCTTTTATAGAAGAATCTATCTTAACCGTCGTCTTAAAATTGCCTACAAATCCTTCGATATTTTCAATCTTAGCCCCGCTGAAAAGACGAATTCTATCATTTGATTGGACCCTAGCTATAAGTTTTCCTAAAAACTTTTGAACATCTTCACCTTCAAAGGTATAATAGATATCTTTTGCCTGACCACCAAGTTCTCTCTCTTTTTCTACCAAATATACTTCATATCCTTCCTCAGCAAGCCTTAAAGCAGAAGTCATTCCTGACACTCCTCCACCGATAACCAGACCACGAGGAGTTACCTCCAAAGGAAGTCTCTTTAACGGCTCAATTAATCTTGCTTTAGCAACAGCCATCCTTACTAAATCTTTTGCCTTCTTGGTTGCTTTTTCTGGCTCTCTCATATGAATCCAGGAGCATTGGTCCCGAATATTTGCCATTTCAAAAAGATACCTATTTAAACCTGCTTCCCTTATGGTCTCCTGGAAAAGAGTCTCATGTGTTCTGGGAGTACAGGAGGCAACTACTATTCTGTTTAATTGGTGTTCTTTAACGGCCTTTTTTATTCTCTCCTGGGTATCCTGAGAGCAGGTATAAAGATTACCTTCAGCATAAACTACGCTGGGTAAAGTCTTGACGTATTCCACAATAGAGGGAACATCAACCACTCCTCCAATATTTATACCGCAGTGACAGACAAATACACCTACCCTGGGAGCTTCTCCACTAACTTCTATTTCTGGAGGATACTCCTTTTCTGTTACCAAAGAACCCCTTGCCTCTGACAAGATACTCGATGCTTCTGCAGCTACACCGCTTGCTTGAGCTATAGTCTCGGGAATGTCCTTGGGTCCAGAGAAGGCACCGCCAACAAAGATACCTGGCCGAGAAGTTTGGAGAGGTTTAAATGTACTCGTCTTAGCAAAGTTATAACTGTTTAGTTGGATATCAAATTTTTCTGCTATCTCCTTGGCACTCTTTGGAGCTTCCAGGCCCACAGATAAAACCACCATCTCAAATTCTTGGCTTACGAGTTCCCCATCATCAGTCTCATATTTTATCCTTAAATTATGAGTTTTAAGATCTTCTTCTACTTCTGAAATCCTTGAGCGCACATACCTTACCCCGTATTCAGATTCTGCCCTTTTAATATATTTATCAAAATCCTTCCCATAAGCCCTCATATCCATATAAAAGATAGAGGTCTCCGTATCTGGAGCATGTTCTTTGGTAATTAAAGCTTCTTTCGTAGAATACATACAGCAAACTGAGGAACAGTAACCTCTTTTAATTTTAGAGTCTCTTGAGCCAACACACTGAATCCAGGCAATACTCTTTGGATGTTTATCATCCGACCTCCTCGTTACCTGGCCTTGATAAGGACCTGAGGCAGACAAAATTCTCTCCAACTCAATACTGGATACCACATTAGGAAATCTCTTGTAACCATACTCTTCTTTTAACTGAGGATTAAATTCATCAAATCCGGGAAAAAGAATTACCGAGCCAACATTTATCTCCCTATCCTCTTCGAGCATATCATGAAGGACTGCTTCTGCCTTACAAGCTTCTACACACTGCATACATTCAGAGCATCCTCCACAAGCAAGACATCTTTTTGCTTCTTTAATTGCCTCTTCTTCGCTAAAACCTAAAACAACTTCTTTAAAATTTCCCTTCCTTCCACTTAGGGGAAGAGTAGCTACTTCTGTCCTCTTTTTAGGTTCTACTCCTTCAGTATCTACCTCAATCTCGCTCTCTTGACTTCCCTCTCCTTCACGACCTACTCGCATATCTTCACCATTAAGATAACGGTCAATAGAGATAGCTGCTTTTCTACCAGCAGCCATTGCTTCAATAACTGTATCGGGCCCCGTAACTGCATCACCACCAGCAAAAATGCCTTTTAAGTTTGTCTCTAAAGTTAAAGGGTCTACCTCAAACCCTCTTCCCCGAACCAGCTTAAACTTATGATGAGAGCCTAAGAAGGATAAATCTGAAGATTGACCAAGAGCGGGAATTATCATATCTGCATCAATAATAAATTCTGAGCCCTCTAGAGGAATAGGTCTTCTTCTTCCTGAGGCATCAGGCTCGCCTAATCTCATCCGAATGCATTGGACCTGGTCAACTTTACTCTCTTTGCCTAAAATCCTGGTAGGAGTAGCTAAATAAAGAATCTTAATTCCCTCTTTTTCTGCCTCTTCTATCTCCTCTTCATTAGCCGGCATCTCCGCTCTTGATCTTCGATAAACAATGGTAACTTCTTTTGCTCCCAGGCGATAAACTGTTCTTGCGGCATCAATGGCGGCATTTCCACCTCCTACCACCACAACTTTTTCTCCTACTTCTACTTTCTCGCCCAAATTTACTCTTCTTAAAAACTCTACACCATGATATACACCTTTTAAATCCTCTCCGGGGATTTCTAATTTCATGCTTGTATGAGCTCCAACAGCAATAAAGATAGCCTCATAGCCATTATTTTTAAGGTCCTCTATCGTTAAATTCTCACCTAGAGGAGTATTTAATTTTATTTCAATACCAAAATCTTCTAAAATGCTAATTTCTTTTCTTATAATATCTTTAGGAAGGCGATAATCAGGAATGCCTACTCTGAGCATACCTCCAGCCACCGGAAGTGCCTCAAATATAGTAGGCTTATAACCCATCTTCCTTAAATCATAGGCGGAAGTTAAACCAGCGGGACCAGAACCAATTATAGCAATCCTATTCTCTTTTTCCTGCTCAATTTTTAACTCAAAATCTACCTCTTTTTCATAATCAGCCACAAACCTCTTTAATAAATCAATAGCAATAGGTTCATCTACATTTTGCCTTTGACATTCTCCTTCGCAGGGATGAGTGCACACTCGGCCGCATATTCCTGGGAGTGGATTCTTTTCGCGAACCAGAGTTAGAGCTTCCTTAAATTTCCCTTGAGATATTAAGGCTATATAACCTTGAGCATTAACCTGCAAAGGACAGGCAGCTCTACAGGGAGGAATTCCTCTTTTTTCAATGCCAAATGCACTGGGGGTTGCTTGGGTAAAGGGTCTATATATGGCTTTTCTACTTACCAAGTTTTCTTCATATTCACTGGGAATCTCTACCGGGCAAACTTCAGCGCAATCTCCACAACCGGTACACTTAGCTAAATCGACAAAGCGGGGATGTTTTTTTACTCTTACCTTAAAATTACCTACTTCTCCTTCAATACTTTCCACTTCTGAGTTAGTAAGCATCTCCACATTTCTATGTCTTCCACAATCAACAAGTTTTGGGGAAAGAATACACATCGCACAATCATTGGTGGGAAAAGTTTTATCCAGCTGAGCCATTACTCCACCAATACTCAGGCTTTTTTCCACCAGATAGACTTTAAAGCCAGATTCTGCTAAATCTAAAGAGGCTTGAACACCACCAATCCCACCTCCCACTACCATCACCGCCCCAACTTTATCTTTTTTCAAGCTCACCTTTCCCCCTCCTTTGCCTTATTATAATTTTGCCAATATTTCTCTTGGTTTTATTCTGTTTAACTTAAAACCCAATTCTTCGGGAGAAATACCTAAGGCAAGACCAAGAATTTGAGGATAATATAAAACAGGTAGATTATACTCTACTTCAAATTGCTTTTCTATCTTTTTTTGACTCCCTTCATACATAATGCTGCAAAAAGGACAAATCAAACAGATAGCATCTGCCTTAGTAGATTTTATATGGTCAAGTTTATTTTTGGCTACTTTCAGTGCGGTCATTTCATTTATACCCAAAATACCTCCACCACAACAACTCTTTTTATCTTCATAAAGAACAGACTTCGCTCCGGTTACCTCAATTAACTCATCCAGCGTTTTTGGATTTTCAACATCATCAAAATCTTCATATATTCCTGAGGGTTTTAAGTAATGGCAACCATAGTGAGCAGCAAAACTAAATTTAGATAAATCAACCTTTAAATTTTCTCTTATCTTCTCAAGACCCACATCTTCATATAAAATTCGGGTAAAATGCTTTACTTTTATTCTTCCTTCATATTTTTTTCCTAAAACTGAAAGCTTATTATTTATCTTTTTCCGCAAACTTTCCTCTTCCTTTAATTCCTTATTTGCTTCTGTTAAAATAGAAGTACAAGCACTACAAAGAGAAACTATATCCAAATCTTTCTCTTCCGCCAAACTTAAGTTTTTAGCGGCCATTAAAAGAAAAGTATCTCTATCCACCGATTTAACCGGGAAACCACAACAACTAAAATCATTTATATCCACAAGCTCTATACCTAATTTATCGGCTACTTTTCTTGCGGAAAGCTCATAATTTAATGCTCTTACCGGAACAGTACATCCTAAAAATAAAGCGTATTTCATTCTCCCCCCTCCTTAGCTACCTGAAGGAGTTTATCCACACCTTTCTGTTTAAATAGCTTTTTTGTATCCTCGGCGCTCTCCTCTATTTGAGGAAGACCAAGTTTTGTTCGCTTTTCATTATCAAACTCCCCAATTTCATAAAGCCTACCATGAGAGTTTAAGGCTTCCATTTGAGCTACAAAAGAGGGATGAATATATCCTTCTCTTACCGCGATATTTTTCATGACATTCATTAGGTCAGTAATCTTTACATCCTGAGGACACCTTTCAGCACAGGTATAACAACTGGAACAGAGCCAGATAAAATCACTGGAAAGAACCCTCTCTTTCATCCCCAACAGAGCCATTCTAATAATCTTTCGAGGGTTAAACTGATCATTTACCTCTCTAATAGGACATCCAGCAGTACAGGTGCCACAAGCAAAACAGCGAGTAATATTCTCACCTCCTGGTTCTGCTTGAATCTCATATTTAAAACTGGGGTCTAATTCATTTACCTTAATAATCTTTTCTTCATTTTCACTCATTTTACTCCTCCCCTACACTGCGAAGTTCATCTTCTTTAAAAGTAGTAAGTGGTAAAGGTTCTTCTAAATCTCTTCCAGGAACATATTTAAAAATCTGTTGCACATTATAGCTTACCGTCTTAAATATTTTAAGAAGTGGAATATTACTTGGACAAGCTTGCTCACAAAGCCCGCATCCTACACAAGAAGTAGCCATATGACTCATTCTCCCTAAATGGAAAAGAGTGGTATCCCTGGGCATTTTAATAGAGCCTTTTCTTTCAGCCCACATAAGGTATTTTTCTGAATCAAATTCAAAAGTAGGCGACTCAAAGAAACACTCTCTGCAATAGCAAATGGGACAGACTCTCATACAATTATGACAGTTAATACAGGTGGAAAATACCGAAAGTAAATTCTCCCAACCACCACTTGTCTCTTCCTTCATCTCAGAAAAAAGAGTATCTCTTTTCTCTATTTTTTTACTAATATACTTAGAAACAGACTCTTCTCTTTTTGATTGGTTAAATTCGGGAAAGGAGAACTTTTCTAAAATTTTTTCTCCTTTCTCAGTACAAGATTTAAGAAGAATATTCTTTTCAAAATCTACTCCTATTAAGCCGATAACTAAATCGGCATTAGAGGGAATAGGATACTCACACACCTGGCAAGCTTTCCTTAATTTAGTATCCTCTCCTCCTTCCTTAAATTTCCTTAAGAGTTCATCTGAGGGTGAATTACCTTGTTTACAAAGATTCTGATAATCACTAACTGAATAGGTCCCTAAGCAATCTACCCCAATAATAAGCAGGTTATCTAAAGAAGCCTGCTTCAATTTAACCAGTTCTATTAATGCTCTTATTTCGCAGGACCTAAGAACAACTCCCACCGGATTCTTATAGGAACTGAGTCTGGTCATCTCGGAGATAATTCCTGCCGAACTAACCGGGAGAACGGGAGAGATAACGTTTACCTCTTTTAGTCCATTATAATTAGTCATCAAACTTTGAACTACATTATCTTTTGAGGGGACTTCTCGAGGAACTAAAAGCGCACTCACCAGATTTTTTTCCAGAAGGCTCTCCAAAAAAGAATTAATTGCTTCTTTTGCCTTGGCATCCTTTACCTCAATAACTACCTCTTTTTTCATCTATTTCACCTCTATAAAGACCAATATTTACTTACCGGATTGGGACCTAATCTTTTTAAATAAGAGGTCATTTCAGATATACTATCCGCATATCTTTTACCTTCACTGGCGCTAACCCACCTAATCCAGACCCGACCATCATCTAACCCCAAACTTTTTAAAACAGTAATTCTTCTCCTCTCCTTATAGTTCCCACTCACATAATGGCAATCTCCCGGATGACATCCGCCAATAAAGACTCCATCAGCTCCTTCCAATAAAGCCCGAAGAATGTAAACAGAATCAACTGACCCCGAACACATTACCCTGATAGCCCTAATATTTGGCGGATATTGTATCCTTGAAGTACCCGCAAGGTCTGCTCCCGCATAAGTACACCAGTTACATAAGAAACCAACTATCTTGGGCTCAAAATTAGCCATTTTCTACCTCCATTCATATTTATAATAAATTTCTTTATATTATATTGCTGCATCTACCATAGAAAGAATCTGTTTTTTTTGAAAACTTTTCTGCTGAATAGCTCCACTGGGACAAATAGCAGCACAGCCGCCACAACCCTGACAAAGTACTTCAGTCACCTTGGCTAAGTTAGTCTCTTCATCTATACTTATAGCTTCATAAGGGCATGCTAAGACGCATATACCACATCCCTGGCACCATCTCTCATTTACTTTAGCAATAATCGCCTCTGCTTCAACACGATCTTTACAAATTACGGTACAGGCTTTCTCAGCAGCAGCATAAGCCTGGGAAATAGTCTCCTGGATGAACTTTGGACCATGAGCCATTCCGGCTAAAAATATACCCCGGGTAGAAAAATCTACCGGGCGTAGCTTCACATGAGCTTCCAAATAAAATCCATCTGCGGTCAAAGGAATCTTCAATAATTGAGCCAGAGTCTGATTATCTTCATTAGGAATTATAGCTACGCTTAATACCAGAAGGTCAACGGGTATAAGAAGTTTCTCTTTCAGAATAGGATCTAAAACTTCTACTTTTAAACCCTCATCTTTTCTAATTACATCAGGTTTTTTATCCTTATCATACCTTATAAAGATGATTCCTTTATCTCGAGCTTCTTGATAGAAGCTCTCTTTAAAACCATAGGTCCTCATATCTCTATACAAAATAAATACATTCGCCTGGGGATTCTCTTTTTTTATCTGGAGAGCATTCTTCACCGCATCACTGCAACACACCCGGCTGCAATAAGGTCTTTCATCATCTCTGGAACCAACGCATTGTATCATCACTATAGTGTGGAGAGAGGAAATCTTAGAATCGGGTTGGGCTAACCTCTTCTCAAGTTCTAATTGAGTCACTATTCTCTCGTCTTTTCCATATAAATACTGGTTAGTCTTCAACTCTTTAGCACCCGTAGCTATAATAATTACTCCATGTTTTAGTTCTATCTCCTCAGGTTGCACTATCGTCGTCTTAAAGTTTCCCACATATCCTTCTACCTGCTTAATATTTGCCTTTTTATATACTTTGATTTTTGTATTCTCTTCTACCTCTTTAACTATTGATTTTAGATAGCTCGGCACACTGCCATTCTCCAGGGTATAATAAAGATTCCTTAAATTCCCCCCCAACTCAGCTTCCTTTTCAATAAGATATACTTCAAAACCTTGTCCAGCTATATTTAAGGCCGATATCATCCCGGCTAAACCCCCTCCAATAACTAGTGCTTTTTGAATAACTTCTGAAGAAAAACTGGGTAAAGGTTGAATTAAACAGGCTTTTGCTACTGCCATTCTTACTAAATCTTTCGCTTTTTCCGTAGCTTTTTCTGGCTCTCTCCTATGCACCCAGGAGTCTTGGTCGCGAATATTGGCCATCTCAAAAAGATAAGGGTTCAAGCCTGCTTCTCTTATGGTTTCCTGAAAAAGAGACTCATGAGTCCTGGGAGTACAAGAAGCAACTACCACCCGGTTTAACTTATGCTCTTTTATTGCCTCTTTTATCTTCTCCTGAGTATCCTGAGAACAGGTATAAAGATTGTCTTCAGCGTAATCTACGCCGGGTAGACTCTTAGCGTATTCAACAACAGAAGGAACGTCAACCACCCCTCCAATATTTATCCCGCAATGGCAGATAAACATACCTACCCTTGGGGGCTCTCCAGTCACCTCTATCTCTGGGGGATACTCCTTTTCCTTGATTAAATTCCCTCGAGCAGAGGAAAGTAAAGCTGAGGTTCTACCAGCAGCTCCACTGGCCTCCGTCACTGTTTCTGGAATATCTTTTGGTTCTAAAATTGCTCCACAAGCATATATTCCCTTCTTGGTGGTATCTACCGGAGAAAATTCATCCGACTTAATAAAGTTATACTCATTTAATCGGATACCCAACTTTTCGCTTATCTTTAGGACATCCTCAGGGGGCGTTAAACCAACCGATAGGACTACCAAATTATACTCCTCTTCTTTTAAATCCCCCTCTTCAGTCTCGTACTTGATTCTTAAGTTATTGGTCTGGGGGTCTTCCTCCAGCGAGGAGACTCTGCACCTCCTATATTCTACACCATATTCATGCTCTGCTCTCTCATAATATTTATCAAAATCCTTACCAAAACAGCGCATATCCATAAAGTAAATGTGACAGGCAAGATCAGAGACGGCATGCTCTTTGGCAATAACTGCCTCTTTGGTAGCATACATACAACAAACAGATGAACAATAAGGATAACCAGATTTTATATCCCGTGAGCCTACACACTGAATCCAGGCAATTTTCTTAGGCAGTTTTTGGTCGGAGGGTCTCGATACATTACCCTGATAGGGACCTGAAGCAGATAATATTCTTTCAAATTCAATACTAGATATCACATTAGGGAATCTTCCATATCCATACTCCCCTTTTAACTGGGGATTAAATTCATCAAAACCAAAAGAGAGAATAATAGAGCCAACCTCTATTTCTATTGTCTCTTCCATCATATCGTGGAGAACTGCTTCCGCTTTACAGGTTCTCACACACTCTAAGCACTCTGAACAGATACCACAGTTAAGACATCTCTTCGCCTCATTTATGGCCATCTCTTCAGTAAACCCTAACTCAATCTCTTTAAAATTTCCTTTTCTTTCTTCAAGAGAAAGGGTAGGCATTATTTCTCTTTTTTTTAAGATAACTTCTTTTTCTGGAGCTTTTGCCGCTTCTTCTTCTACTTTTTCTCTACCCTTAATTAAATCTTCAGATTTCAAATATCTATCAATAGAGATAGCTACTTCATGCCCCTGACTTATAGCTTCAATTACTGAAGCGGGACCACTGACTACATCACCTCCAGCAAAGACGCCGGGAATAGAGGTAGCTAAGCTAATTTTATCTGCATCAATAGTTCTATAAGGAGTAACTTTAACTTCCTCAAATCCTACAAAATCCGCTTCCTGACCTATGGCAATTATTACTGTATCCACCTCAATGCTTGATTCTGTTTTCTCTTTAAACTGGGGATTAAACCTTCCTTCAGCATCAAAAACTGAGGCACAAAGAATAGTTTCCAAACCACTAATCTTCCCCTCTTTACCTATAATTCTCTTTGGTCCTCTTGAGCAATGTAAATTTACCCCTTCTCTTATTGCCTCTTCAATTTCCCATTCAAAGGCTGGCATCTCCTCACGAGATTCAAGACAAAATAGATGAACTTCTTTTGCTCCCAACCTCAGCGAGGATAAAGCTACATCAATAGCTACATTTCCTCCACCAATGACCGCTACCTTTTCTCCTACAGTAACCTCTTTTTCCATATTGACATCTTTAAGAAATTCTATTCCATAAAGTACACCTTTTAAATCTGAACCCTCCACTCTTAACTTCTTACTTCTTTGGGCTCCAATAGCAATAAATATCGCCTGATAATCCTCTCTTAATTTCTCAAACTCTTCCTTAGAGCGAATAGGAGTATTAAGAAGTATCTTTACTCCCGCCTCTTCAATCTGTTCAATTTCCCCTTTAAGAACTTCTTTAGACAAACGATATCCGGGAATTCCTGAATACATCATCCCTCCGGGTGAGCTTTGAACTTCAAATACAGTAACTAGATAACCTAAATTCGCTAAATCATAAGCAGTAGTTAGCCCTGCTGGCCCTGCTCCAATAATGGCTACTTTTTCCTCTCTTTTTTTTAGAAACTCTTTAGGCTCCTTTTCTTCGTTTTTTTTGGAAGAGAAGAGAAGTTCTTCTTGATGTTCAACTACATAATCCGCCACGAATCTTTTTAAAGAGGCAATAGCTAATGGTTGATCAAAATCTTTGCGATTGCACTTCTCCTCACAGGGATGATGACAGATACGACCCAATACTCCCGGAAAAGGGACTCTTTCTCTAATTAACTCATAAGCTTCCTTAAATTTACCCTGTGAAATTAAGGCAATGTAACCCTGCACCTTTACCCCTGCTGGACAGGTCAATCGGCAGGGAGGTTTATTTTCGTTCTTTTCTATGGTAAAAACATTGGGAACTACCTGAGGATATAATCGATAAACGGCTTTTCTTTGGGTTAAACCTTCCTCAAACTCACTTAAAACTTCTACCGGACAGTTTTCTACACACTCGCCACAGCCAGTACATTTATCCAGGTCTATATACCGAGGTTTTTTCCTTAAGGCAACCTTAAAATCTCCCGCCTCGCCTTCCACCTTTTCTATTTCCGTGTAACTCATAATCTCAATATTCTGATTTCTTCCGCTTCCTAAAAGCTTGGGAGATAGAATACACATTGAACAATCATTAGTAGGAAAAGTTTTGTCCAGCTGAGCCATTACCCCGCCAATACCGGGCTTTTTATCAACTAAGTATACTTTAAATCCGGATTCTGCTAAATCTAAGGAAGCCTGAATTCCGCCAATGCCGGCACCAACCACCATTACCGCGCCAATATTTTTCCCCATCTTAAAACCCTCCCCTATCTTAAAGTTCCTTCATAGTGAGCGGTAAGTTGACGAGCTCTTACTTCGGGTGGAGTATAATCAGGTAATAGCATAGGAGAAATTTTATCGGTATGAATACCCGCTTCTTGAAGTTCTCTTTCATATCTTTTTATATGATTCAAAGTGAGTTTACCCAGCTTTACCTCTTTAGCATTTAAAGCAGCAGCTATACCTGCCCTCCTACCAAAAACATTGTAATCTAAAACAGAATTTCCCATAAGTCTATTTCTCCCATGGACTCCACCTGAGACTTCACCAGCTGCATAAAGGTTAGGTATCTTGGTCTCACACTTATCATTTATCTCCAGCCCTCCATTCTGGTAATGCAGAGTGGGAAAAACAAGCATAGGTTCTTTAGTAATATCAATATTGAATCGGTTGTATTGTCTGTACATAGCAGGAAGCTGCTTTTGGATAGCTCCCTCGCCTTTTATAAGCTCAATAAGGGGCGAGTCAAGCCATATCCCCACTCTTCCGGTAGGAGTAGTAATACCCTTTCCCCTCTCGGTACATTCCCTTATAAAGGAAGATGACTCAACATCTCTTGGCTCAAGAGGAAAAACAAATAATTCTCCGAATTTATTTACTGGTTGAGCACCAGCTGTCCTCACCTTCTCGGTAATAAGAAAACCTAATATCTGCTCCGGATAAACGGCTCC